>Ga0209566_100185_pt1 | contig 65592 bp, 62 predicted proteins | sample Araplavi_mTSA_r2_2_FD_184287 | JGI IMG/M metagenome (GOLD analysis project Ga0209566, IMG submission 184287) | Arabidopsis root microbial communities from North Carolina, USA - plate scrape CL_Cvi_mTSA_r2 (SPAdes) (version 2) | ecosystem: Host-associated > Plants > Roots > Endosphere | place... | reverse complement strand
CGGGAGCAGTACGGCATCACCGGGGAGCTGCGCTTCCGTTACGAGCAAGCGCTTCGCTGGCTTCGGAACTACGGCTCGGACAGGGGATGAGGGCGGATTTTCGCCTTGAATTCGCGGCAAGAATTGGTCTATAATAGAATGGTTTATGTCAATCGGCCGCATCTGGCGGCAAGACGTCTTCGGAGGGATTGAATATTATGCAAGCAAAATGGGAAAAAATAGAGAAGAACCTTGGCGTTCTGGAAGTCGAGATCGACGAGACCAAGGTTGCCGAGGCGCTTGACAAAGCCTTCAAAAAAGTCGTTCAAAAAGTAAACGTGCCGGGCTTCCGCAAGGGCAAAGTGCCGCGCGCCATTTTCGAATCCCGTTTTGGCATCGAGAGCCTGTATCAAGACGCGATCGACATTCTTCTGCCGGGTGCCTACAGCGAGGCCGTCGAGCAGACCGGCATCATTCCGGTCGATCGTCCGGAAGTGGACGTCGAACAGTTCGGCAAGGGACAAGCCTTCATCTTCAAAGCCAAAGTAACGGTCAAGCCTGAAGTGAAGCTGGGCGAGTACAAGGGTCTGGAGGCTCCGGCAGCCGACACCGAAGTCAAAGAAGAAGAGATCGCCGCGGAGCTGGAGCGCCTGCAGAACCGCCACGCCGAACTCGTCGTCGTCGACGAAGGCCCTGCTCAGAACGGCGATACGACGATCATCGACTTCGAAGGCTTCCTGGACGGCGTTCCGTTCGAAGGCGGCAAAGGCGAGCGTTATTCGCTCGAGCTCGGCTCGGGTTCTTTCATCCCGGGTTTCGAAGAGCAAGTCGTCGGCCTGAACATCGCCGAGGAGAAGGATATCAACGTCACGTTCCCGGAGAACTACCAAGCCGAGAACCTGGCCGGCAAGGACGTCGTCTTCAAGGTCAAGCTTCATGAGATCAAGCGCAAGAACCTGCCTGCCCTGGACGACGAGTTCGCGAAGGACGTCAGCGAGTTCGACACGTTCGACGAATACAAAGCGGATCTGACGAGCAAGCTGAAGGAGCGCAAGGAAAAGGAAGCCGAAGCGGCGACCGAAAACGCGCTGATCGACAAGGCTGCCGAAGGCGCCGAGCTCGAGATTCCGTCCGCGATGATCGACACCGAGATCGACAGCATGATGAAGGACTTCGAGAGCCGCCTGCGCATGCAGGGCATGACGCTGGATCTGTACTACCAGTTCAGCGGCCAGGACGAGGCTGCGCTGAAGGGTCAAATGCGCGTCGACGCCGAGAAGCGCGTCCGCAACAACCTGGTTCTCGAAGCGATCGCCGATGCCGAGAACCTGGAGATCTCCGAAGAAGAGCTGTCCGCCGAGCTGGACAACCTGTCCAAGATGTACAACCGCTCCGCGGACGAACTGCGCACCATCTTCGGCTCGAACGGCTACATCGACACGCTGAACGCCGACCTGAAGGTCCGCAAGGCCGTCAAGTACCTGGTGGAGAACAGCAAGACCGCATAATCGCCGCAAGGCCCGAACCCAAGCCGGCCTCCGGCTTATAATCATGAGGCACGTGATTCATCGCGTGCCTCATTTTTAACCCTACATATGCTTGAATCCCGGGCTTTTTTCGCCGACATGACATTCGGGTATGAACATGTTAGAATATTACCGAATCGCGAAGTCCATTTCAGAAAAGAGGTTGGCGCGTATGGCATTGGTCCCTATGGTCGTTGAACAGACCAACCGCGGCGAGCGGTCTTATGACATCTACTCGCGGTTGCTGAAGGACAGAATTATATTTCTAGGCAGTGCGATTGATGACGATGTCGCCAATCTCATCATGGCCCAACTGTTGTTCCTCGCCGCCGAAGATCCGGAGAAGGACATCCATCTTTACATCAATTCCCCTGGCGGTTCGGTGACGGCCGGCATGGGTATTTACGATACGATGCAGTACATCAAGCCTCCGGTAAGCACGATCTGCGTCGGCATGGCCGCGAGCATGGGGTCTCTGCTGCTGACGGCAGGCGCTCCAGGCAAGCGCTTCGCCCTCCCGAACAGCGAGATCATGATCCACCAGCCGCTCGGCGGCGTGCGGGGGCAGGCTTCCGATATCAAGATTCATGCCGATTGGATCGTCAAAACCAAGGAGAAGCTGAACAAGATCTACGTGGACCGGACTGGCCAACCTTATGAAAAGATCGAGCGGGACACCGACCGCGACAACTTCATGAGCGCGGACGAGGCGCAAGCCTACGGGCTGATCGACAAGGTCATTTCTTCTCCGACCAACGTATAAGGAGTGATTCCATGTTTAAGTTCAACGACGAGAAGGGCCAGCTGAAGTGTTCCTTCTGCGGCAAGTCGCAGGATCAGGTTCGCAAGCTGGTAGCCGGACCGGGCGTCTATATATGCGACGAGTGTATCGAATTGTGCACGGAGATCGTCGAGGAGGAGCTCGGCCACGAGGAAGAGCTCGATCTCAAGGATATTCCGAAGCCGATCGAGATCCGCAACATTCTCGATCAGTATGTCATCGGCCAGGAACAAGCGAAGAAGTCGCTGTCCGTCGCCGTATACAATCACTACAAGCGCATCAACTCCCAGAGCAAGATCGAGGACGTCGAGCTGCAGAAGAGCAATATCATGCTGGTAGGCCCGACGGGCTCCGGCAAGACGCTGCTCGCGCAGACGATGGCCAAGATTCTGAACGTGCCGTTCGCCATCGCGGACGCCACTTCCCTGACGGAAGCCGGCTACGTGGGCGAAGACGTCGAGAACATCCTGCTCAAGCTGATCCAAGCCGCCGACTACGATGTGGAAAAGGCCGAACGCGGCATCATCTACATCGACGAGATCGACAAGGTCGCCCGCAAGTCCGAGAATCCTTCGATCACGCGCGACGTCTCCGGCGAAGGCGTGCAGCAGGCGCTGCTGAAGATTCTCGAAGGCACCGTCGCTTCCGTGCCTCCGCAAGGCGGTCGCAAGCACCCGCATCAGGAGTTCATCCAGATCGATACGACGAACATTCTATTCCTGTGCGGCGGCGCATTCGACGGTCTCGAGCAGATCATCAAGCGCCGCATCGGCAAAAAAGTCATCGGCTTCAGCGCCGCGCTGGAAGGCCAGAAGGAGCTTAAGCCGGGCGAATACCTGTCCCTCGTACAGCCGGAGGATCTGCTCAAGTTCGGTCTGATCCCCGAGTTCGTCGGTCGTCTGCCGGTCATCTCCTCGCTCGAGCCGCTCGACGAAGCCGCTCTCGTGCGCATCTTGTCCGAGCCGAAGAACGCGCTCGTCAAGCAATACCAGAAGCTGCTCGAGATGGACAACGTCAAGCTCGAGTTCGAGCCCGGCGCGCTTGAAGAGATCGCCCGCGAAGCGATCAAGCGCAATACGGGCGCGCGCGGCCTGCGCGCCATCATCGAGGGCATCATGCTCGAGGTGATGTACGAAGTGCCGTCCCGCGACGATGTCAACTCCTGCGTCATCACGGAGAAGGTCGTGCGCGACAAGATGGCGCCCGAACTGACGAACAAGAAGACCAAGAAAAAAGAAGAGAGCGCCTAAGCGCCTTTATTCCGCTTAAGTTCCACCCCGCCCCCTCGCGTTCGCCGTGCGGGAGCGGGGTGGACTTATGCCATATAGGGAGAATGGGAACTATGTACTTGCGTACGGATACAGTACCGGTTCGCGTCGGCAATCTGACGATCGGCGGGAACAATCAAGTCATCCTGCAGAGTATGTGCACAACGAAGACGGCCGACGTCGCCGCCACTGTGGCGGAGATCAAGCGTCTCGAGGAAGCCGGCTGCCAGATCGTGCGCGTGACGGTGAACAACAAGGAAGCCGCCGCTGCCATCAAAGAGATCAAAAAGCAGATCAGCATCCCGCTCGTCGCGGACATTCACTTCGATTACAGACTTGCGCTGCTGGCCATCGAAAACGGCATCGACAAAGTCCGGATCAATCCGGGCAACATCGGCCGCCGGGAGAAGGTCGAGGCGGTCGTCAAGGCGTGCAAAGAAAGAGGCATCCCGATCCGGATCGGGGTCAATGCCGGCTCGCTGGAAAACCACCTGCTCGAAAAGTACGGCTACCCGACTGCAGACGCGATGGTAGAGAGCGCGCTGTTCCATATCGGCATTCTCGAAGAGCTGGACTTTCACGATATTATCGTTTCTCTTAAAGCATCCGACGTTCCGATGGCCATCGAAGCCTATACGAAGGCGGCACAGGTGATTAAGTATCCGCTGCATCTTGGCATCACCGAAGCGGGAACGCTGTTCTCCGGCACGGTGAAGAGCGCGGCCGGACTCGGCGTGCTGCTGAACGCCGGCATCGGCAATACGATGCGCATCTCGCTCAGCGCCGATCCCGTCGAAGAGATCAAAGTCGCGCGCGAGCTGCTGAAGACGTTCGGGCTGATCACGGACGCGCCGACGCTGATCTCTTGTCCGACGTGCGGGCGGCTCGACATCGATTTGTTCGCCGTCGCGAACGAAGTCGAAGAGTACCTCTCCAAGCTCAAGGTGCCGATTAAAGTGTCCGTGCTTGGCTGTGCGGTCAACGGTCCGGGCGAGGCGCGCGAAGCCGACATCGGGATCGCGGGTGCGCGCGGCGAAGGCATGCTGTTCCGCTATGGCGAGATGATCCGCAAGGTGCCGGAGGCCGAGCTTGTAGGAGAGTTGAAAAAGGAGATCGACCATATCGCCGCGGTCTTCGCGGAGACGGGTGAAATCCCCGGGCGCAAGCAGCACGCGCCGAAGCCCGGCGTCGTAGCGGGCGGAGGCGTAGGCGGCGCATGAAGGCGAAGCTTTTCTGGGTATTGATGGCCGCAGCGCTGCTGTTGGTGCTGGCGGCCTGCGCCCGGCAAGGCGACGCTTCGGGCGAAGCCGATGCCGGCGGCTCCCATGAGGATCACGGCGGGCATGCCACGACGCTTGCCGCGAACGGCGACCTCCGCGAAGAGACGGCATCTGTAGACATGCTGCCGTCGTTTCTGGACGAAGAGGCTGATCCGGTGAAGCTTGCCTATGTCGCGGCCTCCAAGCTACAGGGGACGCTGCAGTATATTCCGTGCTATTGCGGCTGCGGCCAGAGCGCCGGCCACAAGAGCAATCTGGAGTGCTTCATCGCCGGCGTCCGAGAGGACGGGACGGTCATTTGGGACGATCACGGCACGAACTGCGGCGTGTGCCAGCAGATCGCGCTCCAATCGGCGCAGAAAAAGTCCGAAGGCCTGAGCGATCTGCAGATTCGCCAGTGGGTGGACGAGACTTACGGGGCCGGCGGCTATGCCGACCCGACGGACACGCCGCTGCCTGCGGCGTAACAGGAATAAGCTAAGGCCCCGCTATCTCGCGGGGCTTTATTTGTTTTGCCGCCAATCATTTCATCCGCTCGGGGGTAAAGGAAAGCATGCGACGCCATGCCAACCTAATCCGAAATGGAGGAATGCCGCATGATGAACGCTGCGATGAACGAGGAAATGAAGGCGTGCTACGAGGCGTGCATCGCCTGCGCGCAAGCGTGCAACGAATGCTTTGATGCCTGCCTCAAGGAAGACGACGTCGACATGCTGAGGGACTGCATTCGCCTCGACCGGGAATGCGCGGACCTGTGCGCGTTCGCTGCGCAGTCGATGGCGGCCTCGAGCAGTTATTTTGCCGAGCTCTGCATGATCTGCGCGGAAGTCTGCCAGCACTGCGGGGAAGTGTGCGCCCGGCATGAACACGAGCATTGCAAACGGTGCGCCGAAGCTTGCTTCAAATGCGCCGAAGCCTGTATGAGCATGGTCAAGCGCATGAGCATGCAGCAAAGGACGCACGCAGAGGCTTAAGCCGAAGCAGCGTCCCTCCGCAGAACGAGTGTCTAACACGCTCTTCAACCTGATGCCGCATGACGACGCGGCTGCCAACCTCATCCTTGCATGACTATATCCGCCTGCAAACGGGCAATACTAAAAATTATGCTGCCAGCTTGCCGGTGGATGGACATGGGGAGCCATGACGCTAGTAGAGAGGATGAGGTTTATGGCACTGGGCACCGTTTTGATGCTCGTTCAAGTATTTTTTGCCGTCGTAATCGGGATTTACTTTTGGAACCTGCTCCGCAATCAGAAGACGAACAAAACGGCGGTCGACCGGGAGTCGCGCAAGGAGATGGACAAGCTGCGCAAGCTGAGATCCATCTCGCTCACGAAGCCGCTCTCCGAAAAGACGCGTCCGGTCTCGATGAACGACATTGTCGGTCAACGCGAGGGACTGCGCGCGTTAAAAGCCGCGCTGTGCAGCGGCAATCCGCAGCACGTCATCGTATACGGCCCCCCGGGCGTCGGCAAGACGGCCGCCGCGCGCGTCGTGCTTGAGGAGGCGAAGAAAAATCCTTCGTCGCCCTTCAGGCTGGAGGCCAGGTTCACGGAGATCGACGCGACGACGGCGCGCTTCGACGAGCGCGGCATCGCGGATCCTTTGATCGGCTCCGTGCACGATCCGATCTATCAGGGCGCAGGCGCCATGGGCGTCGCCGGCATCCCGCAGCCGAAGCCCGGCGCGGTGACGAAGGCGCACGGCGGCATTCTGTTCATCGACGAGATCGGCGAATTGCATCCGATTCAGATCAACAAGCTGCTTAAGGTGCTGGAGGACCGCAAGGTTTTCCTCGAGAGCGCCTATTATCATGCGGAAGATCCTAATATTCCGCTCTATATCCATGACATTTTCCAGAACGGACTACCCGCGGACTTCAGGCTCGTAGGCGCGACGACGCGTTCGCCGAGCGAGCTGCCGCCCGCGCTGCGGAGCCGCTGCATGGAGATCTACTTCAGGCCGCTGACGCCGGCGGAGATCGGCGAGATCGCGCAGAATGCGATCGCGAAGCTCGGACTGCCGAGCGAGCCCGACGCGGTGGAGGTCATCAAGCAGTATGCGACCAACGGTCGCGAAGCGGTGAACATGATCCAGCTGGCCGCGGGGCTCGCGCTCTCCGAGAATCGGCAGCGCATCGCAGCCTCCGATCTGGAATGGGTAGTGAACAGCAGCCAGCTGCCGCCGCTGCCGGACCGCAAGGTGCCGGATCAGCCGCAGGTCGGACTCGTCAACGGCCTTGCCGTGTTCGGGCCGAGCATGGGCGCGCTGCTGGAGATCGAAGTAACCGCCATCCGTGCGATTCCCGGCAAGGGCGTCTATACGATCACGGGCGTCGTCGAGGAAGAAGAGATCGGAGGCGGGCAGCGCACGCTGCGGCGCAAGAGTATGGCCAAAGGCTCAGTCGAGAACGTGCTGACCGTACTTCGTACCTTCGACCTGCGTCCGGAAAATTACGATCTCCACATTAACTTCCCGGGCGGCACGCCGGTCGACGGACCGTCGGCGGGAATCGGCATGGCCGTGGCCATCGCGTCCGCCATTACGGGACAGCCTGTCGACAACAAGCTCGCGATGACCGGCGAGATCAGCATTCACGGACGCGTGAAGCCGGTCGGGGGCGTGCTCGCCAAGGTCGAGGCCGCTTTCCAGTCCGGTGCGGATACCGTGTTGATTCCGAAGGAAAACTGGCAAGTGATCTTCGAAGGGCTGCAAGGCGTCAAAGTCATCCCCGTCGAGACGGTGGAGGAAGTGTTCGTCCGCGTTTTCGGCCAAGCTCCGCTCCGGCTGGCGGGCGATGAGGAAGCCGCCGATCGGCCGCTGCCGACGGACGCGTTCGCAGCCGCCGCTCCGCTGTCCATCCTCCACGCCGGATCGCCGGCGCCTGCGGGCGTGCCCGAAGGTGCCCGCCCGCCGCTTCACGGAGATGGCAGACCCGCGCCAGGAGCAGGCGTCTAAATCCGACAGCCGGTAGGAGCGCCGTCCTTCGGGGCGGCGCTCTTTTGCGGCGCGCAAGTTCTTTTGATACAATGACTGAAGGGTTCGCCGCGGGCTTCTGGCGACCCTAACCATACCGGGCCATGCCGCCATCGGCTAGGCTTGAGGAGGTGCCGTCCTTATGGCTTCGAACAAGACGAAGAGCCGTTCACTGCCGTTGTTGCCTCTCCGCGGGCTGCTCGTCTACCCCAGCATGGTGCTGCATCTGGACGTAGGCCGCGAGAAGTCGATCAAGGCGCTCGAACAATGCATGATAGACGATCACATGATCCTGCTCTGTTCGCAATCCGAGATCAACATCGAAGAACCGACGCAGGATGATATCTACCGCGTGGGGACGATTGCGAAAGTCCGGCAGATGCTGAAGCTGCCGAACGGCACGATTCGCGTGCTGGTCGAAGGCGTCGTGCGTGCCGAGATCGAGCAATATTTGCCCAATGACGGCTTCTATGAAGTCGTCGCCCGGGAGCTCCCGGAGCCGGATTCGAACGATTCCGAACTGGATGCGCTCATGCGCGCGGTGCTCAGCCAGTTCGAGCATTATATCAACCTGTCCAAGAAGGTCACGCCGGAGACGCTCGCCGCCGTATCGGATATCGACGAGCCGGGCCGCCTGGCCGACGTGATCACGAGCCACCTGTCGCTTAAGATCAAGGACAAACAGGAAATTCTGGAGACGGTCGAAGTGCGCAGCCGCCTCGAGAAGCTTCTGGACTTCCTGAACAACGAGCGCGAAGTGCTCGAGCTCGAGCGCAAGATCAGCCAGCGCGTCAAGAAGCAAATGGAAAAGACGCAAAAGGAATATTATCTGCGCGAACAGATGAAGGCGATCCAGAAGGAGCTCGGCGAGAAAGAAGGCCGCGCAGGCGAGGTCGAGGAGCTGAGAGCCCAGCTCGAGGAGAAAAAGCTGCCGGAGAAAATCGCGGCCAAGGTGGAAAAAGAGATCGACCGCCTGGAGAAGATGCCGGCTTCGTCCGCGGAAGGCGCCGTCATCCGCAACTATATCGAATGGCTGCTCGCGCTTCCGTGGAACAACTTCACGGAAGATCATCTCGATCTGGCGAAGGCCGAGCGGATTCTGGAGGAAGCACACGCCGGACTTGAAAAGCCGAAGGAGCGGGTGCTGGAGTATCTTGCCGTGCAGCAGCTCGTCAAGAAGCTCAAGGGGCCGATCCTGTGTCTGGTCGGACCTCCAGGCGTCGGCAAGACATCGCTCGGGCGCTCGATCGCCGCGTCTCTCGGCCGCGAATTCGTGCGCATCTCGCTCGGCGGCGTCCGGGACGAAGCCGAGATCCGCGGTCATCGCCGCACGTACGTCGGCGCGATGCCTGGCCGCATTATTCAGGGCATGCGCACCGCCGGAACGATGAACCCGGTATTCCTGCTCGACGAGATCGACAAGATGGCGAGCGACTTCAGGGGAGATCCATCGTCCGCGATGCTCGAGGTGCTCGATCCGGAGCAGAACGCCACGTTCAGCGACCACTATATCGAGACGCCGTTCGACCTGTCCAACGTCATGTTCGTGACGACGGCGAACGTCGCCCATCAGATCCCGCGCCCGCTGCTCGACCGGATGGAAGTTCTGTACATCCCGGGCTACACGGAGCTGGAAAAGCTGGAGATCGCCAAGCGGCACCTGTTGCCGAAGCAGAAGCGCGACCATGGTCTCGAGGACGACCAGCTTCAGGTCGACGACGAAGTGCTGCTGCAGCTCGTGCGGGGCTACACGCGCGAATCCGGCGTGCGCAACCTCGAGCAGCAGCTGGCCGCGATCTGCCGCAAGTCGGCCAAGATCATCGTCGGCGATCCCGAAGTCCGCTCGGTCGTCGTCGATGCGGCGAAGCTGAAGGAGTTCCTCGGCCCGTCCAAGTTCCGCTACGGGATGGCGGAGCTGGAGGATCAGATCGGCGCGGTCACGGGTCTTGCCTGGACGGAAGTCGGCGGGGACACGCTCGTCATCGAAGTGACAGTGATGCCAGGCTCCGGCAAGCTTACGCTGACCGGCAAGCTCGGCGACGTCATGAAGGAATCGGCGCAGGCCGCGTTCAGCTACACGCGAAGCCGCTCGATCGCGCTCGGCATCGACCCGCAGTTCCATGAGAAGAACGACATTCACATTCATATTCCCGAAGGCGCGATCCCTAAGGACGGTCCTTCGGCGGGCATCACGATCGCCACGGCGCTGATATCGGCGCTCACGAACCGCCCGGTGAACCGCGAAGTTGCCATGACGGGCGAGATCACGCTCCGCGGACGGGTGCTGCCGATCGGCGGGCTCAAGGAAAAGTCGCTCGCCGCGCATCGCGCGGGCATCAAGACCATCCTGCTGCCCAAGGACAATGAGCGCGACCTCCGGGATATCCCGGACAGCATACGCAGCGAGATGACCTTCATCCCCGTCGCGCATATGGACGAAGTGCTCGAGCACGCGCTGTCCACCAAGCTGAGCGGCCTGCCCAGCGGCGACGAGCCGCTGGCCGCCGAAGTAACGCTGCCGCCGGAGAGCGGCAGGGAAGAGCTGCCCCCGATGGGGACGCATTGACGGGAGTGTACCGCTTCATATGAAGATCAAGTCCAGCGAATTTATCATCAGCGCAGTAGGACCCAAGCAATATCCCGTTGACGGCTTGCCGGAGATCGCTCTGGCAGGCCGTTCCAACGTGGGCAAGTCTTCGCTCATCAACCGTATGCTGCTCAGGCGGAATCTGGCCCGCACCAGCTCCCAGCCCGGCAAGACGCAGCAGCTGAATTACTACAAAATCAACGAAGAGATGTACTTCGTAGACGTGCCGGGTTACGGCTATGCGAAGGTGTCCAAGTCCGAGCGCGAGGCGTGGGGCCGCATGATCGAGAACTATTTGAGATCGCGGGAAGAGCTTAAGCTCGTGATCCAGCTGGTCGATCTGAGGCATCCGCCTACCGCGCTCGACATTTCCATGTACGAATGGCTCTCCCATTACGGCATTCCGCTCTGCGTGGTCGGCACGAAGTCCGACAAGCTATCGCGCAATCAGGTCGCGAAGCACGGCCGGATCATGCGGGAGACGCTGGGCATGCCGAAGGGCGCGCCGCTCGTTTTGTTTTCATCGGAGACCGGAGAGGGTAGAGATGAATTATGGCGCATTATCGCCCACGCAGCAGATATTCCCTCTGCTTCCCCTTCTGAATCGCAGCAGGAACCGCAGGAAACCGAGGATAACGGTTAAATGTACGGTTCAATGCCGGGAGGAATCGATTTTTACGGCTTTTTTCGGTTAAATCGGGTTTTCTTCGGAAGATAAGATCAAGCCGGTTGTCGTATAATTAAGAAGGCAAGGAATCATCACCTTCGTGAACAAAATGGAATTGAGGAGATTTTTATGGCTAAGCGGGTAGCCACAGAGTATGTTAACGCCAGTCTGACATTGACAGAAGCCGAGATGCGAAGCTTAACCTCCCTGTGCGGAACGCAGCAGCTGCGCCAGCAGATTTTTGTGCTGGAGAACGGCAACCAAGAAATGGTTCTAGAAGACGAAGCTGGCGGTGAGTCCATCCGCTTAACCTTTGAGCGTCGCGGCGGTCGTTACCGTTGTTCCTTATCCTGCAGAGTCGTCCAGCCCGGTCTTACCGACGCACTGCGCAAGATGGTATCCTCTTTCAAAGGCGATGCCGTCGTCAATCGCATTTATCCCGGTTTTACGATGGTTTATCATTACTTAGGCGGCAAGGTCGTGCGTATCGTCGAATGCAAGGGAGACGCCGTTCGAACCGTATTCGAGCATCAGAGCGCGCTTTCCGTGATGGAATCCCGCTACCAGCTGTGCTCGGTCGAAGAAGAGATCGCGATCGTCAAAAACGCGGTGAACGAGCTGCTCGATCTGCGCAACGCGCGGACGGACGCGGCGGGAATCGCGGAGATCGACGAAAAGCTTCGGCATCACAGCCGGCTGCTGTTCGCGCTCGAGGCTTAACTTAGCATATGAACGCAGAAGAAAACCTGCCTGCTAATTGGGCGGGTTTTTTTATTATTTTCGGTTCCGTTCGCCCGTGTGTTTTTTCACTAAAAAAAGAGTTGCATTTCCCCCCGATAGATGTTATTTTTAGTTTCGTTGACAAAACAATAGGAACCAGGATTCACTCAGGAATGGAATGCGATTGTTCTGCAGATTCCCTCGAGAAGTGAATGACGTAGGTCCTAGCGGATGAAATCAGCTTCACATTTTATTCCTAGGAAGGGGGAACCGAACAGTGGAATACTCTACTTTCGGACGGCACGTTGCGGTTGATACCTGGGGGGTCGACTTCGATCTTCTGAACAGCGCTGAACTTCTCCAATCGCACATGGTGGAGGCAGCCGAAGCTTGCGGAGCAACCGTTCTCTCGGTTCAAGCCAAACAATTCGAGCCGCAGGGCGCGACGGTTCTCGTTATGCTGTCGGAGAGCCATCTCTCCATTCACACGTATCCTGAGCGGGGTTTTGCCGCGATCGACTGCTACACTTGCGGCGAGACGGTCGATCCGCAGCTTGCGATCGACTACATGGTCAATGTACTTAAGCCAAAGAGCACTTACGCCAAGAAGCTCATCCGGGGCGTCGGCGAGATGCAGGTCGAAGAGCCTGCTATCAAGCAAGCCGAATTGGTGTAAGAGTAGTAGAGCGCCTAACAGACGACGATGAAGCATGTTAGCCATGGGGCCTGCCCCCATGGCTTTTTAAATGCCGTCGCGAGGGGCGGGCAGCAGGAATAGAACGCGTACATATGGCCGACAATAGCCATTAACGGTAATGTCGGGATGTCGTAAAATCTTCATTAAATCTTCAGGGCCGGCACGCCCGGCTGTGCTATAATAAATCCTAGTTAGCGGACAAGCCGGACGCGCTTGCTCCCACATTCGGCGCCAAGACCTCAGGAAAAGGCAGGTGAAGTCCCGTGCATCTCATCGTCGTCGGTTTGAATTACAAGACGGCCCCGGTAGAAGTCCGGGAACGCTTCGCGATTCCGGACGAGGAATTGCCGCTGGCGCTTGACGCGCTGAAGGCGACGACGGGGATACTCGAATGCGTCGTTGTCGCGACCTGCAATCGTACGGAACTGTACGCGGTCGTCGATCGCCACACGCTGTGCGGACATTATATTCGGTCCTTCATGGAGCAGTGGTTCAATCTGCCGCGCGAGATGTTCAACCGCCATCTCTATATGTACGAGGACGATCTCGCCAACCGTCACCTGTTCCGCGTCGCCTGCGGCCTCGATTCGATGGTCATCGGCGAGACGCAGATTCTCGGACAGGTCCGGGATGCTTTCTTCCTTGCCCGCGATCGCAAGGCCACAGGCACCCTGCTGAACCGCTTGTTCCAGCAGGCCATTACGGTAGCCAAGCGCGCGCACACGGAGACCTCCATCGGCGAGAGCGCCGTATCCGTCAGCTATGCGGCTGTCGAGCTCGGCAAGCGGATTTTCGGCCGCTTCGACGACAAGAAGATCATGATCCTCGGCGCCGGCAAGATGAGCGAACTGACCGCGCAGCATCTGACGGCCGGCGGCGCGAAGGAAGTCTACGTCGTGAACCGCACGGTGTCCAGAGCCGAAGAGCTCGCGGAAAAGATGGGTGGCAAGGCAATGTCGTTGGACGAGGCGCTGCGCAGGCTGCACGAGGCCGACATCGTCATCAGCAGTACCGGCGCCCAGCGCTTCGTGCTGGAGCGCGACGCCGTCGCGCAGGCGATGAAGACCCGCAAGAAAAGGCCGCTGTTCCTCATCGACATCGCGGTACCGCGGGATATCGATCCGGCCTGCGGCGATCTGCCGGGCGTCTATCTCTACGATATCGACGATCTTGAAGGCATCGTGGAGAGCAATCTGGAAAAGCGCAGGCAGGAGACGGCCGCGATCGACGTTATGATAGAGAGCGAGATGGAGGCTTACCGCCAGTGGTATGCCACGCTCGGCGTCAGCCCGCTCATCCGCGGATTGCAGGAGAAGGCGGCGTCGATTCACGAAGATACGCTGGACAGTTTGCTTCGCAAGCTCCCCGAGCTCGACGAGCGGCAGGTCAAGGTCATTCGCAAGCTGACCAAGAGCATGCTGACGCAGATGATTCACGATCCGATTCTGCGGGTGAAGGAGCTGGCGGCGGAAAAGCGAAGCGAAGCGTCGCTTGACTTGTTCGTGCAGTTGTTCGCACTCGAAGAGGAAGTCGCTCGCCTCAAGAACGAGGCGAAGGAGGCGGAGAAGACGCGCATGGCGAACCACGCCGCGTCTGCTTCCGACAAGCAAGCCGCCTCCGCGGAGCCCCAGTCTTTCTTGGCTCAGCTGGCCGGCGCGCTCCGCTGACCGGAACGCCGGCGTAGCCGGATCCGAGAGAAGCTGGAGGCGGTAACTGCATGTTGACCAACAATTGGCTAACGGATGCCATTATGTATATTTACGCCCTGAGTCTGCTGTTTTTCGTATCGGACGCCGCCTATGGCAAACGAAACGGAAGACGGATCGGCACAGGGCTGCTTGTTTTTGTCTGGCTGCTGCAGACCGGATTTCTCGTCGATCTGCTGATCCGCCGATTTGCAGTTCCGGAGGTCACGCTGCACGACTACGTCTTTTTCGTATCGTGGCTGCTCGTGTCCGCCTCCTTCATCGTGAACCGGATCGTGCGCGCCGAGCTGCTCGTGCTCCTCGTCAACGCCGTGGGCTTTGCGGTGCTCGGCTTGAATCTGATGGAGCGCCCGCAGCAGGAGATCGTCCTCGAGCCGTCCGAAGTTGCCAGGCGATTGCTCGTGCTGCACGTCAGCCTCATTACCGTATCGTTCGCGTTGCTTACGATATCCGCGATTTGCGGGGCGTTATACCTCTTTCTAAACTATCGGTTGAAAAGAAAGAAATGGGGCAATGTGCTCAATCGCTTGCCCAGTCTGGAGGCGATCGACCGCTATGCCTTCCGGGCGGGAATGTTCGGCGTGCCGCTCCTGTTGCTGGCGCTGTCTACCGGCACCGCGGCGCTGCTCGTGGACGGCCATTACGCGAAGCTGCTCGACGAAAAGGTGTTGCTGTCGTTTGCCGCCGGTGCGGTTTATATCGTCTATCTCATTCGCCGCTGGATCGGCGGAGACGATGCGCGGCGGTGCGCCATCTGGAATCTGATCGGCTACGTCATGCTCGTTCTCGATTTTTTCGCGAATTCGCTCTCTTCCTTTCACCGCTGGCTGTAAAAAGGAGACCCCGTGATGGAACGCTATTATCCGATGATGGTATCCGTGGAAGGCAAATCGTGTCTCGTGGTCGGAGGCGGCGCCGTCGGCGAAAGGCGGGCGGCCGGTCTGCTGGAGGCTGGCGCAGCCGTGCTGCTCGTCTGCCCGGAGATTGTGTCGGCCAGGCTGCGGGAATGGAAGGAAGCCGGCGCGATCCGCCATTTGCCGAAGCCCTTTTCGACCGAAGATCTCGACGGTGCGACGCTCGTCATTGCCGCAACCGGTTCGCCGGCGGTTAACGGCTGGATCTGCGACGAAGCCGCTAAGCGCGGCATTCCGGCGAACTCGGCCACCGATTCCGCCAGGGGCAGCTTTATCGTACCCGCCGTCGTGCGACGCGGCGGCCTTGTGCTGTCGGTTAGCGCGTCGGGTGCCGGGCCCGCCCTTTCCGCACGTATCGCAGCCGAGCTGAGAACCAGATACGGCCCGGAATACGCCGAGCTGACGAGCCGCCTGGGCGCCGTGCGCAAGGTGGTGCAGGCCGAGGTCGACGAAGGCGCCGAGCGACGAAGGCTGCTGAACGCCGCCGTCACCGACCATGCCGTCGAGACATGGCTCGCGATGGACAAGCTTCCCGAGCCGAACCGGCTGCTGGCGCTGCTTCGGGAATGGGCGGTCGACCCTTGAAGCGAGCCATTTGAAGCAGGCTGCTTGGCGTGCGCATGGGGGCGCGACGAGGGATAGGACATGGGATTGCGCTTAACGCTTGGGTCGCGCTTCGGAATATGAGACAATGGCTATAAACGAGCGATAGCCGAGAGACAGAAATACAATTCGGGGAGTGTTGGGACGATGCGTACGATAAAAGTGGGGACAAGACAGAGCGCGCTCGCGATGACGCAGAGCGGACAAGCGATCGATTCGCTCCGGCAGCTGGTGGCCGAGGCGGGACTGCCGTTCGAATTCGAAGTCGTGCCGATCGTTACGCGCGGCGACCGCATCCTTAATGTGACGCTGTCCAAGGTCGGGGGAAAAGGCTTGTTCGTCAAGGAGATCGAAGAAGCGCTGCTCGGCGGAGAGATCGATATCGCGATTCACAGCATGAAGGACATGCCGTTCGAGCTGCCGGAAGGTCTCATGATCGGCTGCGTGCCGCCGCGCGAGGATCCGCGGGACGCGCTCGTTAACCTGTCGTCGAGCACGCTCTCGGATCTGCCGCCGGGCGCGCGGATCGGCACGAGCAGCTTGCGCAGGTCGGCGCAGCTTAAGGCGCGCCGGCCGGACCTGCGGATCGAGTCGCTTCGCGGCAACATCGATACCCGGCTGCGGAAGCTGGAGAGCGAAGGACTGGACGCGATCGTGCTGGCCGCCGCGGGGCTGCGACGGATGGGCTGGGGCGACCGCATCACCGTGTATATGGAGCCTGAGGATTGCCTGCCCGCAGTCGGACAAGGCGCGCTCGCCATCGAGTGCAGAACGGCCGACGCGGAAGTCCGCGCGCTGCTGTCCCGCTTGAACGACACCGCCGCCGAGCGCGCGGTCGCCGCCGAGCGCGTATTCCTCGGCTTGCTGAACGGCGGCTGCCAAGTGCCGATCGGCGCTTATGCGACGACCGATTCTAGCTTGCCCGATGCGGTCGTGTCGATGACCGGCATGGTCGCCGCGGCGGACGGCAGCGTGCTGCTCAAGGCGTCCGCGTCCGGCCGGGATCCGGCGGAAGTCGGCCGGCTGGTGGCCGAGCAGCTGATGAGCCAGGGCGCGGACGCGCTGCTGGCGGAAGCGAGGGACGCATGAAGGCGCCGGGCAGGGTATATCTGGTAGGCGCCGGTCCGGGAGATCCGAAGCTGATCACGGTGCGCGGACTCAAGGCCCTCCAGCGATGCGACGTCGTCGTCTACGACCGGCTCGCCGGGCCGCAGCTGCTGCAAGAGACGCGGCCGGGCACGGAGCGGATCTACGTGGGCAAGCGGCCGGACCGTCACACGATGAAGCAGGAAGAGATCAATCGGCTGCTGCTCGATCTCGCCCTCGCAGGCAAGGTCGTATGCAGGCTCAAGGGCGGCGACCCGACCGTGTTCGGACGCGTCGGCGAAGAAGCCGAACTGCTGAGACAGCACGGCGTCCCTTACGAGATCGTTCCGGGGATCACTTCCGCGATCGCGGTGCCGGCGTATGCCGGCATTCCGGTGACGCACCGGGACTTGGCTTCTTCCTTTTCCATCGTGACCGGACACGAGAGTCCGGACAAGCTCGACCGGACGATCCAGTGGGATAAAGTAACGAACGCGACGGGCACGCTCCTTTTTCTGATGGGCGTCGCCAAGATCGGTTATATTAGCGAGCAGCTGATGAGTCATGGCAGGCCGGCCGAGACGCCGGTTGCGCTCGTCAGATGGGGCACCCGCGCGGAGCAGGAGACCTTGACGGGGACGCTGGGCGATATCGAGGAAAGGGTGCGCGAGGCGGACTTCCAGCCGCCGGCGGTCATCGTCGTGGGCGAGGTCGTGCGGCAGCGGGAGACGCTCAAGTGGATCGAATCCAAACCGCTGTTCGGCTGGCGGGTGCTGGTCACGCGAGCCCGCTCCCAGGCGAGCGAGCTTGCCGAGCGGATCGACGAGCTGGGCGGCGAGCCGTACGTGTTTCCCGTCATCGAGACGGTACGCCAGACCGATCCGGTCGAGACCGCGCGCATCGCCAAGGCGCTCTCCGAGGCGGACAGCTACGATTGGGTCCTGCTGACGAGCCCGGCCGGGGTCGAGCATTTCTTTTCCTGGCTGTCGGAGACGCGCACCGACATTCGCCGTTTTGCCAAGGCGCGGTTCGCGGCGGTCGGTCCGAAGACGGCCGCGGCTTTGGCGGACCGAGGCGTCATTCCCGACGTGCTGCCGGACAAATACCAGGCGGAAGGGTTGCTCGCGAGCCTGGCGGACGTGCTGAAGCCTGGACAGCGCGCGCTGCTGCCACGTGGCGACTTGGCCCGCGAAGTGCTGCCGGCGGAGCTGGGCAAGGCAGGGGTAGAGACGGTAGAGCTGGACGTATACGTGAACCGGCTGGTCGTAAACGAAGACGATATGCTGGCGGAGATGCTGGAAAACGGAGAGATTCACGCCGTGACCTTCACGAGCTCGTCGACGGTCGTGAATCTGCTCGAAGCCCTGAAGCGAATCGGGATCGAACGGCCGTCCGAGGCGCTGAACGGTTGCGTCATCGCCTGCATCGGCCCGATCACCGCGCTCACGGCTCAGGAGCACGGTCTTCGCGTGACGCTGACGGCGGAACAATCGACGATCGAAGGTTTGCTGACCGAGATGCAGCGGTATCGGGCGCAGCGGCTTAAATAATGAACGAAAGGTTTTGATTATAAATGACTTCATCTATTACACGTCACCGCCGGCTGCGGCGTACGGCCGGCATTCGCAATCTGGTGAGGGAAACGCATCTGCATGTGCACGATCTGATCATGCCGATCTTCGTCGCGCACGGCGAAAACGTCAAGACGGAGATCTCTTCGATGCCGGGCGTCTATAATCTGTCGCTCGACCGTCTGGACGAGGAGATCGAAGAGATCGTCTCTCTCGGCATTCAGGCGGTGCTGCTGTTCGGCATTCCGGCCTCCAAAGACAGCGTAGGCACAGGCGCTTACGCAGAAGACGGCATCGTTCAGCAAGCGACCCGCAAGATCAAGAAGCTGGCCCCCGATCTGGTCGTCATCGCGGACACCTGCCTATGCGAGTTCACGGATCACGGGCATTGCGGCGTCGTGCACGAAGGAGATTGCGGCGCGGTCGTCGACAACGACGAATCGCTGGCGCTGCTCGTTCGCACCGCCGTGTCCCAGGCGCGCGCAGGCGCCGACATCATCGCGCCGTCGAACATGATGGACGGCTTCGTCGGCGCGATCCGGCAAGGTCTTGACGAAGCCGGCTTCCAGGAGATCCCGATCATGTCCTATGCGGTCAAGTATTCGTCGGCTTACTACGGTCCGTTCCGCGAAGCCGCCCAGTCTGCGCCGAAGTTCGGCGACCGCAAGACGTACCAGATGGACGCCGCTAACGCGCGCGAGGCGCTTCGCGAAGCGGAGACCGACGTGCGGGAAGGCGCGGACATGCTGATGGTGAAGCCGGGATTGGCTTACTTGGATGTCGTAAGGCTGCTGAAGGACCGCTACGATCTGCCGCTCGTCGTATACAACGTGAGCGCGGAATATGCGATGGTCAAGGCGGCGGCGCTGCAGGGGTGGATCGACGAACGCGCGATCGTGCTGGAGACGCTGATGGGCATGAAGCGCGCAGGCGCGGACCTGATCATTACGTACCATGCGAAGGACGCGGTTCGCTGGATGAACGGTCAGTAAACGGAGCTGCGCGAGCGAGGTGCCTAATCAATCTGCCGCGCGACACGGCGATTAGTCGGGCAGCTTAGGCGCGCAGCTTCGTCAGATTCAGCGTGTACTGGTTCAGTCCGAATGTGAGGACGCCTTTTGATTCGAGCTCGCGCAGCACGTCCGACAGCACCTGCTTCGAGACGCCTGCCATTTGGGCGAGCTCGTCGTAATTGAGCGCCAGGTGGATGCGGATGAAGATGCCGTCCCGCTTGCCGTGCTGATTGGCCAGGTTGATCAGATTTTTGACCACGCGGGTGCGATCGTCGAGGAAGGTCAGATCGTTGACATGCTCGTTCGTCTGTCTGAGCCGGCGGCTGAGCTCGGCCAGGATGCCTCTCGTGATGTCGAAGTGCATCTCTAGCAGGCGCATAAAATCATCGCACGCGATCTCCAGCACGAGCACGGGCTCCAGCGTCCGTGCGGAAGCCGACCGGGGCAGGCCGTCAAGCAGCGACAGTTCGCCGAAGCTGTCGCCAGCGGCGACGACGGACAATACCTTTTCCTCGCCTGACCCGCTGCGCGTGAACAGCTTGATCGAACCGCTTAGCACGATGTAGAACGCGTTGCCGGGATCTTTTTCCTGAAAAAGAAGGCTGCCGGCCGCGAAGCTGCGACGCTGGGCAATGCGCAAAATAGGCTCAAGCTGAGCGTCGCTCAAATTGTCGAACAAGGACACTTTTTTGAGCCATTGAATCATAATGAAGCCTCCAGTGCGACGATGATGCTTCAGTTTACCATAGCCGTTTCCAATACTGATAGTAGGAGTGCGTCAAAAATGAGCGAAAATCGTTACATCCGCACGGATTCCAAATCCAAAGCCGCCTTCGAACGGGCGAAGCGATCGATTCCCGGAGGCGTGAACAGTCCGGTCCGCGCGTTCAAGTCGGTCGGTCTTACGCCCGTCGTCATTGACCGCGGCCAAGGCAGCCGCATTACCGACATCGACGGCCAGAGCTACATCGACTACGTCTTGTCCTGGGGACCCTTGATCGCAGGGCATGCCCATCCCGATGTCGTGGAGGCGATCAAGCGGACGGCGGAAAAAGGCACGAGTTTCGGCGCCCCGACGGAGCTTGAGACCGAGATGGCGGAGCTCGTATGCGCGCGCGTGCCTTCCATCGAGGTCGTCCGCATGGTCAACTCGGGCACCGAAGCGACGATGAGCGCGATCCGATTGGCGCGCGGCTATACCGGACGCAGCCGAATCCTGAAGTTCGAGGGTTCGTACCACGGTCATGCGGACAGCCTTCTGATCAAAGCGGGCTCGGGTGTGGCGACGCTCGGCTTGCCGGACAGCCCCGGCGTACCTGAGAGCATCGCATCCCACACCATTACCGTGCCGTACAACGATCTGGCGTCGGTCAAGCTCGCCTTCGAGCGTTACGGCGAGGAGATCGCCGCGGTCATCGTGGAGCCGGTCGCCGGCAACATGGGCGTCGTGCCGCCGCTTCCCGGTTTTCTGCAAGGCTTAAGGGACGTGACGAGCAAATACGGCAGCCTGCTCATCTTTGACGAAGTCATGACGGGTTTTCGCGTGCATCTGAACTGTGCCCAAGGGCTTTACGGCATCACGCCGGACCTCACCTGCCTCGGCAAGGTGATCGGCGGCGGCCTGCCGGTCGGTGCCTACGGCGGGCGCCGGGAACTGATGGAGCGCATGGCTCCCGTCGGTCCGATCTACCAAGCGGGCACGCTGTCGGGCAACCCCTTGGCGATGGCTGCCGGCTATGCGACGCTGAAGCTGCTTGACGAATCCGCCTACCAGGGCCTCGAACGTCTCGCGATGCGGCTGCAGGCAGGCCTCGAGGCCAACGCGCGCGAATACGGCATCGCGATGACCGTTAACCGCGTAGGCTCCATGGTATGTCCGTTCCTGACGGACAAGCAGGTCATTAACTTCGAGACGGCCAAACAGTCCAATACAGAGCGATTCAAGACGCTGTTCGCGCGCATGCTCGATCGCGGCGTCAATCTGCCGCCTTCCCAGTTCGAGGGATGGTTTTTGTCCACGGCGCACAGCGAAGCCGATATCGACGAGACGATCGAGGCGCACCGTGCCGCCTTGAGCAAGTTTTAAGAGGCAGCCCGTTCCAGTCCGTAGGCATGCCCACCTTTTTAAGGCATATAGATAGAGAAGGAGTAAAGCCTGCCTCCGGGCGGTTCCGCCAAGGGACGTTCGCGAAGCGCTGCGGTAAGTCGCGATATCGACGGCTTGCTTAAGCGCCGAAGCGAAGGTTTTGGAATCGCTGCGTTTGGGGCTAACGGGGAGGTCCGACATGCGGGCGCTCCGCCGTTGCTGCAAGGGAAGCGGGGACTCTATGCCGAGAGGGGGAGACCTGTCGTGACGGAATCGTCGAACGGACTGAGATTCGATATTTATGAACGGGTGCAGCTGCCAAGCGAAGCCTTGGCCATCGAGACGCTGGAGGAGATCGAGCTGTCGCCGCACATCGAGGCGCTGGAACAGGAAGACAGCGTCCTGCTGAGGGGGCATCTGCTGCTAAGCGGCACCTATCAGGCGGCGGGACAGGGCGAAGAGGCGGGGGCGCTGGAGCACCGCATCCCCGTCGAGATCTCCCTGCCGTACAGCCGGGTGCGGCAGCTGGAGGAGCTGGACGTGGAGATCGATCATTTCGACGTCGATCTGCTGTCCGATCGTGCGCTCAACGTGACCGGCGTACTTAGTCTTAGAGGCGTGCAGACGGAAGCGCGCGAAGCGCCTGTCTGGCGGGAAGACGGCTTCACGGTCGCGCACGAGGCGCCGGAGCGGGTATCCTCCCCGGAAGCGGAGGAGGTCGAGGAAGGCCAAGCCTTCTCGCTCCCGCCGCTAGGGGAATCGGCATACGAAGAAGCGGCCGAAGCCGGGTTCGCGAACCGCTCCGCGCCGGAGAGCGGCGACGAGGCTGCGGCGTATCCGCCGGTCTACGGCAGTCCTGCCCCCGCGGATGCGCCGATCTACGGCAATCCGCCGCAAGCGTCCGTCTATTCGCAGCCCGGACCGGTCTATCTGCCTCCTGCATTTAACGCTGCGAACCCCGCTCAGGAAACGACCGCTTCCACGGTGTGGTATGAGCAGCAGCGTGCGAGAGCCGAGGCGGAGGCGCGGGCTCGCGAAGAAGCGCTGCTGAGGCAGCAGGAACTCGCGCAGGCTGCGGCTGAGGCGCTGGAGCGTCAGCTCGCGCAGGAACAGGAAGCCCGGGCCGCAGCGGAACGCGAAGCGCGCGAGCGCGAGATCGCCGAGCGGGAGATCGCCGAGCGCAGCCGGGCCGAGCAGGAGGCGCGCGACGCGCTCGCGCGGGCGGAATTTGCGAGACGGCAGGAGGAAGAACGGGACCGGCAGGAGGAAGCCGAAGCGTGGGCGAGCCTTATTGCGTACCAGCGTCTGGAAGAAGAGCCTCCGCAGGCCGCAGAGGTTCAACCGGAACCGGTCAATTCGGCGCCGCCGCCGTCCGAACCTGTTCAATCGGCGCCGCTCCAGGCCGCGCCTGCGCATCCGACATCCGAACAGTCGGGACATTCCGAGTATCCGCAAGTATATGATACCGCGATTCCAGTACCTACCGCATGGCCAGGGAGCGAAGCTGGCGCGGCGCCGCAAAGCCATCCGGATGCTGTCTTGCCCGAGGATGCGACGCAAGCCGGGCACGCCCACGCAGATCATCAGCGGCCGGGTCCGAACGGTCCGAAGCTCGGGCTGTCGGGCAAGGAATCCGGCGGACCGGGATCGGACTTCGGCGTCGGCATCTTGTCGCAGCTCGGCGACAAGGGCGCGATCCGCGAAGCCGGACTGAGGGCCGCAGAGGAAGCGAAGCTGGCGGCTCCGGCGGAGAGCAAGCAGGACAACCGGACCACCGGCGACGAGATCGAATGGACGCGGCTCTTCCTCGCCAAGGAGGCCGGCCAGTCTTTCCGGAAGGTCAGGATGGTCATCGTGCAGCGGGAGGATACGCTCGATCAGATCGCCGGACGCTATCAGCTGCAGTCCCGCGAGCTTCAGCTCTACAATCGGCTGTCCGATCCCCATCTCGCGGAAGGCCAAGTGCTGTATATCCCTTGACCGCTTCATACGGATCGACCGAAAAGGACGCCACTTGCCGCACGCCGGCCGGGAGGCGTCCTTTTTCTCAGGCGCATGCTGCAGGTGTCAGCCCTTCCGCATATCCGTAGGCGTGCGTCAGGTTGACTGCTTGTAGCGGTACAGGTATGATAGGAAAATAAGACATGGATAGGGACCAGTAAGCAGTCCTACCCTTCAGAGAGCGGAACCGCTGCTCCGGCAGCGCTGAGAGGTTCCGCAGGAAGTAAGCTGCCGAAGTCGCCCTGGAGTTTCCCGTTCGAACCGAGCACGCCGTAGAACGGGACGGCTGCAGCCGTTATCCTGCGTCCAAGAGCCGTTTTTTCGTACGTTTTTGAAAAGGCGGAATGAAGGTGGTACCACGGAAGTTCAACCTTTCGTCCTTTGCGGCGGGAGGTTTTTGCTTTTTTTCGGGGTCCGCTCCGCGAGCGTTTCGCCTGCGTTGCGGTCCGGCCGGTCCGTCAGCGCTAAAGCGCTGATGGCCGATCGCCAATCGTCTGATCCATGTCCCTGGAGGTTGTGAACTTAATGAGCGACGACATCAAACAAAGCAAACCACTCGAATTGCCTACGACGTACGATCCGACAGGCGCCGAGCAAAAGTGGTACGACGCCTGGCTCGAGGGCGGATACTTCAAGGCCGGTCTCAGGCCGGACGCGCCCAAATATACGATCGTCATCCCGCCGCCCAACGTGACGGGCATGCTGCATATCGGCCATGCGCTCGACCTGACGCTGCAGGACATCCTCATTCGCTTCAAGCGGATGCAGGGCTTCGACGCGCTATGGGTGCCGGGCACCGACCATGCGGGCATCGCCACGCAGACGAAGGTCGAGAGCACGCTTCGCGAGGAAGGTCTGTCCCGCTACGATCTGGGACGGGAGAAGTTCCTCGAGCGCGTCTGGGACTGGAAGGAGCAGTACGCCGGCTCCATCCGCAAGCAATGGTCCAAGATGGGGCTCAGCCTCGACTACTCCCGCGAGCGCTTCACGCTCGACGAGGGCTTGTCCAAGGCGGTACGCGAGGTGTTCAAGCGCTTGTACGACAAAGGGCTGATCTATCGCGGCAAGCGGATCATCAACTGGGATCCGGCCGCCAAGACTGCGCTCTCCGACATTGAGGTCGAGTACAAGGAAGTGAACGGCCACCTTTACCATCTACAGTATCCGCTGTCCGACGGCAGCGGGCATCTGACGGTCGCGACGACGCGTCCGGAGACGATGCTGGGCGATACGGCCGTAGCGGTCCATCCAGAAGACGAGCGCTACAAGCATCTCATCGGCAAAATGCTCCGGCTTCCGATCATCGGCCGCGAGATCCCGATCGTAGGCGACGAATACGTCGACAAGGACTTCGGCAGCGGCGCGGTCAAGATCACGCCTGCGCACGACCCGAACGACTTCGAAGTCGGCGCCCGCCACGACCTGCCGCAGATCATCGTCATGGACGAGAGCGGACGAATGAACGATCAAGCCGGCCCGTACGCCGGGCTCGACCGCGCGGACTGCCGCAAGGCGATCGTCAAGGACCTGCAGGCGCAGGGCGTCCTGATCCGCATCGAGGATCACGTGCACCAGGTCGGCCACAGCGAGCGCAGCGGCGCCGTCGTCGAGCCGTACCTTTCGACGCAGTGGTTCGTGTCCATGAAGCCGCTCGCCGAAGCCGCGATTAACGCGCAGCGCTCGGACAAGGGCGTCAACTTCGTACCGGACCGTTTCGAGAAAATTTACCTGCACTGGATCGAGAATGTCCGCGACTGGTGCATTTCCCGCCAACTCTGGTGGGGCCACCGCATCCCGGCCTGGTACAAGGAAGGCACCGGCGAAATCTATGTCGGCACCGAGGCGCCGGCAGGCGAAGGCTGGACGCAGGACGAGGACGTGCTGGATACGTGGTTCAGCTCGGCGCTCTGGCCGTTCTCGACGCTCGGCTGGCCGGACAGTACCGAGGATCTGAAGCGTTACTATCCGACGGACGTGCTCGTCACGGGCTACGACATCATTTATTTCTGGGTCGCCCGGATGATTTTCACCGCGCTGGAGTTCACGGGAGAATCGCCGTTCAAGGACGTGCTCATCCACGGTCTCGTACGCGATGCCGAAGGCCGCAAGATGTCCAAGTCGCTCGGCAACGGCGTCGATCCGTTCGAGGTCATCGAGAAGTACGGCGCCGACGCGATGCGCTACATGCTGTCGACGGGCAACACGCCGGGGCAGGATCTTCGTTTCCGCTGGGAAAAAGTCGAGCAGGCGCGCAACTTCGCGAACAAGATCTGGAACGCATCGCGCTTCGCCCTGATGAATCTGGAAGGATTCAAGGCAGAAGACATCGACCTGACCGGCAGCCTGTCCACGGCGGATCGCTGGATCCTGCACCGGTTCCACGAGACGGCGCGCGACGTCACCCGGCTTATGGAAACGTACGAGTTCGGCGAGACGGGACGTCTGCTGTACAACTTCATCTGGGACGATCTGTGCGACTGGTACATCGAATTCGCCAAGCTCACGCTGTACGGGGAAGATGCTGCGGCGAAGGCCAGCACCCAATCGGTCATCGCCTACGTGCTGGACCGCACGCTGCGCCTGCTGCATCCGTTCATGCCTTATTTGTCGGAAGAGATCTGGCAGCATCTGCCGCATGAAGCCGGCGAGACGATAACGCTGGCGGCATGGCCGTCATACGACGCCGCATTCGAGGCGCCCGATGCGGTCGCGGAGATGGGACTGCTCATGGATGCGATCCGCGCGGTGCGCAACGTGCGCGCCGAGGTCGGCGTGACGCCGGGCAAAAAGGTCGAGCTGCTCGCCAAGCCGACGACGGAAGTGTCCGCGGGCATCCTGAAGCGCAACGAAGAGTATTTGCGCCGGTTCTGCAACACGTCGAGCCTCACGCTCGATCCGGGTCTGGCCGCGCCGGAGAAGGCGATGACGGCAATCGTGACGGGCGTCGAGCTCTATCTGCCGATCGCCGGTCTCATCGACATCGGGCAGGAGATCGCACGGCTGAACAAGGAGCTCGCATCGCTCAACGCCGAAGTCGAGCGCGTCGAGAAGAAGCTGGCCAACGAAGGTTATATCGCGAAGGCGCCTGCCCACGTCGTCGAGCAGGAACGCGCGAAGGGCGCAGACTACCGCGACAAGCGCGATAAAGTGCTGGCGCGGATCGAAGAACTCAAGAGCTGACGGAGGCGAGCGCAGGCATGACACAACCGATAGACGGATCATCTCAGAATCATCATGACCTGGCTTCGGCGGGATCGGGGGGCGAAGGCGCCTTCCGGACCGCGCAGGAGGCGATCGGCTGGATCTCCGGTCTCGCTCCGGTCATCGGCATCAAGCCGGGCCTCGAGCGGATGGAATTGCTGCTCGAGAAGCTCGGCCATCCCCACCGGCGGCTCCGGTTCATTCACGTGGCGGGCACCAACGGCAAAGGCTCCGTTTGCGCGATGCTGGCGTCGGTATTGCGGCACAGCGGCTACGACGTCGGGTTGTTTACGTCGCCGTACTTGACCTCGTTCGCAGACCGGATCGACTACAACGGAGGCGCGATGCCCGAGGCGTCGATCGTGCGTCTCGCGAACCGGCTGAAGCCGCTGTCCGACGAGCTTGCGGACTCCGAGTGGGGACCGCTCACGGCGTTCGAGCTGACGACCGCGATGGCCATTCTGTACTTCGCCACGGAGACGTTCCCCGACTATGTCGTATGGGAAACGGGCCTCGGCGGGCGACTCGACGTGACCAACGTCGTCACCCCGGTCATTAGCATCATCACAAACGTCGGACACGACCATATGGATATCTTGGGCGAGACGATCGCCGACATCGCCCGCGAGAAAGCGGGCATCGTCAAAAACGGCGTCCCGGTCGTATCGACGGTACTGCAGCCTGAAGCGGCGGCCATCGTAAAAGAAACGGCCGTAGCCCGGAAGGCGACGCTCTATCAACTCGGCGAGCAATTTTCCTACGAGGCGGCGGACATGAAGGAAGCAACAGACGCAGACGCGGGGGACGACGCTCAATCGTTTCATTTCCGCGACCTGTTCCGCAGCCTGAGCGACGTCCGGATCGGTCTTGCCGGCGCGCATCAACAGACGAACGCCGCCGCAGCGATCATGGCGATCGACGTGCTTCGCACCTACTATGCGCTCATTGTCGACGAAGAGCAGTTAAGAGAGGGGCTTCTCCAGGCAGCCTGGCCGGGCAGGCTTGAGCTGGTCTCCAGAGAACCTCGTATTCTGCTCGACGGCGCGCACAATCCGGAAGGGATGGCTGCGCTCGCGGACGCGCTCCGGTCGATGTATCCGCGGGATCGGTTAAATGTGCTGATCGCGATGATGCCGAACAAGAATCATGCGGATGCCTTGAGGCATATACTACCAATGGTGAATACGCTTGTGGTTACGGAACCGGATCATCATCGCAAGATGGACGCGGAATCGCTCGCGGCCCTCGCCCGGCAGGCAAGCCGGGAAGCGGGCGGCGCGGCGGATGTCGTCGTCGAACCGGATTGGCGCAAAGCGCTTGATCTCATACAGAGCCTCGCGGCAGCAAACCCCGAGGAAGATACGTTGACGCTTGTGACGGGAACGCTCTACCTGATCGCCGACGTCCGTTCGTGGCTCGTTGATCGCAAGACATCTGACAAAGGCTGGTGAATCGTCGTTGGCAACGGCTGAACACGTACACTTTATCGGCATCGGCGGCTACGGGATGAGCGCCATTGCCAGAGTAATGCTGGAGATGGGATACCGAGTGACAGGTTCGGACGTCGCCCGGCAGGAATTGACGGACAAACTGGCCAGCAAGGGGGCCGAGATCTACATCGGGCATGAGGCGGGCCACGTTCGCGGCGCCAACCTGGTCGTCTATTCGACCGCGCTCGCGAGAGACAACGTCGAGCGGGTCGAGGCGGAGAGCCTGAACATTCCGACGCTGCACCGCGCGCAGATGCTCGCCCGCTTGCTTAACAGCCGCACGGGCATCGCCGTAGCGGGGGCGCACGGCAAGACCACGACCTCCTCGATGATCGCCCTCGTCATGGAGCTGTCCGGACTCGATCCCACTTATATCATCGGGGGGGAGATCGTGAACGTCGGCACGAACGCCAAGGCGGGCAAAGGCGAGCATGTCGTCGCCGAGGCGGATGAGAGCGACGGCTCCTTCCTTCAGTATGAGCCGGCCGTAGCGGTCGTGACGAATATCGAGGCGGATCATCTCGAAAATTACGACGGGGACTTCGGCAAACTGAAGGCGGCGTACGTGCAGTTTTTGAAGCAGGTTCGCGAAGGCGGCTGCGCGGTCGTCTGCGCGGACGACGCCAACGTGCGGGAGCTGCTGCCTCAGGTCGCCGGCACGAACGTGGTCACGTTCGGCATCGATTCTGACGCGGACTACAAGGCCGTGTCGATCGAGCTTGGCGATCGCCAGGCTTCGTTTACCGTGGAAAAGGACGGTGCGGCGCTCGGGTCCGTTCGCCTATCCGTGCCGGGTCTGCATAACGTTTACAACGCGCTCGCGACGATCGTCGTCTGCCTGCACGCAGGCGTGCCGTTTGAGCGAATCGCGGATTCGATCGTGGAGTTCAGGGGCGCCAAGCGTCGGTTCCAGGTGCTCGGCGATGTCGACGACGTGCTCGTCATCGACGACTATGCGCACCACCCGACCGAGATTCAAGCGACGATCCTGGCTGCGAAGGCGACCGGCAAGCGCATTCTGGCGGTGTTCCAGCCGCAGCGTTATACGCGTACTTATTTCCTGCTGGATGCCTTCAGCCGCGCGTTCGCCGAGGCCGATGAGGTCTATATCACCGACATCTACTCGCCTGCAGGCGAGAAGCGCATCGAAGGCGTCACGTCTTCGCGGCTTGTCCAATTGATCGCCGAGAACAGCAACGCCAACGTTACCTACGTACCGACGCGCGAGCAGGTTCGCGACCTGTTGGCCGATCGCGTGAAGCCGGGCGACCTTGTGCTTACGATGGGTGCGGGCGATATCTGGAAGTCGGCCGACGAGCTGTCGCGTATCCTGCGCGAACGGGCGGGCAAGTAAACAATCGATTTCGCTTAAGCGCCGCGGCAATACGCCCGCGGCGCTTTTTTTGTTGCGGCAGAGGACTTCGCCGAAGCGCCGCCTCTCGCGATCATATTTTCTCTCTTTCGCTCATAGAATCGGATTAATAGATTATCGAGCAGGGAGAGAAGCGAAGATGCAGCCACCCGCAAGAATGACCTTTAAATTCGACGGAAACCTTCCAAGGGAAGTTCGAGACGATAGCGCCGTTCCAACCGAAGCGTCCCAAACGGTCGCACCCCGGCAAGCCGGACAACATATGCCCCCAGCGGCGAAGGAGGCTTCCAAATATACGAGGCCGCGCGGATTTTCTTCACGTTCCGCCGGCGACGCGGCTGTCGGAGGCGGGTACAAGCTGCCTGGCAAGGGGAGCGTGTTGACGCCCGAGCGTACTACGACTCCGGCGCATGCGCTAACTGACGAGCGCCCGTTCCCCCCCCAAGGCAGACAAGATGCGCAGACTACCCAGCGAAATCAAACTGGCGAACCTCAGCGAGCTCATGGCTCTCAGCCAAGCCAAGGGCCTCAGCGAGCTGAGGCTTCGCAGCGAGCCCAGATCGCTCAGCGAACGCAGACCGCCGAGCGCCATCTGACTGCCAAGCGTCCGTTGACGGACGATCCTTCTGCGGCCGCTCCGGGCGGTTTCGGCACTCGGGAAGCTTCCATTGCTGGAAAACCCGCCTCCGCTCGAACACAGCGCGAGAACGCGCAAACGCTGTATCAGGACGATGTGCAAGCGCTGGAGGATATGATCCGCGGCGCGGACCGGCCGCACGGCCGGCACTCTGAGCCGCTTCGCTCCGCGACGTTCCGAAACGGCGATATGAACTTGGAGGCCTCGCCGGATATCTTTGAGGAACGCGAAACGAGGGGATCGGACAAGCGTCAGCATGAACGCGCCGGCGATCGTCCGTCACGATCCGCACATGCTCGCGTGACGGGATTCCGCAAGCCGAATGCGCCCGCAGAGCCGGATCACGCGCAATGGGAAGAGCGCTACGACCGCCCGCAATCTTCCGCTTCCGACCGGTATAGGTCTGCGCAGCATGGCGCCGCTTATCCTGTCGTTCCGCCGGAGGATATCGATCCTTTCCTCGACTACGCGGGGCCCGAGCTGGATTTGCCCGACGAGGGAGCGGACCGGTGGGAGGAACCCGGTTATACGAGAAGGCATCGAAGCGGCCCTTCGTGGCTGCGAATATTCATGTCCGTGGCCGGTGCGATCGTCACCGGCGCGATATTCGGTTACATCGTCCTGGCGCTGTTCACGGGAGAGCCGCTGCTGCCCGCGGGAGCGGGCAGTTCGGCGGATCCTACATCGTCTGCGCAAACGGCAGGAGCGGTAGTCGCTTCGCCGGCTACGGGCAAGCCGGCCGCTTCGAATACGGCTTCGCAGACGGCGCAAGCTTCCGCCGGCGTTCAAACCGGCGCCGGAACGGACGGCGCGGGTCATTCCTCCCCGGACGCCGGAACCGCAGGGGACGCGAACGTACCCGCTTCCGTGAGCTATCTGCTGCAATACGGCGTCTTCCAGAGCGAAGCCAGCATGAGGGATGCCGTGAAGGAGCTGCAGAGCCAGGGAATCGCCGCGGCTGCCGACACCTCGGACGGATTCCGCGTATATGCCGGTATTGCGACGACCAAAGCCGATGCGGACAAGCTGGCGGCTTCGCTGACGGACGCCGAGCTCTATGCCAAGGCGCTGGACAATGCGGCGCTCTCGCTGCCGAAGACGCCGGCCGCCGTATCGTGGGCGGACTATCTGGAGGAGAGCGACAGCCTCGGACGGCTGCTCGCCGGTCAATCGGCATCGCTGCTGGCACAGGGCGGAAAAAAGTCGTTTAGCAAAGAAGCGGCGGGAGACCTCCAGGCGGCGCTGCTGCGATGGAACGCTTCGGCGGCGGATATGGCGAAGTGGTCGGGCAGCCGCAGCGAACCGGCCGCAGCGCTCGCCGTCCAGCTTAAGACCGCCTCGGAGCAGATGGACGGCTACGCGTCGAGCCCGTCGGCGGCGAAGCTGAGCGCGGTCCAGACTGCCGTCATGAAGGCTGCGCTGATCGCGCGCGGGCTGCGCGCGGAGCTGGGAGAGGACGGCGATTGACGACGCCCGCGAATGGCCCGCAAGACCTACCGATCAGGCATAGGCGCGATCTTCGTCCCGGACAGCCCCGACCAAGGGGCTGTCTTTGCGTTGTCCATTGTGCGTGCCGCCACGGCCACGTATAATAATGAAGCAAGTGTCAAAAAATGGCGGGAGACGTAGATAGCGTGAAGAAAAACGGCTGGATTCTGCTTTTATTCCTATTCCTTGGTATGCTGGCCGGCGCGCTCGTGGCGAATGGGCTCAAGAACATCAAGGAACTTGACTTCCTTACGCGGAGCTTTAAGGTGCATTGGTCGCCTTCCGCCGATCTGCTCGTCCTTACTTACAACATCAATTTTTCGCTGAACGTAAGCCTGTTCAGCGTCGCCGGCATCGCGCTGGCGATCTGGATTTATCGCAAATTGTAATTCGAAAGGAAGACACGAATGCCCCACTCGGAAAATCAAAACCGTGACGCTACGATCGTGCTCGCCTCGACTTCGCCCCGGAGGCAGCAGCTGATCGGCTTGCTCGGCCTGCCCGTCGAAGTGATGCCGAGTCATGTCGACGAAGATACGCCGGATGGCTGGAGCCCCTCTCGAATCGTCGAGGAGCTGGCCCGCCGCAAGGCTTCCGCCGTGCTGGAGCGGGCGGCCGTGATACCCGGCGCCATCGTGGTTGGCAGCGATACGATCGTCGTCCTCGACGGAGACGTGCTCGGCAAACCGGAGGACGCGCAGCATGCCGCTTCGATGCTGAAGCGGTTGTCCGGCCGCGGCCATGAGGTGTATACCGGCGTCTGCTGCATCGAGGCGGCCACCGGGCGGGCCGTCGTGTCTCATCGCTCCACGCGCGTGTTTATGCGTGCGCTGACCGAAGGCCAGATCGAACGCTACGTCGCCTCGGGCGAGCCGATGGACAAGGCGGGCGCGTACGGCATCCAGGAGATCGGCGCGATGCTCGTCGACCGGATCGAGGGGGACTTTTTTACCGTCGTCGGACTGCCGGTATCGCTGCTCGCGGAGCAGCTGGCAGCCTTCGGCTTTGAACTGCCCTGAACTGCTCTGAACTGCCCTGAACTGCCCTGCCTTTAAGGTGGTTCCTTCGCACGGACCGACGCACGACAGCCGCGACCAGGCTGCGGGGTAGCGTCCATCCGGACGACCTGTAGCCGACATCCGCAGCCGATGCGGTCATCGAGAAGAGGGAACCGTATTCATGGAACAACGCGCTTATATGCTTCGGGAAATGCCCGAAAACGAAAGGCCGCGCGAGCGGATGCAAAGCCGCGGCGCTGCGGCGCTAAGCCATGCCGAGCTGCTCGCCATCCTGCTGCGCACGGGCACCAAAAACGAATCCGCGATCCATCTGGCGCAACGCATCCTAAACGATTGCGGGGGCCTTCGGAGACTCGCCGAGCGTTCGTGGGACGAGCTCACGCACATCAAGGGCATCGGCCCGGCCAAAGCGCTCGAGCTTCAGGCCTCGATCGAGCTCGGCCGGCGCATGGCCCGCGCGCGCCTTCCGGAGATGCCCCGGATCAATCGTCCGCAGGACGCATCGGAGCTGCTCATGGAGGAGATGCGGCATTTGCGCGAAGAGCGCTTCGTTTGTCTTTTCCTCGACACCAAAAATCAGGTCATCGCGATGGAGACGCTGTCCGTAGGCTCACTGAGCGCGGCCATCGTCCATCCGAGAGAGGTGTTTCGGGCGGCGATCCGCCGCAGCTGCGCCTCGATCATCTGCGCCCACAATCACCCGAGCGGGGATCCGACGCCGAGCAGCGAAGATATCGCCCTCACCCGGCGGCTTGCCGAGGCCGGCAATCTGGTCGGCATCGAATTGCTCGATCATTTGGTAATAGGTGACAATCGCTTTGTAAGTTTGAAGGAACTGGGCTCCTTGTAATATAATAAACAGGATTGTCCCAACAGGAGGTTACAAAGCATGTTTGGTGGATTCACTCGGGACCTGGGTATCGACCTGGGTACAGCTAACACACTCGTATACGTCAAAGGAAAAGGCATCGTTGTCAGGGAACCTTCCGTGGTCGCCCTGCGTACCGATACAAAAAAAATCGAGGCCGTCGGGGAAGCCGCCAAGAAAATGATCGGCCGTACCCCCGGCAACATCCGCGCCATTCGCCCGATGAAGGACGGCGTCATCGCCGACTTCGAGACGACGGCTACGATGATCAAGTACTTCCTGCGCCGCGCGCAGAAGGAGCGCTCCTTCCCGCCGCGCCATCCTAGCGTGATGGTATGCGTGCCTTCCGGCATCACCGCCGTCGAGAAGCGCGCCGTCGAAGACGCCGCGAAGCAAGCCGGCGCGCGCGAGGCGTTCACGATCGAGGAGCCGTTCGCGGCGGCGATCGGCGCCGACCTGCCCGTCTGGGAACCGACCGGCAGCATGGTCGTCGACATCGGCGGGGGCACGACGGAGGTCGCGGTCATCTCGCTGGGCGGCATCGTCACGAGCCGTTCGATCCGGGTGGCCGGCGACGAGATGGATGAATCCATTATGCAGTACATCAAGCGGCTGTATAATCTGATGATCGGCGAGCGCACGAGCGAACAGCTCAAGATGGAGATCGGCTCGGCGATGCCGCTCGACAAGATGGAGTCGATCGAGATCCGCGGCCGCGACCTCGTCTCCGGCCTTCCGAAGACGCTCGCCATCACGTCGGACGAGATCACCGAAGCGCTGGCCGATACGGTGAACGCGATCGTCGACGCGGTCAAGGTGACGCTGGAGAAGTGCCCGCCCGAGCTGTCGGCGGACATCATGGACAGAGGCATCGTGCTGACCGGCGGCGGCGGCCTGCTCCGCAATCTGGACAAGCTGCTCGCCCGCGAGACCGGCATGCCGGTCATCGTCGCGGAGAATCCGCTGGACTGCGTCGCCATCGGCACGGGCAGGGCGCTCGAGAATATCCATCTGTTCAAGTCCAAAGGCTCTTCGCGCGGCCGTTAATGCGCCGGGTACCGCCGTGCGGCGGCAAGTCAGAAGCAGGTGATCGTTATATTTAAATTATTCGGGACAAAACGGTTGTTCATTCTCATGATCGGCTTGATCCTTTTTATCGCCGTCATGGGCTTTACCTTGCGCCGCACCGGCTTGACCTGGCCCGAACGCTTCGTAAATGACGCGTTCGGGACGGCGCAAGGCGCGTTGTACCGGCCGGTCGGGGCGGTCGCGGGCTTCTTCCGCGACCTCGGCCGGCTTTCCGACGTCTACAAGGAGAATGAAGAGCTCCGGCGTACGGTCGCCCGCTACACGCAGGACCAGGTCCGTTACAATTGGATCGAGAGCGAAAACGAGCGCTACAAGCAAGAACTCGGATTCAAATTACGACAAGAGCAATTATTCAAATACAAGTATGTCACTTCGCAAGTCATTGCCAGCGGCTCCAATCCGTACGACAAGACGATCAAGATCGATCTGGGCGCCCATGACGGCGTGAAGCCGAACATGGCGGTCGTCACCGTGGACGGCCTCGTCGGCCTCGTCAGCAAGGTGTCGGAGTTCACGTCGACCGTCATGCCGATCACCGAGCTGGATCCGACGGCGCCGGATACGATTCAAATCTCCGCGACCGTGTCGGGCAAGGAACAGCAGGTGTTCGGCATCGTCGATTTCGACAAGGAAGACGGCGTCATGCGGATGAGCAAAATCGACGAGAACGCCAACGTCGCCGAGGGCGACACGGTCGTCACGTCGGGCAAGGGCGGCGTGCTGCCTAAGGGTCTGATCATCGGCAAGGTGCTGAGCAACCAGGTCGGCGACTTCGGCCTGACGCATACCGCGACGATCCAGCCTGCGGCCAAGTTCGATCATTTGTACGAAGTGTTCGTCGTCATGACGCCGGACCCGGACAAGCCATGACGAAGATCCGGATCAATCGGGCGATCGTGGCCGCCCTTATTCTGCTGCTGATACAGACCGCCGTCGTGCCCTGGCTGATCCCGTCGGCTTGGAGCGGTCGTCTGTTGATTCATTTCTCGTTTATCATGACGGTTTTCGTCGCGCTTCTGGGCGGCAGGCACCGCGCTTTTCTGTTCGGACTCGGGTTCGGGTTGTTGGAGGACATGCTTTTTTACGGTCATATGATCGGTCCGTACGCCTTCGGCATGGCACTCATCGGCTACTTGATCGGCCTCGCCTTCGATCGCCGGCTGAACACGCTGGCGTTCGTCCTGCTGCTTACGGGCGTCGGCAGCGGCCTGCTGGATATGCTCGTATATTTCATTTATAAGCTGTTCTCTCTGACGCACCTGGGCGCCAGCTTCGTGTTCTACTGGCAGGTGCTGCCGACGCTGCTGCTGCACATGCTGGTCGCGCTGGCGCTTTATCTGCCGTCCAGGCGTTTCCTGGTCCGTCATATCGCGTCGCGTTCGGAGGAAGCGGAAGGCGTCTGATCCTCCGCTCGCGCTCCGGCGCGAAGAGACAGGCAGGAATTCGGTCCCGCGTGGCCGAATTGGTTTAGCAGTAGGAGGGACGAGGCGTGAATGTCAAATCGCTAGTGACGATCAAAGGGGTCAAGGACGGTCTCGTGTTCCTGCTGGACGACGCCAGCGAGTTCGACGCGCTGCTGGACGAGCTCGAGGCGAAGCTGGCCAAGCACGAGCAGCAGCTCTCCGGCCCGATCGTTCACATACAAATCAAACTCGGGGCCCGTCAGCTCGGCGAAGAGGACAAAGAACGGATTCGCTCCGCCATTCGCAAGCAGGGCAACTTCGTCGTCCAGTCGATTGAGAGCGATCCCGTGCCCGTAGGCCCCGCCGACTATAGCACTTACAAGGTAGAGACGGTGACCGGCATGGTGCGGTCCGGCCAGACGCTCGAACACGAAGGCCATCTGCTGCTGCTTGGGGACGTCAATCCGGGTGGCACCGTCCGCAGCACAGGCGATATTTATATTATGGGCGCGCTCCGCGGCATGGCCCACGCGGGCTGCGCAGGACACGCGGAAGCGATCATCGCGGCTTCGCTCATGAAGCCGACGCAGCTGCGCATCGCGGACGTCATCAGCCGTCCGCCGGACGAATGGGCGAGCAGCGAGCCCTGGATGGAGTACGCTTATCTTCAGGAAGGGTCCATGCAGATCGACAAGATGGCCCATCTGCATCATAACCGCAATCGAGCCTTGCAGGCCAAAGGAGTGTAGAACGATGGGTGAAGCGATAGTCGTAACGTCGGGCAAGGGCGGCGTCGGCAAGACGACGACATCCGCGAATGTCGGCACGGCCCTGGCGCTCATGGGCAAAAAGGTGTGCATGGTCGATACGGATATCGGCCTGCGCAATCTCGACGTCGTCATGGGCCTCGAGAACCGCATCATCTACGATCTGATCGACGTAGCGGAAGGCCGCTGCCGGCTGAACCAGGCGCTCGTGAAGGACAAGCGCTTCGACGAATTGTACATGCTGCCGGCCGCGCAGACCAAAGACAAGAACGACATTTCGCCCGATCAAGTGCGCAAGATCGTCGAGGAACTGAAGCCCGACTTCGATTATATTATTATCGATTGTCCGGCCGGCATCGAGCAGGGCTTCCGCAACGCGATCGCGGGCGCCGACCACGCCATTGTCGTGACGACGCCGGAGAACGCCGCCGTGCGCGATGCGGACCGCGTCATCGGCCTGCTGGAGAAGACCAATATTACGCAGCCTAAGCTCGTCATCAACCGCATCCGGCCGAACCTGCTGAAGAGCGGGGACATGCTGGAAGTCGACGACATCATCCAGGTGCTCGCGATCGACCTGATCGGCATCGTGCCGGACGACGAAGACGTTATCAAGGCTGCCAATCAGGGCGAGCCTACCGTCATGAATCCGAATTCTCGCGCGGCGATGGCCTACCGCAACGTGGCGCGCCGAATCCTTGGCGAGACGGTGCCGCTCATGCATCTCGACGAGAAGACAGGCGTGTTCAGACGCATGCGCAAGTTTCTCGGAATGGGTTGATCTGAATTGCTTAATCGACTAAAAAAAATCGATCTCATCATGATGCTGGCGCTGATCGGACTGATGGCCGTCAGCGTTCTGCTCGTACGAAGCGCCACGCACAACGACGCAGGGTATTCCGGCAAGGATATGCAGCAGTTGATATTCTATGGCGCCGGATTCGTCATCATCTTGCTTACGACGCTTTTCGATTACCGCCTGCTTCTGAAGACATGGTATGTTTGGTATGGCATCGGCATCGTGCTGCTCGTCGCGGTTTACTTTCTCGCGCCTCCGGTCAACGGGGCCAAAAGCTGGTTTCAACTGCCCGGCGGCATGCTGTTCCAGCCTGCGGAGATCGAAAAGATCTTCCTCATTCTCGCCGTCGCGGTCATGATGGGGCGCAGGCAAGGCGATCCGCTCTCTATGCGCAAGGACGTCTTGCTCATCGCGGCCGTCGCGTTCGTTCCATTTATATTAGTCATGATTCAACCGGATCTCGGCAATGCCATGATTTACGTATTTATCGTGCTCGGGATGCTGTGGATCGGCAACGTGCGTTATACGTACGTCCTTATCGGGCTCGTCGTCGTAGTTGGCGGCCTCATGCTATTCGTGACGCTGTTCAATACGTACAACAAGGAGATCGAGACGTATCTTACGGATCACCACAAGACGCACTGGTACGAGCGGATCAACACGTACATCCATCCCGAGGAAGCTTCGGACGACGCGAAGCGGCAAGTCGAGTACGCCAAGATCGCGATCGGGTCCGGCGGGCTCGCGGGCGACGGATACATGCAGGGCGAATCTAAAAATCGGAAATTCATCCCTTATCCGTATTCGGACTCGATCTTCGTGGTCGTGGGCGAGGAGTTCGGGTTCCAGGGCGCTGCGGTGCTGCTCCTCCTGTATTTTGTGTTCATCTACCGGATGATCATCATCGCTTTCCAGTGCATCGATATCAAAGGTTCTTTCATCATTATCGGCATCGCTTCGATGCTGGTGTTTCAGATCTTTCAGAACATCGGCATGATGATCGGGCTGATGCCGCTCACCGGCATTACGCTGCCGTTCATCAGCTACGGAGGCACTTCGCTGCTGCTGAACATGCTGTCCATCGGACTCGTCTTCAGCATTCGGGCGCATCAAGAGAAATATACGCTCGAGACGTAGTTTTGGCCGCCGACAAGCCGATGCGCGATGCGCTGCCGGTTTGATAGTTTGCTCCTCTTTTCTTGAACAGCCGCTCTGCGGTCGTCTTCAAAGGACGATCGCAGAGCGGCTGTTCGTATGTGACGGAGGTCTATTCCTTGTCCTGCGGCCATATGGTGATAGAAGAAGCGGACAAGGAGGGCTTGGCATGGCGAAGAGACCGGACAAGCCGAATGCGGAATGGGCCGGCGGATCGGCTGGAAGCAAGGGTCTAGGTGGCGGACGGACGCATTCGGCGCCCTATGCATACAGGCCTTACTCCCCGGAGGAGCTGGAGGCCGATCCCGAGCTGTGGTGGAAAGAAAGGCAGCGGCAGCTGCGCGCGAGCGCGAGCTGGCGCCCGATCGTCAAGACCAAGCGGCGAGAGGAAGAGGAGAGCCGACGTACGCACGGCGGCGTTCTGTTTGGCGACCGTACGGGGCATCGGGAAAAAACGCTGGGCGAGTTGCCGGCTGCGGGAAGTTATATTCGTCCGGAGTCCGGGGGCGATGGACACGGCTTTTCCGCCACGAACGCGGATCGTGGCACGACGCCGGCGGGAGGCAGCATAGCAGGGACAGCGCATGACAGCTACGGCGCGGGCATGTCCGGCGGAGGCGTCATAGGTACGGGAGGGGGCGGGCATTTGAACAGCGCCTCGGGCATAAACACCGCTTCGGGCGTTGGCACCACCCCCGGCAGCGGGTACGGCGGAGGCGCGCCGACCGCGCCATGGTATGGCCAGCCGGCGGGGCCGGGCGACGGCCTGCGTCCGCCGGGCGGTTACGGCGAACGCGGGGGAAGCTTTGCGCGTTTTCGCCGCGGCTTGCTGATGCGGACGGCGGTCGCGCTGCTGCTTTACGGGCTGGCTTGGGGTTGGATCAAGGCGGAGCTGCCGGGGAGCGGAGAAGCGGAAGCCTGGATGACGCTGGCGGTGACCCAGGACATGGATTTTTCCGCGGCAGAGGCGTGGTATGGCCGGATGTTCGGCGACTCGCCGTCCTTCCTGCCCGTTTTTCGCCACGGCATGACCGATGCGGAGGAAGTTACGGCGGAGTGGGACGGACAGCAGACGTTGCCTCCCGTCCAGGGGAGCATCGTCGAGTCCTTTAAGCAGAACGGCACCGGCGTGAGGATTCAGGCCGCATCGGGCAACGCGGTAGGCGCCGTACACAGCGGCAGAGTCATTCAGGTCACGAAGTCGTCCCGGGGAGACGCGACGATTCTGGTGCAGCACGCCGGAAAAATCGTGACGGTGTACGGCGGCGTCGAGGCGGCGGCGGTGCAGCCCGACGACTGGGTGGAGGCGGGCGGCAAGCTGGGCGTCGTCGGGCAGACGGCATCCGAAGGAAGCGCCGAAGGCTCGCTTTACTTTGCCATACGTCTCGGCGACAAGTCGCTAGATCCTCAGGAAGTGATCCCTTTTGATTAAAATCGGGGGGATCCGCTTCCGGTTCCACCCGCTGTTCGTCCTGCTTATGCTGCTCTCGGTCGCGACCGGTCGTCTTCAAGAGATGGTCGCGCTGTTTTTTATCGTTCTGCTGCACGAGCTGGCGCATCTGTGGACGGCGCTTCGATTCGGCTGGACCGTCCGCGAGGTGAAGCTGCTGCCGTTCGGCGGCGTCGTCGAAACGGAGGAAGCGGGGGCGGTCCCCGTCCGGGAGGAGGCGCTCGTGGCGGCCGCCGGTCCCTTTTACAATCTGCTGCTGTCGCTAGCGGCCTGGGCGCTCGGCCATGCCGGATTGATAGACGAGTTATGGGCCGAGGATTTCGCCAGAGCGAGCGGCATGATCGCCCTGTTCAATCTGCTGCCGGTGCTGCCGCTTGACGGCGGTCGGCTGCTGCAGTGCTGGTTCAGCATGCGCATCCCCTATCACCGCGCGCTGCTCTGGGGCGTCCGCATCAGCTTGGCGTTCAGCGCGCTCGTCACGCTTGGCGCGCTCTATCCGTTGCTCGGCGGCGGTCTGATCCACCTCAATTTGCTCGCCATCGGCCTTTTTCTGCTAGCTTCCAATTGGACCTATTTGCGCAACCTTCCTTTTGTATTCCTGCGGTTTCTCGTTCGACGCGGGGAGCGCGCCGCGAGCCGGATCGACGCGGGTACGCTTGCGCAGCCCATCGTCGTATCCGCGAACCGTCCGCTTTCCTCGATCGTTCGCCTGATGATGAAGGAGAGGTATCATTTGATCTACATGATGGACCGCGGGAAAATCACGCGGGTTGTTCCTGAGGGGCAGATCATCGACGGCTTTTTGGGCAGTCTGACGGAAGGGCATGCGGATTTTCGCTTTTTCATGTAAAATGGGTTAAAACGGCTATCGTCCGGGGCTGGAGGCTCGCTCCCGCGGGACGTTAGCGCCGTTCGCCCAGGAGGTAGGAATGAAGCAGCTCTTCGTCCACTGCACGCGCAACGTGACCCAGTCCTCACTCCTTGAAGACGGCGTACTGACCGAGTTCAGCGTCGAGCGCTCCGAAGGAACCTCCCTCGTCGGGAACATTTATCTGGGCCGCGTGGTCAACGTGCTGCCGGGCATGCAGGCGGCGTTCGTCGACATCGGCCTCCCTAAGAACGCCTTCCTCTATGTGGACGACGTCCTGCATCCCCACCTCGACCGGCAGCCCAAGATCAAGCCGTCCATCGCCGATCTGCTGAAGCCCGGCGACAGGCGCGTCGTGCAGGTCATGAAGGAGCCGCTTGGCGGCAAGGGAGCGCGTATCACGACCCATTATTCTTTGCCGGGGCGATGCCTCGTCTATATGCCTTACGCCGACTACGTCGGGGTGTCCAAGAAGATCGAGCAGGAGGGAGAGCGCGCCCGGCTCAAGGGAATCGCCGAAGAGCTGCGCGAACCCGGCGAAGGACTGATCCTGAGGACGAACGCCGAAGGGGAGACCCGGGAATCGCTCGAGCGCGATCTTGCCGGGCTCCGCAACGTGTGGCGCCATATCTCGGAGCGAGGCGCTTCCGCCGAGGCGCCGTCGGAGCTGCACCGCGACTTCGGCCTGGTGCAGCGCACGGTCAGGGATGTGTTCAAGCCCGACATGGAAGCGCTGATCGTCGACGACGAGCGGGCCTACCGCGAAGCGCGCGCCTATCTGAGGCAGGCGGCGCCAAGCCTGGAGCAGCGCGTCACGCTACACGACAATGCCTCGCCGCTGTACGAGCACTTCGGCATCAAGGCGCAGATCGACCGGGCGTTCCAGCCGCGGGTTGCGCTGCAGAACGGCGGTTACCTGGTTATCGATCAGACCGAAGCCTTGACCGTCGTCGACGTCAATACCGGCAAGTATACGGGTGCGATCGACCTCGAGGAGACCGTCTATCAGACGAACCTGGAGGCTGCCGAGGAGATTGCTAGGCTATTGCGCCTGCGCGATATCGGCGGCATCGTCATCGTCGACTTTATCGACATGACGGACGAGGATCACCGCAGGCAGGTCGTCGAACGGCTGGAGGAGACCGTGCGGCGGGATCGGACCAAATGCCAGATCGTGGGCTGGACGAGACTGGGCTTGCTGGAGATTACGAGGAAAAAGACGCGCGCGGATCTGATGGGCTACTTTTACGACAAATGCCCCTCTTGCCGGGGGACCGGACGGACTTATATTCGTTGATGCCGTCGCCATCGCTTCTTTTTGGTTGTCATGGCGGTCGGTTTGTGCTAGAATACTCTAGTGCGTGCAATGGGCTCCTGTCAATTGCAAGCTACAACCGCACTCCAAAGGGTATCGAAGACCGGACGCTCCGCGCGGACGGCACCCCATGAGGCGAGTCTTAGACATGAGGGAGGTGCACACATGTACGCGATTATCGAGACTGGCGGCAAGCAATACAAGGTTCAAGCCGGCGACGTCATCTTCGTGGAGAAGCTCTCCGCAGGCGAAGGCGACAGCGTTACGTTTGACAAGGTTCTGGCCGTATCCAGCGACAAGGGTTTCGTTACCGGAGCTCCGCTTCTGTCCGGCGCTACCGTGACGGGCAAGGTAGAAAAGCACGTCAAGGGCGAGAAGATCATCGTCTTCCACTATAAACCGAAGAAGAACGAGCGCAAGAAGCAAGGCCATCGCCAACCGTACACCAAGGTGACGATCGAGAGCATCCAGGCTTAAGAGGCGCAGGATGATCAAGATCGACATTCGCCGCGACGAGCGGCAGCGGATCAAGTCCTTCGAAGTATCCGGTCATGCGGGATACGACGATCCGGGTAAGGATATCGTATGCGCGGGCGTGTCGGCCGTCACGGTCGGCGCGGTCAACGCCATCGAACGCCTGACCGGCATCGTGCCGAAGGCGAAGGTGAAGTCGGGCTTTCTCTCCGCGGACATGCCGCCTGAAGGCGTCGATTCCGACCGCGTCCAGCTTTTGCTGGAGGGGATGGTCGTCGCACTCGAGGACATTGCGGAGGAATACGCGAAGTACGTTCGGCTCAAGCAGTAAATTAAGCACAGAAGGAGGTTGACACCATGTTGAAGCTCAATCTTCAGCTCTTCGCTTCGAAGAAGGGCGTAGGCTCCACGAAGAACGGACGCGATAGCCAATCGAAGCGTCTGGGCGCGAAGCGCGCCGACGGCCAAGCTGTCACGGGCGGCACGATCCTCGTTCGCCAGCGCGGCACGAAGATCCACCCGGGCAACAACGTCGGCATCGGCAAGGACGATACGCTGTTCGCTCTTGTCGAAGGCGTCGTGAAGTTCGAGCGCTGGGGACGCGATCGCAAGAAAGTTAGCGTCTATCCGGCTCCGGTGGCGCCAGTCGCCGCTGCTCTTGAATAATCGACATCCAGAACCCCGGCCGCGCGTAGTGGCCGGGGTTTTTGCGTAGGCGGACCCGAATACGAATTCCGTCACCCACAAGACAGCCTGCGTCGGCTGTATGCGAAGCGGGGAAAAGTAATCATGTCTAGTCAAAAAACCTACGGCTACTTGTATGCGGCGGCTTCGCTCGTTCTTCCCGGATGCGCGATTTTCGTATGGCGGGACGCGCTGTGGCCGGTCGTGCTGTTTCTCCTATGGGCCGTCGCGGCCGCATTATTCGCAGGCCTGTACGAGCGCCGCGCATACAAGAAGCAGTCGGCCAGAATGCTCGAGCGCGCCCTGCGGGACAACGTCAAGTCGCGCCAGGACATCGTCGATACGCTGAGCCATCACCGTCACGACTGGATGAACGAGCTGCAAATTTTGTACGGTTACCTGCGCCTGCAAAAAATCGATAAGGCGATCGCCGTCGTGGACAGAATAAAGGAAGAGATGGAGCGGGACAGCCGCATCTCCCGTCTCGGGAGTCCCGAGCTGTCCGCTTATCTACTGTCGTTCAGGACGTTCTGCGACACGATGTCGCTGGATGCGCGCGTCGACGAAGGCGTTCAGGCATCCCTCGTTGCTGAAGCGGGGGCGGATCGCGTGAGTCGAATCGCCATCGGCATCATTAACGGTTACCGGATCCGGGCATCCGCCGCCACCGCGGAGGAGAACAAGCTTCGGATCGTCTTCGCGGAGACGGACGGCGTGCTTCGCGTCGAGGCGGCGTACGAAGGCGGCTGGTCGGCGGCGGGCAGCCTGCGGGACGACGTGGCGGCTGCACTGTCCGGAAGCGCCCGGTTGGCGCCGCCGCAGGATGGGGATGCCGAGGATAGCGCGCGCAGGCTGACGGTGCTCATACCCGCCGAATAAACGGCAAGGAAAAGCCTGCTCATCGAAGCGGAAACGAGAGTGATCACAACATGTTCGTAGACAAGGCTAAAATATATGTCAAAGGCGGCGACGGCGGCGACGGCCTCGTCGCGTTTCGCCGGGAACTGTACGTTCCCGAGGGGGGACCCGCGGGCGGCGACGGAGGCGACGGAGGCGACGTGGTATTCCAGGTCGACGAAGGGCTACGCACGCTGATGGACTTCCGGTACCAGAAGCACTTCAAGGCGACGCGGGGCGAAAAGGGACGCAACAAGTCCCAACACGGCGCTAACGCGGACGACATGATCGTGCGGGTGCCTCCTGGCACCGTCGTCTATGACGACGATACCGGCGAGATGGTCGCCGACCTGACGCAGCACGGCCAAGCCGTCGTCATCGCGAAGGGCGGCCGGGGCGGCCGGGGCAACACGCGCTTCAAAAGCTCCGTCAACACGGCCCCCGCCATTGCGGAGAACGGGGAAGAAGGCCAGGAGCGCTGGGTAACGCTCGAGCTGAAGGTCATGGCGGACGTCGGACTCGTCGGATTCCCGAGCGTCGGCAAGTCCACGCTGCTGTCGGTCGTATCCGGCGCGCGGCCGAAGATCGGCGCGTATCACTTCACGACGCTGACGCCGAACCTGGGCGTCGTCGAGCTGGGCGACGACCGAAGCTTCGTCATGGCGGACCTGCCGGGCTTGATCGAGGGCGCTCACGCGGGCGTCGGGCTCGGACATGAATTCTTGCGCCACGTGGAGCGGACGCGTGTCATCGTGCACGTCGTGGACATGTCCGGTCTCGAGGGACGCGATCCGTTTGACGATTGGGTCAAGATCAACGAAGAGCTGAAGCTCTACAACCTCAAGCTCACCGAACGGCCGCAGATCGTCGCGGCCAACAAGATGGACATGCCCGAATCCGAAGAGAACCTGGCTGTATTCAAAGCCAAGCTCGCGGATGTCCGCCCCGACATCGAAGTGTATCCGATCTCGTCGCTGACGCGCGCAGGCGTGCCCGAGCTGCTGTACAAGACGGCCGAGGTGCTCGAGACGGCGCCGGACCCTTCCGAGCTTGCCGCGCAGGAAGCGCGCGAAGCCGAAGCCGCCGAGGGCGTCGTGTACAGGCTCGAACAACGCGAGGAAGTGCACGATTATACGATCTCCCGCGACAACGAGGTGTTCGTCGTCGAAGGCGAATCGATCGAGCGCTTGCTAAGGCGGACGCAATTCGGCTCTTACGAGGCGGTCATGCGTTTCGCGCGCATCTTGCGGAAGATCGGCCTCGACGCGGATCTTCGCAAGCGGGGGGCCAAGAACGGCAGCATCATCCGCATCGGGGACTTCGAGTTCGAGTTTTTCGAGGGCGGAGAAGAAGAGTATTTGTACGAAGAGGAATAAACGCATCAAGGCGCTACCAAGGAGCCTTATTGCCTGCCGGCGCATCAGCGGCGGGAGATAAGGCTCTTTTTTCTGTCATTCATCTATTGCCGCCTCCGGACCGATCGGCTATAATGTCCACTATACACAAACATGCGTCTTTCCTAGGAGGACGGGGAATGGCGGAGCAATATTACGCGGTACGCGAGGATCTGCTGCCCGAGGGCATGCGCAAGGCCGAGCAGGCGAAGGCGATGCTGCGCAGGGGCGAAGCCGCCACCGTGAACGAAGCGGCGGAGCGGGTAGGCTTAAGCCGCAGCGCTTTTTACAAGTACAAGGACGGCGTTTATCCGCTCGATCAAGCGGCGAGGGAAGCGATCGCGACGCTGTCGATCGATCTGGAGCATCGCTCGGGCATCCTGTCCCGAATGCTGGGCCTGCTCGCCGACAGCGGAGGCAATGTGCTCACCATCACGCAGTCCATCCCTCTGCAGGGATTGGCCAACGTCGTCGTGACGTTGGATGCCGCGCAGATGACGGGCGGCATCGGCGAATTGGTCGACAGGCTCAGAGCGCTGGCCGGCGTTCGGCGCGCGTCCGTCGTAGGCCGCAGTTAGATCGAGCAGCAAGGCAGAGCATGAAGCGGAGGAGAAGAGATATGAAGCCGGTAAAAGTTGGATTAATGGGGCTGGGTACCGTAGGCACCGGCGTGGTCCGGATCGTGGAGGGTCATCAAGAAGATCTTCAGAGCCAGGTCGCTTCGCCGATCGAGATCGCGAAGATTCTGGTTAAGGACGCGTCGAAGGCGCGCAATGTGGCTATCGATGCGTCGAAGCTGACCGAAGACCCATGGGAGCTCGTGCGCGACGAGGAGATCGACATCATCGTCGAGGTCATGGGCGGCGTCGGCGCGACGAAGGAGCTGCTGCTCGAGGCGCTCGAGCGGGGCAAGCATATCGTCACCGCGAACAAGGACCTGATGGCGCTCCACGGCCAGGAGATTCTTGCCAAGGCGAAGGAGAAGGGCTGCGACGTCTTTTACGAAGCCAGCGTGGCCGGCGGCATCCCGATCATCCGCACGCTCATCGAAGGCTTCTCGTCGGACCGGATCACGAAGATCATGGGCATCGTCAACGGGACGACCAACTATATCCTGACCAAGATGAGCCAAGAGGGCGCGGACTATCAGGACGTTCTGAAGGAAGCGCAGGCGCTCGGCTATGCGGAGGCCGATCCGACGTCGGACGTGGAGGGCCTGGACGCGGCGCGCAAGATGACGATCTTGTCGACGCTGGGCTTCCGCGCGAACGTCGCGCTCGATGACGTGGACGTGCGCGGCATCAGCGGCGTTACGCAGGAAGACATCCGCTACGCGCATCAGCTGGGCTGCGAGATCAAGCTGCTCGGCATCGCCGAGCGCCAGGACGACTACATCAGCGTCAGCGTGCAGCCGACGCTCGTGCGCCGCAGTCATCCGATCGCCTCCGTGAACGGCGTGTTCAACGCCGTCTACGTGCACGGCGAAGCGGTCGGCGAGACGATGTTCTACGGTCCGGGCGCCGGCGAGATGCCGACGGCGACCTCCATCGTGGCCGATCTCGTGGCCGTCGTCAAGAACATGAAGCTCGGCGTCAACGGCCGCCAGGCTTCCCTGTCTTACAAGGAAAAGAAGCTGAAGACCGACGAGCAGATCGCTTCGAAGTACTTCATGCTGCTGCACGTCGAGGACCGAGCAGGCGTTCTGATGCAGATCGCCCAGGTGTTCTCGCAGTACGACGTCAGCATCGAATCGGTCATGCAGCCCGCCGCGCCGGACCAGGAAGGCGCGCAGCTGATCATCTCGACGCATGCGGCAGACAAGGCTTCGATGAAGGCCGTATTGAAGGCATTCGGGGAGCTGCCTACGGTTCGGACGATCAAGAGCGTCTACCGGGTCGAAGGATGAACAGATAGAAGCCGCAGGCCACCTGGAGAGGGGTAAGGAATGATCATGACGGAAAAGGCAACACGTCCGGCGGCGGACCGCGTCGTCGTCCGGGTGCCGGCGAGTACGGCCAATCTCGGTCCGGGCTTCGACAGCCTGGGCATGGCGCTGTCGCGCTATGCCTGGGTCGACCTGGCGCCGGCGGACCGTACGACCGTGACGCTGTACGGCGACAATCTCGCAGGCGTCGCCCGGGACAAGACCAATCTGATCTACGAAGTGGCGCAATCGGTATTCGCGCGTGCCGGCGCCGATGTGCCGGAGCTTGCGATCGGCATTCGCAGCGACATTCCGCTCACGCGGGGCCTCGGCAGCAGCGCATCCGCCATCGTCGGCGCGCTCGTCGCTGCCAACGCGCTCATCGGCTCGCCGCTGACGGATGACGATTTGTTCCAGATGGCTACCGCGCTGGAGAGACATCCGGACAACGTCGGCGCCTCGCTGTTCGGAGGCGTCGTGGCGGCGGCTTGGGACGGAGAACGGGCCGAAGCGGTTCGGTTCGATCCCCCGAGCGAGCTTCGCGTGCTCGTCGCGATTCCCGACTTCGAGCTGTCGACGAAGTCGGCGCGCGGCATACTGCCGCAATCGGTATCGATGCCGGATGCGGTATTCAACGTGGCCCACAGCTCGCTGCTCACCGCCGCGCTGGCGAAGGGCCGGCTCGATGCGCTGCGTCACGCGCTGCGGGACAAGCTGCATCAACCCTTCCGCGCGCCGCTCATTCCCGGCATGGAGCGCGTGCTGCGCGAGGCCGCGGACCACGGCGCGCTCGGCGCCGTCTTGTCCGGCGCCGGTCCTACGCTGCTCGTGCTCGCCGATGCCCGCGCGGACGGCGCGCGGCTGGAATCGTTCGTGCACGGCGCGCTGGCGGAGGCCGGCGTGCAGTCGGAGGTTCGCTGGCTCGAGCCGGATTTAAGCGGCCCTGCGATCCGGATGCTGCGGGCAGGCGATGCCGACTTCGGCGCCGAGCCTCAATCGGCGCTCCCGGCCCCTTACATAGCGGAGGTGCGGCCGTGAATCGGATTCCAAGCGTAGCGGTGCTCTCGAAGGGCACCTTTTCGGACGAGGCGGCGCGCCGCTTTTTCCGGGATCGCGAAGTCGACCTGCACTACCATAAGATGATCGCCGACGTGTTCAAGTCGACGGCCGGCGGCAAGACCGATTGGAGCGTCATCCCGATCGAAAATACGATCGACGGCTCGGTCAGCCTGCACTCGGATTGGCTCGTTCACGAGGTGGAGCTGCCGATCCGGGCGGAGTGGGTGTTCCCGGCCGTGCAAAATCTCGTCGGGCGCCGCGCCGAGCTTACGAACGGCGAGTCTGCCGACGGTGCCTGGGATCCCGGCAAGATCGTGAAGATTTTCAGCCATCCGGTCGCCATGGCCCAGTGCTATGAATTCATTCGGTCGCGCATCCCGCATGCGGAGCTCGAGACGCTATCGAGCACGGTCGAAGCGATCCGCACGGTACACGACAACCCCGGTCGCGGCTGGGTCGCGATCGGCACGCGGACGGCGGCGTCGGACTTCGGACTCGACCTATTGCAGGAGAGCGTGACCGATCATGACAATAACTACACACGGTTCCTGCTCGTCGGGCATCGCGTATACGAATCGGCGGCGGCGCCGAAGCACAAGACTAGCATTCTGATCACCCTCCCCGAGGATTACCCGGGCGCGCTGCACCAAGTGCTGGCGGCGTTCTCCTGGCGGAAGATCAACCTGTCCCGCATCGAGTCGCGGCCGACCAAAAAGAAACTGGGCAGCTATTACTTCTGGATCGACATCGAGATGTCCCTGGATACGGTGCTTCTCCCCGCGGCCATCGCGGAGATCGAGGCGATCGGCTGCCAGGTTCGTATTTTAGGCTCTTATCCGAGCTACCCATTCGAACAATAAACCTTATCGGAGGTGTCCCCGGCATGTCTGAGCAATGGATTTATTTGAACGGGCAATACGTAAGAAAAGAAGACGCCAAAGTTTCCGTATACGACCACGGCTTTTTGTACGGAGACGGCATTTTCGAAGGCATCCGAATCTATGAAGGCAACATCTTCAGATGCAAGGAACATCTCGACCGGCTGTACGATTCGGCCAAGTCGATCATGCTGAACATCCCGCTTAGTCAGACGCAGATGCAGGACGCGCTGTGCGAGACGATCCGCCGCAACGGTCTGCGCGACGGCTATATCCGGCTGGTCGTGTCCCGCGGACCGGGCAATCTGGGGCTCGACCCGCTCCGCTGCCCGGAGGCGTACGTCGTCATCATCGCGGAACAGCTCGCGATCTACCCGGAGGAGGCTTACCGGGACGGCCTTCGCTCCGTATCGGTTAGCCCTCGCCGCAATCTGCCGGATGCGCTCAATCCGAAGATCAAGTCACTGAACTATCTGAACAATATTTTGGTGAAGATCCAGGCGAATCTGGCCGGCGTGGGCGAGGCGATTATGCTTAACTCGCAGGGCTATGTGGCGGAAGGCTCGAGCGACAACATCTTTATCGTGAAAAGGGGCGTCGTGTTCACGCCGCCTTGTTATATCGGCGCGCTGGAGGGCATCACGCGCGGCGCGATCATCGAGCTATGCGCCAAGCTGGGGCTTCCGCTTCGCGAAGAGCCGTTCACGCTCCACGACGTATATACGGCCGACGAAGTGTTCTTCACCGGCACGGCGGCGGAGGTGATCGCGGTGCGCGAGGTGGACGGCCGCATGATCGGAGAGGGCCGCGCGGGAGAAGTGACTACGCGCCTCTTGTCCGAATTCCGCAAGATCGTGACGGTAGAAGGCGTTAAGGTATATGAAGCTTAAATGAAAGAGCGGGATGATCGTCGCCCTATGGCGGCTTTCATCCCGCTTTTTTTCGTGGATGAACTTTAACTCCTCCAGAACGATTCGATTTAAATTTACATATGCTTACAAAAGTGATATCATAATAATATAAAAATAAAATCATATAAAGGGGCTGCCCGAATGAACGAAAAACGAGCTTGGCACATGAACGGATTTCTTGCGCTGCTGATTTGTTTGGCTTCCTTCGCCGGAGGCATCGCCCTTGCCGTGAAGGGAGGCGACCGGGTCGAGCCGGAAGGCGGCCTGATCGGACTTGGCGTCGCGCTGATGCTGCTGGGCATGGTCGTCCTCTCGTCGCTGACGATCGTTCAGCCGAACCAGGCGAAGGTGATAACCTTTTTCGGCCGCTATATCGGCACGGTGACGCGCAGCGGGCTGTGGATGGTTCTTCCCTTTACCGTCAAGAAGCGGGTATCGCTGAAGGTTCGCAATTTCACCAGCAATACGCTTAAGGTGAACGATGCGGAAGGCAATCCGATCGAGATCGGCGCAGTCGTCGTTTTCCGCGTCTCCGATACGGCCAAGGCGGTATTCGACGTCGACGACTACGAGCGGTTCGTAGAACTGACGAGCGAAACGTCGATCCGCCATACCGCCGCCAAGTATGCGTACGATACGTTTACCGACGAGCCGAGCCAATCGCTCCGCGGCAACTCCGACGAGGTCGCCGCCGAGTTGTCCGCCGAGCTGCAGAACCGGCTGCACGTCGCCGGCATCGAGGTGCTGGAGACCCGGCTCACGCACCTGGCCTATGCCCCCGAGATCGCCAGCGCGATGCTGCAGCGGCAGCAGGCGATCGCGATCATCGCGGCTCGGGCGAAGATCGTCGAAGGCGCCGTGTTCATGGTGGACGCGGCGCTGCGACAGCTCGTAGAGAACGGCATTGAGCTCGATGCCGAGCGGCGCGCGGCCATGATCAACAATCTGATGGTCGCGGTCGTGTCCGACCGGGCGGCGACGCCGGTCATCAACACGGGCACGCTGTACGGCTAAGGATGATCGCCCTATGTCATCCAAACCTAAAAAGGCGTTTCCCCTCCGGCTCGACCCGGAGCTTTATGGCGCGATCGAGCGATGGGCGGCGGACGAATTCCGCAGCGTCAACGCGCATATGGAGTATTTGCTGCGGGACGCGCTGCGCAGGGCGGGCAGGCTGAAGGGGAGACCGGAGAGGCCGGATGAACCGGATAGGCCGGAAGAGACGGACGAATAAAGCTGCAGGCCTATGAAGCGCTGCGGCAATGCCGGCAAAGGAGGCGAATCGGAGCGAATCGTTCCGGTTCGCCTATGTTTTTTTGCCGAAGGGATGTCAAACGCCCAGCTCCTGCATAGGATGTAGGGATTGCGCGGGGGCGGCAGCCTACGCGAGAGTCCAGCCATCGGGAGGGAACCGAGTGAAGATCCATATCGCCAAAAGCGGAGACACGCTGTACAACTTGGCCAAGAAATACGGCTTGTCTCTTGACGAGCTGATCGCCGCCAACACGGATATCGCCAATCCGGACGAGATCGCGGTAGGCGCCAAGATTCGCATACCGAAGCCGGGTCAAAAGCAGTACGAGATCGCCCAGGACTATACGGTCCAGCAAGGCGATACGATGTGGAAACTGTCGAAAACGTATCAGGTGCCGCTGGCGGACATGATCGCGGCCAATCCGCAGATCGTCAATCCGAGCGCGCTCATGACGGGTCAGGTCATCCATATTCCGAAGCTCGGCACAATGGAAGCGCAAGCGGCAGACGGCATGCACCACGATCCGCATCACGATCCTCATCACGATCATCACCACGCGATGTCGAATGCCGGCGTGCTTGCGGCGCACGGCGATAAGCCGAACACGGCCGTGATGTCCGGCGCCGAGGAAAAGCCGAACACCGCCGTGCTGCCTAGCGCCGAAGAGAAACCGAATTCGGCCGTGCTGCCGGCAGCGGAAAAGCCGAATACGGCCGTGCTGCCTGCTGTCGAGAAGCCGAACACGGCGGTTCTGCCGGCAGCCGAAAAGCCGAATACGGCCGTGCTGCCAGCTGTCGAAAAGCCGAATACCGCACCAGTCGTCGAAACGCCGCCGGTCGTGGCGCCTATCGAAATCCAAATGCCGGCGCCGGTTCCGCCGAAGCCGCCTGAAACTTATCCGGTCTACGTATCGACTTATCAGAAGACCACCGATCTTTTCCTGCAATTCCCCGAGCCCGCCGTCGAAGCGGTCGCCCAGCCCGTCAGCCACGGATACGGTCATCACGGATATGGCAGCTACGGAGGATACGGCAGTTATGGGGGCGGATACGGTCAGGTACAGGGAGCGGCAGTCGGACCGACAGCAGGGCATGCCGGCGGTTATCAGGCTCCCATGGGAGACATATCGCCCGCAGCGACACATGGTTACGGATACGCCCCCGAAGACGTATCCCCGGCGATGACGGGGAACACCGGTTACGGCCAAGTTCAGGGAGCAGCCGGGGGTCCTGACGGCTATGATCCGTACGGAGACGGTGCGGTAAGCCCGGCCGCGGGCGGTCATGGATATGGAACGGCGCTCTCTCCTGCTGCAGGCGGGCTTGGATACGGAACGGCCGTCTCTCCGGCCGGCGTTCAGCCGTTCGTAGGCGCGCCGTGTTGCGCAGACGGCATCGCGCCGCTCGTTGGCGGTATTCCTAGCTATCCTGGCAATCTCGGCGGACTTCAAGGCGGGCTGCCAGGCCAGCTGGGTGGCATTGAAGGCGGCATCCCGGGCCATCTGGGCGGACTCCAAGGCGGGCTTCCGGGTCAGTTGGGAGGCATCCAAGGCGGCATTCCCGGCCACCTGGGCGGACTTCAAGGCGGCCTGCCGGGTCAGCTCGGCGGCATCGAAGGCGGTATTCCCGGCCATCTGGGCGGACTACAGGGCGGTCTGCCGGGTCAACTCGGCGGCATCGGCGGTTTGGCGCCGTCGCCTTGCCATCCATGCACAGGATCGCCGGTGAATCCGGCTAACGCGGTATCCCCTGCCGAGACGATGCCCTATGGCTCATATGGCTATGGAACCGGCGTCATGCCGGCGCAGACGGCCGTGTCGCCTGCAACGGCTTACCATACAGGCATGGTATCGCCGGCGGCAGTTGGTCCCGCTGCGGGATCTCCGACCAATTTAGCGCCCGCAAATACCGCGCAGTATGGCTACGCCTACGATCCGCGGTACGCGCAGAATTTCAATTCTTACGGCTATCAGTCTTATTCCGGCTACCCGTCGTATCCGGGCGATTACTCGCTTCCGTACCGGGATGGCTTCGGTTTCGTACAGTACCCGCTTCAGGACTCGCAAGCGGACGATGCCAATCGGGATTTGGCATACGCGTCGGTGAATGGCAATGCTGCCGACGGTATCGCCGTCGTTAACGACGAATCGGATGAAGCGTCCGTACGGGGCGTTCAGGGCGCCAAGCCGACCGCCGCCAAGTCGACCCGGAGCGCCGCACAGCGGCAGGACAAAGGCGGATCCGGCGCATCGAAGCGCGCGTCGTCCGCTTCCGGCAAAAGCCAGGTGCGCGTCGCATCGCTACCCAAGAGCCGGAAGAGCCTTCCTTGGATCAAATGGTAAGCTTTGATGCATAAGCCCGAGATCCCCGGACCACAATAGGTTTAAAACCGAAAAGAAGGGATCTCGGTGCTCGCAAATCGAATGCGTCAATGGATGAAGCGTCTGAAGCGCCACAGGCGTCACGTGTGGTCCCTGGGGGCGTGGGCCGCCGCCGTATTGACGGCGGCGGCAGCGTTGGCGGCGTCGAAGCCGCATATCGAACGCTCGGCGGCTCCCGCTCGCGCGATGACGGATGCCGAGGCTGTGTGGTTGGACAAGCGGGCTTCGCAGGTTTCCTTCGACGAGCCCGATTCGGAGCGCGGACGGGCGATCGCGGCGCTCGCGGGCCAGGAAGGCAAAGTGGAAGTCGTGCTTCAACGCAAATATGTGTGCGGGGAGGAGACGAGACGGCTCGGATCGTTTTCCCCGTCCGAGGCGATGGAGCTGCTGAAGTCCCATCGCGACTGGAGCGCGTCGCTGGGCGATGCGGGCAAGCTGGTCATCCGCGAATCCGTCGACGATCTGTCGGCCGCCTGCAGGGCATCCGCCAGGATCGGATTGGACCGCGGCGGCAACTTGTCCCTGTTCGACGGCCCGGTGCGCAAGGACAAGGTGATCCGCACCTTTTTCCATATGGACGTCAAGGCGCTGGAGAGCGCCCTCTCGCCCGAGGAGATGCGCAAGCTGCGGGAAGGCATTCCGCTCGCGGACGCATACGACTACCATCAGGTCGTGAGCCGTCTTGGCGAGTATGCCAGCAGCGTCGGCGGCCCCGGCGGCGTCAACGCGCATCCTTGAAGCTCGTCCATCTGGGGCGAGAATGTTAGCGCCGAATATCGGCAGTTCGCGCTTGAGCGTAAGCTCAAGCGTTTTTTATTTTACGATTAAGAAACCGGACGACGGGGGCCCCGCACCTTCATGCAAGGCAGGATCCGCGCTTCAGGAACGTGCTTCGGCAATCCGCTTTGGCATCTTGTTCGGTATTCTGTTCGGTGTTCTGTTCTCATCCCTCTCATCATTTGGTATAATCAAGTCGTCTGTCAGAAGCATACAGGAAGCGGGGGAGCCCTCATGCGGGTTCTGGGAATCGACCCCGGCATTGCCATCATGGGATTCGGATTCATCGACAAGATCGGGCATCGCCTCGTGCCGGTGCAATACGGAAGCATCCAGACGACGCCGGATACGGCGCAGGAGGTCAGGCTGCAGCAGATTTATGAAGCGTCCTGCAAGCTTCTGGATCAGTATCAGCCGGAGACGGTCGCCGTCGAGAAGCTTTTTTTCAACAAAAACGTTACGAATGCGTTCAGCGTCGGCCAGGCGCGCGGCGTCCTGATGCTGGCGGCGGCCCAACGGGGCATCCCGATCGGCGAGTATACGCCGATGCAGGTCAAGCAGTCGGTCGTCGGTTACGGCGGGGCCGAGAAGAAGCAGGTGCAAGAGATGGTCAAGCGGCTGCTCGGGCTGGCGAACGCGCCGAAGCCCGACGACGTGGCGGACGCGCTGGCCGTGGCGATCTGCCATGCGCACGCGAGCGGCATGAGTCAATTAATGAACGGAGCGACGCGCCGGTGATCGATTATTTAAAAGGTTATGTGACGCACGTCGAACTCGAGTACGTCGTGCTCGACGTGCGGGATGTGGGATACAGGGTGTTCACGCCGAATCCGTACGGATTGGCGGGAAGCGAGGAGCCCGTGCAGCTGTTCATTCACCATCACGTCCGGGAGGACGCGATCCAGCTGTTCGGGTTCACGACGCGGGACGAGCAGAGCTTGTTCCGCAAGCTGCTCGAGGTATCGGGCATCGGTCCGCGGGTGGCGCTCGGCGTGCTCGCGGGCGGGCGTCCGGAATCGGTCGTGGCGGCGATCCAGCAGGAGAACCTGACGTTCCTGACGAAGCTGCCCGGCATTGGGAAAAAGACGGCGCAGCGGATGGTGCTCGACTTGAAGGACAAGCTGGGCACTTCGTTCGATGCGGCGGGACTGGGACTGCCTGCGGCCGGGCGGATCGCGCTGCCCGACGACGGCCATGCGTCGTGGGCGGCCGCCAGGGAGGCGCTGGCCGGCCTCGGCTATCGGGACGCCGAGCTGGACAGAGCCTGGATGGCGCTCAAGGACAAGATCAAGGCGGAGGATTCGCCGGACGCGCTGATGAAGCTGGCGCTTCAGCAGCTGTTCGCGGGATAAAGAGCGGGAGAGGGGGACGCACAGGTGGAAGACCGCATCGTGACCGCTCATTTGATGATGGAGGACAGACAGGCGGAGCTGAGCCTGCGTCCGCGGTATTTGAACGAATATATCGGACAATCGCAAGTCAAAGACAATATGAAAATTTACATCGAGGCCGCCAAGCTAAGGCAGGAAGCGCTGGACCATGTGCTGCTGTACGGACCGCCGGGCCTGGGGAAGACGACGTTGTCGAACATTATCGCCAACGAGCTGGGCGTCAGCATCCGGACGACGAGCGGTCCTGCGATCGAACGTCCCGGCGACCTCGCCGCCATTTTGACGAACCTGCAGGAAAACGACGTGCTGTTCATCGACGAGATTCATAGGCTTCACCGGACGGTGGAGGAAGTGCTGTACCCGGCAATGGAGGACTTTGCGCTGGATTTCGTTATCGGCAAGGGACCGAGCGCGAGGTCCGTGCGTCTCGATCTGCCGAAGTTCACGCTGATCGGGGCGACGACGCGGGCCGGACTGTTGTCCGCGCCGCTTCGCGACCGATTCGGCGTCGTGAGCCGCCTGGAGTTCTACACCGAAGACGAGCTCGCCTTCATCGTATCGCGGACGAGCGACCTGCTCGGCGTGGACATCATCGGCGAGGCGTCCCGCGAGATCGCGCGCCGGGCGCGGGGGACGCCGCGGATCGCGAACCGGCTGCTCAAGCGGGTTCGGGACTACGCGCAGGTACGCGGCGACGGGATCATCACCGAGCAGCTCGCTCACGAATCGCTCGAGCGCCTGCAGGTCGACCCGATGGGCCTCGACGCCATCGACCACAAGCTGCTTCAGGCGATGATCGTCCGCTACCGCGGGGGCCCTGTCGGCGTGGATACGATCGCGGCGTCGATCGGCGAGGAGAGCCAGACGATCGAGGACGTCTACGAGCCTTATTTGCTCCAGATCGGCTTCCTGCAGCGCACGCCGCGCGGCCGCATCGCGACGCCTGCCGCTTACGCGCATCTGGGGCTGCCGATGCCGGAGCAGCGCCCATGAGCGCCGGCCCACGGCGTGTCCTGACGGTCTACTACGACGGCGAATGCAATTTATGCCTGTCGGCTGTGGACCGCTTGAAGCGGCTTCGGACGAGATCCGAGCTGCGCTTTGCGACGCTGCAGTCCATGCCCGCAGACAGTTTCGCAGGCGCTATGCCGTACATCGAAGACGCGGACGGCGGCCATCTCTCCCAGATGCTCGTAAAGGACGAGGCGGCCGGCACTGTCACGGGCGGCTCCGAAGCCGTGATGCTGCTCTTGAGGGATATGCCTAGTCTCGCCTGGCTCGGCCGGCTCGGCAGCCTGCCGGGCTTCAGGGGTGTGAGCCGCGCCGCCTACCGACTGATCGCGAAGCATAGGTACCGTCTGTTCGGCAGAAGCGACAGCTGCAAGGACGGTACTTGCCGGATCGATCCGAGACCTTAACAGTAGATACGGAGGTTCCACATGAATATAACGAATCGCCGCGTCGGACTGGCCGCCGTCGCGGCCGCCATGCTCGCATGGACGGGCGCCGTCGCCCCGGCGGCGAACGCCGTCGCGGTACCGGCTACCATACGCGTTGCGCTGTTTCTGGACCTGGGCTCCAAGTATCAATCCACGACGCCGGTCGTGACGCTGGTATCCGCCGGCGGAATCGGGCTGTCGTGGACGGGCGGACAGGGCAAGGTCGATTATCCCGCCGCTGGCGGTGTCGTTCGCTTCGCGGTGGACGCTTATCGGGCGATGGTGCTCGAGACGGAGGATTACGCCGCCGCGACGTCGGTGCTCAAGAAAATTCAGGCCTCCTCCAAAGCGGGCTTCGTCACGAAGCTGACCAAAAAGGGCAAGACCGTCTATCAGGTGTCCGAGGGCGTCTACAGCACGGCGGCGGCTGCGCAGTCGGCCATGTCCAAGTGGGCCGCCGCGGCCGGAGGTCAGACGTCGCTGACGCAGCCTTTCGTCGCCGGTCCCCTCGCCGTTGAGGCAGGGCCGTTCGCCGGCTATGCCGAAGCCAGCGCCGCCGTTGCGCAATTCGGCAATGCCGGGCTCGACGCCTTCGTCGCGGTGAAGCCCGCTGCAGGCGGCTCGGTTTACGCGGTTCGCGTAGGACAAGCGTCCAGCCAAGCCGAGCTGTCGAAGATCCAGGCGGAAGCGGCCGCCGCCGGAATCGGCGTACAGCCGGCTGCCGCCGGCACGCCGTACGCCGTCATCCGGGACGACGTCACCTACACGGGATCCGCCACCGCTTCGGCGCCGCTGTATGCGCTGCCTGCGGCCGGTGGATCGGCGCTGTTAGCGGACGTGCAGGGAGACGGCGGCATTCAGGTCGTCGAGCGGAGCAAAAACAAGTATCGCGGCAGCATGGAGATCAGCGCGCTGAACAACAATCTGGCCGTCGTGAACGTCGTCGGCCTCGAGCCCTACCTGTATTCCGTCGTCGGGGCCGAAGTCGGCTCGGGCTGGCCGTTGGAGGCGCAGAAAGCCCAGGCGGTCGCGGCCCGTTCTTACGCGCTCGCCGGAGGCGTGTCTTATCAGATCGCGGACGTAGTCGACAATACATACAGTCAGGCCTACAACGGACTCGGATCGGAAAACGCGAACTCCACCGCCGGCGTGCAGGCGACGGCGGGCGAGGTGATGACCTACGGCGGCAAAATCATCACCGCCATGTTCGGCGCCAGCGCCGGCGGAGTCACGGCGGATCCGATCGAATACGCCGGCAACGCGATTCCCTATTATGCAGGCGCGGTCAAGAGCCCGGACGACGGCCTTCAGAAGGGCAAGCTCGATTGGTACCGGGTCGCGCTCGAATCCGGCACCGTGGGCTACATCCGCAGCGATCTGGTGGCAGACAAGGGCCAGAAAAACGAAGCGGGGCTGGCAATGCTGTCAGTCACCGGCGACAATGTACAAGTGAGGTCCAGCCCGCGCGTTCAGACCGACGTTCAGCCGCTGGCGACCGTCAATGCCGGCACGCTCGTGCTGTCGCTCGGCAAAACGCCGGAGTACACGAACAACAGCTGGGTCGAGGGGCCGCTGGCAGCGGACAAGCTGCTGGCGACGATCAACGCGAAGCTGTCTGACAAGAACAAGATTCAAGGCCCGCTGCGGACGCTCGAAGTGTCGGAGACCGGCCCGTCCGGCCGGGCGATCCGGCTCAAGGCGAACGGGACGACCGTGCAACTCTACGGCGACAGCTGGCGCAGCGCTCTCGGCGGCGTCAAGAGCACCCTGTTCCGGATCGAAGAAACGGCGCGGGCGACGATCGTCGGCGCGGACGGCGCAAGCCGGGAAGTGCCCGACGGGACGGGATCGCTTCAGGTTCTTGGAGCAGACGGCTCCTTGCGAGCCATGGATTCGGCGGACTCGATGATCGTCATGAACGGCTCGGGTCAGGTTCGCGCGATGACGGCTTCCCCGCAGTTTATCGTCACGGGCACCGGATACGGTCACGGTCTAGGCATGTCCCAGTGGGGGGCCAGAGGATTGGCGGATCAAGGGTATGACTACAAGAGCATCCTGCAATACTATTATAAGGATATTAAGATCGAGAAGGATGGCGCTTCATGAATGTCGGCGATTACGATTTTGAACTGCCCGAAGCGCTGATCGCGCAAACCCCGCTTGCCGATCGGACCTCTTCCCGGCTGCTTGTGCTGCATAAGGACAGCGGCAAGGTCGAGCATCGTTCGTTCAGGGACCTGGCCGATTATCTGGTGCCGGGCGATACGCTCGTGCTCAACGACACCAAGGTGATTCCGGCCCGATTGTTCGGCCGCAAGGCGGATACGGGAGCCAAGGCCGAGCTTCTGCTGCTTAAGCAGCTTGGGGACGACCGCTGGGAAGCGCTCGTGCGTCCCGGCAAGAAGATCCACAAAGGGGCCGTACTTCATTTCGGCGAGACGGAAGATTCGTTGAAACCGTTGCTTGTCGCCGTCGTAGAAGAAGAAGGCGAAATGGGCGCGCGCACGATCCGTTTTGAGTATGAAGGCATTTTTAATGAGATTCTCGACCGCCTGGGCGAGATGCCTCTCCCTCCTTATATCAAGGAGCGGCTCGCCGACCGGGACCGCTATCAGACCGTATACGCGCAAAACGAGGGATCGGCGGCGGCTCCGACGGCCGGCCTGCATTTTACCGAGGATTTTCTGCGGGAGCTGACGGAGCGGGGCGTCCGCGTCTGCCGCGTGACGCTTCACGTCGGACTTGGGACGTTCCGCCCGGTGTCCGTGGAGGACGTAGAGGCGCACAAGATGCATGAGGAATGGTATGCCATCGACGCGGCGAACGCGGAGCTGCTTAACCGCGCGAGGCGCGAAGGGACGCGGATCGTCGCCGTGGGCACCACTTCCGCGCGAACGCTCGAGACGCTCGGACAGCGGTTCGGCGATTTGCCGCTCGAGGCGTGCAGCGGCTGGACGGGCATTTTCATTTATCCCGGCTATGAATTCCGCCTCGTCTCCGCGCTGCTGACGAACTTCCACTTGCCGAAGTCGACGCTCGTGATGCTCGTCAGCGCGCTTGCCGGGCGCGACGCCGTCCTGGCGGCCTACCGCGAAGCCGTCGCCGCCGAATACCGGTTTTTCAGCTTCGGCGACGCGATGTTCATCACCTAGGCGCAATGCATACAGAAGGGACCGATCGAGATATCATGCCCGCCATCACTTACGAACTGATCAAAACGTGCGCCCAGACGGGCGCCAGACTCGGGCGCGTCCATACGCCGCACGGCGTCATCGATACGCCGACCTTCATGCCGGTCGGCACGCAGGCGACGGTCAAGGGGATTAGCCCCGAGGAGCTCAAATCGCTGAACGCCCAGATCATCCTGAGCAATACATACCACCTGTTCGTCAGGCCGGGTCACGAGCTGATCCGCGCGGCGGGCGGCTTGCACAAGATGATGAATTGGGACCGACCGATTCTGACGGACAGCGGCGGCTTCCAGGTGTTCTCGCTTGCCCAGATGCGGAAGATTACCGAAGAAGGGGTTACTTTCCGCTCGCATCTGAACGGAGACAAGCTGTTCCTGTCTCCCGAAGTCGCGACGGCCGTTCAGAACGCGCTCGGGCCGGATATCATGATGGCGTTCGACGAGTGCCCGCCTTACCCGGCGGAGTATTCTTACGTCAAGCAATCGACGGAGCGCACGAGTCGATGGGCGGAGCGGTGCCTCAAGGCGCACGCCAGACCGCACGATCAAGGCTTGTTCGCGATCGTGCAGGGCGGCATGCACAAGGATCTTCGCGCGCAGAGCGCGGCGGATTTGACTTCCCTGGATTTTCCGGGCTATGCTATTGGAGGTCTCAGCGTAGGCGAGTCCAAGGAGATCATGTACGAGGTGCTCGATCATACCGTGCCGCTGCTCCCTTCGAACAAGCCGCGCTACCTGATGGGCGTCGGATCGCCCGATGCGCTCGTCGAGGGCAGCATACGCGGCGTCGACATGTTCGACTGCGTGCTGCCGACCCGGATCGCGCGCAACGGCACGCTGATGACGAGCGAAGGCCGCGTCGTCGTGAAGAACGCCAAGTACGCGGAGGACTTCGGTCCGCTGGATCCGAAGTGCGACTGCTACGCCTGCCGGAATTACTCGCGGGCTTACGTCAGGCATTTGATTCGTGCGGATGAGATGTTCGGCCTTCGTCTGACGACGATCCACAACCTGCATTTCTTGGTCAATCTGATGAGTCAGGTCCGCCAGGCGATCCGCGAAGACCGTCTCGGAGATTTCCGCGACGAGTTCTTTGAGGCGTACGGCATGGCGACCAATGAGAGCGGCTTCTGATTTTTAATGATGAGAGGGGAGGTATATCTATGTGGTTAGCAACAGAAGGTTCCGGCAGCGGCAATTTGCTGTACTCGCTTGCACCATTCTTGCTCATGTTCGTCGTATTTTACTTCCTGCTCATCCGTCCGCAGCAGAAGAAATCGAAGAATCGTAACTCGATGCTCCGAGCCCTCGCCAAAGGCGACAAGGTCACGACGATCGGCGGCTTGCACGGCACCATCGCCGAGATCAGCGACGATACGGTCGTGCTTCGCGTCAACGACGTGACCAAGCTTACGTTCGATCGTTCCGCGATCAACAACGTGACGGCGCGTACGTCCGAGGCGAAAAGCGATTAATGCGGAAGCTCCGCGAAACTAAGCTCCGCGAAAGCGTGAGTTCCGCGGGAGCCTAAACTCCGCAAAAGCGTAAGTTCCGCGAGAGCCTAGGCTCGGCAGAAGCCAAATCTCCAAAAAAGCCTAAGCTTCGCAAATACCTAAGCTCGGCAAAAGCCTATGCGAAAACAAGCCCTCGAGGTCGGGAGACCTGAGGGCTTGTTTTTATTTTCAGCTTAATCGCCATGCAATAACCCGGATTGCCGCTTCGCTTCATTCAAGTTTCGGTCGACCTCGTAGTTGTGAGCTTCTTGAGCTTCGCCAATCTCCGGCGTTGGCGTTCAAGCCGCTTGGCGGACCAATCCGCCCATTCGCCGATCTTCAGTCCGGCGGCGACGGCGACGAAGGCAAGAATCAGTCCGCCCAGCATGTCAGTCGCCCAATGAATGCCGAGATAGAAGATCGAGAATATGATGATCGCCGCGTTGAGCGAACCGAAGATCGCCCAGCGCCGGCTGCCGGATCGCAGCGCGATCAGCGCCATCGTCATCGAGATGGACGTGTGCAGGCTCGGGAAGCAGTTGTCCAGACCCGAAAGGCTGCGGTACTGCGTCTCGAAGCTGGGGAACACGTCCAGCATCAAAAAACGGATATGCGAAGATGCCGCCCACGCTTCGTGTACGGGAACGAACAGATAAAACGGGACCGCGATCAAATAATTGAGAAACAGGGCGGCGCAGAGCGCATAATAAAGCTTGAAGTTGCCCGCCTTGGTATAGACGACGAGCGAGGCGATCATGAAGCCTTGGAAGACGACGAGGTAAAAAAACGCGCAAAAGAGCGTGAGCCAGGGATTCTCCAGCCATCGCTGGAGCTGACCTTGCCAGCTTCCTTCCCAGCCTGCGAGCGTATGCGTCAAGTCTGCGGGCACGGGCAGGAGCGCCTCCAGACGCAGCTCGTACTTGTTGGAAGCCAAAATGGCCAGAAGCGCCATAAAAAAGGCCAGATGCGCGGGCGAGACGAACAGTCTGCGAATGAACGCGGCCGTCGCCGCGAACGGCTGGCGTGCCGTGCCGAACCAGACGAGAAGCGCTACCGTCACGACCGTAAGCGCCGTTACGGTTTTCATGCTGCCGATCACGATCAATTCGCTCCGCTCCCCGCCGCGAGATGTCATTTTACCAGTATATCACAATGGCCTCGCGTCTAACGGACGAGGGAAGCATTATTTTAGAAGCGCTTGGCGCTGCCGCCGGAACCGGCATTAACGCCCAGCATTCCCCCGAAGGCGCCAGCCAGCGCAGCTACGAGGCCGAGCAGCCCCATTCGCGAATCGAAGCCGATGTCCTGGGAAAGAAAGCCGATCAATACGACGGCCAGCGCATACAGCAACCCGTTGCTAGCGCCGATGTACCATCCGCGTTTGCCCGACCGCTTGGCGGCCGTGAATCCGCCCGCCAGGCTGGCGGCGCCATGAACGCCGAATACCCAGGAGAGCAGCTTTGACTCGGGCATGGATGAGCTGTACAGCAGGACCGACAGCACCAGCGTGCCCAGACCCAGCCAGATGAAAGACCAGACCAAGCCCGCGATCAGCGGAGAAGCGATTCGAATGCCGGATACGCGTACGGGATTCATATGGATGCACTCCTTTGAGATCAACCGATTTGTACCATTGTATGGGCTTGTACCGGTCTCTAGTACTCCCGAATGCCGATAATTTCCGAGCGCCCGATCCGTATCGGCCGCCCGGGCTGCGGTGACACTACAAGCGCCGGCATGGCCGCCGATATTCGGCAAGGGAGGAACCGCATGTGGAATTGACGGCGATCACGCTTCGGACGCTGTTCATGTACTTGTTCGTCTTCCTCATCTTGCGGATGATGGGCAAGCGCGAGATCGGCAAGCTATCGGTGTTCGATCTCGTCATCTCGATCATGATCGCGGAGATCGCCGTCATCGCGATCGAGGTCCCGAGCCGGTCGCTGCTGAGCGCCGCGGCGCCGATGGCGGTGCTGGTTTTGCTTCAGCTGGTCGTTTCCAACATTACGCTTAAAAACCGCAAGCTTCGCCTTTGGTTCGAAGGCAAGCCGAGCGTCATTATCAGTCAGGGAAACTTAAATTGGAAAGAAATGAAAAGGCAGCGCTACAGCCTGGACGACCTGATGATGCAGCTGAGAGAAAATAAAATCGATCATGTCGGGGACGTCGAGCTCGCCGTGCTGGAGTCTTCGGGCAAGCTGTCGGTCATTCCGGCGGAAAAAAAAATACCGGAGCAACCGGCGGCGGATATCGGGCAGAGACCGCGAATCCGTTATGGGCTGCTGCCGTTGCCGCTCATCATGGACGGCGTCATTCAGGACGACAGTCTCGAGCGAATCGGCAAAAACCGGTTTTGGCTCAAGCAGGCGCTGCGGCGCGAAGGCATCAAGGACTACAAGCAGGTAGCCTTCTGCAGCCTGGACCATAAGGGCAGATTATACATTAACCGCAGAAAGTGACGGAGCTTACCGGAAAAAACGCCCCACGAGCGGAATCCTTGCCGCGTCGTGCTTGTCGATGAGGCGCATGGCAATCAGAAGCAGCAGATAGACGACGATGGATGCGATTGCGGCGGCAAGCAGATCCAGACCGACCCCGGGCAGGCGTCCCGCGTTCCAGATCCATAGCGCGACGGCGCCCATAACGGTCATCGCGGCGCCGATCTTGAGGAAGTCGGAAGGCAAAACGCGAAAGCCCGTCAAGCGCACGACACTGATCCAATGGAGCAGCGTGACGAGCGCCATGTTCGCGCCGATCGCGATGACGGCGCCTTTGATGCCGAGATCCGGCTGCGACGCCAGCTGTACGATAAGTGCGAGCTTCACCAGAGCGCCGGCGAACGTGTTGAACAGCGCGGTGCCGGGACGGTCGAGCGCCTGCAGCGCCGCTTGGAGCGGCGCTTGCATATAGAGGAATACGGCGGCCGGCGCAAGCAGGCCGAGCAGCGTGCCGGGCTCCGGATCGCCGTAGATCATCCCGCACAACGGCCTGCCGAACAACGCCATCAAAATGATGAACGGAGCGCCGGTCACGACGGCAAGGCGCATCGACTGATGGAGGCGCT
>Ga0209566_100184_pt1 | contig 66408 bp, 54 predicted proteins | sample Araplavi_mTSA_r2_2_FD_184287 | JGI IMG/M metagenome (GOLD analysis project Ga0209566, IMG submission 184287) | Arabidopsis root microbial communities from North Carolina, USA - plate scrape CL_Cvi_mTSA_r2 (SPAdes) (version 2) | ecosystem: Host-associated > Plants > Roots > Endosphere | place... | reverse complement strand
GTCCACGCGGAGCAAGGCCGCACGCTGCTGTTCCGGCAGGAAGGCCGCTTCGAGGACCGCAAGGGCGGACTCGCGTTCGACCGGGACGAACTGCTGCAGATCGCTTCGGACCAACCGGAGCGACTCAGCAACAATGCGCTGTCGCGTCCGCTCATGCAGGATTTTCTGCTTCCCGTGCTCGCCACGGTGCTCGGGCCTTCGGAGATCGCGTACTGGGCGTCTCTCGGCCCGGCTTTCTCGGCGTTCGGCCTCGAGATGCCGATCGTCGTGCCGAGACAATCGTTCACCTACCTCGAGCCGCAGGTCGAGAAGCTGCTGACCAAATACGACGTCAGCGCCGAGCAGATCGCCGCGGATGGCAGGCGGTTGAAGAGCGATTGGCTCGCCGCCCAGGATACGTGGGATATCGGCAGCCGCTTCGCGGAGGCCAAGGCGGCGTTCGCAAGCATGTACGAGCCGCTGCTGGACACCGTATCCCAAGTGGACCGCGGGCTGTCGAAGCTCGGCGAGAGCAACATGGAGAACATTCTCGAGCAGATCTCCTATCTCGAGCAGCGGACGAGCGGCGCGCTTGCGAAGCGGCATGAAGCTTCACTACGGCAGTGGGACCGGATGCTTCATTCGATTCGTCCGCTGGAGCAGCCGCAAGAGCGCGTGTACGGCATCGTTCATTTTATTAACCGCTACGGCATGTCTTGGCTTGCCGCCCTGCGGTGCATTCCGTTCGACGTTACGGGCGGCCATCGTCTGATGGCCCAAAAGCAGGCCGAGCCCGGAGGCCGACATCAGGAGGTTTGTTGTTCATGAAAACGACGTTGTCCAGCATCATCCGCGATCCTTCGCTGGCGCCGGAAGGCAAGCTCAAGATCGATTGGGTCCAGGCCCACATGCCGGTGTTGAACCGCATTCGCGACCAATTCGCCAAGGATCTCCCTTTTAAAGGATTGAAGGTGGCGATCTCGCTCCATCTTGAAGCGAAGACGGCTTATCTCGCGAAGGTCGTGCAGGCCGGCGGAGCCGAAGTGGCGATCACCGGCAGCAACCCGTTGTCCACGCAGGACGACGTCTGCGCCGCGCTTGCCGAGGACGGCATCGCCGTATTCGCGAAGTACAATCCGACGCCGGAGGAGTATCACGCGCTGCTTGAAAAAACGCTCGAGACCAAGCCTGATCTGATCATCGACGACGGCGGCGATCTGGTCACGATGCTGCATACGACAAGACGCGACCTGCTGCCCGGCATTCGGGGCGGCGCGGAGGAGACGACGACCGGCATCCTGCGCCTGAAGGCGATGGAAAAAGACGGCTCGCTCCAGTTCCCGATGGTTGCCGTTAACGACGCGTATTGCAAGTATTTGTTCGACAACCGCTATGGCACGGGTCAATCGGTGTGGGACGGCATCAACCGGACGACCAACCTGGTCGTCGCGGGCAAGACCGTCGTCGTCAACGGTTACGGCTGGTGCGGCAAAGGCGTGGCGCTCCGCGCGAAGGGACTCGGCGCGAACGTCGTAGTCACCGAAGTCGACGCGATCAAGGCGGTCGAAGCCTATATGGACGGCTTTACGGTACTGTCGATGGCGGAAGCGGCGAAGGTTGGCGATTTCTTCGTCACCGTCACGGGCAACAAGGACGTCATCACCGGCGAGCACATCTCGCAAATGAAGGACGGCGCGATTTTGTCCAACGCGGGCCACTTCGACGTCGAAGTGAACCTGGTCGAACTCGCGGCCCTCTCCGTATCGAAGCGGACCGTACGTCGCAACATCGAAGAGTACAAGCTGGCCGACGGCCGCAAGATCTACGTGCTCGCCGAAGGGCGCCTCGTGAACCTCGCTGCGGGAGACGGACACCCGGCCGAGATTATGGACATGACGTTTGCGCTGCAGGCGCTCTCCCTGCGCTACGTCAACGAGAACTACGAGAAGATCGGCAAGCAGGTCGTCAAAGTGCCGTACGAGCTGGACGAGCAGGTGGCCAGAGCCAAGCTCGCTTCGCTGGGCGTCTCGATCGACGCGCTGAGCGAAGAGCAAAAATCGTACCTGGACAGCTGGGCCGGGCACGAATAATTACGATTTTTTAATAACCTAAAATATTTTGAGGAAATCCTGCTTTTAAAGCAGGATTTCTTTTTTTTTGCGCGAATAGTCATCATAAGTGGTTTAAAGTGGAGCCAAGTGGTGGAATGTGGAGGGGGTGCAGCGCGGTCATGTTTTTAGGGGAATATCAGCATTCGATCGATGACAAAGGCCGAATCATTATTCCCGCTAAATTCCGCGACGCGCTCGGCACCGACTTCATCGTCACCCGAGGGCTCGACAACTGTCTGTTCGTCTATCCGCGTGCGGAATGGCAGCAGCTCGAGCAGCGGCTCCGCGCACTGCCGTCGATGGCGGCGAATGCGCGAGCCTTTTCCCGGCTGCTGTTCTCAGGCGCATCCGAATGCGAATGGGACAAACAGGGAAGGGTCAACCTTCCGAACCACCTGCGAGACTATGCCAAGCTGGACAAGGAATGCACGATTATCGGCGTATCCACGAGAGTGGAGATTTGGGACAAGGCGACTTGGGAAGCCTATAATCATGCATCCGAGGAAGCGTTTGGCGAGATCGCGGAAAAGCTGGTCGATTTCGATTTTCATTTCTGAAGCTCGAACCCGTCGATGCCGCTTAGGTCCGTACATCGTTTACACATCACCACTACATAGACAGAAGCAACCGACAGCATGACCGCGAGGGTTGCCGGGAGGCCATGCTTTGTTCCACCACATCACTGTGCTCAAAGAAGAAGCCGTAGAAGGTCTGAACATCCGCGAAGACGGCATATACGTCGATTGCACCTTGGGAGGCGCCGGACACAGCGAAGCGATCGCTTCGCGGCTCTCGCCCGGTGGAAGGCTCATCGGTCTGGATCAGGACGACACCGCTCTCGCGCATGCGCGGGAGCGACTGGCGCCCTTCGGCGACATCGTGACGCTGGTGAAAAGCAACTTCCGGCATCTCACGGACGCGCTGCGGCAAGCCGGCGTGCCGGAGAAGGACGGCGTCCCGCAGGTGGACGGCATTCTGTTCGATCTGGGCGTGTCGAGCCCGCAGCTGGACGATGCCGACAGAGGCTTCAGCTACAATCACGACGCCGAGCTGGACATGCGCATGGACCGCGGGCAGACGCTCACGGCCAGAGAGATCGCGAACGAGTGGGACGAGCGAGAGCTGACGCGCATCTTGCGCGATTACGGCGAAGAGAAGTTCGCCCGCAAAATCGCCCGCCATCTCGTCGAAGCCAGAGCCAAGGCGCCCATCGAGACGACCGGGCAGCTGGCCGAACTGGTGAAGACGGCCATCCCCGCAGCCGCGAGGCGGACGGGCGGCCACCCGGCGAAGCGCGCCTTTCAGGCGTTCCGCATCGCCGTCAACGACGAATTGGAGGCGTTCCGCGACGCGCTGGAGCAGGCCATCGATTGCGCCGCCCCCGGCGGACGCATCGCCGTCATTACGTTCCATTCGCTCGAGGACCGGATCTGCAAGGAGACGTTCGTCAAGGAAGTGCCGGCCAACATCAGCCCGCCGGGATTCCCGGTGACGGTGTGGGGCGAAGGCAGGCTTAAGCTCACGCCGCGAAAGGCGATCGTGCCGTCCGACGAAGAATTGGCGCTGAACAACCGGGCGCGTTCGGCGAAGCTTAGAATCGCCGAGAAGCTGGACCCGGATGCCGAAAAGGAAAACATTTAAGCAGGCTAAGCGCCCTGGCGCGCCGATAGCGATAAAAAAGAAGCTTGAATTCATCAAACGCGGGGGGAGCGTTGATCATGCGTTATTATGGCAATTTGGCCGTTCGCGAGGAACGGCAGTCGGAGCAGCCTAAAAAACAACAGCGAACCGCGGCGCAGACGGCGACTCACGTCCGCCGCAAGAGCATCCCGGTCGGGGAGAAGCTGCTCTATTTGTTCACCGTTTTCGTTTTCGTCGCCATATCGGGCTTGATTCTGTACCGCAACGCGGGCCTCTATGAGATGAACCGCAATATACAAAAAGCGACGAGCGAATACGAAACGGCGGCGGATCAATCGAAGGAGCTGCAGCGCGAGGTGGACAAACTCAGAGATCCGGCGCGCATCGCCGACCTCGCGAGAAAGATGGGCTACGAATTCCAGAACGGCAAGTCTTCGATCACATTGCCCGTTGGGGGCAATTAACGCCATTAAAGTCTCGTTCGGCCGAAGATTGAACGGAAGGTGAGGGAAATGACAAAACGAATCAAATTGCGCACATTACTGGCGGGAGGGCTAATCACCCTCCTGTTTGTCGGTTTATGGGGTCGAATCTACTGGGTGCAGGTCGCGCATGCGGAGTTCTGGTCGGAGCAAGCCCGCAACACATGGGTAACGACGAAAAAGCTCGTCCAGGAGCGGGGGACGATCACCGACCGGTCCGGCACCGTGCTGGCCGCGGACGCGGCGGCGTATACCCTTGCGCTCAGTCCGAAGATCATTCACGAACTGAACGACAAAAATCCCCAGTGGAAGCTGATCGATCAGATCGCGTCCAAGGTGAACGCGATTCTGGGCAAGCCCGAGGCCGACGTGCGCAAGATTATCGACGCCAAGACGGATAAAGGCGCGTACTTCGTCCAGCGCGAGGTCCAGCCCGAGGGCTGGAAGCTGGACAAGGAGATCGCCGACCGCCTGACCGCTTTCCGCGACCAGCTCCGCGAGCTGACGGGCAAGAAGGACGTAGGCATTTATTTGATCGAGGAAAAGAAACGCTATTATCCGAACGGTTCGCTCGCCTCTCAGATTCTCGGTTACGAGGACAAGCAAGGCGTCGCCGTGATGGGGCTCGAGAAAACTCTGAACGACCAGCTCAAAGGCGAGGAAGGCTCGATTACATACGAGAAAGACGGCAAGCGAACGCAGCTGGCGGACGGGCAGATCGAAGCCAAGCAGGCGGTGGACGGCAAAAATGTCATGCTGACGATCGACCGCGACATCCAGTATTACATGGAGCAGGCGATGAAGGAAGCGTATGCGCAATATCATCCGCTCAGCATGACGGCGATCGCCGCAGATCCGAAGACGATGGACATTCTGGGCATGGTCAGCTTGCCCGACTTCGATCCGAACGCGTACTGGAAGTACGCGAACAACCCGGCCTCATTCAAGAATAATGCGGTGCAGTCCATCTACGAGCCCGGATCGACGTTCAAGATCGTCACGCTCGCCGCCGCGGTACAGGAAGGGCTGTTCAACCCGAACGACAAATACATGTCCGGCAGCGTGGCGATTCCGAAGTCGAAGCCGGTGCGCGACATCAAGCGCGGAGGATGGGGCGAGATCACCTACCTGGACGGGCTGAAGCATTCCTCCAACGTCGCGTTCGTCAAGCTCGGCTACGAGAAACTCGGCAAGGAGAAGTTTAAGCAGTACATCGACAACTTCGGCTTCGGCGTCAAGACCGGCATCGAAATACAAGGCGAGATCGCAGGCACGACGAAGCTGACGTGGGAGCGGGATTATGCCACGGCCACCTTCGGACAGGCGGTATCCGTCACGCCGATCCAGCAGGTCGCCGCAGTCGCCGCGGTCGCCAACGGCGGCAAGCTGATGACGCCTCATATCATTAAGTCGATCACCGACCCAAATACGGGCGAAAAGGTCGTGACCGAGCCGAAAATGATCCGCCAGGTGATCTCGGAGCAGGCGTCCAAAAAGGTTGGCGAATATCTGGAGCAGGTCGTCAGCGACCAGAAGATCGGGACCGGGCGCAACGCTTATATCGAGGGCTACCGGATCGCGGGCAAGACCGGTACGGCGCAAAAGGTTATCGGCAACAATTATGCGGAAGACAAGTACGTCGTCTCGTTCATCGGCTACGCACCTGTCGAGGATCCCAAGATCGTGCTTTATGTCCTCGTCGACGAGCCCGATGACCCGACGGCGGGCGGCGGCTCGGTCGCCGCGCCGGTGTTCCGCCAGATCATGGAGAAGTCGCTGCCGCATCTCGGCGTTCTACCGAATATCTCCAAGAGCGCCGATTCCAAGGACAAGAAAGAGTCCGAGGCAGCGTCCGGTCCGGTGACGGCCAAGGTCGTCGACGTGACCGGCATGACGACGACCCAGGCCAAAAGCAAGCTGTCGAACAGCTCGTTCAGCGCGCTCGTCCTGGGGAAGGGCGACAAAGTCGTCTCGCAGCTGCCCAAAGCGGGCACCGTACTGCCGACGTCGCAGCAGGTATATCTGCTGACGGAGAAAACGCTGGGCAGCGTGCCAAGCCTCAAAGGCTTGTCGCTGCGCGACGCGCTGGACATGTGCTCGCTGCTCGGCGCATCCTGTACGGCCAGCGGCCAGGGCTACGTCTCCGGTCAGCAGGCGGCGCGCGACGGGGACAAGCTGTCGATCGCGCTGACGCTGGCGCCTCCGCTGGGGAACGAAACATCCGGAACGGAGAAATCCGGTACGGATAGTTCTGGTACGGGGAAATCAGGAACGGAAGATTCAGGTACGGATGGTTCCGGTACGGGGGAATCAGGAACAGGGAATTCAGGCGCGGTTGACACGGAAAAGCAATCCGGCGGCGGTTCTTCCGGCTCGGGGGCCGGCGACGCGGACCGCATCGACGAGACGGCAATCGGCGGCGCGGGAGACTAACCGCGTCGCCCGGCCGTCCGGGCGGACAGGCATAGCTTGTTCTAAGCCCCTTCTCCATGGAATAGGGTGGGAGTAACGCACCGATATTCCGGGGGAGGGGGCTTACCTGCGTGAGAATCTCACAAGTGACGGTGAGGCGTCGCCTGCTGCTGGCGCTGCTCGCCGTGGCGATCGGATTCCTGGCGCTGATCGCGCGCCTCGCATACGTACAGCTTGTCAAAGGAGGCAAACTGGCGGAGCAGGCCGAGGATTCCTGGCGGCGCCAGATTCCGTTCGAAGCAAAGCGGGGAACGATCACCGACCGTACCGGCATCAAGCTCGCCTATAACGTCAGCTCGCCGACCGTCTACGCGGTTCCGGCGCAGGTGAAGGACAAGGAAGGCACGGCAAGGAAGCTCGCTCCGCTCATCGACATGGACGAGTCCAAGGTGCTTGAGATGCTGAAGAAAAAAGCGAGCAACGTGAACCTTCGGCCCGGCGGCCGCAAGATCACGCTCGAGCTGGCGCAGCAAATCCGCGACCTGGCGCTGCCTGGCATTTATGTCGCCGAAGACAACAAGCGCTTTTATCCGTTCGGCACGATGGCCGCCCAGGTGCTCGGCATTACCGGCTACGACAGCGGCCTGACCGGCGTGGAAAAGCAGTACAATCAGCTGCTGTCCGGGACGCGGGGCAACATCTCGTTCCTGACCGACGCGGCGGGCCGGCAGATGCCGAATTCGTCCGAGGCCTACCAGCCGCCGCGCGACGGGCTGACGCTTCAGCTTACGCTCGATCAGAAGATCCAGTCGATCGTCGAGCGGGAGCTGGATCAGGCGATGCTGAAGTATCAGGCGAAGGACGTCATCGCGATCGCCATGGACCCGCAGAGCGGCGAGATCCTCGCGATGGGGAGCCGCCCGACTTTTCAGCCCGACCGCTATCAGGAAGCGGCGCCGGAGGTGTATAACCGCAACCTGCCGATCTGGATGACGTACGAGCCCGGATCGACGTTTAAGATCATCACGCTGTCCGCCGCCATTCAGGAGGGCAAGGTGAATCTCAAAAACGAGAGTTTCTACGATCCCGGGTACGTCGAGGTTGGCGGCGCGCGGCTCCGCTGCTGGAAGAAGGGCGGGCACGGCAGCCAGTCGTTCCTCGAGGTCGTCGAAAATTCGTGCAACCCCGGCTTCGTAGCGCTCGGGCAGCGGCTCGGCAAAGAAAAGCTGTTCGAATATATCAAAAACTTTGGTTTCGGCAAACGGACGGGCATCGACATCGGCGGCGAAGAAAACGGCATCCTGTTCAAGCTTGCGAACGTCGGTCCGGTCGAGCTGGCGACGACCGCGTTCGGTCAAGGGGTGTCGGTCACACCGATCCAGCAGATTACTGCCGTCGCGGCGGCGATCAACGGCGGCAAGCTGTTCAAGCCGCACGTGGCCAAAGCCTGGGTCAATCCCGACACGGGGCAGACGCTGGAGGAGATCAAGCCGGAGCTCGTGCGGCAGGTCATCTCGCCCGAGACCTCGAAGCAGGTGCGCGAAGCGCTGGAGAGCGTCGTGGCGCAGGGCACTGGCGGCAACGCCTTCTTGGACGGCTACAGGGTGGGGGGCAAGACGGGGACGGCGCAAAAGGTCATCAACGGCGTCTACTCCGCGAGCGAACATATCGTCTCGTTCATCGGCTTCGCGCCGGCGGACGATCCGAAGCTGATCGTCTATGTCGCCGTCGACAATCCGCAGGGCATCCAGTTCGGCGGCGTCGTGGCCGCGCCGATCGTGCGCAACATTATGGCGGACGCGCTGCCTTACCTGGGCGTCGAGCCCCGCAAAGAGCAGATCGGCAAGGAATACAAGCTCGGCGAGCTGCCGATGGTGACCGTGCCGAATCTCGTCGGCAAGACGGTGTCCGACCTGTATGAGGATATGAACATGAACTTCCAGCTATCTTCCTCCGGCAAGGGGGACACGGTACTGCGTCAGGCGCCGGCAGCGGGCCAGCGCGTGCAGAAGGGCTCCGTCATCCGCATTTACCTTGGTAGCGAGGGGGAGCAGGCGCCTTCAGGGAAGGCTGCGGACTGAACAGGGTCGAGCTGGCTATGGATAGCCAAAAGTGTCGGCTATCGGGATCGGCTGGCAGGCTGATGGCCGGTAGATGGACAATGGCGGGGGAGATAGCCTAAAAAGTCGGCTATCGGCTCGAGTAGACGGCTATATGGTTGGGAGATAACCGAAAATATCGGCTATCGTGGGCGGCTGGAAGGCTTGAAGCAGGGAGATAGCCAAAAAAGTTGGGTATCGGCACGAGTAGGCGGCTTTATGGCCGGGAGATTACCGAAAATATCGGCCATCTCCCCCGGCCGCTCGGCCGAATGCCAAGTCTTTCCTTCCACTTGTTTGAAAAGGCGGCTTGGCGGATAATGTACGGATAGGAAAAACCACCTTATATAAAACGAAAATAGCAAAACTGCTGTTTGTCCAAGGAGCTGATCGCGCGATGCAATTGAATCATTTGGCCAAAGAACTGCTGCTGCATCGGATTGTCGGCGATGGCGGCGTCAACATTGAGGGAATCGAAGCGGATTCTCGCGCGGTAGAACCGGGGCAGCTGTTTTTCTGCCTGCCCGGGCACCGGGTGGACGGCCACGACTTTGCGCCGCAGGCGCTGGAGCGCGGCGCCGCCGCGCTCGTCGTGTCCCGCGAGCTGCCGCTTCCGGCGACGCAGCTGATCGTTCCCGATGTGCGGCGCGCGCTGGCCGTCCTGGCGGACGTCTGGTACGAGCGTCCTTCGCGCAAGTTGCGGCCGATCGGCGTCACCGGCACGAACGGCAAGACGACGACGACGTATCTGATCGAGCGAATTTTGAGCGACGCGGGCATCGCGCCCGGCGTCATCGGCACGATCGAAGCGAGGTACGCCGGCAATAGCTATCCGATGTCGGGGACGACGCCGGACATCCTGCCGCTGCAGCGATTGCTGGGCGATATGGTCAAGGCAGGCACGGATCGCGCCGTGATGGAAGTCAGCTCGCACGCGCTGGAGCAAGGACGCGTCTGGGGCACGCGCTTCAAGACCGCCGTCTTCACGAACCTGACGCAAGACCACCTTGACTACCATGTCACGATGGAGGCGTATGCCGAGGCAAAGGGCCTCTTCTTTTCGCGCCTGGGCAACGATTACGGCGACGTGCCCGGCGACCGGGCCTATGCCGTGCTGAATGCGGATGACGAGGCGTCGGTACGGTACGCGAAGCAGACGGCGGCGGAGGTCGTCACCTACGGCATCGACCGGGAAGCGGACGTGCGCGCGCGCAACGTACGCATATCGGCCAGGGGCACGTCGTTCGACGTCGAGACGTTTCGCGGCGCGAGGCCGGTCACGCTGCGTATGGTTGGCAAGTTCAATGTATACAACGCGCTTGCTTCGCTCTCAGCCGCGCTTTGCGAGGGCATCGGGCTGGATGAGGCGGTAGCGAGTCTCGAAGCGGTGCCCGGCGTCCCGGGCCGCGTCGAGGCCGTCGACGAAGGTCAGCCTTACGCAGTCGTCGTCGACTATGCGCATACGCCCGACGGCCTGGACAATGTGCTGCGGGCCGTGCGGGAGATCGCAGAGGGCAAGGTCATCTGCGTCTTCGGCTGCGGCGGCGACCGGGACCGGACCAAGCGCCCGATCATGGGCCGGATCGCGGCCGAGCTTGCGGATACGCTGCTCGTGACGAGCGACAACCCGCGGACCGAAGATCCGATCGCGATTCTAAAGGATATCGAAGCGGGCTTGAAGGAAGCTTCGGTCGATCCGAGCCGCTACGAACTGGAGCCCGATCGTGGCCGGGCCATTCACAAAGCGGTTGAAATGGCCAGCCCGGGGGATGTAGTATTGATAGCGGGCAAAGGGCATGAGACCTATCAGATTATCGGCGGCGCGACGCACGACTTTGACGACCGCCTCACGGCGCGAGACGCCATAAGGAGCAGGATGTTGTGATTAGAGCGACGCTAAGCCAAATCGCCGCGTGGTGCGGCGCGGAGCCCGCGGGGGCCGTCAGTGCGGCGGAAGCCGGCATCGCCGGCGTATCGACCGACTCGCGGTCGATCGCGGTGGGCCAGTTGTTCGTGCCGCTTGCGGGGGACCGATTCGACGGACATGACTACATAGACAAAGCCGTGCAGGCCGGCGCCGCCGCCGCGCTGTGGCAGCGGGACCATGCCGTTCCGGCTGATATAGGGCTCCCGCTGCTGCTCGTCGACGACACCTTGGCCGCGCTGCAGGCGCTGGCCGAGGGCTACCTGGCGAGCTGGTCTCCGAAGGTGATCGGCGTCACCGGCAGCAACGGCAAGACGACGACGAAGGACCTGATCTCGTCCGTGCTGGGCACCGCCTTCAAGACGGTGAAGACGGAAGGCAATTATAACAATCATATCGGAATGCCGCTGACGATCCTCCGGGCGGACAAGGACGCGGAGGTTCTGGTGCTCGAAATGGGAATGAGCGACTTCGGCGAGATTGCGCTGCTTACGCGCATTGCGAAACCGGACATCGCCGTCATCACCAATATCGGCGAATCCCATCTGTTACAGCTCGGCTCCCGCCGCGGCATTGCGCAGGCGAAGCTGGAGATCGCCCAAGGATTGAAGGACGGCGGCACGCTGATCATCAACGGCGACGAGCCGCTGCTGCGCGAAGAGCTTAAGGCTTCGCCGCTGCGTGAAGGCTTGCGCAAGCTGACGTTCGGCGAATCCGACGCCTGCGATCTGCGCGCGCGCGAGATCGCGACGGACGCGGAACGCGTCGCCTTCTCGGCGGTCGCGAGCGCCCCGGGCGAACATGCCGGCGCTGTCCAGGCCGGTACGGAGGTTCACTTCTCGGTGCCGATTCCAGGCCGGCACAACGCAGTCAACGCGCTCGCGGCGATCGCCGTCGGGCGTCTGCTCGGCTTAGCCGACGCTGACATCGCGCGGGGATTAGCCGAAGCGAAGCTGACGGGCATGCGGATCGAACGAGTCCGGGCATCTAACGGCGCGCTCGTGCTGAACGATGCCTACAATGCGAGCCCGGCGTCCGTTCGCGCGGCGATCGCGCTCGTTGCGCAGCTTGGCGGCTACCGCCGCAAGTGGCTGGTGCTGGGAGACATGCTTGAGCTCGGTCCGGACGAAGCGGATTACCATGCCGGCATCGGACGCGAGCTGGCGGGCGGCCAGGCAGACGGACTGCTCGCCTTCGGGCCGCTGTCCGCGCATACCGCCCGCGAAGCCGCGAAGGCGATGCCGGGCGCGACGGTCATGCACTTTACGGACAAGAACGAGCTCGTTAATACGCTGCTCGGACTCGTCGAGCCGGACGACCTGGTGCTGGTCAAGGCTTCGCGGGGGATGCGGCTGGAAGAGGTCGTTCGGCAGCTGGCGTCTGGAAAGGAGGGGGGACGCTGATGGATTACGCATCTACGCTGTGGACGCTCGGCGTCTCCTTCCTGCTGACCGTCCTGCTCGGACCCTTTTGCATTCCGATGCTGAGACGACTGAAGTTCGGACAGCAGGTGCGGGACGACGGGCCGCAGTCTCATCTTAAAAAAAGCGGCACGCCAACGATGGGCGGCATCATCATTCTGCTAGCGATGACCGTAGCGTTCCTGAAGTTCTCCGATCGCGGATGGCCGTTCTGGGCACTGCTGACCGCAAGCCTCGGCTTCGGTCTCGTCGGCTTCCTGGACGACTTCATCAAGATCGCCATGAAGCGCTCCTTGGGGCTTACGGCCAAGCAAAAACTTCTCGGTCAACTGCTCGTTTCGATCGTTTTTTGCGTCATCATCCATCGCATGCATTTGAGCACGGCCGTCGGCGTGCCGGGGACCGACTGGTCGCTCGACCTCGGTTGGGCTTATTACATCCTGGTCGTCGTCATCTTTTTCGCAGCGACCAACGCCGTTAACTTCACCGACGGTCTGGACGGCTTGTTGTCCGGGACAAGCGCGCTTGCGTTCGGCGCGTTCGCGATCGTGGCGCTCGAGGCGACGCAGCAGCAGTCCGCCATTTTCTCCGCTGCGGTCGTCGGCGCTGTACTCGGCTTTCTCGTGTACAATGCGCATCCAGCTAAGGTATTCATGGGCGACTCGGGGTCGCTCGGACTGGGCGGCGGCATCGGAGCGGTGGCGATCCTGACCAAGACCGAGCTGCTCCTGATCGTCATCGGCGGCGTATTCGTGCTCGAGATGCTGTCGGTCATCATCCAGGTGACCTCGTTTAAGACGCGAGGCAAAAGGGTATTCAAAATGAGTCCCATCCACCATCACTTCGAATTGACGGGCTGGTCGGAGTGGCGCGTCGTGACGACGTTCTGGTTCGTCGGGCTCGTGTTCGCCGCGATCGGACTGATTCTGTATAAGGGGATTGGGAACCTATGATGCCACTTATGGATTACCGCGGCCGCAAAGTCGTCGTTCTGGGCCTCGCCCGGAGCGGCGTCGCGGCCGCGAAGCTGTTTCATCGGGCAGGCGGCGTCGTGACTGCCAGCGACCGCAAGGAGAGGGAAGCCTGTCCCGAAGCCTCGGAGCTCGAGGTTTTGGGCATTTCTGTCGTCTGCGGGCCGCATCCGGACGATCTGGTGACGGCCGACACGGCGCTGCTCGTTAAAAATCCGGGCATTCCGTATACGGCTGCGCCGATCGTCCGCGCGATGGAACTGGGCGTGGAGATCGTGACGGAGGTGGAGGTAGCGGGACAGCTGTCCCCCGCGCCCATCGTCGGCATTACCGGCTCGAACGGAAAAACAACCACGACGACGATGACGGGCGAGCTGCTGTCCGCGGCCGGATTGGTCTCGATCGTCGCCGGAAATATCGGCCGCCCGCTGGTCGACGCGGCGCAGGAGATCGGTCCGAACGGATGGCTTGTGGCCGAGCTGTCCAGCTTTCAGTTGAAAGGAACGACCGACTTTCACCCCCGTATCGCCTGCTTGCTCAATCTGGCGGAGACGCATCTCGACTACCACGGCTCGATGGAAGACTATGTGGCTTCGAAGGCGAAGCTGTTCGCCAATCTGACCGAAAGGGATACAGCCGTATACAATGCGGACGATCCCGTGGTCGCCAGGATCGGCGAGGCGTCCGCCGGCCGCAAGTCGCCGTTCTCGCTCGTGCAGCGGCTGACTGTCGGCGTGTCGGTCGAACCGCCTTATCCGGCGGCCGGTAGGACTGAAACCGGCGACAGCGTCCTCGAGGAGCCGGAGCGCTGGATCGTCGCGCGCGATGGCAGCGGCAAGGAGACACGTATCGTTCGCGTCGATCGGCTCGGCCTGCCGGGCCGCCACAACTGCGCCAACGCGATGGCCGCGATCGCGATCAGTCTGGCCGCCGGCGCGCGTCCCGAAGCGCTGAAGGAGCCGCTGGAGACGTTCAGGGGCGTCGAACATCGCTTGGAGTACGTCGGCACGTTCAGGGACGTCCGCTACTACAACGATTCCAAGGCGACGAATCCGACGGCTACGATCATGTCCGTCTCGTCTCTGCCGTCGCCGCTCATCCTTATCGCCGGCGGGCTCGACCGCGGCTCGGACTATCGGGAGCTGGTCCCGTTGTTCCGGGAGCGGCTGAAGGGCGTCGTCGCGCTCGGCGAGACGAGAGAGAAGATTCGCAAGGTCGCAGAGGAAGCCGGTTTAACAAACGTCGCGGTCGTCGAACCTGTAGAGGATGCCGCCGAGACGCTGAAGAGAGCCGTCTTCGAAGCCGCCGCCATGGCCGAGCCAGGGGATATCGTGCTGCTCTCGCCTGCCTGCGCGAGCTGGGACATGTTCCCCTCCTACGAGGTGAGGGGGAGCATTTTTAAGCAATCGGCGCATACGCTGTAAGAAGGGGGCTTGTCCCCACTTCTTCGTTCTGGCGAGGTGTCCGGTTTATGGCCAAAGTCCGCAAGGCCCCCGATATTTGGATGATCGCGGCGACGCTCGGCATTTTAGCCGTCGGCATCGTGATGGTGTACAGCGCGAGCGCCGTGGCGGCTTTTCACGATTACGGCGACAAGTTCTATTATGTGAAGCGTCAGCTGCTGTTCGCCGCGCTCGGCATCGGCATGATGTTCGCGATGATGAACGTGGACTACAGCCGCTGGCGGCGCTGGGCGTTTCCCGGGCTGCTCGTCTGCTTCGGCCTGTTGCTCATCGTCCTCGTGCCCGGCGTCGGCGTCGTGCGCGGGGGGGCGCGAAGCTGGCTCGGCATCGGCAGTTTCGGCATTCAGCCTTCCGAGTTTATGAAGCTGGCGATGATCTTGTTCCTCGCGCGCTTCCTCGCCGAACGGCAGCAAAAGCTCGTGTCGTTTACGAAAGGGCTTCTGCCGCCGCTCGGCATTCTGCTCGGCGCGTTCGGACTCATCATGCTGCAGCCGGACCTGGGCACGGGCGCGGTCATGATCGGCGCCGCGCTGCTCGTCATCTACGCGGCCGGCGCGAGAATCGGTCACCTCGGCGGCTTGGCGATGCTCGGCGTGGTCGGCCTCGTCGGGCTGATCGCGGCCGCTCCATACCGGCTGCAGCGGATCACGGCGTTTATCGATCCCTGGAAGGATCCGCTTGGCGCCGGCTACCAGTCGATTCAGTCGCTGTACGCGATCGGGCCGGGAGGGCTCGTCGGACTTGGCCTCGGCATGAGCCGGCAGAAGTACAATTACTTGCCCGAGCCGCAGACCGACTTCATTTTTTCCATATTGGCCGAAGAACTCGGCTTTATCGGCGGGAGCCTGCTGCTCGTTCTGTTTTTGCTGCTGATCTGGAGAGGCATGCGGACGGCCATCTCGATCGACGATCCGTTCGGCAGCTTCCTGGCGGCAGGCATCGTGGGCATCATTGCCGTTCAGGTGCTCATCAACATCGGCGTCGTCATCGGCCTGATGCCCGTGACGGGCATCACGCTGCCGCTCGTCAGCTACGGCGGCTCATCGCTCACGCTGCTTTTGACGGCGCTCGGCATATTACTTAACATATCCAGATTTGCGAGGTGACGCTATGCGTATCGTGTTGACCGGCGGCGGTACAGGCGGCCATATTTATCCGGCGCTCGCCATCGGCCGCGAGGCCGAGCGGCGCGATCCGGCCTGCGAACTGCTGTACATCGGCACGAAGCGAGGACTCGAGAGCCGGATCGTGCCCCAGCAGGGGGTGCGCTTCGAGAGTATCGACATTACCGGCATCCGAAGATCGTTGTCGATCGAAAATTTGCGCACCGCCGTTCGTTTCGTCCGCGGCGTTCGGCGAGCGAAGGCGCTGCTGCGGGAGTTCAAGCCCGACGCTGTCGTTGGAACCGGCGGTTACGTGTGCGGGCCGGTTGTGTACGCGGCGGCCAAGCTTGGCATTCCGACGCTGCTTCATGAGCAGAACGTGGTGCCTGGCCTTACGAACAAATTTTTGAGCCGCTATGTGGACGCGGTCGCGGTGAGTTTCGCCGATTCGAAGCCGCACTTCGGCAAGGTCAAGAGCGTCGAATACGCGGGCAATCCATGCGCGACCGCGATTCTAGGCGGCGATCCGCTTAGCGGATACGCCTCGCTCGGCCTTGCGCCGGGCACTAGATTCGTCCTGATCGTCGGGGGCAGCCGGGGTGCGCAGGCGCTGAACCGGGCGGCGGCCGAGGCCGCGGCGAAGCTGGCCGGCATGCCGGACGTCCATTTTGTGTTCGCGACCGGCGAGCGTTACTATGAAGAGATGAAAGACGAGCTCGGCCGCGTTTCGGATCCTTCCGTCGCCGCCCGGGTTCACGTGCTGCCGTACATAAGCAATATGTCCGAGGTGCTTCCGGCGGCCTCGCTCGTCGTCAGCCGGGCTGGCGCTTCGTCCCTTGCGGAGATTACGGCGGTCGGCGTGCCGGCCATTCTCGTGCCCTCGCCGAACGTGACGAACAACCACCAGCAGCCGAACGCCGAGAGTCTCGAGCGTGCCGGCGGCGGCGTCATGATTTTGGAGCGCGAGCTAAGCGGAATTACGCTGTACGAGGCCGTTGCCGGCATCATGAACGATGAAGCACGTCGCGTCAAGATGGCGGCGGCGGCCAAGTCGATCGGCATGCCGGAAGCGGCCGCAGTCATTTACGCGCAGCTGCAGTCGATCGTTCGTCAGAAGCGGACTTAATAGGGAAGTACGGAGCACGGGTTCTACGTTCGCGAACCGGCGGCTCGGCCGCTGGGCGATTGTCACCATGCCGGGTTGCCCGACATACGATAGGGTGTGATCGCGGCTGTCCGCGATAATGCGTTCGCGCCGAAGTGATAGAGCCCGCAGCTCCTTAGAAATGATTGGAGGAGATCTAGGATGGAGCAGTTGATCGCGGACCTTGAACGGTCGTATACGGGGGTCGTGAAGCAGGGAGAGCCGCTTGCCTCCCATACGACCTGGAAGATCGGCGGGCCCGCCGATCTGTTCCTCGCGCCGGCAGACGCGGAGCAGCTGGCTTCGGCCATCGCCGCGCTCAGCCGCCACGGCGTCCCCTGGACCGTCCTCGGACGCGGCTCCAATACGCTCGTGTCCGACCGCGGCGTTCGCGGCGCGGTGATCAAGCTGGGCGGCGGATTCGATGAAGCGCGCTTCGAGGGCACGCAGGTCGTGGCCGGCGGCGCGTATTCGTTCATCAAGCTGTCCGTTCTGGCAGGCAAGGAAGGCCTGACCGGACTGGAATTCGCGAGCGGAATTCCCGGCTCGGTAGGCGGGGCTGTGTACATGAACGCGGGGGCGCATCATTCGGACGTGTCGCGGATCTTAAAGTCGGCCAGCATCGTCTGGGAAGACGGTTCGAAGGGAACGTACAGCAACGAGGAAATGGCCTTTAGCTACCGGCATTCGATTTTGCACGAAAAAAGGGGCATCGTGACCGAAGCGGTGTTCGCCCTGGAGCCCGGCGACCGCAAGGAGATCGCCGCCATGCTGGCCTCTTATAAGGACCGCAGGCTGCGCACCCAGCCGATGAAGCTCGCATGCGCGGGGAGCGTCTTCCGCAATCCGCCGGGAGACCATGCCGCGAGGTTGATCGAGGCCGCGGGACTGAAGGGAACCAGGGAGGGCGGAGCCGTAGTGTCGGAGCTGCACGCCAACTTCATCGTCAACGAAGACCATGCGACGGCCGAAGACGTGCTCGCCTTGATGGAACGTGTAAGACGGACCGTTAACGATCGGTTCGGGATACAACTTGCACCCGAGGTGCTCCTGATGGGCGAGCGGTAATCCCGGAGGTGAATTCCTTGGACAAACTGGTGATTGAAGGCGGCAGACCGCTTTCGGGCACCATCCGCATCCATGGAGCCAAGAACGCCGCCCTGCCGATCCTGGCCGCGAGCCTGCTCGCCCAGGAACCGGTAACCCTTCGCAATATTCCGAAGCTGCTGGATATCGAAGTCATGCTCGACATTTTGCGCGATCTCGGCTGCGTCGTACGGCGCAGCGAGGATATCGTGACGATCGACGGCACCGTTGCCGCCTCTTCGCACGTGCCCGAACGCTTGATGCGTCTCATGCGCTCTTCCGTCTTTCTCATGGGGCCGCTGCTCGCCAGATTCGGCGAAGTGCAGGTATACCAGCCAGGCGGCTGCGCGATTGGCGAACGCAAGATCGACTTGCATTTGCGCGGTTTAGTGGCGCTTGGGGCCGATATCGAGGAGACGGGAAGCCGCATTGTTTGTCGTGCGCGCCATCTCGCCGGCGCCGAGATCAGCCTGGACTTCCCAAGCGTCGGCGCCACGGAGAATATTATGATGGCTGCGGTCAAAGCACGGGGGCGGACCACGATCATCGGCGCGGCCCGAGAGCCCGAGATTCAGGATCTGCAGCGGTTCCTTAATGCGATGGGCGCCAAGGTGCGAGGAGCCGGAACCGATATTATCACGATCGACGGCACGGACAATCTTGGCGGCTGCGATTTTCAGATCATACCCGACCGCATCGTGACAGGGACCGCGATGGTGGCCGCAGCGGCTACGCGCGGCGAAGTTACGCTCGAAGGCGCGGAATCCGCCCACCTGATCTCGTTGATCCACGTCATGCGCCGTGCCGGTGTTCACATCGAGACCGGGGATGGTATAATAAGAGTCGGCGCCAAAGGCCGGCCGCGAGCGGTCGACCGCATCGTCACTTCTCCTTATCCCGCGTTTCCGACCGACATGCAGGCGCAGCTCATGGTGCTGCTGTCGTTAGCCGGCGGCGTGAGCGTTATCAAGGAGACGGTTTTCGAAGGGCGTTTCAAGCATGTGGATGAATTGTGCCGCATGGGCGCGGATATCCGCATCGATCTGAATTCCGCGATCGTTCGCGGCGTGCCGCTGCTCTACGGGACGACGGTCGAGGCCACGGACCTGCGGGCGGGCGCCGCCCTGGTTATCGCAGGGCTTGCCGCGCAGGGCAGGACGATCGTCGAGCAGGTTCATCATATTGACCGGGGCTATGACGAGATCGAGCGGATGTTTGCCGGGCTTGGCGGCGATATCTCCCGCATCGTTGCCGACTGAGCCCGGGTTTAGCGAATGAACGACCGGGAGGGATAAGCGCGACCGCTTATCCGCTTCCGGACCGGCAAGTCAGGATAGACGGATTCGCCTCCGGTGACTCGGATGTGGCGGAGCCGTCCCGTCTTTTGGATCTGGGACAAGCTACGCGCTTCCGCCGGCTGTCGAGAGGAGAGCACGCAAGATGGTAGAGCGCATTCCCGCTATGCCGCGGGAACAGACGGGGACGGCGAAGCGACGCGGCGGCAAGTTGCTGTGGATCGTCGTCGCCTTGTTCGTCGCCGTGCTGATCGTATTGTTTTTCCGTTCCTCTTTATCTCGCATCGGCGTGATAGAGATCGACGGACTCACTTATTCGAAAAAAAACCAGATAGAAGCCGAGCTTGGCGTCGGCGTCGGAGATTCGTTTTTTATGCCTTCGTCGGACAAGCTGGCCGATCGGGTCAAGCGGCTGCCGCAGATCAAGAGCGTGCAGGTGACCAAGCATTTTCCCGGCAAGCTGAACGTGGCCGTTCACGAATATCCCGCCGTGGCGCTTGAGCTTGACGGCAAGGGCGGATTGTCCGTCGTGCTGGCGAACGGTTATTCCGTTCAGCCTCCTGCGGGAGGCACGCTTCCCGGGAAGCCCGTCCTCACGAACTGGGCGAAGGACGACCCGCAGCGGGCCGCATTATGCGCGACGCTAGGGAGTCTCGATGCCGCCGGTCTTGCCGATTTTTCGGAGATATCGCCCGCGCCTTCCACCGCTTACCCGGATCGCATTCGCATCTTCACGCGTTCGGGATTCGACGTATTGACGACTGTCGGCAAGCTGAAGGAGAAGATGGTGATCTTAAGCGAGCTGGTGGAAAACCGGGAGCCCGGCACCGTCGTCCTGCTCGATTCGGACACGTATTCGCCTTATTCGGCACAAACGGACGCTGTCGACGAAGACGCTGCGCCTTAAGTTAAGGAAAAGGACTCTACTCAATCGCTTGTTTTAATGCTAGAATTTTACGTATGCGTTTGCCGGCCGTTCAGCGGCTTCCAAGCCGCGCCACTGGTAGAATTGCTAGAATGAGGGAACTAAATTTTTTGTTGAAAAAAGAGGGAAAATCCCGTTTGCGTTGAATAACTACTGAATGTGTACCGATTTGGCTTCGTTCGGAACCCTTCTACGCTCCATTCTTCCGCAACGGATTCTCATAATTCGCTACCGCATCGGATTACTAGGCCGTACGGCCGGATTGCCAAGTTTTTTTTTCATGTATTCACGGGAGGTGCCACCGGTTGAGCAGCAACGACCTCATCGTCAGTCTGGACATCGGAACCTCTAAGGTTCGGGTGATTATCGGGGAAATCAGCAACGGAGCCATCAATATCATCGGCGTAGGCTCTGCGGACTCCGATGGCATCCGCAAGGGCGCCATTGTAGATATCGACCAGACTGTACAATCTATCCGCAACGCCGTCGACCACGCGGAGCGCATGGTCGGCATCACGATCAGCGAAGTATACGTCGGCATCGCGGGCAACCATATCGCGCTGCAGAGCAACCACGGCGTCGTCGCCGTGTCCAACGAAGACAGGGAGATCGGGGAAGACGATATCGAGCGCGTGCTTCAGGCGGCCAAGGTCGTCGCGCTGCCGCCGGAACGAGAGATTATCGGTCTTCTTCCGAAGCAATTCCTCGTAGACGGCCTCGCGGGAATCCAGGATCCCCGCGGCATGATCGGCGTCCGCCTCGAAGTGGAGTGCACGATCATCACCGGCACCAAAGCCGCCGTACATAACCTTATGCGCTGCGTAGAGAAGGCAGGCTTACGCATTTCCGGCATCGTGCTGATGTCGCTCGCCTCCGGCATGATGGCCCTCACCAAGGACGAAAAGCAAATGGGCACTGTTCTGGCCGATATCGGCGCGGGCTCGACGACGATCGCCGTATTCGAGGGAGGCAGCCTAGCGGCAGTCTCGACGCTTCCGATCGGCGGAGATTACGTGACGAGCGACATCTGCTACGGACTCAAGACGCAGACGGAGCACGCGGAGAAAATCAAGTTGAAGTACGGCTGCGCCCGCTTGGACGAGGCTGCGGACGACGTGCGCTTCAAGGTCATGCGGGTCGGCAGCAATGTGGAGAAGGAATTTTCCCAGGTCGATCTCGCGAGTATCATCGAGCCTCGGATGCAGGAGATCTTCCACATGATCCGGCAGGAGGTCAAGCGCCTCGGCTACCTGGACAAGCTCAACGGCTATGTGCTGACCGGGGGTTCCGTATCGATGCCGAGCGTGCTGTCTCTAGCGCAACTTGAGCTCGAATCCAGCGTACGGATCGCGGTTCCCGATTTTATCGGGGTGAGAGACCCTTCCTACAGCAGCGGGGTCGGCATGATCCAATACGTGTTAAAATATGTGCGGACTCGGGGGGCGCCGCCGGCGAAGCGGCCTGCGAAGAGCAAGGCTGCCGCCAGCCCGCCAGCCAGCAAGACCGGCGTCATGGAATGGTTTAAAAATATGTTCAAAGAATTCATATGAGCCGCCACTGACGAGGATTCACCAGCGAAGCGAGGAGGAGTATTGAAATATGTTGGAATTTGATTTTGAAATGGAACCGCTCGCGAAAATTAAAGTCATCGGGGTCGGTGGCGGAGGCAGTAACGCAGTAAACCGGATGATCGAAAACGGCGTCAAGGGCGTCGAATTCATTACCGTCAACACGGACGCCCAGGCGCTGCATCTCACCAAATCCGAGCAGAAGCTGCAGATCGGCGACAAGCTGACGCGGGGTCTCGGCGCCGGCGCCAATCCCGATGTCGGCAAAAAAGCCGCCGAGGAATCCCGCGACGGCATCATGAACACGCTCAAGGGCGCGGACATGGTATTCGTCACCGCCGGTATGGGCGGCGGCACGGGCACTGGCGCTGCGCCGGTCATCGCGGAACTCGCCAAGGAATGCGGAGCGTTGACGGTCGGCGTCGTGACGCGTCCGTTCACCTTTGAAGGACGCAAGCGTTCGGGTCAAGCCGAGCTTGGCATCGAAGCGCTCAAGGAAAAGGTTGACACGCTGATCGTCATCCCGAACGATCGCTTGCTCGAGATCGTCGACAAGAAGACGCCGATGATGGAGGCTTTCCGCGAAGCGGACAACGTCCTCCGTCAAGCGGTGCAAGGGATCTCGGATCTGATCGCCGTTCCGGGACTCATCAACCTCGACTTCGCCGACGTTAAGACAATCATGACGGAGCGCGGCTCCGCCCTGATGGGAATCGGCGTTGCTTCCGGCGAGAACCGCGCGATGGACGCAGCTCGCAAGGCCATCATGAGCCCGCTCCTTGAGACTTCGATCGAAGGCGCTCGAGGCATTATCATGAATATTACGGGCGGGTCGAACCTGTCGCTGTTCGAAGTCAACGAAGCGGCCGAGATCGTAATCTCCGCGTCGGATCCCGAAGTAAACATGATCTTCGGTGCGAGCATCGATGACAGCATGAAGGACGATATCAAGGTTACGGTTATTGCGACGGGCTTCGAGCATAAGGGCCCCGTCCGCCGGCCGATCTCGTCCTCCGCGCCGCAATCCAGCCCGTCCTCGCAAACGGAGCACCAGGACAATCGCACCAGCGGCCATAATCTGCGGCCGTTCGGCGGCAGCTCGACCTCGAGCGAGCAGCTGGATATTCCCGCATTTTTGCGCAATCGCCCGCGTGGCGACCGCTAAGCATGCCGCGACGAGAGGCGGCTGGCTAATAGGCCAAAGGCCACTATAAGCAACACCCAATGTCGAGGACCGGCTGATTAGGCGGTCCTCTTTTTTTGACTTCGCACAGCAGGTAAAAACTGTGCGACTGTCGAATTTTTTCTGCACGGCACAGTCGAATCCGTACAGGAGGCGCATGATGACCAATCCCTATCGTACTTTTACAACTATGTTAGCCGCATTTGTGGTCATCTTCGGAGCGGTTTTGTCATTCGTTTCCTATTGGTTTATTTCTCACGAACTGGTCCGGGAGACGAGCGGGTTGACCCGCAATGCGGTCATGAACTATATCTCGGGTTTGCCGAATACAACCCGCATTTTCGAGCAATCCTTCACGAGCGTTGACGATTCGGCTGACAAACGCGATAACGCTGTGTCTTCCGGCCTCGACGCGGATGAGGCGAATGACACGGCTCTGGAATCGGACGTACATGCTTCCTTCGATCCCTACGGCATAAGAGATGTCCGGATCATGAACCGCAACGGAGAAGTTAGGTTCAGTTACGATCGTACAAGGGTAAGAACGGCACTGACCGGCCATGAGCGGGCGAAGTTCGATCGTGTGATGAATTCCGGCACCATGCTGACAGACAAAAAATCGGCGGACTTAAACTTGTGGATTCCGGTGTCATCGTCCACGGGCGAACTGATCGGTGTGGTGGAGGTATCCAAGGACTGGGCTCCGCAGCGAGCGAAGATCATGCGCATCACAGTGACGATCGTGCTTCTAATGGCGGCCGGCATGCTGTTCCTTTTTATCGGTTTAAGGCAAATCTTTTTACGTTCTTCGCGGGTGATCGAGCGCCAGAACAAAGAAATGAGCAGCATGCTCGAGCGCGTGCACCGAACTTACGACGAATCGCTTCAAGCGATGAGCAGCGCTCTTGACAGCCGGGACAACGAAACCCAGGGTCATTCGCTGCGAGTGACCGCATACTCGTGGCTACTAGCGAGGCAGATGGGCATCAAGGGAGAAGAGTTAGAAATGCTGTATCGCGGCGCACTCCTTCACGATGTCGGCAAAATCGGAATCCCGGACGCGATCTTGCGCAAGGAGGGCCCCCTTGACGAGATGGAATGGGCCATCATGAGGACGCATGTGAATATGGGACTCAGAATGCTCGCTCATATCGAATTTCTGGGGCCGGCGCTCGATGTCGTTCGCTGTCACCACGAACGTTGGGACGGGTTGGGATATCCGGAAAGGCTACGCGGCGAGGAGATTCCGATGTCCGCGAGAATTTTTGCCGTCTGCGACACCTACGACGCGATCACCTCAGATCGCCCGTACCGCGCTGCCAAAACGCACGAGACCGCGATCGCCGAACTCAGACGATTTGCCGGATCTCAATTCTGCCCGGCAGTCGTGGAGGCTTTTTTGCAATTGCCAAAGGACACGCTGGAGCGGGTTCGCGAATTAACCCAGCAGGACATTCAGTTTTTGTCTCTCGAAGAGCTTCTGCCGAAAGTCGTTTAAGGACGGCTTCGCGCTTCTTGTTCGCTCGGTCATATCGTTCAGTCACGCCTTCGCTCTGGTCGAAGGCTTTTTGTTTTGGGGCAGACTTTCGCGAGCTCGTTTATCGCATTTTTTTCGGTGTGCGGGATGCGCGAGTTGTCATTTTTAACCTTAGTTTGGCTTATCCCCTTCGCTCATACAAAGACGTTAGATTTCTGCCTTTTAATTGCCGCCTCTACGCTTCACAAATCCCAAATTTGCTTAATAATCAAGCTTTTTGTCCCTTTCAAACCTTATCCCTTTCGCTCAATGATTTTTTGATTACAGATTGACATTGGCTAATTATTCATTTTAAAATAGGAACAAATGTTCTTATTTGAGGGGGCTGGAGTGATGTGGGAAGTGGAATTGCCGGAAGGCTCATGGGAGGCTTGGACGGAGGATCAGTGCGTTGAGGCGCTGTATCGCGCGCGCTGGCCGGACGGATTTCGTTGCCCTAAGTGTTCCTATACCCACTGCTCCAGGTTGAACACGCGCAAGTATCCTTTATACGTTTGTTCGTCTTGTCGTCATCAGACCTCGATTACGGCAGGGACTGTCCTGCACGGTACGCGGACGCCTCTTCGACTGTGGTTGAGGGCGATGCGCTGGATCGCGGAGGAGGCTACTTCGGTTGAACTTTCTCAGGTGCTAGGGGTGACATACAAAACGGCATGGCTCATCGGCCATAAGCTTCGTGATGCTTTGACACAAGAAGCAGATGAGCAGCAGCTGAAGGGAGCTGTAGCGGTGACGGGCGGCGTATATGGATGGAGAAGGGCTTCCTCCAGTATCGTGATGGAACCAACGGATCAACCGATCGCAATCGGAGGGAGCGTAGGTGCGTGCGAAGAAATTAAGGAAGTCAAGATGGAGCATATGGAGCGGGATGAGGCGGGGCATTCGCGTCTAATGAGCCGTCATGCGTTGATGGAGATCTCGGATCACCATGTTGCAGACGACGTCCAATCTGTCCGGGCGTTCCCGTATCTCGGGACGCGAAGTATGGCGCCGCTTTCGGCTATCTTAATCCATACGCTAAGATGGCTCGATCATACCCTTCAGGGCATCGGACCCAAGCATTTACAAGCTTATTTGAATCAGCAGTCTTTTATTTATAATATTTCCAGGCAGGGGAGTCGTGTCGTTAATCACATGCTTAGGTTATGCAGCACCAGAGAGAAGCTGACGTATCGTGAATTGGTTCAAGGGCTATCGCTTGCGAGATAGCTGGCTCGATCTTGTAAGGCCGCGCTTTTGATCGACCTCTTGTATTGTTGAGCGAACGGGATAAGCTGCGTAAGGTCAAATCATAAAAATAGTGTTCATTTTTGCGATTTTGCTACTCATAACACGATTTATATGAGTCAGTTTCGAATATTGCGCTCGTGCATTTTACATTTTTCCATGGCTGGCTAACGTCTTTTTACAAAATGCTCCGTTTTTTTCTTCTCTTGATCGTTCTTCCTTTTTCTCTTGATTGTTCTTCCTTCCTCTATTGTTCGTTTCCTCTTCCTCTCTTAATGAGATTTCTTCTAGTTCGATTAATTCAACCTGTTGAGCGAAAGGGATAAACCCCCAAAAGGTTCTCAAAGGGCATATAAGCAACCTAGAGAGGAGTAGCATGGCTGCTCAGAAGGCTGACCGATCTATTCAGGGAGGTCTCTTTTGCGCTCGACAAAAAAACAGGCGAACCTGCGGCGAGTTTAGACAGACACCACGCATGCCCCCGCTTATACTGAGAGCAATCCATTCCGTCCGCAGGACAAACGTTAAACGATGGGGTTGCAAGGAAGGATGAGGCGCGGATGACGGTATATGTGGACCTTGTATTTTTGTCCAATCTGACGATCGATGCGGCCATCCTGTTGACGACGGCTAAAGTGAGACATCTTCGCCCGCCTAGAAGGCGGGTCGCGCTGTCGGCTAGTGTCGGGGCTGCTTATGCGGCAGCTATGTTCGTGACGTCCGTCCCTTATTTGTATTCGTTCGGCGTCAAACTCATGATTTCCGCGCTCATGGTTTATGTGTCGTTCGGCTACGGGGGACCGCTGAAGTTTGCCAGGACGATAGGCTCCTTTTATCTGGTGAACTTCGCGACGCTCGGAGCGGTCATCGGTATTTCCTCGCTGGTGAGATGGTCCGGGTCGCCCTGGCAGGGGATTGCCTTCACGGATGACGGCGGTATGGTGCTGTCGTTCGATATGCAAGCGGTCATGCTGATCGTGACGCTTGCCGTGGCGATCTGGCTGTATCGAAGCGAAGCGGAGAGCAGGGAGGGCCGGAAGCGGCTGGAATCGCTGCTGGTCGATGTGCACATCCGGATCGGAGAACGCGAATGGCAATGCAAAGGGCTCGTCGACACCGGAAATCGGCTCTATGATCCGCTCACTCGGATCCCCGTGATGATCGTGGAGGTCTCGCTTTTGCGGGAGGAACTGCCTGTTGGCTGGGCTGAACGGCTGAAGACGGAGTCCGCAGACAGGTTGATCGGCGAACTGGATGAGGCGGAAGGCGGATGGGCTCCGTTGAGGGATCGTTATCGACTGGTGCCTTACCGTGCGGCCGGCGGCAACTCGAAGCTCATGCTGGCGGTCAAGCCGGACAGCGTGTCGATCTCCGATCCCGCAAAGCAAGAAGCGGCGTGCGTCCACAAGAGGGTGCTCGTCGGGCTGGATGGGGGCTCGCTGTCGTCAGAGGGCGCGTACCGCGCGATCGTCCATACCGATCTGACGCTCGCGAGCGAGACAGTAACTGCATCATCAACCCAGACCGCTTGACAGGAGGTTGTGGAAGTGCCCGTAAAATTGAAGTTAATGTACCAGCTGACGTACTATCGCCTGTTGTTCTGGTTGGGCTGGAAGAGCGAGGAAGTCTATTATATCGGCGGCAGCGAGGCGCTTCCTCCGCCCTTGACGAGGGAGGAAGAGGAGTACCTGCTTGAACGGCTCCCGTCGGGAGACGCTGCAATACGCGCGATGCTGATCGAACGCAACCTGCGTCTTGTCGTGTATATTGCGCGCAAGTTCGAGAACACCGGCATTCATATCGAGGATTTGGTATCGATTGGTGCGATCGGCTTGATTAAAGCCGTGAATACGTTCGATCCGGAAAAGAAAATCAAGCTCGCGACTTATGCCTCTCGCTGCATCGAGAACGAAATCTTGATGTATCTGCGCCGCAACAGCAAGACGCGTACCGAGGTGTCTTTCGACGAGCCGCTCAATATCGATTGGGACGGCAATGAGCTGCTGCTGTCCGACGTGCTCGGCACCGAGAACGATACGATCTATCGCAATATCGAGGAACAAGTCGACCGCAAGCTTTTGCATAAGGCGCTCGATAAGCTCGCGGACCGCGAGCGAACGATCATGGAGCTCCGCTTCGGCTTGGCTGACGGGGAGGAGAAGACGCAAAAAGATGTCGCCGACCTGCTCGGCATCTCCCAATCGTATATTTCAAGGCTCGAGAAACGGATCATTAAGCGACTCCGCAAGGAGTTCAACAAGATGGTGTGACCGCCTCCCCGCTTTCGGACCGCGGGAATAAAAAGCCTATCCCAGGAGATACTTTACAGTAATGCTGCTCCCGGGAGGGAAACAACTTGACCCGCAACAAAGTGGAGATTTGTGGAGTGGACACCTCGAAGCTGCCCGTACTCACCAACGCCGAAATGAGGGAATTGTTCCTCGCTCTGCAAACCCGCGGTGAACTCGAAGCCCGGGAAAAACTCGTCAACGGCAACCTGCGACTCGTGCTCAGCGTCATTCAGCGGTTCAACAACCGCGGCGAATACGTGGACGATCTGTTCCAGGTCGGCTGCATCGGCCTCATGAAAGCCATCGACAATTTCGATTTGAGTCAGAATGTGCGTTTTTCGACCTATGCCGTGCCGATGATCATCGGCGAGATCCGCAGATATCTAAGGGACAACAATCCGATACGGGTATCCCGCAGCTTGCGCGATATTGCCTACAAAGCGCTCCAGGTCAGAGATCAGCTCACGAACCGGCACTCGCGCGAGCCGACGATTCTGGAGATCTCGCAAGTGCTCGGGGTGCCCAAGGAAGATATCGTATTCGCACTCGATGCCATCCAGGATCCCGTGTCGCTGTTCGAGCCGATCTATCACGACGGCGGCGACCCGATCTACGTCATGGACCAGATCAGCGACGAACGCAACAAGGACATTCAGTGGATCGAGGAGATCGCGCTGAGGGAAGCGATGCGCAAGCTCAACGATCGGGAGAAGATGATTCTGTCGATGCGCTTCTTCGAAGGCAAGACGCAGATGGAGGTGGCCGACGAGATCGGCATCTCCCAGGCACAGGTGTCACGGCTTGAAAAGTCGGCGATTCAGCAAATGCAAAAGCATGTCAAAGTATGAGGTGCAAAAGGTGCTGCCGAATCGGCAATCTGGACCGGGTCTCCCGGTCTTTTTGTCGTGAAGACGACTGAATGGGTGATCGGATACGGTGGCGGTCAACATTTCTGGGCATGGCTCATATAGTGAAGCATGGGCGGTTGACCGGCTTCGCAGCGTATAGAGCCGGATCGCGGAAAGCGGGGGCGCCAACGTGAAAATTTCCGATTTTCAGGCGAAGGACGTCATCAATATCGTAGACGGCAAAAAACTCGGTCATGTCGCGGACTTGGAACTGGATCTTAGGCAAGGCCGAATCGACGCGATCGTCGTACCCGTCGGCAACCGGATGTTCGGCATCTTCGGCGGCGGCGAGGACGTGGTCATTCCGTGGCGCAGCATCGTCAAAATTGGAACGGACGTCGTGCTGGTCAGGCTCGAGGAAGCGCGTCCCTACAAGAGTCTTGAGGCCGAGACGGGAAATCGCTGATACTCAGAGCACGCGACTTGAGGAGCTTAACCCAAGGGGGCGCGGCGAAGAAGCGTACCAGAGGGCATGATGGGCGGAGCGCGCCAGAGGGGCATGATGGGGCGGCCATCGCCATGGTGCGACAGCTATGGTAAACTTGGTGCGGAGGTGGAGCAGCATGGAACCGTTCGTTGTTCAATCGGAGACCGGAGCCGACAGCTCCGCTCCTGGGCTATTGCCGCTCGCGCCGTGGGCGGGGTTCGAAGGCCTTACGGCGGGGGTTACAACAAGGAAGGGCGGCGTCAGTCCGGCGCCTAGAGACAGCTTGAATACGGCGCTTCACGTCGATGACGACGAGCGCGCGGTCCTCGCGAACCGGCAGGCGATCGCGGATGCGCTGGGTTGGCCGTTCGAGGCGTGGACATGCGCCGAACAGGTGCACGGCAACCGGGTATTCCGGGTAACCGCGCAGACGCGGGGGAGCGGACGGCTGTCGCGGGAGAGCGCGATACAAGACGCAGACGCGTTGATCACGGACGAGCCCGGTATTTTGCTCGCCATGTACTTCGCGGATTGCGTTCCTTTATATTTCTACGACGCCAAGAACGGCGCACTGGGACTTGCGCACGCCGGCTGGAAAGGCACAGTCGCGGACATCGTCTCGGAGACGGTAAGCGCGATGGCCGAAGCATACGGGACTGTGCCTGCGGATTTGCATGCCGCGATCGGACCGTCTATCGGAGCCTGCTGCTATGAAGTGGACGAGGCGGTGATGAGCCGCGTGCGGAACATCGTTCCCGACGACATTCGCTATTATGTCGCGACTTCCGAAGGCAAATCTCGGCTAAACTTGAAAGAAATCAACAAGCATCTTATGATAAAAGCAGGAATAATGCCGAGCCGCATCGAAATGTCAGAATGGTGCACCAGCTGTCATACCGAATTGTTCTTTTCCCACCGCAAAGAAAAGGGACGGACGGGTCGGATGATGAGCTGGCTGGGTAAGAAGAAACCGAGGTGAATGCCGCGATGTCGTTGGAGCAGCGGCTTAAGAACGTAGAGCGTCGCATCGCCGATGCATGCGCGAGAAGCGGCCGCGATCCGGCAGACGTGAACGTCGTCGCCGTGACGAAGTATGTATCGGCCCGTACGGCGGCGCTCGCGGTGGAAGCGGGTATGCGCCATATCGGCGAAAACCGCTGGCCCGCCGCAGAGGAGAAGTGGCGCCTGCTCGAAGGACGAGCCATATTTCACTATATCGGCTCGCTTCAGAGCCGGAAGGTCAAGGACGTCGTCGGCAAGTTCGATTATATTCATTCTCTTGACCGCCTGTCGCTCGCCGAGGAGATACATAAGCGCGCCGTCGCGCTTGGCATCCGGGTGCCCTGCTTTTTGCAGGTCAACGTCTCCGGCGAGGATACGAAGCACGGATTGGAGCCGGAGGCGCTGGCGGGATTCGCAGCATCCATCAGGCAGCTGGACGGCATCAAGCCGATCGGTCTGATGACGATGGCGCAGATCGTCGACGACGCGGAAGCGACGCGCCCGGTGTTCGCCGGGCTGCGCAGGCTGAAGGACGAGCTTAACGCCTCGTCTGTACTGGACGAGCCGTTGACGGAGCTGTCGATGGGTATGTCGGGAGACTTTGAAGTCGCGATCGAAGAAGGGGCCACGTGGGTGCGACTGGGCAGCATTCTCGTCGGCCACGAGGAGATCGAAGGATAACGGAGGGATCAGGATGGGCGTAGTTAACAAGTTTCTGAACTACCTCGGTCTGCAGGATGAACAGGACCAAGGGCGGGAACGGGAAGAGCCGATGGGCTACGAAGACGAACCGGAAGTTGAAACCCCGGCCTTCGAAGCGCGTAAATCTACGGGGAAGAACAATATCGTCAGCATCCATTCGCAGAAAAACGTGCGCGTCATTCTGACCGAGCCGCGGACATACGACAACGAGGCGCAGGAGATCGCGGATCACCTGAAGTCCCGGCGCTCGGTGGTCGTGAACTTGCAGCGGGTCCGCAGGGATCAGGCCATTCGGATGGTCGACTTTTTGAGCGGCACGGTGTACGCGCTCGGAGGGCATATCTCGAAGCTTGGCCCGAACATTTTCTTGTGCACGCCCGATTCGGTCGAGATCACGGGCACGATATCGGAATTACTGGCGGAGGATGCAGATTACTCTAAAATGAGGTGACGGCAGCATTGACGGCTTTGGATCAGGTCATTGATTACCTGTATGTATTGCAGCTGATTTACAGCTGGCTTATCTTAATCTACGTGCTGATGTCCTGGCTGCCCAACGTGAGGCAGAGCTACATCGGCGAACTGCTCGGCAAGCTCGTCGAGCCTTATCTGAAGCCGTTCCGCAAGATCATACCTCCGATCGGCGGCATGCTGGACATTTCTCCGATCATCGCCTGGTATGCGCTCCGATTTTTGGTGAGAGGCCTCGAAGAGGTCATTCGCTTCATCGCCGGCTTGTTCGGCGTGTCTTAAAAGGGAGAGGATCGTTCGCATCATGAGCCGAACCGATATATACGCGCACTTCCATCCTGACGAAAAGTCCTTCGTGGACCGCGCCTGGGAGTGGGTCGAGCGGGCCGCCGAGCAGCACGAGCTTCGGCGAACCGATTTTCTCGATCCGCGCCAGGCGCATATTTTGTATACGCTGGCGAATCGGCACCCCGACGCCGCCGTCCGGCTGGAGGGCGGCTATGAGGGAGCGGAGCGGGTCAAGGCGCTGATCGCTCCCGATTACCGGCCGCTGGAAAACGAGGATGCGGGGATCTCCGTACTCGATATCTCGAGCGACGACCGGCGCCAGTCCGAGCTTGACCACGGCGATTATCTCGGCGCGCTGCTCGGCCTCGGCATCAAGCGCGACAAGATCGGCGACATCCATGTCCGCGAGGACGGCTGTCACGTGCTGATCGCCGACGAGATCGGCGACTTCCTGCGGTCGCACCTGAAGCAGGTGCACCGGCTGGAGACGAGCGCGTCGATCCTGCCGCTCGACAAGCTCCGAGCCGTACCCGTCAAGCTGGAGGAGCTGGCGATCTCCGTAGCTTCCATGCGGGTAGACGGCATCGCAAGCGACGTGCTGCGCGTGAGCCGCGCGAAGGTGATGGACCCGATCCGGGCGGGGCGCTGCAAGGTAAACTTCAAGCTTGTGGAGGACCCCTCGGCGCAGCTGCGCGAAGGGGATATCGTGTCGTTCAAGGGATTCGGCAGGTTCCGCGTGCTGGAAGCCGAAGGCGTCTCGAAGAGCGGCCGGATTCGCCTGCGCATCGGCAAATATGTGTAGAATCAAGCAGGAATTCCGCATCTCGCGTCGAATCTGGCTTAAGATAGCGTTTTTGCGACAGTCGCAAGCCTTAAGAACATGATGCACGGGAGGAACGGCCGATGCCACTTACGCCATTGGATATTCATAACAAAGAATTCGGACGCAGACTGCGCGGATACGACGAAGACGAAGTAAACGAGTTCCTCGACCAGATCATCAAGGATTACGAGGCGATGATCCGCGAGAACAAGGAGCTTCAGAATCAAATCGCCGGATTGCAGGAGCGGCTCGGCCACTTTGCCAACATCGAGGAGACGCTCAGCAAAACGATTATCGTGGCGCAAGAGGCGGCCGACGAGGTGAAGAACAACGCGAAGAAGGAAGCGCAGCTGATCGTCAAGGAAGCGGAAAAGAACGCCGACCGCATCATTAACGAATCGCTCTCTAAATCGCGCAAGTACGCCCTCGAGGTCGAGGAGCTGAAGAAGCAGGCTTCGATCTACCGCGCCCGCTTCCGGACGCTCGTCGAGACGCAGCTCGACCTGCTCACGCAGGACGGCTGGGAGAAGCTCGAGTCGCCGGATTCCCGCTCCCGGGACCTGGAGCCGCGCGTGCGCGACATCGTCGAATAGACCGGACGGATGCCGATTTGACAAATCGGCTTCTTCGCCGTATAAATGGGTTATATGCGTTAACGTCGATGACGGGAACGGCAAGCGGATGATCCATCCCAGAGAGTTGGCGGCTGCTGCGAGCCAACGTTGGACGCCGCGCCGCCTATCCTCCCCGAGACGCCGATCCGAACGTCCGAGGCTTCGTGCCCGGATCACTAAGACCGGCCGGTCCTTCCCCCGTTACGGGATTCCGATTCGGTCCTTCGTTCAAGCGAGCGTCGGCCGGTCGGCTTGAGCGCTGCAATCCGTCTGTCGACGGCTGTCGGCTGAACAAGGGTGGTACCACGAGAACGACTCGTCCCTTTTACGGGGGCGGGCTTTTTTATTTTCCAGACCCAATCACATCAAAAAAGAGAAAAGGAATGATGGTCATGCGTCGCGTGGACGTCAAAGAGAGAGCCCGCAGCAGGGAGCTGCGCGTACTGGAGCAGTGGCAGGCGGAGGATACGTTCCGCAAGTCCATCGAAAACCGCAACGGCAAGCCGAACTTCGTCTTCTACGAAGGGCCGCCCACGGCGAACGGCAAGCCGCACATCGGACATGTGCTCGGCCGCGTCATCAAAGACTTCGTCAGCCGCTACAAGACGATGTCCGGCTATCGCGTCACCCGCAAAGCCGGATGGGACACGCACGGTCTGCCCGTCGAACTCGGCGTCGAGAAGCAGCTGGGCATCTCGGGCAAGCAGGAGATCGAGAACTATGGCGTCGAGCCGTTCATCCAGAAGTGCAAGGAGAGCGTATTCGAATACGAACGCCAGTGGAGAGAATTGACCGAGGCGATCGGATACTGGACCGACCTCGACCATCCTTACATCACGCTGGAAAACAATTATATCGAAAGCGTGTGGCATCTGCTGTCCACGATTCACGGCAAAGGGCTGCTGTATCGCGGCCATCGCGTCAGCCCGTATTGCCCGGACTGCCAGACGACGCTCAGCTCGCATGAGGTCGCCCAAGGCTACGAGGACGTCAAGGACCTGACCGCGACGGCCAAGTTCAAGCTGAAGGACAGCGGAGAATTCATCCTCGCCTGGACGACGACGCCCTGGACGCTGCCGTCCAACGTCGCGCTCGCGGTGCATCCGGAGATCGAGTACGCGCGGGTGTCACAGAACGGAGAGACGTATATCGTCGCCGGCACGCTTGTCGATCAGGTCATGAAGGGCGATTATGAAAAGCTCGGCACCGTGCTCGGCAAAGACCTCGTCGGCCTCGCCTACGAGCCGCTGTTCCCGTATGCCGGAGGCCCGCTCGATGGGGCCTACCGCGTGATCGACGCGGCATTCGTATCGGATTCGAGCGGTACCGGCATCGTCCACATCGCGCCGGCGCACGGCGAGGACGACTATCGCGTCGCCCGCGAGCACGGCGTGCCGATGCTGCAGCTGGTCAACGGCCAGGGGCGGTACACGGACGAGGTGAAGGGCTTCGCCGGACGATTCGTCAAGGATCCGGAAGTCGATATCGACATCGTCAAGGCGCTGTCTGAGCGCGGCCTGCTGTATCACAAGGAGAAGCACGAGCACAGCTATCCGTTTTGCTGGCGCTGCAAGACGCCGCTGCTGTACTACGCGACCGAGAGCTGGTTCATCAAGACGACGGCGGTCAAGGAGCAACTGATCGAAAACAACAAAGGCATCGCCTGGTATCCCGAGCATCTGCGCGACGGCCGGTTCGGCAAGTTCCTCGAAGACTTGGTCGATTGGAACATCAGCCGCAACCGGTATTGGGGCACGCCGCTGAACGTATGGACTTGCGACGACTGCGGCGCGGAAAAATCGCCTGGCAGCATCGCGGAGCTGCGCGCTGCGGCCGTGGGCGAGGTGGCCGAGGATATCGAATTGCACAAGCCTTACGTCGACGCGATCGAGCTGCGTTGTACTTGCGGCGGCAAGATGCACCGGACGCCGGAAGTCATCGACGTCTGGTTCGACAGCGGGTCGATGCCGTTCGCGCAGCAGCACTATCCTTTCGAGAACATGGAGCGCTTCGAGGAGCAATATCCTGCGGATTTTATCTGCGAGGGGATCGACCAGACCCGCGGCTGGTTTTTCAGTCTGCTGGCGGTATCTACGCTATACAACGGCAGGGCGCCTTACAAGTCGGTCATCTCGACCGGGCACGTACTGGACGAGAACGGTCAGAAAATGAGCAAATCCAAGGGCAACGTCATCGACCCCTGGGACATCATCGAAGAGTTCGGCACGGACGCCTTCCGCTGGTCCCTGCTGGCCGACAGCGCGCCTTGGAACAGCAAGCGTTTTTCCAAAGGCATCGTCGCAGAAGCGAAGTCCAAGGTAGTGGACACGATCGTCAACACCCACGCCTTCTATGCGCTCTATGCGACGATCGACGGCTACAAGCCGGAGGAGCATGCAGCCAAGCCGTCCGCCAACAAGCTTGACCGCTGGATTCTGTCGCGCCTGCATTCGCTTGTGGCGGAGACGGTCAAAGGTCTCGACGCCAACGACTTCCTCAATCCGGCCAAGCGGATCGAAGCGTTCGTCGACGAGCTTTCCAACTGGTACGTGCGCCGCTCCCGCGACCGCTTCTGGGGCAGCGGGCTCGGCGAGGACAAGGTCGCGGCCTATCAGACGCTCGGCACCGTGCTGCTGACGCTGGCCAAGCTCGTCGCGCCATATCTGCCGTTTCTCGCCGAAGATCTGTACGGCAACCTCGGCGGCAAGGGAAGCGTCCATCTGGCCGACTATCCGGTCGCAGACGAGAGCCTCATCGATGCCGCGCTGGAGCGGGACATGGAGCTCGCCCGCGCGATCGTCGAGCTCGCCCGCAACGTTCGCAACGAGACCGGCCACAAGACGCGCCAGCCGCTGTCCGAGCTGCTTGTCGCGCTCAGCGTGCCGTTCGATGCCGCTGACTACGAGGACATCATCAAGGACGAGATCAACGTCAAGACGGTTACGCTCGTGACCGAGGACAGCGGATTCGTCGATTACACGCTGAAGCTGAACCTCAAGCTGGCCGGCAAAAAATACGGCAAGCACGTCGGTCCGATCCAGGGAAAGCTGAAGTCGCTTGATGCCGAGGAAGCCCGCGCAGTCGTTACGTCCGGCGAGCTGGCATACACGTCGCCCGAAGGCGAGGCGCTGACGGTGTCGCTGGATGAGCTGCTCGTCGAAAAGCAGGCGAAGCCCGGCTTCGCTTCGGCGTCCGGCGGAGGCGTCACGGTCGCGCTCAATACCGAATTGACGCCGGCGCTCATTCAGGAGGGCATCGTGCGCGAAGTCATCCGCGCCGTGCAGGACCAGCGCAAAAAGCTCGATCTGCCGATCGAGCAAAGAGTGGGGCTCGTGCTCGAAGCGGACGCCCAGACCGAAGCCGCGCTGCGCGCCTTCGACGACGTGCTGCGCGACAACGTGCTCGTGAAGGACGTATCGTTCGGCCGCACCGATGCGACGGAGACGGTTCAGGCCGGCGAGCTTCGCATCGGCATTGCCATCGTCGCGGACTGAGGTCCTCCTGGTTCGAGCGCGAATACCCGTCCCGACGTATGAACCATCCCGATTTGAGCCAACCTGAATAGAAGCAGGAAAAGCGGTAACGAGTCCTGTCCGGAAAGCGAACGCGCCGATTGAAACGGCGTTCGGCCGGCAGGACTCGTTTTTCGCATGGCCGATGGAGGAGACGCGATGAGCGAAAATAAGCGGAACGAGGGGACTAACGTCCGGATCAAGACGTTAACCGAGGAAGCGAACGCGCTGCGTCGTCTGCTGGAAGGGTTGTCGAAGCGCTTGGACGATCTGGCCGTGCAGATGGAAAAGGCGCAGCTCCGGGATTACGTGAATCTGATGAGCCGGCCTTGGCAGCTGATCTGGCGCAATTGGTTGTCGGGCATCGCCAGAGGCATCGGCATCGCGCTCGGCTTCACCTTTTTCGCGGCCACGATCGTCTGGCTGCTGCAGTTTCTGGGCGCTTTGAACCTGCCGATCATCGGCGACTATATCGCCGAGATCGTGAAGATCGTGCAGCGGCAGCTGGAGATCGAGCATTATTAGCCGAAAAAAATCGCCTGCGCGGCGGCAGGCGATCGATAGACATGGCGTTTTCGCTCAGTCTTCAGAATACACGTCCGGCTCGAGCAGGCCTTCTCCCTCGTGCAGCTCGAGATAGCGGCGGTAGGCGCGGTTGCGCACGATGCCGCTCGTCCGACCGGTAATATCTGCAGCCAGGAAGCTCTCGATCGGCTCCACGAATCCGTCGTTCTCGTCCGCTTCTATATAAATGGCGTTATAATCGTCGTTGTTGTTGCCTTCAGCCATCGCCGGGCTGTCGGCGTTGCCCCAGGACTCGACGATCTGCCAAGCGTCCTCGCCGTCGAAGCCGTTTTGCTCGTCGCTCTCGTCCATGCTCGTGCGCCCGAACGGCGGATGGAGAAAAAACTCTTCCACCGGCCGGCCTTCCTTTTCGGCTTGAACCGGCTCGTGCTCGACGCAAAAGATCGCCGTAGGCATCGCTTCCAGGCGCTCGGCGGAGATAAACGAGCCGCAGGCCGCGCAAATGCCGTATTCGCCGGTGTCCATCCGCCGGATCGCCGCCTCGATTTTCTCCAGAGTCAGCGCCTCCCGCTCGAGCAACGCGATATCCTTGGCGCGCTCGAACGTCTCCGTGCCGGCGTCGGCCGGATGGTTGTCGATCCCGCTGAGCTCGCCGGTCGCGTCGCGGTAGCTATCCACCAATCCGAAGTGACCGTTGTCCCCGATGCGGCTCTCGATGTCGGCTCTCCGCTCCAGCAGCCGCCTGCGCTGCATGGACATAAAGCCGTCGGACAGCGTCCGATGCATGCCAACCCCTCCTTGGTCTTGTCGCATAACGTCTTGGAGTTCCATACGAATGTAGTTTGCTCGCGGGGGCGGGGAATCATGTTGCGGCGGGGAAGGTCATGTATGGAGGCGCTGCCGTCATTTGGCGATAGAGGTTGGACGCCCGCTCGGGCCGTATGTTAAAATCAGTGCATTCGGCCTATTCGGTCAGAATCATTAGCGGAAGGGCGGCAATCCGGACATGCAACGACGTCAAATCGGCTTATGGGTGTATTATCTCGCAGCTGCGGTCGTATTCGCGATCGATTACGTCTCGAAGAAGCTGGTCGAGCACAACCTGGAATTAAACGAGCAAATCAAGGTCATCGGCAATTTCTTCCTGATCACGTTCATCCACAATCGGGGAGCGGCGTTCGGTATTCTGCAGGAACAGCGCTGGTTCTTTTTGTTGATTACCGTCGTCGTCGTTACCGCTATCGTCATCTACTTGAACCGGTCGCACCGGAACAACCGGAGACTGATGCTCGCCGCGCTGTCGCTTATCCTTGGCGGGGCGCTGGGCAACTTCCTCGATCGCGCTTTTTACGGACAGGTCGTCGACTTCCTTCAATTCAACTTCGGCTCTTACACTTTCCCGATCTTCAATCTCGCCGACTCTGCCATCGTCGTCGGCGTATGTCTGATCATTCTCGATTCGCTGCTCACGCCGACACCCAAACAGGAGACCAAGAATGAACAACGAACCGAAACGAGCGAACACCAGCCTATCTAACGAAAACGAAGTAACAGAAGAAACGTTGGCAGCGAGCGCGCTGGACGCATCCGACCTTGCAGAAGAAGACGAAGAGGGCGCCGCGCGCTCACTGTCGTGGAAGATAAGCGATGATACCGCGGGACAGCGCATCGACAAGTTCCTGGCCGACGCGATCGCGGATGAATCCGTGTCCAGGTCGCAGATTCAGGACTGGATCCGCGACGGGCAGGTGCTGGTGAACGGCGCGCGCGTCAAGCCTAACGCCAAACTGCAGACAGGCGCCGACGTCACGGTCGACATTCCGGACGCCGCGCCGATTGAAGCGCAGCCGGAGAACATTCCGCTGAACGTCGTTTATGAGGACGCGGACGTCATCGTCATCGACAAGCCACGCGGCTTCGTCGTGCACCCCGCGCCCGGACATGCCTCCGGCACGGTCGTGAACGCGCTGCTCTATCACTGCCGCGATCTGTCCGGCATCAACGGCAGCTTGCGTCCGGGCATCGTGCACCGGATCGACAAAGATACGTCCGGCCTGCTCATGGCGGCCAAAAACGACCTTGCGCACGCCTCGCTCGCCCAACAGCTCAAGGATCACTCGGTCACGCGGCGCTACACGGCGCTCGTCTACGGCAACGTGCCGCACGACCGCGGGACGATCGATGCCCCGATCGGGCGCGATTCGAATGACCGCAAGCTGTTCACGGTGACCGAAAAGGGCGCGAAGCGGGCCGTGACGCACTTCACCGTGCTGGAGCGGTTCGGCGATTATACGCTCGTCGAGCTGCAGCTGGAGACGGGGCGAACCCATCAGATCCGGGTGCATATGAAGTACATCGGCCATACGATCGTGGGCGATCCGTTCTACGGCGGCCGAGGGGGACGAACGCTCGGCATGGAAGGACAGGCGCTGCATGCCGGCGTGCTAGGCTTCGACCATCCGCGAACCGGCGAGCGGATGCTGTTCGAAGCGCCGCTGCCCGAGGATATGGAGCATGCGCTTCACATGCTCCGCACGCGCTAGAATTTCTGCAAATGATAAGCGGATTAGTCCATGGCGGCGACCTGCCTCCGTAGGGCATAGTGATAGCATAAGCTTGCCATCTCTACTATAAGGACAGGAGTGTCGCCAACGTGAGCGTCGAACAATACCAAGGAACCTTCATCCAGCAGCAATTCGCGGACCGCATCGGCGGAGCGAACTACGGCAAAGACACGAACATTTACAAATTCGAAAAGATCAAGCGGGCCAAAGCGGCCGCGCGCGCGGCGTTCCCGGACATCGAGCTGATCGACCTGGGCGTCGGCGAGCCGGACGAAAAGGCGGACGACGGCATCATCGCGAAGCTGGCCGAAGAAGCCGCCAAGCCGGAAAACCGCGGATACGCCGACAACGGCATCCCTGAATTCAAAGCGGCTGCGGCCAAGTACCTGAAAGACGTATTTTCCGTGGACGGCATCGATCCGACGACGGAGATCGTTCACTCCATCGGCTCCAAGCCGGCGCTTGCAATGATGCCTTCGGCGTTCATCAATCCCGGCGACGTCGCCATTATGACCGTACCGGGTTACCCGGTGCTGGGCACGCATACGAAGTATCTCGGCGGCGAAGTGTACAACGTTCAGCTGACGAAGGAAAACAACTTCCTGCCGGATCTGTCCAAGATTCCTGCGGATATCGCCAAGCGGGCCAAGCTGCTGTACCTGAACTACCCGAACAACCCGACGGGCGCGGCGGCAACGCCGGAGTTCTTCGCCGAAGTCGTCGAATGGGCGAAGAAGAACGAAGTCGTCGTCGTGCACGACGCGCCGTATGCCGCGCTGACCTATGACGGCGTGAAGCCGCTCAGCTTCCTGTCCGTGCCGGGCGCCAAGGACGTCGGCGTCGAGCTGCACTCGCTGTCCAAGTCGTACAACATGACCGGCTGGCGGATCGGCTTCGTCGCGGGCAACCCGCTGATCGTTAAGGCATTCAGCGACATCAAGGACAACAACGACTCCGGCCAGTTCATCGCCATCCAGAAGGCGGCCGCGTACGGCCTGGCAAATCCTTCGATCACCGAAGCGATCGCCGAGAAATATTCGCGCCGCCACAACCTGCTGGTCGCCGCGCTGAACGAGATCGGCTTCAAGGCCGAAAAGCCGAAGGGCTCGTTCTTCCTGTACGTCGAAGCGCCGAAGGGCATCAAGGGAGGCCAGCGCTTCGAGACGGGCGAGGACTTCTCGCAGTTCCTGATCCGCGAGAAGCTCATCTCCTCGGTGCCGTGGGACGATGCCGGCCACTTCGTCCGCTTCTCCGTGACGTTCATCGCCGCGGGCGAAGAAGAAGAGCGCCGCGTCATCGGCGAGATCAAGCGTCGCCTGACGGACGTCGAATTCGAATTTTAATGGGAGAGCGGGGCCTAGCGCCTCGCTTTTTTTCATGGGCGGCCGCTTCGGGAAAGCGCATCGGGAGGTTATACGTCGGCTCATCTGGGCGGTTGACAGAGGCTGTCGAAAATGCGATAATAACTTTCAATGAAACGTACCTTTAATTCAGTCCCGTGAGACTGGCAAGGTGGCGGAATACTACGGATGAGATCCGGCGCGGATTCGATCTGGACTGGCCTAATAGGCCCGCAGTCCGATCTGCAGCGTCATCATCTTCGTACGTCCCAACCTCCTTGGCTAGCCGAGGAGGTTTTTTGATGCCGTCTTACCGAGAAGGAGGAGGCGCTACCATGCAGGAATCCCCCAACATCATCATGGACGAAGCCGCCATCCGACGGGCGCTGACACGGATCGCGCACGAGATCCTGGAGAAAAACAAAGGGATCGAAGGCTGCGCGATCGTAGGCATCCGGACGCGCGGCGTCTACCTCGCCCGGCGGATCGCCGAGCGAATCCGCGAGATCGAAGGCCGCCCGATCGCCGCCTGCGAGCTCGATATCACGCGGTACCGCGACGACAGGCCGCTGCTCGACGCCAACGCCCCGGGGCTCGTATGCTCCGATGGGGACCGTTCGTTCGACGTGAAGGACAAGCGCATCATCCTGTTCGACGACGTGCTCTATACGGGCCGCACGATCCGGGCAGCCATGGACGCGCTGATGGATTGCGGGAGACCTCAATCGATTCAGCTCGCCGTGCTGGTAGACCGCGGCCATCGCGAGCTGCCGATTCGGCCGGACTACGTCGGCAAAAACGTGCCGACGTCCAAGCACGAGCAGATCGAAGTGTCGCTGACCGAGTTCGACGGCGAAGACCGGGTGATGATCAAGCATCCGCGAGAGGCGGAAGTGGGCGGCTGAGCATAAGGTAACTGGGCTGGGCTGTTAACATGCAAAAGGAGGAAGGAAGTCCTTTGACGACAACCTGGATACTTAACGGACTGACGATCGATCCCGCGACAAACGGAACGGTCAAAAAGCACCTCAGATTGGAAAACGGCCTGGTCGCAGAATGGCTGGACGGCTCCGCATCGCCCGACGTCGGCGGCGCGGAGGTCATCGACGCAGCGGGCAAGCTCGTATCGCCCGGACTGATCGATATGCACGTCCACCTGCGCGAGCCCGGCTTCGAACATAAAGAAACGATCGCCTCAGGCACGGCTTCGGCTGCGAAGGGCGGATTTACGACGATCGCCTGCATGCCGAACACGCGGCCGGTCATCGATACGCCCGACACCGTGAAGCTGGTGCTGGACAAGGCCGAAGCGGCGTGCGGCGTGCGGGTGCTCCCCTACGCGGCGATCACCAAAAACGAGCTTGGCCGCGAGTTGACCGACTTCGAAGCGCTGAAGGAGGCTGGCGCGATCGGGTTCACCGACGACGGCGTCGGCGTACAGAACGCGCAAATGATGAAAAACGCGATGGCGCTGGCGAAGTCGCTCGATATGCCGGTCATCGCGCACTGCGAAGACGACTCGCTGGTCGTCGGTGCAGCGGTGACGGAGGGGGCGTTCGCGAAGCGCCACGGCCTGAAGGGCATCCCGAACGAGTCCGAGGCGATCCACGTCGGACGGGACATCCTGCTGTCCGAGGCGACGGGCGTGCACTACCACGTCTGCCACGTGAGCACCGAGCAGTCGATCCGGCTGATCAAGCTCGGCAAGTCGATCGGCGTGAACGTCACCGCAGAGGTATGTCCGCATCACCTGCTGCTGTCGGACGAAGACATCCCGGACAGCATGGACGCCAACTGGAAGATGAATCCGCCGCTGCGTACGCCGCGCGACGTGGAAGCCTGCATCGCGGCGCTCGAGGAAGGGACGATCGACATCATCGTCACCGACCATGCGCCGCACAGCGAGGAAGAGAAGGCGAAGGGCATGGAGCGCGCGCCGTTCGGCATCGTCGGCTTCGAGACGGCATTCCCTCTCTTGTACACGAAGTTCGTCAAGACCGGCCGCTGGACGCTTGGGTTCCTGCTTAGCCGGATGACGAGCGATCCGGCCCGGGTGTTCGGGCTGGCGACAGGCAAGCTGGACGTCGGAGCGCCGGCGGATCTCACGCTGATCGATCTGGACGGCGAACGAGAGGTCGATCTGGCGAGCTTCCTGACGAAGGGGCGCAACACCCCGTTCGCAGGCTGGAAGCTGTCGGGGTGGCCGACGCTGACGATGGTGGGCGGCAAGACGGTATGGAGCGAAGAACAAGGCATACTTAAGAGCAGCGAGGAGTGATCGGGATGCAAGCGAGACTATTACTTGAAGACGGCACCCTGTTTACGGGGCAATCGTTCGGCGCGGAAGGCGCGTCGGTCGGCGAGGTCGTATTTAATACGGGCATCACAGGTTATCAAGAGGTCATCTCGGATCCGTCCTACTGCGGACAGATCGTGACGATGACGTTCCCCCTGATCGGCAACTACGGCATTACGCGCGACGACTTCGAGTCGGTTCGCCCTTACATTCACGGCTTCGTCACGCGCCGCTACGAGGAAGTGCCGAGCAACTGGCGCGCCCAGGATTCCCTCGGCCACCTGCTCAAAGAATACGGCATCATCGGCATCAGCGAAGTAGATACCCGCATGCTGACGCGGATCATTCGTCGCCACGGCGTCATGAAAGGGATCTTGACCACCGGCAACGAACGTATCGAGGAGCTTCAGGAGCGGATGGGCGTAACCCCGCTGCCGCGCAACCAGGTCGCCTTGACGTCGACCAAGAACATTTTCTCGAGCCCGGGCACCAAGGAGCGCATCGTGCTGATCGATTACGGCGCGAAAAGCGGCATTCTGCGCGAGCTGACGCAGCGCGGCTGCGACGTCATCGTCGTCCCGCACAACACGACGGCCGACGAGATCCGCCGCCTGCACCCGGACGGCATTCAGCTGTCCAACGGGCCTGGCGACCCCAAAGACGTACCGGAGTCGGTGGAGACGCTGCGTCAGCTGCTCGGCGAATATCCGATTTTCGGCATCTGCCTCGGCCATCAGCTGTTCGCCCTCGCCTGCGGCGCGGACACGGATAAGCTGAAGTTCGGCCACCGCGGCGGCAACCACCCGGTCAAGGAGCTCGAATCCGGCCGCTGCTACATCACTTCGCAAAACCACGGCTACACGGTCAAGGAAGAGTCCGTCAAGGGCACCGACCTCATCGTGACGCATATCAACAACAACGACAAGACGATCGAAGGCTTGAAGCACGCCAAGTACCCGGCCTTCACCGTCCAGTACCATCCCGAGGCGGCGCCGGGACCGTTCGACAACAGCTATCTGTTCGACCAGTTCCTGGAGATGATCCGCGAACACAAGCTGAACAACCCCGAACGCCCGCGGCAAGCGCAACTGTCCGAGATGCTGAGAGGAGAACTGCAGTATGCCCAAAAATAACGAACTCAAAAAAATTCTCGTCATCGGCTCCGGTCCGATCGTCATCGGCCAAGCGGCGGAATTCGACTACGCCGGCACGCAAGCCTGCCAAGCCCTGAAGGAAGAAGGCCTCGAGGTCGTCCTCATCAACAGCAACCCGGCCACGATCATGACCGACACGAACATGGCCGATAAAGTGTATATCGAACCAATTAATCTCGAATTCGTCTCCCAGATCATCCGTCAGGAGCGTCCGGACGGCCTGCTGCCGACGCTTGGCGGCCAGACGGGCCTCAACATGGCGGTCGAGCTGGCGCGCGCCGGCGTGCTCGAAGCCGAAGGCGTCAAGCTGCTCGGCACGCAGCTGACCGCGATCGAGAAGGCCGAAGACCGCGACCTGTTCCGCGAACTCATGCGCGAGCTGGAGCAGCCGGTGCCGGAGAGCGAGATCGTCACGACCGTACAGGAATCGGTCGACTTCGCCAATAAGATCGGCTATCCGGTCATCGTACGTCCGGCCTATACGCTGGGCGGCACGGGCGGCGGCATCGCCGGAAGCGAAGAGGAGCTCCGCGAGACCGTGGCGAACGGCCTTCGCTACAGCCCGATCGGCCAGTGCCTGATCGAGAAGTCGATCGCCGGCATGAAGGAAGTCGAGTACGAAGTCATGCGCGACGCGAACGACAACTGCATCGTCGTCTGCAACATGGAAAACTTCGATCCGGTCGGCGTCCACACGGGCGACTCGATCGTCGTGGCGCCGAGCCAGACGCTGTCCGACCGCGAGTACCAAATGCTGCGTTCGGCTTCTCTCAAGATCATCCGCGCGCTGAACATCGAAGGCGGCTGCAACGTGCAGTTCGCGCTCGATCCGCACAGCTATCAATACTATGTCATCGAAGTTAACCCGCGCGTCAGCCGTTCGTCGGCGCTCGCATCCAAGGCGACGGGATACCCGATCGCCAAGATGGCGGCCAAGATTGCGGTCGGCTATACGCTCGACGAGATCGTCAACCCGGTTACGGGCCAAACATATGCCTGCTTCGAACCGACGCTGGACTATATCGTGAGCAAGATCCCGCGCTGGCCGTTCGACAAGTTCACGGACGCCAACCGCAAGCTCGGCACGCAAATGAAGGCGACCGGCGAAGTGATGGCCATCGGCCGCACGTTCGAGGAGTCGATTCACAAAGCGGCCCGCTCGCTTGAGATCGGCGTGCACCGCCTGCTGCTGAAGGGCGCGGACGAGCTCGACGAGGAGACGCTGACTGCACGTCTGGCCAAGGCCGACGACGAGCGCCTGTTCCTCATCGCCGAAGCGTTCCGCCGCGGCTGGAGCCTGCAGCGCATCCAGGACACGACGAGCATCGACTGGTGGTTCCTCGACAAGATCGAGCGCATCGTCTCGTTCGAGGATGTCATCCGCCGCGAGCCCGGCCTGACGCCCGAGACGCTGTACAAGGCCAAGCGCATGGGCTTCACGGACCGCGCGATCGCCGAGCTGCGCCGCGAAGGCCAAGGCGCTTCCGCCGCATTGACGGTAGAAGCCGACGTCCGCGCGCACCGTCTCGCCCAAGGACTGAAGCCGGTCTACAAGATGGTCGACACCTGCGCGGCCGAGTTCGAAGCGACGACGCCTTATTACTACTCGACCTACGAGACCGAGAACGAAGTGCTCCCGAGCGACAAGAAAAAGGTCATCGTGCTCGGCTCCGGCCCGATCCGCATCGGACAGGGCATCGAATTCGACTACTCGACCGTGCACGCGGTATGGGCGCTCCGCAATGCGGGCTACGAAGCCGTCATCATCAATAACAATCCGGAGACGGTATCGACCGACTTCAACACATCGGATCGCCTCTACTTCGAACCGCTCTTCTTCGAAGACGTTATGAACGTCATCGAGCAGGAGCAGCCGCTCGGCGTCATCGTCCAGTTCGGCGGCCAGACGGCCATCAACCTGGCTGGCCCGCTGGCGAAGGCCGGCGTGCGCATCCTCGGCACGTCGCTCGACAGCATCGACGAAGCCGAAGACCGCAAGCGGTTCGAGGCGCTGCTGCGCGGTCTTGAGATCGCCCAGCCGAAGGGCAGCACCGTCACGTCCGTCGACGAGGCGGTCGGTACGGCGCAGGAGCTTGGCTATCCGGTACTCGTACGTCCTTCGTACGTCCTCGGCGGACGCGCGATGGAGATCGTCTACTCCGACGAAGAGCTGCTCAACTACATGGAGGTTGCGGTTAAGATCAATCCGGAGCATCCGGTACTGATCGACCGATACATGCTGGGCAAGGAGATCGAAGTCGACGCGATCTGCGACGGCGAGACGGTGCTCATCCCGGGCATCATGGAGCACGTTGAGCGCGCGGGCGTCCACTCCGGCGACTCGATCGCGGTCTATCCGCCGCAGACGCTGTCGGACGACATCAAGCGGCAGGCGGTCGACATCACGATCCGCATCTCCAAGGCGCTGAAGACGGTCGGCCTGGTTAATATCCAGTTCGTCGTCTGGCAGGATAAGGTGTATGTCATCGAGGTCAACCCGCGCTCCTCGCGTACGGTGCCGTTCCTTTCCAAGGTCACGAACATCCCGATGGCGAACCTGGCGACCCGCGCAATCCTCGGCGAAAAGCTGGCGGACCTCGGTTACAAGGAAGGCCTGTGGCCGGAAGACGAGCACGTGTCGGTGAAGGTGCCGGTATTCTCCTTCGCCAAGCTGCGCCGCGTCGACCCGACGCTGACGCCGGAGATGAAGTCGACGGGCGAGGTCATGGGCCGCGACCGCCACTTCGCCAAGGCGCTGTTCAAAGGACTGATCGGCTCCGGCATGAAGATCCCGCAGTCGGGCTCGATCATCGCCACGATCGCCGACAAGGATAAGGAAGAAGCGATCGCGATTCTACGCGGCTTCTACAACCTCGGCTACAAGCTGATCGCCACGGGCGGTACGGCCGACGCGCTCGAAGCGGCAGGCATGCGCGTCAAGCGCTGCGCCAAGCTGAGCGAGGGCTCGCCGAACATCGTCGATCTGATCCGCACCGGCCAGGCTCAATTCGTCGTCAACACCTTGACGAAGGGCAAGACGCCGGAGCGCGACGGGTTCCGCATCCGCCGCGAGGCGGTCGAGAACGGCGTCGTCTGCCTCACGTCGCTCGACACGGTGAGCGCGCTGCTGCACATGCTGCAGGCGCTGCGCTTCTCCAGCGAGCCGATGCCGGTCTATTAAAAATAGTGCGCCATGCCCGGTCTTCCGCCAGCTTCATCGGCGGCGGATCGGGCTTCTATATGGGCTGACGATGCAGAACGCCAGCGAATAGCCAACCATCAGGTCGGGGAGGAACGATTGAAAATGACGTTAAAGCTCACACGCAAGGAGGCTGCGGCCAAAATCATGGTCGGGCTGGACAAGCCAGACTCGCAGTCCGCGCTGAAGATCGCGCAGCAGCTCGAAGGCTCGGGCTGCTGGGTGAAGGTCGGCATGGAGCTGTTCTACGCCGCCGGCCACGAGATCGTCCGCGAGCTGAAAAAGCGGGGCTTCCGCATTTTCCTGGATCTGAAAATGCACGACATTCCGAATACGGTGCGCGGCGGCGCGCGCAGCATCGCGCGCATGGGCGTCGACATGTTCAACGTGCATGCGGCGGGCGGCAGCGCGATGATGCAGGCCGCGATGCAGGGAGTGAAGGATGCCGTGCAGGCATGCGAGGTGCAGGCGGCGCCGCTCGTCATCGGCGTCACGCAGCTGACGAGCACGAGCCGGGAGACGCTGAACGGCGAGATCGGCATTCCGGGCAGCGTGGAGGAGGCCGTCGTGCGCTATGCCGTGCTGGCGAAGCACGCAGGGCTGCAAGGCGTCGTCGCCTCACCGCTCGAGGTCGAAGCGATCAAAGCGGCTTGCGGCGAAGGCTTCCTCACCGTGACCCCGGGCATCCGTCCCGCCGGAGCCGATCTCGGTGACCAGACGCGCGTAACTACGCCGCGTCAGGCCGTCGAAGGCGGCACCGACTTCCTCGTCGTCGGACGACCGATCGTGGCTGCGCCGGATCCGGCGCTAGCGTTCGAATCCATTTTGAAGGAGCTGACCGAAGCATGAGCGAATCGACCAACCTCACGCAGCTGCCGTCCGTCATCGCGGGCGGGCTGCTCGACATCGGCGCCGTATCGCTGCGCCCGCAAGACCCGTTCACCTGGACGAGCGGCATCAAGTCGCCGATCTACTGCGACAACCGGCTGACGATGTCTTATCCGGCGATCCGCCGTACCATCGCGGAAGGCTTCGCGGCGATCATCCGCGACAAGTACCCGGACTGCGAGGCTGTCGCAGGCATCGCGACCGGCGGCATCCCCCATGCCGCATGGGTCGCCGATATCCTCGGCCTGCCGATGCTGTACGTCCGCGACAAGGCCAAAGGCCACGGCAAGACGAACCAGATCGAAGGTCACTTCAAGCCGGGCCAGAAGGTCGTTCTGATCGAGGATCTCATCTCCACCGGCGGAAGCTCGCTGAAGGCGGCCGTTGCCGTGCGCGACGCGGGCTGCGAAGTGCAGGGCGTGATCGCGATCTTCACGTATCAGTTCCAGAATGCGCTGGACGCATTCGCGGCCGAATCGGTGCCGCTCGATACGTTGTCGAATTACTCGGCGCTCATCGACGTCGCGCTGTCGCGCGGTGCTGTCCGAGAAGAGGACGTGGCGCTGCTTCAGGAGTGGCGCCAGGATCCCAAAGCGTTCGTCTGGGCGTAAGTGCAGCTCCATTCGGGCACAAACCATAATAATTAGCATTATCCGGCCGGCGGCATGCGCTTTGAAGCGCGGCGCCGGCTTTTTTTATCTATAGATATCATCCGCATGTCCATGTCCCTCCGCCTATCTCTCCCCTTCGTTTCGACGCCGTTCGATCGAACCTCCGCCGCATTGACCGCCCGGCCGGCGTGCTCGCATAATAGGAGAGGATGTAAATGATTTACAGACGGGAGAGATGTCGATGTCGAAGCGCGTGCTGATCGTGACCGGAGACGGCGCTGAGGTGCTTGAGGTGTATTATCCGCTTTATCGGGTGAAGGAAGAAGGCTTCGACGCGATCGTCGCCGCTCCTCATCTAAAAACGCTGCATACCGTATGCCACGATTTCGTGGACGGCTGGGATACGTATACGGAAAAGCCGGCCCATCTGCTTCCCGCCGACATCGCCTTCGCGGACGTCGATCCGGCCGGATACGACGCGCTGATTATTCCAGGGGGACGCGCGCCCGAGTTTATCCGCAACGACCCGGAGCTGCCTCGCATCGTCGGGCATTTCCTCGATGCAGACAAGCCGGTCGGCGCGATCTGTCACGGTGCGCAGGTATTTCTGGCGCTGAAGGATCGTTCCTACTTCGAAGGGCGCACGCTGACGGCGTACAACGCATGCAAGCTGGAGGTCGAATCGCTTGGCGCGGTTTATGCCGAAGGTACGCTGCATGTCGACGGACGCTTGGTGTCCGGTCACGCATGGCCCGATCTGCCTGGGTTCATGCGCGAATTCCTGAATTTGCTTCGGCAGCCTGCGGACTTGAAGCTGTCTTCGAGTTTGTCTTCATGAGCGATCGAGGCAAGACCTCCTCTTTTTTCCACATTCGTCCGTCAATGATTCAATCGCCGTTCAGCGGGTTAATGAACATCAACACCGTACAATTACGCCGCAGCGGCGAACATAGAATCTTAATGGACAAGAGAGGTTGATCAAATATGAACACCAACACCTACCAACAACTGCTCGCAGAGACCGAGGACCTGCTGTACCGCGTGCGCATTTACGACCGCGAGATGGCACATACCGACGAGATCATCGAGATGGATCAGACGCATGAAATGATCAGCAGCCTGCGCTGGATGGGCGAGAGCGAGATGTTCCGCACCAAGGCGATCGAGAAGCTCATCCGCATGCGCCACCGGCTGCTGACGATGATGGAAGACCTGCTGTTCACCGCTTAAGCCCATCGAACCTTCGGCACCCCCGGCCGCGACGTCGGGAAGGTGACCGAAGGTTTTTTAGTGCCCGTTCCGATGGATTCTCCTCGTTCTCGTTACTGTCCTCGTTTTTGCATTCGTTATCAGATTGGTTATCGCGTTCGTTATGGTCCTCGTAATCGTCTACTTTATCGTCCGTGACGACCGTTCCCCCTTGGCTGCAAATGCCGTCCGGATGAATTCTTTCGATACCTGCTATCGATATCGTTCATCGTCATCCTTTAAAAATCCGATTGAAAGGGACCCCCGCGGCTGGTAATATCTATCATCAAACGGAAGGGTCTCTAGGGAGCCGACGCCGCGCCACCCGCCAGGCGGTCGAACCGAGCGAGACCGAAGGGGCGATAGCCTCTTTACACCGTAGGGATAAAAGACCTTCGGCAAGTTCCGCCATCGGGCGGATTTGCTGCGGGTCTTTTCGCTTTTTCAGGCGTGACGGCAGATATCCGGGAATAGAGGGGATCGTTCATGGCACTGGCACTTCAGGCGAGGGCGCTCGGCAAAACGTTCAGGGTGAAGGAAAAGAAGGCGGGGCTCCGCGGCAGTCTGCATGCGCTGTTTGCGCCGGAATGGAAGGAAAAAACCGCCGTCTCCGGCATCGATCTGTCGGTCGAGGCCGGCGAGACGGTCGCGTTGCTCGGTCCGAACGGCGCAGGCAAGTCGACGACGATCAAGATGCTGACCGGCATCCTGCATCCGACGTCGGGGGAGGCGACCGTGGCGGGATACACGCCATGGCGGGATAGGGCGAAGCTGGCCTATCGGATCGGCACGGTGTTCGGACAGAAATCGCAGCTGTGGTACCATCTCCCGCCGATCGACACGTTCGAGCTGATCAGCCGGGTATACGAGCTGGACCGCGGGGATTACGCGCAGCGCAGAGACCGTCTGGTCGACCGGTTCGAGCTCGGGCCTTATCTCTATACGCCCGTGCGCAAGCTATCGCTCGGCGAGCGCATGCGCTGCGAGATTGCCGCATCCTTTCTCCACCGGCCGCAGATTCTGTTCCTGGACGAACCGACGATCGGTCTCGACGTCGTCGTTAAGGAGCGCATCCGCGAGCTGATCCGGGAGCGCAACCGCGAGGAGGAGACGACGGTACTGCTCACGTCGCATGATGCCGGGGACGTTGAAGAGCTCTGCACGCGGGCGATCGTCATCCATCATGGCGGCGTGCTCGTCGACGAGCCGGTCGAACGCCTGAGGCGCGAGCTGATTAGCCGCAAGACGGTCACGATCACGCTGTCCGAGGAGACCGTGGCGGGTCCCTCGCCAGGATGGATCGGCCGGCATGACGGCGGAGCTTCGCTCCCCGACGGGCTCGAGCTCGCCTGGCAAGAAGGGAGACGGATCGGTCTGACGGCCGATCTGAAGCGGACGGATATGTCCCGGGTTCTCGGAGCGCTGACGGAGGTCGCGCACATTGAGGATCTGACCGTCGAGGATCCTTCACTGGAAGAGATCATCAAGCATATTTACGGCATGGAACGGGCGAAAGGGGAGGGGCCGAATTGAATCGATACGCTGCCGGATTAAGAGGCGCCTGTCTGAAGCAGCTCGCGATCGTCCGGATCGCCCTGCGGCAGCAGTGGGCCTACAAAGCGGACTTTCTGCTGCGCGCCTGCTTCCTGCTGCTGATCCTGTATGTGCTCGGGCAGCTGTACGGCGCGGCGTACGAGGGCGATTACGAGCGGACGATCGGGGGCTTCACGCTCAGGCAGATCGTCTGGTATCTCGTCTTTACGGAGGCGATCACGATGGCCGGCCCCCCGGTCGGCGTCCGGATCGAGGAGGAAGTCAAGAACGGCGACATCGCCGTCCGCCTGACGCGGCCGCTCTCCTATGTCGGCTATCATTACGGCAGTTATCTCGGAGAGGGCGCTTTGCGGTTTATTGTGCTGCTGCTGACCGGCGGGCTGGTCGCGTGGCTGTCGGTCGGGCCGCCTGCTTTCGGATTCGGCCTTCCGGCTTACCTGCTGCTCGCCGTTTTGGGATTGACGTTATCCTTCCTGCTGACGGCGGCCATCGGTTTGTGCGCGTTTTGGGTTGAGGAAACGCGGGGGCTCGAGTTCGTGCTCCAGAAGCTGCTGTTCACGGTGGGCGGACTGCTGATACCGGTCGATCTGATGCCCGAATGGCTGCAGCGGGTGTGCGCCTGGCTGCCTTTTCAGGCGGCGCTGTACCTACCCGCTCGCGTCGGCGTCCGGTATGGCGGCGAGTTGATGCTTCAGGTGTGCCTGCAGCAGCTGGCGTGGATCGCGGCGCTTGGGCTGCTCGTCGCTTTCATTTACAAGAGGGGAGCGGGAAAACTTCATGTCAACGGGGGGTAAGCGGATCGGGGGCATCGTCCGGTTCCTGGCGGCAAACTGGAAAATCAATCTGGCGGCCGCGCTGGAGTACCGCCTCAGCTTCTTTTTGCTGGCGGGCATGATGTTCCTCAATAACCTGATTTGGCTGTTTTTCTGGTATTTGTTTTTTGAACGCTTCCCCGTCGTTAGCGGCTGGCGGCTCGAAGACGTCATGCTGCTTTGGTCCGTATCCACTGGAGGCTTCGGCTGGGTAAGCGTGCTGTTCGGCAACTTCAATCGCGTCGCATTGATCGTCTCCTCGGGACAATTGGACGTATACTTGGCTCAGCCGAAGCCGGTGCTGCTGAATGTGCTCACGAGCCGCATGTCCGTGACGGGAGCCGGAGACCTTATTTTCGGCCTCGTCGTATTCATAGCGGTCGGCGATCTGACTTTGCGAGGCTGCGCATTGTTCGCGTGCGCGCTGCTCATCTCCGGCGCGCTTTTCGTCGGTGTGATGGTCATCGCGGGATCGCTCGCCTTCTGGCTGGGCAACGCGGAGGGGATCGCCGGCCAAGTGTTCGGCAGCTTCATCTCGCTCACGATCTACCCGACCGGCATCTTCCGCGGCGCGGCCAAGTTCATTCTATTCACCGTCGTGCCCGCAGGCTTCATCGGCTATATGCCGATCGGCCTCATGCGCGAGTTCGATCCGTGGTTTGCCGCCGCCGCTGCCGGTTCGGCCGTGTTGTTCGCCGCGGGCGGGATGCTCATGTTCCGCGCGGGGCTAGGACAGTACACGTCCGGCAATGCGATCGCGATGAGAAACTAAGACATTAAAAAACTAACAAACTAAAAAGCTAAAAACTAAAAAAACAGGGGCGCCCGACAGTCGTAAAAACGACCGAAAGGCGCCTCTGTTTTTAAATGGAATGACAGGATCGAGCTGACGGCGGATAGGATGACTTGAATGAGGCCTCGCTTCGCGGTCGGCCTATTCCGTCGCCGTTCGTCCCCCGCTGCGAATGCTGCGCAGGTAGGTGGTGCAGGTAACGGCGAAGTATAATGCCTGCATCACGATATAGATGGCGAAGACGACGGCGGCGTACTTGAGGATCGACGCCTGAAGCAGGTTCCCGAGCGCCTGGATGGCGAACAGCGCATGGACGCTGCCCACGAGGCAGGGGAGCAGGAAGACGAGGCCGACCTGCGTGACGACGATGCGCCGGATCTCGGCCGCGGTCATGCCGATGCGGGACAGCGCCTTGAACTGGGTTTGATCGTCCTGAAGCTCGGTGAACAGCTTGAAGTAGATGAGACTGCCCATGGCGATAAAGAAGAGCAGCGAGATAAACAGCCCGATGAACAGCGTCAACACGATCGATTGCTGGGTCGAGATGTAGCTCGGTACCCGATACGTCTGCGCCTGATCCTCATGGGCGGGATCGATAGCATCTTCAATCTTTTCCACAGCGGGTCCGCTATGTTCCCAATTCGACCATTCGAAGCCGTAGCTGACGAGCGCGCTCTGCGGCGGGGCGGAAGCGCGAAGCGCCTCGTACCGGGCATCGTCGACCACGAGCATATAGGTGGCGTAGGATACGGGACTCACGACGGCGCCCGTCAATTGGTCCGTCAGCTTCAGCTTAACCGGCTGCCCGCCCAAGGTGAACCGTATGGCTCCGATTTTGAGCGGCGAATAGGATTCCATCTCCTTGTAAGGCAGCACGAGCACGGCTTCTCCGGCGGCGACTTTGGCCTTCTCGCGTCCGAGCAGCTTGGCTTCGCGGTTATAATCGGACTGGGAGACGATCATCGCTTCCAGCCGGTCGCGGTTCGAACCCGAACCGGCTGCCGCCGCATCGTCGGACATAATACCTTCGCCCAGCAATCCCGTCAGCTTGACCCGGCGCGTCATGCGCAATCCGTCCGATTGAACAATTTGCTCGACGGTGGCGGGATTGATGACCTCATGGGTATTCGCGCCGCGTTCGACGAAGCCTACGGCATAGGGCGCATGCTCGACGATCTGCTCCTTTTGCAGCTTCTGGAACACATATACGGTGCCGGAGGCGGACAGTACGACTGCGCTCATGACGGAGATGACGAACAGCAGGCGCGCGTTGTCCTTCATTTTGTACACGAGCTGCGAGACAGTCAGCATATGCGTCCGGTTATAATAGAACCGCTTGCGGCGCATGAGCAGACGGAGAACGGCGACGCTGCCCTGTGAAAATAAAAAGTAGGTGCCGATGACCGTCAGTGCGACGACGGGGAGCGTCAGGATGAGGAAGGTCCTTGCGTTCATGCTCAGGGCGAGTGCGTAGCCGCCTGCCAGCGTCAGGATGCCGGTGACGACGGCGATTACGGAGAGGCGCGGCTCCGGCTTCGGCTTGCGCGCTTCCCGCAGCAGTTCGACGATCTGCGACCGCCCGACGCGGAGCAAGGTCAGCGAGGTGATCGCCATGAACAACACGAAAAATCCTGCGGCTGTCAGCCAAAGCGCGATGGGGGGCACGGCGAACGGAATCGTCTCTCCCGAGTTCAGAAGCACGCTCAGTGCCAGGAAAAACAGTTTGCTGAACAGCATGCCGAGTCCGATGCCGGCTGCGATCGAGAGGAGCGCGATAAAGGCGCCTTCGTATAGCACCATTTTACGGATCTGTCCCCGGGTCATGCCGAACAGCGTGAACAGGCCGAATTCCTTTTTGCGCGTCTTCATGAACGCCGAGTTCGAGTAGAGGACGAAAAAGAAAGAAAAGATCATGATCAAAAATTCGCAGGCCAGCATGCCCTGCTTCACCTGGGCGGCGCCCTTGATATCCCCTTTCATGACGTCGGGATGGAAGAGGAACGCCGCATATAAATAAAAGATCAGGACGGAAAATACGCTGCTGAGAAGAAAGGCGCTGTACGCGCGCCAATTGCCTCGGACGTTGCTAAGCGCGAGCGAACGGAACGTCATCGAAATTCCCTCCCAGCACGCTCAAAGCATCCAATATTTGTTGAAAGAAAGCTTGACGGTTCGCGCCTCTGCGAATCTCGGAAAACAGCTTGCCGTCCTTGATGAACAGGACCCGCTTGCAATAGCTCGCGGAGAACGGATCGTGCGTGACGAGCAGCACGGTCGCCGACAGCCGTTCGTTCAGATCGCGCAGCGCATTCATCACGTCCTTGGCCGATTTGGAGTCGAGATTGCCTGTCAGCTCGTCCGCAAGCAGCAGGGACGGCTGGTGAATGATCGCTCTCGCGATGGCGGCGCGCTGCTTCTGTCCGCCCGACACTTCGTATGTCCGCTTGCTCAGGATTCCCGAAATGCCGAGCAAGTCGGCGATCGGCTTCAGCTTCTGTTCGATGACTGCGGGCTTCGCGCCTTCGAGAACGAGCGGGAGAATGATGTTCTCCTTGATCGGCAGCGTGTCGAGCAGGTTGAAGTCCTGGAAAACGAAACCCAGCTCACGGCGGCGGAAAAGGGCGATATCCCGTTCGCTCAGCCTCACGGGATCGGTGCCGCCGATCTCAAGCGTGCCGGAAGTCGGCTTGTCGATGGTGGCGAGCAGGTTGAGCAGCGTCGTCTTGCCGCTGCCGGACGGCCCCATGATGCCGACGAATTCGCCTTTTTCGACGGAGAGGTCGATCTGATCGAGCGCGTGATAGGCGATGCCGCCTTTGGCGCCGTATACCTTGGACAAGCCTTGCGTTTTAAGTACGTACATGCGGGTGATTCCTCCTGCCTGAAGTCTTTATGCTTCAAGTATATCTGCGCCGGCAGGGTTGGCCCATCGATTAAGCTTTCAGTTCGGGCGCGGATTTCTTACAATGTTGTCACGTTGCCGTATCGCTCGTCCGTGAGCCGGTGGATGCCGGAGGTTCGGAAGGTTAGCACTGCAGTCGTGCCGACGCCCGGCTCCGAATCGAGCGCCAGCCCGATGCCGAGCCGGAGACAGGCTTGCTTGGCTAGGTACAGGCCCATGCCTGTCGATTCCTCGGTCAGCCGGCCGTTGGCACCCGTGAAGAACGGTTCGAACACGCGGGGCAGATCCTCTCCGGCGATGCCGATGCCTTCGTCGCGGACGCGGAGTTCAGTCGAGCCGTCCGGCCGCTCGTCGATGCGGATGTCCAGCCGTTTCGTGCCTGGCTTTTTCTTGGCGTATTTGATGGCGTTGGATATGAGCTGGCTAATGATAAAGGACAGCCACTTGCCGTCGGTCTCCACCTCGGCCTCGCCTTCGAGCGTCGGAAAAATCGAGTAGCGGATGCACGGCCTCTTGAATTCGCCGAGCGCCGATCGGACGAGCTCCCCGAGCTTTACGGCGCGAAACGAAGCGTCCAGCTCGAACTTGTCCAGCCTGGACGTATACAGCATCATGTCGAGCCCGTGGCGCAGCCGATCCGTCTCCTCCAGAACACTTCGTTCCGTTTCCCGCGACACGGCCGCTTCCGTTCCCGGATGCCGCTGCATGAGCAGCTCGATGACGGACAGCGGCGTCTTCATCTGATGAACCCAGCGCGCTGCAAAATGGCGTTGGAACTCCTGCTGCTTGCGCAGGGCGTTACGCTCATTTTCGTGGACCGTATACAGCCGCTGCAAGAGTTCCGCGAACGCTCGCTGCTCCCGCGTGACGGCCGATACAAGCGCGAGCGGGGCGGCGGCGATGCCCTGATCCGCCTGACGCCAGGCCTCGTCCAGCTCGCGGACGAAGGCCCGGCGCCGAAGCCATCCGGCCAAGAGCCAGACGCCGAGGGCGAAGGCGGTGAGCAGGGCGATATACAAGCCGTCGGCCCAGGACAAGGGCAGCCCTTCGTTCCACAGCACCAGCTGCACGAACGCCAGCGTCAAGACGACCGCGACGACGGTGGCGGCGAGGTGGGGCAGCCTGTCCGCCAAAAAATCATTGAACGCATACGGCGGACGGCTGCGCTGCGGGTCGCGGCCGCTCATGGCGCGGCCAACCCGCTGCGGGCGTCCTCCAGCCTGAGCCGGTAGCCTTGCCCGCGGACGGTGTCGATCGCGTCCCGGAGGCCCAGCTCCTCCAGCTTCTTGCGCAGGCGGGTCACGTTGACGGTCAGCGTATTGTCGTCCACGAACTGCACGTCGTCCCACAGCGCCTCGAGCAGCTCCTCGCGCGAGACGATGCGGCCCGCCTGCTGGAGCAGCGCCAGTGCCAGCTGCCGCTCGTTTTTGGACAGCGATACGCGCGTACCCTGCCAGCCCAGCTCGCTGCGTCCGATATACAGCGTCAGACCGCCTGCCGCGAACGCGTCCGCGTCCGCCTGCGCCGCCGAGGCGGCATATTCGCCGTACGTTCGACGCAGCGCGCTCTTGATCTTGGCCATGAGCAGCTCGAGCGGGATCGGTTTCGCGACATAGTCGTCGCCGCCGTTTTCGATCGCCATCACCTGGTCCATCTCGCCCGCGCGGGCGGACAGGAAGATGATCGGCACGTTCGAACGCTTGCGGATCTGCCTGCACCAGTAATAGCCGTCGAAGTAGGGCAGGTTGATGTCGAGCAGCACGAGATGCGGCTGCACGGTCTCGAACTCGGCGGCCAAGTCCCTGAACTCGCGGGCGACGCGCACCTCGAAGCCGTACCGTTCCAAGTAATCCTGCAGCAGCGCGCCGATCTTCTCGTCGTCTTCAACGATCATAATGCGATACATCGGCACGTCCTCCTATTGCGTTTTTTCGCTTGTATGGCCGGGCGGTCGTGCTTAGCCGCCGGCCTTCTCCACCGCTTTGCGCCATGCGGCAATATCGGCGTTCAGCGACGCCAGCTTCGGCACGGACGTCGCCGCGTCGGTCAGCTCGTACCGGGCCTTGAGCGTCAGAATCCGCTTCACGCTCTCGTCGATCCGCGCCTCCGATAGCCGGCCGCTTTTCACAGCCGACAATAGCGCCTTGTACACGTTATGTTCCACGTCATAGCCGTGCGCCGCGAGCAGGATGTCGCTGCCTGCTTCGATGCTTTTGACAGAAGCCTCGGCCAGATTGTAATGCTTGGCGATGGCGCCCATCGTCATGTCGTCGGTAATGACGACGCCCTTGTAGCCGAGCTTGCCGCGAAGCTGATCACCGATGATGACCTTGGAAAAGGAAGCGGGCGCGTCCGGATCGATCTTGGGGAAAAGAATGTGCGCGACCATGACGGCGTCCGCCTGCTGCCCGATCGCGGCCTTGAACGGCAGCCACTCCAGCTTCGCCAATTGGTCAGCGGTCTTGTTCAGCACGGGCAGGTCGAGATGCGAATCGACCGCCGTATCTCCGTGTCCCGGAAAGTGCTTGACGACGGAGATGACGCCCTGATCCCGCATCCCGCGCATGACGGCCAGTCCCGCCCTCTCCACGAGTTCGGCCGATGCGCCGAACGAGCGGTTGCCGATGACGGGATTGTTCGGGTTGCTGTTAATGTCGAGGACGGGAGCGAAGTCTACGTTGAAGCCGGCGGAGCGCACCTCGCGCGCGAGCAGGTTGCCCATGCGTTCGGCGAGCCCTTCGTCGCCCGTGCGTCCGACGACCGCGGCTTCGGGAATTTTTTCATAAGCGGCGGGCAGCCGGCTCACCTTTCCGCCCTCCTGGTCGACGCTGACGAAGATGGGCGCGTTGCCGGCCTTGGCGTTGGCGGCTTTGATCGCATTGATCAGCTTCGTCATTTTCGCCGTGTCGGCAATGTTGTTTTTGTACAAGATCACGCCGCCGATATGGTCCTCGCGGATCATGCGCAGGGTAGCCGCGTCGGGTGCGACGCGGCCTTCGAAGCCGGCGAGGATCATCTGCCCGACTTTCTCCTCCAGGCTCATCTTCGCCAAACGTTGTTCGACCGATGCCGAAGCGCCGTTCCCGGCAGATTCGGACGGGGAAGACGGAGAGGACGGGGAGGGGGAAGCGGACGAGGAAGGCGCTGCAGACGTGGACGGCGACGCGGCAGCCGATGGAGCGGAAGCCGACGCAGAAGCCGTCGCGCTTGGCACGGTGGACGATGCGGATGGCTGCGAGGGAGAAGGCGATGCGCCGGGATGGCCGCTGCAGCCCGACAGCAGCGCGATTGCGGCGGCGACTGCGGCATAACGCTTAACGGCGAAGGCGCGTGCGGGGCTTGCGGTACTCGAACGGAACATAGGAACCTCCCTGAAATTTGTATCGGATGGGCGAGACAAAAGCCCCTCGCCGCTGTGATCACGGGCGGCGTGGGGCTGCAAGGACAATATGGCAGGGGCTGTTGGTCTTAAGCCAGCCTGCGGCTGGCTTAACGATCTTAGCCTTTGGAAGGATCGAACGAGCTCTTCAGCGACACGATCCGGTTGAATGCAGGCCGTCCGGGCGCGCTGTCCTTCGGATCGACGTTGAAGTAGCCGTGGCGGAAAAACTGGAACTTTTCCTGCGCAGCGGCGTCCTTCATGCCGGGCTCGACGAAGCCGGACAGCGTCTCGAGCGATTGGGGGTTGATGCGCTCGAGGAACGATTTGTCCTCTGCATCGTCGTCCGCGGATTCGTCCAGAATCAGCGGCTCGTACAGACGGAATTCGGCGGGCACGGCGTGCGACGCTTCGATCCAGTGGATCGTGCCCTTGACTTTGCGGCCGGTGAACCCGGAGCCGCTCTTGGTCTCCGGATCGTACGTGCAGCGCAGCTCGACGACTTCGCCAGCCTCGTTTTTGACGACTTCCTCGCACTTGATGAAGTAGGCGTGCTTGAGGCGCACCTCGTTGCCGGGGAACAGCCGGAAGTACTTCGCCGGCGGCTCTTCCATGAAGTCGTCCTGCTCGATGTAGATCTCGCGCGAGAACGGAATTTGGCGGCTGCCCATCTCTTCGTTTTCCGAGTTGTTCTCCGCTTCGAGCCATTCCGTCTGTCCTTCGGGATAGTTCGTGATGACGACCTTGAGCGGACGAAGGACAGCCATCGTGCGCAGCGCCTTCAGCTTCAGATCCTCGCGGATGAAGTGCTCGAGCATACGCTCGTCCACGACGCCGTAGCTCTTGGCTACGCCGATCTCGCGGCAGAACGCGCGGATCGCCTCAGGCGTATAACCCTTGCGGCGAAGTCCCGAGATCGTCGGCATGCGCGGATCGTCCCAGCCGTCGACGATTTTTTCGTCCACGAGCTGTTTGAGCTTGCGCTTGCTCATGACCGTATTGGTCAGATTAAGCCGGTTGAACTCGTATTGGCGCGGCACGTTCGGCATCTCGCATTCGGCCACGACCCAGTCATAGAACGGACGCTGATCCTCGAACTCGAGCGTGCAGATCGAGTGGGTGACGCCTTCGATCGCGTCCTCAAGCGGATGGGCGAAGGCATACATCGGATAGATGCGCCAGGCATCTCCCGTATTGTGATGATGCGCATGCACGATCCGGTAGATGACCGGGTCGCGCAGGTTGACGTTCGGGGACGCCATGTCGATCTTGGCGCGCAACACCTTTTCGCCATTGGCGAATTCGCCGTTTTTCATCCGCTCGAACAGCGCTTCGTTCTCCTCGGGCGTCCGATCGCGGTAAGGACTTGGCCGTCCTGGCTCCGTCAGCGTGCCGCGGGACTCGCGAATCTCGTCCGCGGTCTGGTCGTCGACGTAGGCCAGCCCCTTGCGGATGAGCAGCAGCGCGCGCTCGTACATCTCGCCGAAGTAATCGGAAGCGAAGAAGAGGCCGTCCCAGTCGAAGCCGAGCCATTTGACGTCCTGCTTGATCGACTCGACGTACTCGACGTCTTCCTTGACCGGGTTCGTATCGTCGAACCGCAGGTTCGTCCGCCCCTTGAACTCGTCCGCGAGCTCGAAGTTGAGGCAGATCGACTTGGCGTGCCCGATATGCAGATAGCCGTTGGGCTCCGGCGGAAAGCGGGTGACGACTTCCTTGACCCGGCCGGCGGCCAGATCTTCCACGACGATGTTTTTAATGAAGTTGGATGAAGAAGATTTCGCTTCGTTGGTTTTCTCCACGGCGACCCGACCTTTCTCTGTGCTTGCAGTTATTTAATCATGATACACAATTATACCCTTCCTTATAAAGTGTCTGGCCAAAAAAGAGTGCTTTTCTTCCAACAAAAAGGAATTTGTCGAAAAAAAGGGACTAAAGTCTTCTCATCTTTCTCATAAATTTCTTCTAAAGACGTAACTTTTTCACGAAACCTATCGTTATAATGGTGAACTGTAATCTGGAAGACCGAGGGAGGAAAGGCAATGGAAGTTCCCGAGCGGCAGCCGCTGCTCAGCGTCAGGGGCGTGGAACGATCCTTCGACGTCGGCGGCCAGAAGCTGCGCGTGCTGAAGGGAATCGATCTGACGCTCGAGCCGAACCAGCTGATCATGCTGAAGGGCCGTTCCGGCTCCGGGAAGACGACGCTGATGAACTTGATGGGGGGCCTTGACCGGCCGACAGAGGGAGAGATTTATTTTCAAGGCAAGCCGTTTCACGCATGGAACGACGACAAGCGGACCGAGGTTCGCCGCAAGGATATTGGGTTTATTTTCCAGGCGTACGCCCTTATGCCCTTATTGTCTGCCTATGAAAACGTCGAGCTGTCCCTGCGTATGGCCAAGACGCCCAGAGGCGAGTGGAAGTCTCGCATTACTTCCTGCCTCGAGCTCGTCGGGCTGGCCAAGCGGATGCATCACCGGCCGTTCGAGCTGTCGGGGGGAGAGCAGCAGCGGGTAGCGATCGCCAAGGCGATCGCGCATCGGCCAAGCCTGCTGCTCGCGGACGAGCCGACGGCGGAGCTCGATTCGCAGATGGCCGCGCAGGTGATGACGGTATTCCGGGAGATCGTCCGGACGGAGAACGTCACGATCTGCATGACCACACACGATACCACGATTATGGAGGTTGCGGACCATGTCTATGAAATGGTGGACGGCGTATTCGTCGCAGGATAAAAAGAAAAGCGGCATGCGCCGCGCGGCGGGCCTGCTGGCCGCCGTTGCCCTGTCCACGGCCGTAGCCGGCTGCTCGCTGCTGCCGGACGAACCCGAAGAGGAGGACCTGTCGCAGATCCAGCTGCCCGAGATCTCCAAAAAGCCCGAATACGAAGTGACGACCAAGACGCTGGAGACGACGGTGTCCGGCTCGGGCAAGGTACTCTCGACGCAGGAAAAGACGCTTTACTATTCGGCGAAGGCGATGGAGGGTCTGCGTCTTAAGAAGCTGTACATACAACCGGGCGATGTCGTCAAGGCGGGCCAGACGGTCGCCGAGCTCGACGTCGAAGACATGAAAAAGCAGCTTCGCGACCAGCGCCTTCAATTCCGCCAGCTGGAGCTGCAGATGAAGCAGACGCTGCGGGACAAGGACGAGATGGACCCGATCGACTTCGAGCAAAAGCAGATCGCCTTCGAGGAGGCGCGCCAGAAGATCAGCGACCTCGAGGCCGATATCGGCAGCGCGGTGCTCACCGCTCCGTTCTCGGGTACGATCGTATCGCTTAACGTTCAGGAAGGCGCTGCGATCAAGGTATACGATCCGCTGTGCGTCATCGCCGATCCGAGCAGCCTGATCGTGGCGGGCGAGATGTCGTCGGACGATCTGCAGCAGGTCGCCGTCGGCATGGAGGTCACGGTCGATATCAACAGCGCGGGCACCGTCAAGGGCAAGATCAAGTCGCTGCCGGTGCCGAAGTCGGACAATGGCAACGGCAACGGCGGTGGCGGCGCCCAGGGACCGAAGGTGACGAACCTGAGCGATTACCTGCTCATCTCGGTGCCGAAGCTGCCGGCCTCCGCCACACGCGGCACGCCGCTCAGCTTCTCCGTCGTCGTCAACCGCAAGGTCGACGCGGTCGTCATCCCGTTCTCGACGCTTCACACGGCTGGCGCGCGGACGTACGTGCAGGTCGCCGAATCGGACGGCAGCAAGCGCGAAGTCGACATCGAGGTCGGCCAGCAGACGGCGACCGACATCGAAGTGCTGTCAGGTTTGAAACCGGGACAGAAAGTCGTAGGCAAATAATCTATGGCGCTCATCCGTTTCTTATTCCGCAAGATGTGGAACACCCGCTGGCTCACGCTCAGTACGCTGGCGGGGCTGCTGGTGGCCGTCGCCTTCACAACCAGCATCCCGATGTACGCGGACGGCGCGCTCAAGCGGGTCGTCGCAAGCTCGCTCAAGGAGAACAGCCAAGGCTTGCCCGCCGGCTCGCTGCTCATCCGGTATCAGTCGAGCGACGGCAAGACCGATCCGGCGAACTTCGCATCGGTCGACAAGTATATTAAGGAAGACGTCCCGTCGCGGATCGGCTTCCCCAAGCAGGCCGACCAGCGCAGCCTGACGATCCGCAACGCCGAGGTGCAGCCGGAAGATCCGAACAAGGTGGATGCGAGCCGGACGCGCAAGATGACGATCGCGGCCTTCGGCGGCCTCAAGGAGCAGGCAGTCATGACGGGCGGCCAATGGTTCGCGGACCGCGCGGGCTCGGACGGCACGCTTCAGGCGGTCATGCTGCAGGAGGCGATGCTTCGCCTTGATCTGCACGTCGGCGACGTACTGCTCTATCCGATCTACGGCGGGCTCAACCTGACGCTGCGCGTCGAGATCGTCGGCAGCTTCAAGCCGAAGGCCGATTCGGCCGCCTATTGGTATCAAGGCTTGGATACGCTCCTCGGGACGCTGTTCATCGCCGAGCCCGCCATGCTGGAAGATCTCGTAGCGAAGCAGAAAATTCCGCTGCAGACGGCGGCCTGGTACTCGGCATACGATCTGAGGAATATCAAGACGAGCGAGCTGACGCCGCTCGCGCATACGCTGTCGCGGACCGATATCGAAGTCAACCAGCTGCTGAAGGATACGCAGGTCGCGATCTCCTTCGCCGACATGCTCAAAGACTTCCGCAAGCAGAGCGTACAGCTGCAGACGATGCTGTTCACGCTGGCGGCGCCGATGATCGCCATGGTGTTCTACTTCATCACGATGAATGCGCAGCAGTCGCTCGAAAAGCAGCGCTCCGACATCGCGGTGCTGCGAAGCCGGGGGGCCGGAACGAGGCAGATATTCCTTCTCTTCCTGCTGGAGGGCGTGCTTCTCGGCATCGTGGCGCTCATCGCGGGGCCGTTCATCGGCTGGTTCATGGCGAAGAGCATCGGATCGGCGAAAGGCTTCCTGGAGTTCGTGAACCGCCAATCGATCCCGATCGGCTTTTCCACCGACAGCGTGCTCGCCGGTGCGGCGGCCGTCATCGTCGCCATCGGAGCGGCAGTCATCCCGGCCATGGTATTTACGCGCACATCGATCGTCGACTACAAGCGCAAGATGGCGCGAGGCGACCGAAGACCCGTATGGCAGCGATGGTTCCTCGACGTCGTCCTCTTAGGCGTAGCGGCGTACGGCTGGTACCTGTTCAACGAGCGTCAGATGATCTCGTTCAAAACCGGGATGACGACGGATCAGTTGAACGTGCAGCCGTTCCTGTTCTTCGTGCCGGCGATCAGCATCTTCGCGGCCGGCCTCGTGTTCCTGCGTCTGTTCCCGCTGCTGCTGTCGCTGCTCGGCTGGCTCGGCCGCTCGTTCCTGCCGGTGCCGCTGTACCTGACGCTGACGCAGCTGTCGCGATCCGCCAAGTCATATTACCCGCTAATGATCCTTCTGATTCTTACGCTCGGCCTCGGCGTGTACAACGCCTCGGCGGCGCGTACGATCGGGCTTAACTCCGACGAGCGTATCCTCTACAAGCACGGCGCCGATGTCGTCATCTCCGCAGCTTGGGAGGGCAACGCCGAAGTATCGCAGCCTTCCGGCGGCGGCTCCGGCGGAGGCAGCGGTGGTGGAGGCAGCGGCGGTGGCGGAGGTTCGGGCGGCGGCTCCGGAGGCGGAGCGGGCGGCGGGCAGCAGCGCCCGCTGCCGTCTAAGATCAATTACAACGAGCCGCCCTTCGAGACGTTCCGCCATCTGCCGGGCGTCCAGCACGCCGCTCGCGTGCTTCAGGCGAAGGCGAGCCTTACGGTCGCAGACCGGACGGCGGGCCAGGCGACCGTCGTCGGCATCGACAACGTCGACTTCGCGCGCGTCGCCTGGTACCGCAAGGATCTGTACCCGGCAGGCTTCTACAAGTACCTGGCCGTCCTTGGGCGGTCGCCGGGTTACGCGCTGATCTCGACGATCCTGGCGAAGAAGTACAACCTGAAGCCCGGCGACCAAATCGACGCGATCCTTCAGGACCAGAAGATTCCATTCATCATCGCGGCTTCGCTGCCGTATTGGCCGGCACAGTATCCGGACGAATCGCCGTTCCTGGTGGCCAATCTCGACTATTTGTATGACGAGATGCCGCTTATGCCTTACGACGTCTGGCTGAAGATGGATCCCGGCGCCCTGACCGGGCCGCTGATTCCCGCGCTGCGGGACAAAGGCGTGGAGATCGCCTCGATCTCCGACGCCCGGAGCGACCTGGTCGTGCAGAGCAAGCATCCGGCGCGGGGCGGCGTGTTCGGCATCCTGAGCCTCGGATTCATGGTGACGATCATCGTTACGCTGTCGGGCTACATTTTGTACTGGTTCTTCAATCTATCGGGCCGGATCGTACAGATCGGCATCCTGCGCGCGATGGGGCTGTCGCGCAGGCAGCTCACGGGCATGCTGCTGCTCGAGCAAGTGTTCACCGCAGGACTATCCATCGGCCTCGGCATCGGCATCGGCAAGCTCGCGAGCCTGCTGTTCCTGCCGTTCCTGCAGACGACCGACAATACG
>Ga0209566_100183_pt1 | contig 66605 bp, 59 predicted proteins | sample Araplavi_mTSA_r2_2_FD_184287 | JGI IMG/M metagenome (GOLD analysis project Ga0209566, IMG submission 184287) | Arabidopsis root microbial communities from North Carolina, USA - plate scrape CL_Cvi_mTSA_r2 (SPAdes) (version 2) | ecosystem: Host-associated > Plants > Roots > Endosphere | place... | reverse complement strand
TAAACACCAGCATTGAGAAAAGTTTTTTTCTGTTTTTCTTCATACATAGACCTCCTCAGAAATTTTGCTCCAGCAATCTTACAGGGTGTAAGAGTTCGCTTGAAATGCCGCCGTGGTGAGACTTTTTGTGCCGGCGAGGGGTGCGTTGGCGATGAGCCGCAGCCATGACTTCACTATATGATAGCGCTTACAAAAAAGCGATCTCGAATTTGTACAATAGCCTCTGCAAAATGTGTACGATGCTCTTCAATATATCCAATTGCATCTTCAATATCGCCAATTTCCATAAAAAAAGCTGCATTTCGCAGCTTTTTTGAGCTGAAACGCAGCTTGGCTTAGCGAGAAATTTGCTTGCCGACGAATATTAACCGCTCCCTCCGAACACGGTTTCTTTATATTTGCCCGGGGTGATGCCCTCGACTTTCTTGAATACGCGGATAAACGCATTGATGTCATTGTAGCCCACGCAGTAAGCGGCCTCGCGCACGGATTGATGCTGCTCCCTCATCAGCTGTTTGGACTTTTCGATCCGCACTTTATTGATCGTGTCGAGCAATCCCTCACCGGCGTAGTCCTTGAACAGCTTGGACAAATAGGTGGCCTTGCGGTCAAAATGGTTGCCGATCATCGTAACGTTCAGATTGGCGTCGGCATAGTTGGCCTCGATGAAGGCGGTGACTTCGTCCACCAGCTTCTGCAGCGCGCGCTGGCGGCTCTGCGCCATGTTGTGCTGGCGCTTGGCGGCGGTGAAGCCGCACACCTGCTGCAGAATATCAAACACATGCTGGCGCATCTCGGGGATGGACTTGCAGGCGAACAGCCGGTCAAGCTGCTTCGGATTGCGAACGAAGAAGCTCTCCTGCATGTCGCCGCTCTCGCTAAGCGTCTTCATCAACGTAGAGACGAGGTTCAGCATCAAATATTTAGCCATCGACAGAGAGATACCGGGACGGGTAAGGTTCCTGTCCAATATGTCAGACACGATGCCCTGCGCTTTCTCCAGCTCGCCCAGCTTCACAGCGCCGATGAGCTGCTGTTCGGCTTGATCAGGGTAATAATAGTCGTTCTCGGCATCCTGACCGTGCTCCTGCAGATCCTCAAAGGAAACGACATCTTGGCGGCCCATGACCAGCTTATACTCCATCGCATCCAGCGCCTCAATAAAGGCACGGGAGACATGGGAGATGTGCTCATGGATACGGCTGAGGGAGATGGTGAGCTGGATCGCATAAGTTTCAAGCAGAAACGATTGCGCCTGCTGGGCGATACGGATCAGCTCCTGCTTGGCATCCTCGCCGTTCTTCGTATTCACATTGATCAAGCAGGCGATTGAATCATCAATTTCGGCGGCATATCCGCGATGGTCCCGGGCAAGCAATTCCTCGATCACATTCATGATGATAAAATGCAGCAGCTTCCATTTATCTCCATCTTGCATACCGGTGATACGGTCGAAAAACGTTTGGCTTTCTTCCACGACAAGCAGCATGACGGCAAAATCATTCGTCTCCACTTGCATATTGAACGTCGTTAACGCTTCATTGATTGGCACTTGACTGTCGAGCTTGCCCCGCAGCAGCTTCACGATGAAATTCGAACGGACAATATGGCGCTGCTGCTCCATCATCAGCTTCAGCTTGTCCATCTCCAGGAAGGTGCTGTCCAGCGCTTCCTGAATAAAGCGGAATTCGTTGAATCGCTTGCGGTCTGTGTCCGTCTGTTTCATTGAAAAGGCTTCCACGAGTTGCCGCACAGGGTGATAATTTCGGCGCAAGAAGAAAATGGTCAACACGCTGCCTCCGAGAAGGCTGATCAGCATGGACATATAGGTCAAGTTGCGCAAACGCTCGGCCTTGCCCCAGTACAGGCTGCTGGGAATCATAGAGACGTATTTCAGCTTCGAACCGGGAGACTGAATATTGAAAACTTCAAATTTTTCACCATCCTGTCTGGAATAAAAAAAATTGGACGAAGTGTTCAATTGCTGAAAAGGAAAGTCGCTCGGGATGGAGAGATCCGAGTTCGAGACGAGCAGCTGGTTATCTTCGTTTAAAATAAACACGTGACCTTTGTTGAAAATTTCCACATTCTGAATGGCCCCGAGAAGTCGGGATTGATCGATCATGATCACATTGGTTGCGATCGCTTGATCTTGCTCTTGCGGGTAGGTGCTGATGTAGGCGATCGTCTTCTGCACTTTGTTGTCTTCATTAATGCGATACATGGGGATGTAGCCTTTAAAATCTTTGCTGGTGATGATGGATTGCCAAGCGGAGTAAGAAAAGTCGTCGCTTTGATGCAAAGTCTGATAAGCAAATGACGTAGCTCTGACCGTACCGGGCAGGATCACGGAGCCATCTGTATTCAAATACACATAAAATAGATCGACAAGCGGATAGGAAGTCTTGTAAAGTTTGAAATCCTGAGCAAGCTGGTACACATCATAGGTATACTCTTTGGAAGAAGTCTGGTATTTATTGGAATATAACAGCTCTTGCATGCCGACATTCCAAGTCATCTCGACATTGAGCTGCTCCATGGCATGAAGCTGATTATCCATGACTTCGCGGATTTGCCGGAGTAAGGAATCGTTAGCCTGATGAATCTCTTCCCTTAACGATTTGCTGGATTCCAAATATAAGAGAAGCCCGATGAGAATAGGCAGCAAAAGAACGAAAATGTAAGAGAGCAGCCATGTTAAAATAATACTTTGTCTATTAAACACCACTATTTTTCGCAATAGAAAACTCCTTCTCCATAAAGATAGAGTCTATGAACAGCTACGGTGTCAAACAGTGTAAGCGTTTCACTTACTATTATTTTATTTGCTTCATAGCGCCCTCGTCAACGGCTGAAAGGAGCATTTTGCAAGGTTGCTGGGACTAGGTTTGGATTAGGTTACGATTCGGCTTCTTCGACCGGCTTAAAACGGTTTTTTCCGAAAAAAACGAGAAATAGACACGAGATCAGCGTATAGACAACGGCCGTGATGCAAAATGCATAGGCATAACCGTAATAAGGGCCATAGCGGAATACAAGGCCAGTGCTGACAGGGGAGGCGAGGAACCATCCCAGGTTAAATACCGCTTCCCCGGAGCTGGAGGCGAGTCCGCGCAGCGAGCGGTGCACATAGCTCATTTTGATCGAGTTATAAAAAGGGTTGGCCGCATTCATCAGCGCCTGCCGGAACAAATAGCCGACGGACGACAGGTAAAAATTGGCGGAAAACGCCGTGATCAACAGAAACGGAATCGAGCTCAGCTGCAAGTAGACGACCGATCGCACTTCACCGAAGCGCTTGACGATCATGGGCCCGATCAGGAAGGCGACAGCTGTCGCCCCCTGACCGAGGGCGACAATGATGCCGATCGCGGTTTTGGAGGCTTCGAACCGGTCTTCGAAGTAAACATTCAAATAAGGCACGATCATCCCGCCGGCTGTTGCGGACAGCAAGCCAAGCAGGACGAAGATGGCAATGACCTGCAGGGAGGTCTTATGTACCGTCCACAACTGTTTCCAGGGCAGGCGTTCGCGCTGCGAGCGCACCTCCTGCTCCGATTTCTCGAACATGAACATCGGGATGACGCCTAAGGCGGCTAATCCGACGCCGATCAACAGCGTGACGCGCAAACTATGAATTTCTTCCAAACCGATGATGAAATGGAAAAAGTCGCACAGCGCACCGCCAACAGCAATGCCGACAACATTCGCCACCATCACCAGCGCCATGTTGAAGCTGAATAAGTGCACGCGCTGCTGTGGCGACGAGTTATTGGCCATGAAGGGTAAGATGGTGGCCGAGACGACCGCGAGCGCCGCTCCCCCGAAGAAGGAAGAGATCAGCATGCCGTGCTGATCGGCAATCAGCGATCTCGCGGTCAGCGCAGCGATGACACAAAAGAGGCCGAATGAAATGACGCGCTTGGGTCCGAATCTATCATTCATCATCCCGGCGGGGACTAAAATAATCGCCGCGGCCAAGGAGCTCATGCCAACGATGCTTCCGACCATCGTCTGGTCATATCCAAGGCTTTTTACATAGAGATTGTACACAAGTCCGAACATCCCCAGGCCCAGGTTCCACAGAAAGTTAAATGCGAAAAATAATAGAATATTCCGACTGTATCCTTGAAATTGCACTTTCCATTCATAAAGTAAATTTGCCATCGGAGCTCCTGCCTTAATGTCTAGTAGAAGTATGTGTCTAAATTGTAAACCATTCCTCCCATTCTACCACTGGTAAATAAAAACTACCATCCTAAAGACTTGATATTCATTGGAATCTGTATAATAATTAGTAATCTAATCAACGAACGAGGGAGAACAGTTTGCAATGTCTACATCAACGATTACAGAAGATAAGAAGCAAGAGCTAGAACAGATTGAAATTTGGAAGTGTAAAGAGGCAGACTGTAAAGCATGGGTTCGCAAAGAATTCGTTACGGAAGCTCAACCCAGCTGCCCGCTGTGCAAGAATCCGATGATTCGCAGCTACAGACATGTGCCGGTAGTGACGAAAAAAGGAAATAAGAAATTTCTGATGGGCAAAAGACGTTTCTAATGGATCGGACGAAGATGGATGATCTGTCCATAGCGTTTACATACGGTTGTTTGTGATGGGCCAACCCGCCAACCCCGCTTGCCAAATGGAGAAGGCGGGTTTTTTGTGCTTCGGAATCGCGATTCTGCAATGGAACCTGGACGCATAACATGGTGGAGAGGGGGAATGTCCATGAATTGGTCCGAGCTGAAATTATCGGAAGATAGCGTCAAAGTGTTCCAAGAGCTGATCGAGCGCAAGGAGAAGCTGGAGAGCAGTAAAAGAGTCCGTGTGGTGTATTTGGTGTTCACGGGCTGCCTGGCGCTGTTCTTTGCCTACAATTTCTACCGCACCGTCATGGTCGGCTCCGGCGGGAATACGATGACGATGCTGGATGCAATGTTTTCCAACAAAACAATGCTGTACACGCTGGTGCTGTGTGTGGCTGCTATGCTTTTTACCAAGAATGTATTGTATCGTGTCGAGAAGGCGAAGAAGAAGTATGATACGCTGCGCGAGGAAACGATCGACCGGCTGGAATATTCATGGTCGTTCCACATCAACCAGGAGATGAGAGACCAGCTTTCCAGTTATATGAAAGAAAGACATGACATTAATTTGCGATATAAGGGCTGAGCTCCTCGCTTGCGGGGAGTTTTTTTGTCTGGTTTTTGCTTGTTATTTCCAGCGTCCTCTTGCGGCAGCAGCGAGCTTTGAATCTATGAATTGGCCGGTGTATAATTAATTCTCGGAAACAGCAGGAGTCGCACACGCGGCAGCGAATCTGTTACTATGAGCAGCATCTGACGGGATGCTGCATCTCTTGCGCCGTGATGCGCAGATAACGAACAAGGATGGTGCAATTCGATGAGCTATCGGATCGAGAAGGACTTTTTAGGTGAAAAGCAAGTACCTGCGGAAGCGTATTATGGCATTCAGACGATGCGTGCAATCGAGAATTTCCCGATTACAGGCGTAAAGATACATGAAGAACTGATTACGGCATTAGCGGAAGTGAAAAAAGCGTGCGCACAGGCCAATATGGATACACACATGCTGCCCAAAAGAATCGGCGAGCACATGGTAGCTGCAGCTGAAGAGATTCGTCAAGGCGCGCTGCTCGACCAATTCATCGTCGACTCCATTCAGGGCGGGGCCGGTACCTCGATCAATATGAATATGAACGAAGTGCTTGCCAATCGCACGCTGGAGCTGATGGGAGAGCTCAAAGGAAATTACTTCCATTGCAACCCGAATAACCATGTGAACATGTCGCAATCGACGAATGATGTGATTCCGACTGCGATTAAGATCGCAGCATTCCGTTTGACCGGGCAGTTGCTTACAGCAATGAAAACGCTTCATTCTGCGTTCCTGCGTAAGGAAGCGGAGTTCGACGATGTGATCAAAATGGGAAGAACACATCTGCAGGATGCGGTCCCGATCCGCATGGGCCAAGAGTTCGGCGCTTACGCCCGCGTCTTGGCGCGCGACATCAAACGCATCGACAACGCTTCGCAAGGGCTGCTTACCGTTAACATGGGTGCAACTGCCGTGGGCACAGGCCTCAACGCCAAGCCGGAATACGTGGACAGCGTCATTCGCCACTTGCAGGATCAAACCCGTCTGCCGGTCGAGCTCGCCGAGCATCTGGTTGATGCGACGCAAAACATGGATGCCTATACCGAACTGTCTGCAGCATTGAAAGTGTGTGCGGTCAACTTGTCCAAAATTTGCAACGACATTCGTCTGATGGCATCCGGTCCGCGCGTCGGGCTGGGCGAACTCAAGCTGCCGCCTAGACAGCCAGGCTCCTCCATTATGCCGGGCAAAGTGAATCCGGTGATGGCCGAAGTCGTTAACCAGGTGGCGTTCCAGGTCATCGGCAACGATCACACGATTTGCTTGGCTTGCGAAGCCGGGCAATTCGAGCTTAACGTGATGGGCCCTGTCATCGCGTTCAATCTGCTGCAATCGCTCAAAATTATGCGCAATGCAGCGGAAGTGTTCGAGCGTTTCGCCGTGGAAGGCATGGAGGCGGACCGCGAGCGCTGCAGTACGTATGTCGAGCAAAGCTTCGGCATCGTGACGGCGCTGAATCCGCACCTCGGCTACGAGGTGGCGGCAGGGCTGGTGAAAGAAGCGATCCGCACCGGGCTGTCGCTTAAAGAGCTGATCCTGGAGAAGGGCCTGCTGACGCCGGATGAAATTGAAGAGATTCTCAACCCGATTCAAATGACAACACCAGGCATCGCTGGCGAAAGATTGCTGCAGCCAACTGAATAATCCTTTTTCGCAAAATCCCTTTTCATCGGTCGATGAGGAGGGATTTCGTGTTATATTTGCTAGCAGGGGGAGAAGATGAAGAAAGCCAAGATTATCACTCGGTAACGCCATGCGTTCGGAATCCGAGTTCATGGAATATAAGCAGGCGGGTAGCAACGAGTTGCTTCAAGAGTATTTTATCCCTGTGGACGAGTTCGCCGGGTTCACGCAAGCGTTGAAACAGGTTCTGGAGAAGGAGCCGGAATTGGACTTGCTGGTGGGGAGTAGCCTGATGGAAGTGGGATGGCTGATTCGCTCGCAAAGTATCGTTACATTGGCGGCGGGAATGATTTATGGGCTTGCTTCGCGATTGGACCGGCACGGCGCTGGCCATGTTGATCTTAAAGCTCGCTCGGCATGATGGTGGTGATGGCGGCATTTTCTTGGGTAACCTCGTATATGTGGGCGTTGGCGCTGCAGCTGATGATGGACGTATGCAGTGCCATGCAAAAAATGAGCGGGCGGCTGCTCATTGCTGACTCCACGGAGCGGGGAATGAGAGGGGCGCTTATCGGCTCCTATCATTTCTGGACTTCTATCGCTTCCGGATTGGCGGTTCTGATTGGGGGGGATATCATCGATTGGCTGACGATTCATGCACTGTTTATCTCAGCGCGCTCTTATACGGCGTTAGCACCTGGGGAGTATGGAGGTCCGTTAAATCGCTGTCAAACGCTCCTGCTAGCTAGGATTCTCAAGCAAGGAGCGCTTGCTGGTCAAGCTGTTAGCCCCATCCAGAATAGCCATCATTTTTTTGGTCGATTCTTGTAAAAGCTTCTGTGAGGGCAAGGGAATGCCTTCGTAGGCTTGCGTCCAGGAATCTTTAAATGCTTTGTTAAACAATTGGTCGAACTGCGTTTTGTTCATGGCTAACACTCCTCTTGATTTCGCAGTAACATACAGAAATCCCTTTTCCTGTTAGGTGAAACAGTATGAAGTCCCGATATTTCACAGACAAGTGAAATACAGTCATTTGATTTTTCCAGTTATATACTTATTATGATAAAGTTTGTCTCGGTAGAGTTCATCACATAAAACGTGCAACCGTCTGCAAACTTATTTGCACGAAGATGAAAAAAGGATTGCATCCTTAGCTAAAAGCTAATTATACAATCCTTTTTTTCTCTGGTAAAATAATACTAGATTAGAACCATTCTGTGCGAGGCTCAGTCGGTCTCTTCGCTTGTACCGCTTTGCTGACTGCGGAAAGCTCAGCTTTCGACAAAGAAAACGCATTCAATTGGGAAGCGTCTTGATTACGTTTCATTGCGTGGACAGCTTGCTGAAGCTGTGGATTCAACTGGATTGTCATAGGAGTCACTCCCTTCATGAAAGATATTATTACTGTCCTAGTATAGCAAATATTAGAAGAAAATAGGAGGATGTGGATGAGAAATAAATTCATAATCGGGCTGTTCTTGTCGATTTTTATCGTTCTGCAAATATGGTGCTCGTCTACGATTCTCATATATCCGTATAACGGGATCTATCTGAGCATAAATGACCAGCAGCAGTGGGTGATCAGCGAACTGGACCAGGACGGTGCAGCCAGCAAAATGGACATTCAGGTAGGGGACAAGGTGCTGCTGGTTGATGGGCAGCCTCCGGAATTGAACCCTAGTGTGATGAAATGGCGGGTTATTGAAAAGGCAAAATCTATACAAGTTGAAAGAAACGACACCTCGCAAGACATCCGAATCGGCAAAAAAAGCGATATTACCTATGATGTAGTCCCGCTTGTCGAGGAATTGGTGTGCTTGTTCATGGCAGGATACTTGTTGAAAAACTTGCGGACTTCCGGGGCAGCCCGGCTTCTGGCCATGGTCTTTCTCAACATGGCGATGATTTACATGAGCCGTGGGGCGTCTGTCAGAGGTGATATCGTCGGGAAAATCATGATCGTCGATTTCCTTATGCTGATGCCCGTGATCTTTTTTCATTTCCTGATCGTTTTCTTCAAGGAAAAAGGGAAAATCGAGTGGTCGTCGAGAATATTAAAATACTTGTATGCTGTGGTCTTGATGGCTGCAGCAATAAGAATTTTGTACTTATATCCTCCTTTAACTTATACGCTTTATCATTATGACGGTGTATTCTCGTTAAGTTTCTTTATTATCGGTTTTCTACTGAATATGTCGATGCTGACGATTCTCTATGTCAAAGTTCGGAATGAACAGTCTTACATGTCCAGCATTATCAAGAGCGTATGGTTATCGTTGGCAATTTCCTTTTTGCCTTTGATCTGTTTTTCCATTTTACCGCAAATATTAATTGGGCAACGGATTATTAACGCCGTATTTACAAGCGGATTAATTCTTATATTCCCTATTTCATTCGCCTATTTGATTGCTTCCAACCAGTTATTCGATATCCAGCTGATCTTCAGGCGCTTGCTGTTCGCTGCACTTTTGGCGATTGCACCTGTCAGCATCTTTACAGGGATTTTCGTATTCAGCTTCCGTGATAATACGACGGAGAAGGAAGTCCTGTTTATTTTCATCGGCTCCCTGAGCCTGGTCTCAATAGTTTTATATGCTATGGAATACTTAACAACCCGGTTGGAACCATTTTTATTTCCCAGAAAATATATTTTGCAGTCGGCGCTCAAAAAGATTTCCAAAAATTTGGGAACTATTTCCAGCTTCCGTGAATTGAAGGAAATTATTCTTGTGGATATCGTGAATACCTTACAGGTCATGGGCGGCGCGATCGTGTTTCAATACAAGGACGGTGCGGAAATCATCTGCGAAGGGGACATTGATGAAGCCGAAATAGAGCAGCTGCTCTATTCATCGGCGCTTATGGGCCATCCGCTTTACTCGTGCATGGAGATGAACCGTAATGAGGAGTATACCAGTTATTTGGTGATGACCCGCAAACGAACGCATACGCTGCTCGGCAGAGAAGAGCTGCAGTGGCTGAGCCTGATCACCTCCTACTTGGAAGTCAGCATGGAGAACGTCTATCTCATTCGCAAACTTAAGGTCAGGCTGCAGCAGCTGGCTTCTCAATTGCCGACAGAAACGACAGCGCAGGACGTACAGTGGTTCCGCAAAATCATGTTTGAGCTGCAGGAGGAGGAGCGAATCCGCATTGCCTCCGATTTGCATGATACGACGATGCAGGATTTGTTTTTCCTCAAACGAAAGCTGGCTGCATTGAACGAAAAAAATAACGAGCATCGTGATCAGGTCGATCAACTGGTCAATTTTGTCGAGATGATTAATGCCAGCCTGCGCCAAAGCTGCTTTGAATTAAATCCCCATCTGCTGAAGGAAATCGGTCTTACGCAGACGGTGAAGATGTTCTTGGAGAAAGAGGCTTATGCGACCCCATTCACGTTGGCGTTCTCGGCCGAACAAGCCCTCCCGCCAAGAACGATGGATTTGCCGACTCAACGTCATATTTTTCGCATCATTCAAGAGCTGCTCAACAATGCGAAGAAGCATTCGCAAGCGTCCAAGGTCACATTTAAAATGGTGGAGACCCCGCACAGCCTGCGTCTGATCTATGAAGATGATGGCATCGGTTTCGATGTGAATGAAATCCGGATGAAGGAGATTGGTGAATCAGGGATGGGCATGGAGCAGATCAGGAGCAGAATTCTACACTTGGACGGAGAATTTGAACAGATGGAAGGAACTGGGAAGGGTGCGAAGCTCATCATTACAGTACCGCATAAGGAGGTTATTTCAGCATGAGTGAGATCGTCAAGACGCTTGTTGTTGATGATCATCCATTATTCGCCAATGCAACCAAAGCGCTGCTGAGCGAAATCGAAGAGATTGAAGTGGTCGGTGTTGTCCATAACGCCAGACAATGCATGGAGCAGGTGGCGGCGCTGCAGCCAAGACTCGTCTTCTTGGACTATAACTTGCCGGATCAACCCGGTACGGAAGTCGCTGCGCAAATTAAGAGTCTTTATCCGGATATTCATGTCGTAATTTTCACTGGTATCGAACTGAATGAAATATACAGTCGTTTAATCGAAATTAAAGTCAGCGGCGTTCTCTCGAAGGAGTCCAGCGCACGGACGATCAAAAATATGGTGCATTGCATTTTGGATAATCACACGATGATCCCGCTCTCTTTTTACCATCACATTCAAGTTAACGGCGGTCTTCCTGCTAGCCAGTCTTCTGTTCTTCAGGAAGAGGAGATTTTGATGATGAACATGCTGGTCAAAGGCTCCACGCATGAGCAAATCGCCGATAAAATTCATATGAGCAAGCGGACCGTTGATAACTATCTGCGTAAAATTTACGATAAACTTGGCGTAAAAACGCGGACAGAAGCGATGGAGAAGTTCATTAAGAGCAAATATTACTCCTAGGACTGGGGGCATCCGGGTTGGATTTGGCCATCAAGAAGCATATGTACCGGATCGTTGACGATTACATTGATGCCGAAGACTTGAACGCGCTGTTGAAATTGTTCATTACGGACAAAGAACAAGAAACGAGTGTGTGGGGACAAATTACGATAACGACGCATCGCATGCTGGGCGGCAGCTCTGCGGATATGGAGCGTATCGCTGCGGCAACGGAGCTGATGGTCCTGACGCTGGACATTATTGATGATCTGCAGGATCGGGATCAGTCCGACAAGCCTTGGATCCGGTGTCCGGAAGGCTACACGCTCAATGCCGTTTTGGCTATGATCATGGGGTTTGTCGGGGAACTGGGCAAGGTCGGGCTCCCGGCAAGCGCGTTTGCGGCGATCAGCCGGATCGTCACCAGAGCTGTGAATGGGCAGCAAAAGGATATGAACGACTCGGTTGCAACCGGCGATGACTATGTGTCGATGGTGCAGGAGAAGTCGGGCTCAGTCTTCCGGCTTGCCTGTTACATGGGATGCGCTTCGCTGACGTGCTCGGAAGCCACACTGGCGCAGCTTCAGGAGTTGGCGGATTGCATCGGTCTGCTGCATCAGATTCAGAATGATATTCGCGATGTCGTGCGATTCGATGTGAAAAGCGATGTGCTGGGCAAGAAGCGGACCTTGCCTGTACTGTATTTGCTCGCAATTGAGGACGCGGCGTTTGCCCCTATCCAAGACTACTATGCGGGGCGGATTACGGCGGATATGCTGCTGGCGCAGCAGGAGGAGCTGGTGCGCACGATTGAGAACTCCGGCTGCATGGAATATGCCAGAGTCGTTCAATCCGTCTGCGTGCAAAAAGCAGAGGAGATCTACGGCAGCCTTCCTGCGGCGGCTCCGTGGAAAGAGCAGTTTAAGGAGCTGACATTTGGCTCCTTTTGCGAAGATTAAAAAGCGGTGTCCTGGGGGACACCGCTTTTTTCTCAAGTAACATGACTAACAGACATAACCCGTTCTCCTGAGTAAACAAGTTAGAGTGACACAACCCGTACTCTTGAGTAAATAAGCTAAAGCGACACAACCCGTACTCTTGAGTAAATAAGCTAAAGCGACAGAACCCGTACTCTTGAGTAAATAAGCTAAAGCGACACAACCCGTACTCTTGAGTAAATAAGCTAAAGTGACACAACCCGTACTCTTGAGTAAATAAGCTAAAGCGACACAACTCGTACTCTTGAGTAAATAAGCTAAAGTGACACAACCCGTACTCTTGAGTAAATAAGCTAAAGTGACACAACCCGCAATCTCTAGTAAACAAGTAAAACTGACACAATTCCTGTAAACTCAAGTAAACAAGCTAGGCAGATACTATCTGCGTTCCCCAGTCTAACAGGCTATTCAGTCTCATACCTCATTTATTCAAGTAACTTGCTTAAGATTCACAGTCTCCATCTTCCCAAGTAACAAGCTATGTAAACGCATTCCCCATCTTCTCAAGTCACAAGTTAAAGAGGCGCAATCTCTGTTCTCCCAAGTAAAAAAAGCTAAACCCGACCGTTTCTCCCGCCGCGCGTGCGCATGCTGCGGCGACGCAAGGACCGCGCCCCGCGCGGCTGCGTCTAAAGCGACTTTTTCGCTTTAGAGCACGCCCAGCGGGGGCAAAGAAGCCCTCTAAGGCGATTCTACCGCCTTAGAGGGCCCCAAGGCTGGCTGCGCGGCAGCTCCAAAGCGACTTTTCCGCTTTGGAGCTAATCCGCAGCCAGCGCCAGCCGCGCGCGCCCAAGCTGCGGCGACGCAAGAACCGCGCCCCGCGCGGCTGCGTCTAAAGCGACTTTTTCGCTTTAGAGCCCGCCCAGCGGGGGCAAAAAAGCCCTCTAAGGCGATTTCACCGCCTTAGAGGGCCCTTAGGCTGGCAGCGCGGCAGCTCCAAAGCGACTTTTCCGCTTTGGAGCTAATCCACTGCCAGCGTCCGCCGCACGATAACGCGGCGCGCCCAATCAAAACGCCCAGTTACCCTTGCGGAAAATGGGCTCAATCCCCCCATCGGCCAGCTCGCCATCGATGTCCATTTCGGCGGAGCCGATCATGAAGTCGACATGGATCAAGCTGTCGTTCAATCCGACCTGCTCCTGCTCCTCCTTGCTCATGGAAGCGCCGCCTTCGACGCATGTCGGGAATGCCCGGCCTAAAGCGAGATGGTTCGAAGCGTTCTCATCGAACAGCGTGTTGTAGAAGATCAGGTTCGAATTCGAGATCGGCGAATCGTGCGGAACGAGCGCGATTTCTCCGAGAAAGTGGGCGCCTTCGTCCATTTCAATCATCGTTTTCAGCGCTTCATATCCTTGCTCAGCCTCATAAGACACCACACGGCCGTTCTCGAAAGTCAGCGAAAAGTTGTTAATCAAATTGCCTTGATAGCTCAGAGGCTTTGTGCTGCTCACTTTGCCCTGCGTGCCCAAGCGGTGCGGCGAAATGAACACTTCCTCCGTCGGAACGTTCGGGTTGAAGTCGAAGCCGCCGGTTGTGTTCGTTGCGGAACCGCCGCGCCACACGTGGTTGTGCGGAAGCTCGACAGTAAGCTCGGTACCTGGAGCACGGTAATGCAGCTTACGGTACTGCTTGCTGTTGAGCTGCTCGCGCTTGCTGCGCAGTGTGGCGTTATGCGCATGCCAAGTTTCTAGCGGATTTTCCTGATCCGTACGGGTAGCCTGGAAGATCGCGCCCCACAAGGCATCGACTGCGGCGCTTTCTTCCAGTTGAGGGAACACTTTCTTCGCCCATGCCGCGGAAGGCGCAGCCAAGATCGACCAAGTCATATGGTAGGAGCCCATGCTCTCTCTCCATTTGACAAGCAGCGGCCCTGCGGCTTTGGAATAAGCGGCAATCCGCTTTGTATCCACATCTTTCAGCAGCTCAGGATCGCTCGCTTCAATAAGCAAGTACGCGCCGTTATTGTCAGTGAGGTCCGTCAGCGCTTGCGCTCGCCAAGTCGGATATTCATTGAAGGCTTCATCCGGAGCCAGCTTGTATTTGATTTGTGTACAAATTTCGTCCTGCCATTCGATATGTACGTGCTTAGCGCCTGCTTCGTAGGCCTTGCTGGAAATGAAGCGTACGAGCTGGGGCTGATGAATCGGCGCATTGATCCATAACGTTTGCCCAGGTTGAATGTTCAAACCGATACGGACGGCGAGTTCGGCGTATTTCTCCAAATTTGTTTCAAAAGCCATACGTCTTTCTCCCTTCAATCATTAAAATGGTGAAACGCAGCTTGCTCAATTAGAATGTGTAAAAATTGTAAAGATTCTGAACTATTCTTAACTTACCGCTGAATGAAGGCCTCTGTCAAATTTATTTTACCGTTTATCTTTCATAAAAGAGCTCGGGTTCATGCCATGCCATTTGCGAAATTGGTTCGTGAAATGGTTGTAGTTCTGGTACCCGACGTCGTAGCACACTTCCGATGCGCTGCGGTCCGTATGCTCGAGCAGCAGAGCGGCCTGTTGAATGCGCATCCGGTTTAACATATCCACAATGGAATAGCCGGTGCTCTCTTTGAATAAATGCGAAAGCCGCGATGATGAGAGGCCGACAGTTTTGGCCAGCTCCTCAATCCGTATCTGGCTGCGCATTTGCCGGGTCAGCAGGTGGATGACCTCCTCGATTCGCGAGTCCACCTTTCTGCTCGTTCTTTGCGCGATGACCAGCAGCAATTCCTTCAAAGCGATGCAGCACAGATCATACCAATATTCGCCACGCTCCCTGGAATCGCCAATAACCCGCATCAAAGCTTGATAAATCCGCAGCCGAACCGATTCGCTTTCGACGGCGAATTGCAGCAATTCCTGATCGGGCAGCAGATTCGTTTCAGTCAGCGACGGCGGGAAGTGGGCCCACACGAAGTCCCAGGTGCTTCCCTTGCGCGTGCCGTATTGATGCGGTGTGCCCGGCTTCAGGAGCGTGATATCACCGGCTTGGCAGATGCGCTCCTGCCCGGATGTGATGAAATAGCCTTCTCCGTTCAGGGTCAAGGTTAACAGCCAATCTTCCATGCCTGAGGGACGCGTCGTGATATAGGAATCCGGTTTCATAAAGTGGTCTGCAAGAATAGTAAGTTCGGCCATTTCGTGTGCTCTCTCCCTTTTTTCCTTATGTAAGTATTATAGGAGAAGCGCAGGGATGAGAACAACAAAATAGCAGGATTATGTGAATGAATAGCATTTTCGATCATTCCTTGCTCAGCCTGTATTCTTTACAATAAAAAGTAACAAATGCTTTGAAGGAGGCGCTCGAAAATGGCATTGCAGCTGCGCAAGTTGACAGAGGAGCAAAAGCAGCATTTCGAAACAGAGGGCTACTTGATTGTGGAGGGGTTATTTTCCGAGCAAGAGTTGGGGGAAATCGATGAGACGTTTGAGGTGATCAGCCTGCAAACGGTTCCCGGCCATTTCGAGCCGGATTTGCAGACAGAAGGCCAGTCGGATCCGCTCAAACGGTATCCGCGCGTCATGCATCCGCATCGTTTTAACGAAACGGCCAAAAAGTACATGCTGCACGAGCCCGTCATGGAAGTGCTGGCCGATCTATATGGGGAGGAAGCGCTCGCGGCGCAGAGCATGTTCTACTACAAACCGCCGGGCTCGCGGGGGCAGGCGCTGCATCAGGACAATTTTTACCTGCGCGTGGAGCCGGGGAACTGTATTGCCGCATGGACAGCCATCGATGCAGCGGATGAAGAAAACGGAGGCCTGCTCGTCGTACCGAGAACGAATCAGATGGAGATCATATGTCCGGAATTGGCGGACAGCCGCGAATCGTTTACGACCCATTACGTCAAGCCGCCGAAGGAGGAAAAAGCATTCCCCGCGTCGATGGCGCGCGGAGATGTGCTGTTTTTCAACGGCAACCTGATTCATGGTTCCTATCGCAACAAGTCGAAGGACCGCTTTCGCCGGGCGTTCATCTGTCATTACGCCAATGCCTCGGCGGCGCAGATCAGCCATTATTACCGGCCCTTGTATCGCCAAAATGGTGAACGGGTCGACCTGGCAAGCAATCCCGATGGAGGACCCTGCGGCGAGGAAGTGAAGACTGCTTATCCACATTAACAGGATTCACATGGAAGTAACAATCCTTGGTTATACTACCATTTAGCTTTATGAGGACAGGCACCAAGGATAGGAGAGGTCATTTTGGCAATGAGTTTGAGCTTTATTGCGGGCGCTATGCTTTTTCTTCAGCAGAGTCCCTTACAGGAGCAGCACCAACTATGCATCGACCGTGGCGGTTCCTGTATTCGGAACGTGAACCCCGCTGACTATACACAGCCTTATTCCGGCTTACCACTGATCGACGATGGCAAGCTCGATACATTGATCAAGCAGATCGATAAAGCGATATACCGGGCACCGGTCAACGCCACGATTAATGACAGCGGAGCTATCGTCAAAGAAGAAGCAGGCGCAAGGCTGAACCGTCAGGCGTTCCTAAAAGAGTTTTATCGTGCATATTACGATCCGACTATTTACCAGCTGCGGCCGCCGGAGCAGACGATCTATCCCAAGGTGGACAGTGAACTCCTTGCTGCCATTCGCGTTCAACCGATCGGGTACTATGTGACTTACTTTAACTCAAGAAACCAAAATCGATTTCATAACATCACATTAGCTTCAAAAGCAATTAACAATTATGTCGTGCTGCCGGGGGAGACGTTCTCCTTTAATCGTGTGGTCGGCGTCCGCACACCGGCAAAGGGCTATAAGGCCGCCAAAATTATTGTGCGCGGCGAGTTTTCGGAAGGCATCGGCGGCGGTATTTGCCAGATTTCCTCCACGCTTTTTAATGCGGCGGACCGGGCCGGTCTGAAAATCGTAGAGCGCTACTCGCATAGCAGATCCGTGCCTTATGTCCCGCCTGGGCGGGATGCGACCGTGAATTGGGGCGGGCCTGACTTCAGCTTCACGAACAATTACAATCAGGCCGTTCTGATCCGCTCCCAAGCGCTGCCAGGGCGGGTGGTTATTACGATTTTCACCTCCGAGCTGGTCAAGCATAAACCACGGCACGTTCCGAGCGCATCGGAGACGCTGCCGGAAGAAATTCACGCCGGGACGGGCGTCAACATGACGCCATAAGCCGTGCAGTCTTGCAAGCCCTAAGCGCTGTGGATGGCGCTTCAGGGCTTTTTTGCTTGGTCGTCCGCGTAGATAGGTAAGGTCAATATATGCATATTTTTGCTAAATATAAGCAATAAATCACAAGATTTTTAAAGGAGGCTCGGCTACAATAGACAGCAGGTTCAACAGGCTCAGAAAGGTGGAAACGTACATATGAAAACGTTTTTAGATGAGAACTTTTTGCTTACGAATGATACAGCCGTGCATTTATTTCACGACATTGCCAAGGACCTGCCGATTATTGACTACCATTGTCACTTAAGTCCGAAGGAAATTTATGAAAATATTCAATTCAACAATATTACCGAAGCTTGGCTGTACGGTGACCACTACAAGTGGAGAATGATGCGTGCCAACGGTGTGCCGGAAGAAAAAGTAACTGGACAAGCCAGTGATTATGACCGCTTCGTGGCATGGGCATCCACACTGCCGATGGCGATCGGCAATCCGCTGTACCATTGGTCGCACTTGGAGCTGCAGCGTTATTTTGACGTCAAGGAACTGATTAACGAGAAAAATGCGCCGGTTATTTGGGAAAAAGTGAACGCTAAGCTGGCTGAAGGCAACCTGCGTGCCCGCGACCTGATTACGAAATCGAAAGTAACGGTCATTTGCACGACGGACGATCCGACGGATTCGCTGGAATATCATATTAAAATCAAAGAGCTTCCGGATTTCGATACGCAAGTGCTGCCTTCCTATCGCCCGGACAAAGCGCTGGAAATCAACCGCGCGACATTCCGTCCATGGATTGCACAGCTGGAGAAGGCTTCCGGCATCGCCATCCGTAACTATGATGACTTATTGAATGCGCTGGAAAACCGCGCGGACTTCTTTGCTTCCGTTGGTTGTAAAGTATCTGACCACGCGCTTGACTATGTGCCTTACGCGGCTGCTTCCAAAGAAGAAGTTGCGCAAATTTTCCAAAGTGCTCTGGAAGGACAAGCTGTCAGCCTGGAAGATGAAAAGAAATACAAAACGTTCACCCTGATCTTCCTGGGCGGCGTTTACAAAAAGCTGGACTGGGCGATGCAGTACCACATTAATGCCTCCCGCAATAACAACGGCAAGGCGTTCCGTGAGCTTGGCCCGGATACAGGCTACGATTCGATCAATGACAGCCCTGTGGCGAGCGCATTGACGGGTCTGCTGTCCTCCTTGGCATTGGCAGAGTCGCTGCCGAGAACGATTTTGTACTCGCTGAATCCGCGCGACAACGAAATATTGGGTACGCTGATGGGCAGCTTCCAAGGCGAAGGCATCCCAGGCAAAATGCAATTGGGCGCTGCATGGTGGTTCAACGATACGAAAGACGGCATGCTGCAGCAAATGAAAACATTAGGCAATGTGGGCTTGCTGGGCCGTTTTGTCGGCATGCTGACAGATTCCAGAAGCTTCCTGTCCTATACGCGTCATGAGTATTTCCGCCGCCTGCTGTGCAGCATGATCGGTGAGTGGGTGGAGCAGGGCGAGTTCCCGAACGATGAAGAGCTGCTCAAGCAGCTTGTTGAAGGCATCAGCTACAATAACGCAAAGCAATATTTCAGTTTTTAAGATGTCAAAAAGCCTGCGAGCGAGCGATCGCTTGCGGGCTTTTTTTTGCTTGTTGGCGGTAAAACCCTGCAAAAATAACAGGATTTTTGGGGGTATGAGGTTGAATCGGCCTCTTCTCAGGCAAAAATGGCATGATTTCGCCCTGTTTCGGGCGACCTGCCTCGCTGGGGCCGATACGCTATCCGGCATGCTGTGCCCCCGCCCCGCCACCAGTGCCGCACCCGCCCTATTTCACCTGGCGCATCAGCTTGCGGCACTCCAGCGGGGTCTGCTGCGTCACTTGCTTGAAGACGCGGCCGAAATGCGCCACGCTGTCGAAGCCGGACTGCTCCGCAACGTCGATGACCTTGAGCTTCGTTTCACGGAGCAAGCGCTGCGCCTCGCGGATGCGCACATTATTCAGGTACTCGATGAACGAGAACCCGGTCGTCTCCTTAAACGCGCGGCAAAAATAGCTCGGGCTAATAAAAAACGACTCGGAAATCGACGTCAGCGTCAGCCTCGTCCGGTAGTGCTCGTTCATATAAGCGACAATCTCAAAGATTTTCGGATTCATCGCATGGTTACGCGCTTCTTTCGCACTCGTCTTATCGACGAGCCTGGAGCAATAAAGCAGCAGCTGCGTCAGCAGCGCATTGCTGCCCAGCTCCCACCCGTTCAAAGCCTGCTGCTGCTCGCGGAGCATGCTGAACAGCAGGTTTTCAACGAGTGTGCGATTGCTGCCCGTCAGCGAAAGAATATGCTGCTTCTGGGCAAAAGGCACAAGCAGATGCTCAGCCGCGTGCTCCCCCAGTACATCCACCCAATCCGCGCCAAAGCTGATCAAAATTCGCTCATGATGCTGCGCGTCCACATTATGCGTTTTATGAAGCTCGTTGCGGTCAATAAAAACAAGATCGCCCTCTTCAATCAAGTAAGAGCGGTCCTGAATGAAATAGTATCTTTTGCCGGACACCAGATAATAGATTTCATAATGGTCATGGAAATGATTGACAGGCATGGAGAAAGGGCCGCTGCGCTGCCGCTCGATCACATAAGTAGGCAAGGGAATTCACCTCTCGCATCATCATTTAACACTTTTTCTTATTATAGCAAAATATGCAAGAAAGCGCAGTTGAAAGGTAAGATTTGATTAGAAAATGAGCAAATATTGGTTTACCTTTATAGTAAGAAAAGCAGAAATCATAGAACTCGAGAGGGGAAGCCCAGAATGAAAAAGCGTTATGTAGTCGTTGGAACCGGAGGACGTGCCGAGTTTTTCTATGGCTCGATTGTGAGAGATTTTCAAGAGACTTCAGAGCTGGTCGCCATTTGCGATATCAATCAAACCCGTATGGATTTCACCAACCGTTTGCTCACTGGCAAATACGGATACCATGCGGTGCCTACTTATAAAGCGGATGAGTTCGAAGAAATGATTCGCAGAGAGAAACCTGACTACGTCATTGTAACGACGGTGGACCGGACGCATCATACGTATATTATCAAAGCGATGGAGCTCGGCTGCGACGTCATTTCCGAGAAGCCGATGACCGTCGACGAAGAGAAATGCCAGGAGATTCTGGATACAATCGAGCGTACGGGCCGCCAGCTGCGCGTGACGTTCAATTATCGCTATGCGCCGCATAACACCAAAATCCGCGAGCTCATCATGGATGGCGTAATCGGCGATGTGCATTCCGTTCATTTCGAGTGGCTGCTGAACACGGAGCACGGCGCGGACTATTTCCGCAGATGGCACCGTGACAAGCGCAACAGCGGCGGTTTGCTGGTGCACAAGTCCACGCACCATTTTGATCTGGTGAACTTCTGGCTCGGCACACAGCCGGAAACGGTTTTTGCCTTGGGCGGATTGATGTTCTACGGCAGAGAAAATGCTGAAAAACGCGGTGTAACGCAGTTCTATCAACGCGCGACAGGCAACGAGCTAGCCAAAGACGATCCGTTTGCGCTCCATTTGGATCAGAATGATCATCTGAAAGGCTTGTACCTGGATGCGGAGCATGAGGATGGCTACCAACGCGATCAGAGCGTGTTCGGCGACGGCATTAACATCGAAGATACAATGGGGGTAACGGTGCGTTACAAAAATAAAGCGATTTTAACCTACTCCCTTAATGCTTATATGCCATGGGAAGGTTTTAATGTGAACATCAACGGCAGCAAGGGCCGCATTGAAATGCGCGTTGTGGAAAAATCTTATGTAAACTCCGGCGGCAAAAAAGAAGACGAAGGCGCTTTGCAGGAAAAAACAATCAAAGTGTTCCCGATGTTTGATGCTCCTTACCAAGTACAGATCGAAGAAGGCGTAGGCGGCCATGGCGGTGGCGACCCGATCTTGCTGAAGGATATTTTTGACAAACCGGCCGATGACCGCTTCCAGCGCGCAGCCTCGCACGTGGATGGCGCCATGTCGATCTTGACAGGTATTGCCGGCAACATTTCTTTGCGTACGGGTCTTCCGGTGCAAGTCGATAAATTGGTGAAATTTTAACGCCCATGTGGAACCCGGACTCGTTCATGGAGGGGCTGTACAGCTCCTTTGAAGCCAAGCGTCTGGAGAAGCGTCAGGCAGAGAGCACGGAAGCGACACGCGTCAGGCACCGACAGCGCCTGGCAGAGGCGCTGTCGGTGCCGCTGCTGAAGGACGAACTGCGCCCCCGCCTGCTTGAACGCGTGGTGCTCGCCGACCACATCCGCGAACGTGTCGAATTCGGCACGTTCAGCGGCCTGCGGGTGCCGGCCTATGTGCTGCTGCCGAAGGGACCGCTGCGCGGTAACCCGGCCGTGCTGGCTGTGCACGGCCACGGCTATGGAAGCAGGCAGATCTCCGGCCTGCTTCCGGACGGGACTGAGAACGTCGGCGAGCCGGACGTTCACGGCAACTACGCGCTCGAGCTCGTACGGCGCGGTCTCGTTGTGCTGGTCCCCGAAGTGTTCGGCTTCGGGGACCGCAGGCTGGCCGCCGACCTGGAGGCGGGTGAGGTCGGCAGCAACTCGTGCCAGACGCTGGCTGCGCATTTGCTGTTGTACGGCATCCCGCTCGCCGGCTTACGGGTGCAGGAGGCGCTCCGTGCGCTGGACTACCTCGTCACACGGGAAGAGGTCGACCCGCAGCGCATCGGCTGCTTCGGCTTCTCCGGCGGCGGCCTCGTCGGGGCCTACGCTGCAGCGCTTGATGCGCGTATCCGCGCGACGGTGCTGTGCGCGTTTGCCAACACCTTCCAAGGCAGCATCATGCATGTTCGCCATTGCATCGATAATTACTTGCCCGGCGCTCTGGATATCGCGGAGCTTCCGGAATTGATTGGGCTGGTCGCTCCGCGCGCGCTTTTTATTGAATCGGGGGAGCAGGATCCTATTTTCCCGGCGGTAACCGCGAGAGCGGCTGTGGAACATCTGCAGCGAACCTATGCGAATGAGCAGGCGGAGTCGCGCTTGGGTGTGCACTTATTTCCAGGCGTACATGAAGTGAACGGCAGTCGGGCCTATCCATGGCTGGTTGAACAATTATGAGCCAAGAGCTTGCAGGTCATCATCCTGCGGCTCTTCTTTGCTTTATAATCGAATCTATCTGTGCTAACCTGAAAGAGATAGCGTAAGGTGGTGCAGTTTTTTGAAAAGACTCTTGGTTACAGGTTACAAAGCTGCGGAATTAGGCATCTTCTCCCTGAAGCATCCCGGCATTTCGATTATTAAAAAAGCGCTTCAAAAGAAGCTTCTCGCCTTGCTGGATGAAGGGCTGGAATGGGTTATCGTGAGCGGGCAATGGGGTGTGGAGATTTGGGCGGCGGAAACCGCACTTGAACTGAAGCGGGACTACCCGGCACTTAAGCTCGCGGTGATTACCCCCTTTTTGCAGCAGGAAGAAAATTGGAGTGACGAAAAAAAAGAAATCTACAGCAGCGTCATTGGACGCGCCGATTATGTCAACAGCATCACGAAAACGAAGTATGAAGGTCCGTGGCAGTTCAAAGAGCGGGACAAGTTTTTACTGCGCAATACGGATGGGATTTTGCTCGTTTACGATGAAGAGACCGAAGGGTCTCCGAAGTTTATGAAAAGGCAGGCGGAGCAAATCGGCGTAAGCCAAACTTATCCGATCATCGTGATCAATGCGTTTGATTTGCAAAATGTAGCGGAGGATGACCATGTCGATTCATGGGCGCATGGGGGAGAGGCGGAAGTGCGGGACGATCCTGGCCATTATGACTTCTAGCTGCTTCCATGAAAGATGGAAACTGGATAAGGGGTGGACACCATGTCGGAAAATACGTCTTGCGCCTGCTCGGTGAGTAGGGGCAGTGAGCAGTCTGAGCGGGCGGATCGTGTTGAGCACGAGCTCGCGGCCACTAGTGAAAGCGCTATACTAACAGCTGCGGAGGGCATGATCTTACTGCCTGGCGGCGAGTTTTGGATGGGCGATGATAGCGGGGAGGGGTTTCCTCAGGACGGCGAGGGACCTGTCCGCGCTTTTACGCTCGATCCGTTCTATATTGATCCCTACGCTGTGACGAATGAGCTATTCGCCCAATTCGTAGCGGCAACCGGTTATGTGACCGAAGCGGAGTCTTTTGGCTGGTCGTATGTGTTTCACCTGTTTGTTCCGGAAGCGCTGCGGGAACAGGTGGATGGCGTCGTGAGCAATGCGCCATGGTGGTGGAAGATCGACGGCGCCTATTGGCGCGCGCCGGAAGGGCCCGGCTCGGATGTGACGAGCCGGCCGGACCATCCCGTCGTTCACGTCTCGTGGAACGACGCCGAAGCTTATTGCCGCTGGGCTGGCAAGCGGCTGCCGACCGAAGCCGAGTGGGAGTATGCGGCACGCGGCGGGCTTGCTCGGAAGCGTTATCCCTGGGGGGATACGCTTCTTGTCAAGGGACAGCACCGCTGCAACATCTGGCAGGGGCTGTTCCCGAAAGTGAACCACGCATCCGACGGGTATGCGGGGACGGCGCCTGTGCATGCCTACGAACCGAACGGCTATGGGCTGTATAATGTGTCTGGCAACGTCTGGGAGTGGTGCCAGGACTGGTTCAGCCCGGATCATCACCGGGCGGCGGCTGCGCATAATCCCACAGGCCCTGCCAAAGGCACAGCCAAGACGACCAAGGGTGGCTCTTACCTGTGTCACAAATCTTATTGCAATCGCTACCGCGTAGCGGCGCGCACCTCGAACACGCCCGATAGTTCATCCGGGCATATGGGCTTCCGCTGCGCTGCCGATGCGCCTAAAACATAAAAAACAAAAAGAAACCAACACTGTTTTCATAGGGTTGGTTTCTTTTTTTGTCCAATAAACAAAAAAATAAAATATATTCAAAAATAAACAAAGATGTGGTACGATGAATCCATCAAGAACAAACATAGACTCATGGGAAGAAAACATGGACAATACTTAGGAGGGTACATATGGTTGCGAATTTGTGGGAAACGGACAAAGCAAGTGCAGTAAAGAGCGGATTAGACGAGTTGGTTTACCGTTCGAATTTATTGGGAACGGATCGCGCAGTGGCGAACTGGGGCGGCGGCAATACATCGATGAAGACGATTGAAACCGATTTCCGCGGTCGCGAAGTGGAAGTCATGTGGGTGAAAGGCAGCGGTTCTGACCTGGCTACGATGAAAGCGAAAAATTTCACAGGTTTGCGCATGGAAGATATCCGTCCGCTGTACGAGCGCGAGGAAATGTCGGACGAAGAGATGGTCGCTTACTTGGCGAACTGCATGATCGACAGCAAGCATCCGCGTGCTTCCATTGAGACTCTTTTGCATGCATTCCTGCCATTCAAACACGTTGACCATACACACCCGGATGCGATTATCAGCCTCTGCTGCGCACATAACGGCAAAGAGCTGGCGAAGGAAATTTACGGTGACCGATTTGTTTGGGTGCCTTATGTACGACCTGGTTTTACTTTATCCAAAATGATCGCGACTGGCGTGAAAAATAACCCGAATGCAGAACTCGTCCTCATGGAGAAGCACGGTCTTGTGACTTGGGGCGAAACGAGCGAAGAGAGCTACCGCAAAACGCTGGCGATCATCCAGGAAGCGGAAGATTTCATCGAAGCCCGTGTGAATGAGAGCGATCTCTACGGCGGAACGAAGTACGAGTCACTTTCCGAGTCTGAGCGCAACGAGCTGCTGGTTCAAGTGCTGCCTCTCGTTCGCGGAGCGGTAAGCGCCGAGAAGAAAATGATCCTGACCGTCGATAGCGCAGACGATGTGCTTAAATTCGTCAACAGCAAAGATGCGGCTGTGTTGTCGCAAGTCGGCGCAGCTTGCCCGGATCACCTGGTACATACCAAAATGAAGCCGCTTTACATCGACTGGAATCCGAATTCCCGCAATGCCGATGAGCTGGCCGCAGCTTTAACTGCCGGTATCGCAGCTTACAAGGAAGAATATAAAGCTTACTTTGAACGCAACAAAAACGAAGGCGACGTTATGTTCGAATCCGCGCCACGCGTTATTTTGATCCCGGGGATCGGTATGATTAACACTGGAAAAAGTTGGGCAATGGCACAAGTGAGCGGCGCCTTGTATCACCGTGCGATTTCCGTAATGAGAGGCGCGACGGCGCTTGGCACATTCGTATCCTTGAGCGAAAACGAATCCTACAACGTGGAATACTGGCCGCTAGAGCTTTACAAGCTGACACTGGCTCCTGCAGAAGCCGAATTCTCCCGTAAAGTTGCCTTCATCACAGGCGGTGCAGGCGGTATCGGCAGCGCAACAGCTCGCCAATTGCTGAAAGACGGCGCTCACGTTGTTCTCGCTGACCTTAACCTGGAAGGCGCGCAAAAGCTGGCGGCTGAATTGAATGAGCAGCATGGCGAGAATAGAGCTTATGCCGTGAAAATCGACGTAACCAAAGAGGAAGAAGTGGAATCTGCCTTCCATGAAACGATTCTTGCTTACGGCGGTGTTGATATTATCGTCAACAATGCGGGTCTGGCAACTTCAAGTCCTTTTGATGAAACGTCCCTCAAAGAATGGAACCTGAACATGAACGTGCTCAGCACCGGATATTTCCTCGTTGCCCGTGAAGCGTTCAAGATTATGAAGAAGCAAAAAGTCGGCGGCAGCATGGTATTCGTAGGCTCCAAAAACTCCGTGTACGCAGGCAAAAACGCTTCCGCTTACAGCACAGCCAAGGCTGCTGAAATTCATTTGGCACGCTGTATCGCTGCAGAGGGTGGCGAATACGGCATTCGCGTTAATTCCGTGCTTCCGGATGCAGTACTGCAAGGCTCGGCGATCTGGAACTCCAGCTGGCGCAACGAACGTGCGGCTGCTTATGGGATTGAGCCGGATCAGCTTGAAGAGTACTACCGCAAGCGGACCACGCTGCTTGTTAATATTTTCCCGAAAGACATTGCAGAAGCTATCGTATACTTTGCTTCTTCCAAAGCGGACAAAACGACGGGCTGTATGATTACTGTGGATGGCGGCGTTCCTGCAGCTTTCACACGCTAAGATACCTATTATAGGAGGATATTCCGATGAGCGATCGCGCATATGCACTGTTTGAAGAACAGCAAGCAGCCAGAGGCATTGACCTCGAAGCTGTAAAAAGCAAGCTGAAAGCACTCAAAGTAGAAACCCCATCCTGGGGATACGGGGATTCGGGCACTCGCTTTAAAGTTTTCAAGCAAAACGGAGTTCCGCGCAATCCTTTTGAAAAGTTTGAGGATGCTGCGCAGGTACACAAGCTGACCGGCGTTTGTCCATCGGTTGCGATCCATATCCCTTGGGACAAAGTGGATGACTACGCGAAGCTGAAGCAGCATGCGGCTGATCTGGGTGTGGCCATTGGCGCCGTGAACCCGAACTTGTTCCAGGAAGACGACTATATTTTTGGCAGTGTCACGAACTCCAACCCGGCAATCCGCCGTAAAGCGACAGATCACCTGCTTGAGTGTGTCGACATTGCCAAAACGGTCGGCTCCGATGTGCTCAGCCTGTGGTTCGCAGACGGCTCCAACTATCCGGGGCAGGTGGATATCCGCAAGCGTAAGGCTTGGATGTATGAAGCGCTGAAAGAGATGTATGCTGCGATGACGCCTAACATGCGGATGCTCATTGAATACAAGTTCTACGAGCCAGCCTTCTATCACACCGATTTGGCCGATTGGGGCATGGCCTTCAATATGGCGAACAAATTGGGCCCGCAAGCGGAAGTGCTCGTGGATACGGGACACCACCCGCAGGGGACCAATATTGAACATATCGTCACTTATTTATTGGACGAAAATAAATTAGGCGGCTTCCATTTTAACAGCCGTAAATATGGCGACGACGATTTGATCGTTGGTTCCGTCAATCCATACGAACTTTTCCTTATTTTTTATCAAATTCTGGATGCGGCGAATGATCCGAACCCGCAAATCCGCCAAGCAGCGAACAATATTGCTTATATGATCGATCAAAGCCATAACATTGAGCGCAAAATTCCAGCCATGCTGCGTTCCGTACTGAACGTGCAGACGCAATATGCCAAAGCCTTATTGATTAACCTGGATGAAGTCAGGGACGCGCAAGAGCGTCAGGACGTGCTTGCCGCAGAGGATGCCGTGCGTCGCGCGCATGAGTTCGATGTCACTCCGCTGCTGCACGCGGTTCGTGAAGAGATGGGCGTGCCTGTGGATCCGATGAAAGCTTACTTGGCCAGCGGGTATGACGAAAGCATCAATGTCCGTGGCAAAGGCGGTGCCAGCTGGTGAGCAGGCTATCGACCGTACTGGCATTTGATTTAGGAGCAAGCAGCGGTCGAGCGATCATCGGTAAGCTTGATTCTGAAGCGGGCCAAATGACGATCGAAGAAATTCACCGCTTCCCGAATGATCCCGTGAAGGTGGGCGACCGCCTTCACTGGGATATTCTCCGGCTGTTGCACGAGATCAAACAGGGCATCCTCAGCGCCAAGCATTTAGGCTATGCCGACCAAATCGAGAGCTTGGCCATCGATTCCTGGGCGGTTGACTTTGGCCTCCTTGCCCCTGGCGGAGAGCTTCTTGGAAATCCATACCATTACCGGGATCATCAGACGGATGGTGTCATGGATCATGTGATCGCAAGCATCGGGCAGGCGAAACTTTATGCTAAGACAGGCCTGCAGTTTCTGCAGTTTAACACCATTTATCAGCTATGCGCGATCCAGCAGCGCAACCCGCAGCTTTTAAAACAGGCGGACGCTCTTCTTATGATACCGGACCTTTTGCGTTACTTCCTCACGGGTGAAAAACATAGTGAGTTCACCAATGCTACAACGACACAGCTGCTCAATGCGACTACGCATGCCTGGGATGCGGAGCTGCTGGAACAGCTCGATTTGCCGGCCAACTTACTTCTTCCTCCTGTTCCTTCAGGAACAAGAGTGGGCGCTTTGACCGCTTCCATTTGCTCAGAGCTGGATGTTCCATCGCTGCCTGTCATTGCCGTAGGCGAGCATGATACAGCCTCCGCTGTCGTAGCCGTTCCTGCGCTGCAGGAAGACTTCGCCTTCTTAAGCTGTGGCACGTGGTCTCTGCTCGGCTCGGAAACTCCGCAGCCCATCTTGAGTGAACAGGCATTGGCCTGGAACTTCACGAACGAGGGCGGCGTCTATGGCACCAACCGCTTGCTCAAGAACATCATGGGCCTTTGGCTCATTCAGGAATGCAAGCGCGCTTGGGATAAGGACGGGGAAGTGTTCAGCTTTGCCGAGCTTGTTAAGCTGGCTGAGCAGGCTCCGCCGTTCAATTCGTTTATCGATCCGGATGACGATCAGTTCCTCAGCCCGGACCACATGCCGAAGCAAATTCAGCAGTACTGCCGGGACACGCAGCAAGCCGTTCCGCAAACCAAAGCTGAGCTGATCCGTTGTGTCATGGAGAGCTTGGCTCTGAAATACCGGCTTGTCCTGGAGCGGACGGAGCAATTAACCGGCAAAACGTACACAGGTCTCCATATCGTAGGCGGAGGTATTCAGAACGAGCTGCTGTGCCAATTCACATCCAACGCTATCGGACGCGAGGTGTGGGCAGGGCCTGTAGAGGGTAGTGCCTTAGGCAACCTTGTAGTACAATGGATAGCACTCGGGTATATCCCAAATTTAAGTGAAGCCAGAAAGCTGATACGCAATTCATTCCCAGTGAAAACGTACATCCCTAACGCGGAAAAAGACTGGCAGGAGGCGTATGAAGCTTTTCATCGGGTGGTATCCCGATCGATAGTGAAATGAGGGAAGACAATGCTCGTAGTGGAAAGATGGCAGAAAATCGTTCAATTGGTCAATGAGAGAGGCAGCATCCGCGTTACTGAGCTGAGTGAGCTGTGCCAGGTCACGGAAGAAACGATACGTCGCGATTTGGATAAATTGGAAAGCGAAGGAAGGCTGATGCGCAGCCATGGCGGCGCTGTGAGCGTGAAGGAAGCGCAGTCCGAAGTTCCCTTCATGGAGCGGGAATCGGCATATGCCGACTTCAAAAACAGCATTGCCAAGGAAGCGGTGTCACGCATCCGAGAGAATGACCGCATCATTTTAGATGCGAGCACGACAGCTTGGTACATGGCAAGACTGATTCCAGATATGCCATTAACCATTATTACCAATTCAATCAAGGTCGCGCTTGAGGTCAGCACCAAAGAAAAAATTCAAGTGATTTCCACCGGAGGGCTTCTGTCCCCCAAATCACTTTCATATGTAGGACCGCTCGCTGAACGCTCACTCGATACGTACCACGCCCATAAGCTGTTCTTGTCCTGCAAAGGCGTACACATGCAGCGGGGCATCAGTGAATCCAATGAGCTGCAAGCGCTCATTAAGCAAAAAATGATTTCCATTGCCGATGAGACGTACCTGCTGGCTGATCATAGCAAATTCGGCATGCAATCGCTAACGCAAGTGGCCGGCTGGCAGGACATCCATTACTTGATCACCGACCAGCAAACCAATACGGACAATGTCAGTCTGATTCGTGAAAAAGGGGTCAACGTCTTGCAATTAGATAGAAATTAATTGAGATTGTATGTACCATCACCAGTATTGTTTATATCATGCTGAGGGTGGTTTTTTGTATAAACGTATCCCAGCAGAGTCTACAGTAGGCTCTGCGCAAGAAGTCGGGGGAGGGAGTCTACGACATCATGAAAGTTTCACTGTTTATAACCTGCTTAAGTGATCTTGTCTATCCCAAAGTCGGGGCCTCAATGGTACAACTATTAGCCCGCTATGGGGTCAAGCTTGACTTTCCGGAAGTACAGACGTGCTGCGGTCAGCCTGCTTTTAACAGCGGATATTGGAACGAAGCGAGGAGTGCGGCTTTAACGCTGCTGGAAGCTTTTGAGGACAGCGATTTTGTTATTTCGCCATCAGGTTCTTGCACAAGTATGATTCATCACTATTACCCGAAGCTGTTTGAAAATGATCCCGTCAACTTGGCCAAAGCCAATCGACTTATTGAAAAAACGTATGAATTCTCGCAGTTTATCGTACAAGTGCTTGGCGTAACAGATTTGGGGGCGGTCTTCCCGCATAAAGTGACCTATCATCCGTCCTGCCATGGCAGCCGATTATTAGGTGTAAAGAATGAGCCGATGGCGCTCATGCAGCAAATTCGAGACCTCGAGCTCGTCCCGCTGCCGCATGCAGAAGATTGCTGCGGATTCGGAGGAACGTTTGCGGTGAAAATGTGTGATATTTCCGGCGCAATGGTCTCAGAGAAATCCGATCATGTCTTGGAGACAGAGGCTGAAGTGCTGGTTGGTCTGGACATGGGTTGTTTGATGAACATATCGGGGAACCTCTTGCATCGCGGGAAGCCTGTGAAAGTGATGCATCTTGCCGAACTACTTGCTGAGGGAGTGAAGTTGGCGCATGAGCGAGCATAAGGCAACAAGTTCAGTTAAAGAAAGATCCAAAGTCGCATTGAACAACGACTTTTTGCGCAATGCGGTCAAGTTCACAACCGAGCGTCTCAAAAACGGAAAATTAGCTGCCGCCGAAGAGCACGGCAATTGGGAAGAATGGCGTGAACGAGGCCGCCAAATCCGCCTGCATACGATCGCACACTTGGATTACTATTTGGCAAGATTCGTAGAGAATGCCAGGGCTCAAGGCGTCCATGTTCATTTCGCAGCAGATGCGGCTGACGCTGTCCGCTTGACGATGCAAATTGCCGAGCATAAAAAGGCCAAAAGCGTCGTCAAATCCAAATCAATGGTTTCCGAGGAACTGCATATTAATCATGCACTTGAACAACTCGGTGTCGAGGCAGTTGAAACCGATTTGGGCGAGTATATTATCCAGCTTGCGGGTGAAACTCCGTCGCATATTATTATCCCTGCCATTCATAAAAACCGCTACCAGATCGCCGAGCTCTTATCCAAAGAAGCAGGCGAAGAACTGCCGCCGGATACGGGGATTTTGGCAGGCTTTGTGCGACGGAAGCTGCGCGAAAAATTTCTTGAAGCCGACATCGGGATGACAGGCTGCAATTTTGCTATCGCCGAAACAGGATCCATCGTCCTGTTCGAAAATGAGGGTAACGCGCGTATGGTTAGCACTGTGCCCAAGACCCAGATCACATTCATGGGGATGGAACGGATTATCCCGACCCTGGACGATCTCGAGGTCATGGCGACTCTTTTGCCGCGCTCGGCGACAGGTCAGAAGCTGACGGTTTACATGTCCGTCATATCGGGACCGCAGCGCCAGACAGACGGCGATGGCCCGGAGGAAATGCACGTTATCATCTTGGATAACGGACGGTCATTGCAACTGGGCGATCCGCAGTTTCAAGAGCTGTTGAACTGCATCCGGTGCGGCGCCTGCCTTAATGCCTGCCCGGTTTACCGGCATATCGGCGGTCATGCTTATGGTGGTGTGTACAGCGGGCCGATTGGCGCCGTTTTAACCCCAGCGCTTAATAAGAACGTCGCCGAATGGGACGATATCGCCAATGCATCAAGCTTATGCGGTGCCTGCTATGAAGCCTGCCCCGTGAAAATTCCGCTGCACGATATGCTCGTTTACTTGCGTCGCCGCAAAGTTGAGCGCGGTTCCAAGGATCCGCTGGAACAGGCAGGCATGTCAGGATTCAAGTTCCTGATGTCCAATGCAAACCGGGTCAAAGCATTCGTAAAGCTTGGCCGTATAGGGCAAAAAATGCTTGTTCGGGACGGACATATCAAAGCCAAAATCGGCCCATTAAAGGGATGGAATTCCTACCGCTATGCGCCCAGCTTGCCGAAGCAAACATTCCGTGAGTCCTGGAAAGATATCGAGCAGGGTCTGGCAGGGACGCTGCCTGAGCTTAGCACGGATATCAAAGCGCGAATGGAACAGCTTATGGCTCAGCGTACCGGAGGAGGGAAGTATCATGGGTAAATCGGATGCAGATTTTTTGCAAAGGCTTCACGAAGAAGCGCTTCAGAAGCAAGAAGCTTTCTTCGGTAACATTGCCAGCCGTCTTGGCAGAGAACGTCGTTTACAAACAGCTCCAGTAAGGAGCATCAAAGGAGCCCCAGAGTTCTGGGAAGACGTACAATTGTCCGTAGAGCAGCGGGTCGAACTGTTTATGTCCAACTGGCAAAAGGCCGGCGGGCATGTCCAACGTCTCTCTCGAATGTCGGATGTAAAGCAGTTTATTGACAATTTTATCGCAACGACACAGGCTAGACATTTGATCATTCAAGATCAGGATGAGCTTGCGGAGCTTAGAACTGCGCTGAAAGCGTCAACAGATATTAATCTCACCGTGTGGAACTCAGGTGCAGCTAGCGAAGGCGAAAAAGACGAGCTCGTAGCCAAAGCTGCAGGCGCAGATATTGGTATTGTCGCTGTGGAGCATGCTGTTGCTTACACGGGTTCACTCGTTGTTACATCGGACCCTGCGCGTGGCCGAAGCGTCAGTCTATTGCCTACGACACTCATTGCCGTCTTGCCGCTGAGCCGCCTTAAAACCAAGCTTGGTGAAGTGCTGCGGCCATTCGATGTTCTTCCGCTAAAAGAACGTCCAGCAGGTATTCATTTTATTTCAGGCCCCAGCCGATCCGCCGATATTGAAAATGATTTGACCATTGGCGTTCACGGTCCTGGTGTCGTATATGCGTTAATCGTAGATGAAATTTGATTATGACCATTGTGGAGCTGTAGGAGAGATGTCTTCTCTATACGGCTCTTTTTTTAGTGTGTGAAACGCTTACTGCGTGACTGCCCCGGAGAATGTACTATTCGATGGACTGTGCTCTGGGTACTATCCCACTGGCTCAGAATGGAGAACCGATAATCTATTTGCTCTAGAACTGAAAAGGCAGGGCATCTTTCTTACATATGAAAGCAATGAAAGCTTGGTTAAGCGGCTAGTGCGGTCATTTTTTTGCCTGAGAATTGCTCGGAGTAACGTTTGTCAACGAAAAAGCACAGTAGGCTTAAATCATTGAAAAAAGATTGCTTTTGCTTACCATAATTGAAGCGGAAACAGAATTCATCTAAATATAGTTGAAGATATTTGGAACCTATACCGTGGAATGTTTGATTGATCCATTTGCTGGCTTGGGCGGCTAGAGACATAAGAGGGCGGCGTTTTTTGGGGCTATACAGGCCGGTTACAATATGCATTCGTTCTTTAGGTGTTTGCACGTAGTTCTCACAGAAATCGTTAATATGAGAGCGGGCGATATGCCTCTCTTTTGGGTGATTGGGGAGTGTATGTTTGATTTTTAAATTGTGAATTTCTCCGTTTTCATCTTGAGATGCACCAACGAGTAGCAGATGTTCCTGAGGGTGCTTATGCACAGAGGGATTAAACGGACGTCCATAAACAGCGGAGTTGATCTGAACATTGCCGGAAAGGGATGATTGATGGTTGGCAAGCTGAAGCTTCTGGCGGATTTTATGAAGCATGGACCATGCGGTTTTATAGGTGACTTGCAGCTTTTCTTGTATTTCGACTGCTGTTGTTCCTTGTTCTGTTCGTGACACGAGAAAAATTGCTAGCAACCACTTCCGCAGCGTTGTACGGCTGCCTTCCATGATCGTCCCTGCAATTAAGGATGTTTGGTGGCGGCATGAAGAACACTCATAGAGTGGCAAGCGACGTGTGCACGTAACATAAGCGTGCCTGTGGCTGCATCGAGGACAGTTGAAACCGTTAGGCCACTTGTTCGCAGCAACAATCTCAAAACAAGCTTCTTCAGAATCAAAGCGAGTATGGAATTGTTCAATGGACATGGATGTAAAATTCATCTGGTGTCAACTCCAATCCGTTTAAATAACATTTCGAACATTTGTTCTTATTTCATTATAACGAACATTTAATCTGGTTTCAAGCTGAAAATTCTGAGCGAATGGGATAGTGTCGAGAGGTAAGGTTTTTGAAATAAAGTGTGTGGATCGGAGGAAATGAAGTGCGGTGCGGACTGATTCTGAGCGAATGGGATGGTGTCGAGAGGGAAGGTTTTTGAAATAAAGTGCGTGGATCGGAGAGAAATGAGAGTGCGATGAGGGGGGATTCTGAGCGAATGGGATATTGTCGAGAGGTAAGGTTTTTGAAATAAAGTGTGTGGATCGGAGGAAATGAAGTGCGGTGCGGACTGATTCTGAGCGAATGGGATAGTGTCGAGAGGGAAGGTTTTTGAAATAAAGTGCGTGGATCGGAGGGAAATGAGAGTGCGATGAGGGGGGATTCTGAGCGAATGGGATAGTGTCGAGAGGGAAGGTTTTTGAAATAAAGTGTGTGGATCGGAGGGAAATGAGAGTGCGGTGCGGGCGGATTCTGAGCGAATGGGATAGTGTCGAGACAGAAGGTTTTTGAAATAAAGTGCGTGGATCGGAGGAAATGAAGTGCGGTGCGGACTGATTCTGAGCGAATGGGATAGTGTCGAGAGGGAAGGTTTTTGAAATAAAGTGCGTGGATCGGAGGGAAATGAGAGTGCGGTGCAGGCGGATTCTGAGCGAATGGGATAGTGTCGAGAGGGAAGAGAGAGTGCGGTTCGGGGGATTCTGAGTGAACGGGATAGTGACAAGAGGGAGTGGTCTTCGTAAAGGGGCAGCGCCAGGGGAGCTGGGGCAGAAGGGATAGCGATGTGGGAGGGCGTGCTGAGCAGAATAAACAATGTTCGAGGGCAAGGGGGGGGGGGAAACAAAAACAACCAATTTCAGCGGCTAACCTTGAATGCAGGTTGACCCGCTTGCAATTGGCTGTTTGTTTAGCTTTTAACGGACATACCACTCGCCGGACGTCCAATGACTGGCTTTCCAGCGAAGTACATCTGGACTAGCCAAATGGACAATTTCTTTGAAAAATTCCAGCTGTTCGAGATCTGTCATTGGTTTAAAGTTTTTGGCAATAGCGAGGTTCTTCTCCAACTGCTCCATGGATTCCATACCGACAATTGTAGTGGATATAGGTAATGAGAACGTATATTGCAAAGCTTTTTCATACCACGGCGCCAGTTTGCCTAATGCCATAGCTTTCATGCCGATGATAGCGACGCCCTTCTCGTTGGCTCGAGGCAAAAATTCATGAGCAAAGCTGTAAACGAGATGATCTGCTGCCGATAAGGCAACTAAAGCACTGTCGAATGGAAATCGCTCGATAGCTTCCAATTGAACGCGCGGATTCGTGTGCCCACTGATGCTGAGATGTTTGATAATCCCTTGTTCTTTGGCTTCGATTAGCGCTTCGAGGGCTCCGCCTTTGGCAAAGATTTGGTTAAGCTCGTCCATAGTCATGATGTTATGTAATCGCCATTCTTCAACATGATCGGTCTGCAGCCGCTTAAGGCTTGCTTCCAGAAGCTTCAATGATCCGTCTCGAGTACGGTCATTGGTTTTGGTAGCGATCCAAACCTGATCTCTCCGGCCGAGCAACGCTTTGCCAAGCCGCTCTTCAGACTGTCCGGCTGAATAGCTGGGAGCCGTATCGAAGTAAGTAATCCCTTCATCGATTGCCCGATGTACGATTCTCAAAGCTTCCTCTTCCGTACAATGATGTTCATCGACGATCCGCTGAGCACCAAAGCTGAGGAGAGGGAATTGGGTTCCCGTTTGTCCGAAATTACGCTTTTCCAAATCAATCATCACCCCTTAATCATAGTTTATCCAAAATTTGCAGTAATTACGAATGTCGATTTTTGAAGGGTTTTGCAAGCCGGAGGTCTAAAAGTAGTGTAAGGGAGAAATCAAAATAGACATTTCTTGAGGCTTAGGGCCTAGTTTCTGACAAAAAATGATTGTATTCCACAAGAAATGCACTTATTATTTTATCATGTGCAGTCAAAACGTTTAAGAGATTATTTGGAGAGGTGCGAAAAGATGGAAAAGTCGTCGTTGATTGGCATTGTTCTTGCGTTTGTCGCCATCGGTGTAGGTATGGTTTTGAAGGGAGCTAGTTTGTCGGCACTACTCAATCCTGCGGCGATGTTAATTATCTTCGGGGGTACGGCTGCAGCCTTATTCATAGCATTCTCGCTTGATGAAATGAAGAAGATTCCGAAATTATTAAAGATTATTTTTACTGAACAAAAGTTGATGCCGAAAAAAGAATTGATCGATACATTTATTAACTGGGTTTCGATTACGCGTCGTGAAGGCTTGCTATCCCTGGAAACTCAGGCAGAGGAATTATCTGACCCGTTCATGAAAGGCGGCATGCGGCTGATCATTGACGGCAATGACCCTGATTTTGTCCGAGACGTGTTGCTTGAAGATATTGCTGAGATGGAAGCAAGACATAAGAGATACGCACTTATTTTTACACAGGCGGGTACATATGCTCCGACGTTAGGCGTTCTTGGCGCGGTTGTCGGCTTGATTGCGGCTCTTTCCAATCTGAATGAAGTTGAAAAGTTAGGGCACTTGATTTCCGCGGCATTCGTAGCCACTTTGTTCGGTATTTTCCTGGGTTATGTCATTTGTCACCCTTTTGCCAATAAGCTGAAGCAGAAGTCGAAAAAAGAAGTTGAGATTAAGCTGATGATTGTCGAGGGATTGCTGTCCATTCAATCAGGTGTTTCTGCGAATTCTGTGAAGCAAAAGATGTTGATTTTCATCGCCAACTCGGAGCGGCATGTGTTTGAGGAGGAAGCAAAAGAGGGGGCACCGCAGTGAGCAAAAAGAAGCATGAGGAACATGAAGAACACATCGATGAAACTTGGCTCATTCCGTATGCGGACTTGCTTACTCTGCTTCTAGCTCTCTTTATTATTCTATTTGCATCCAGCAACATGGACGCCAAAAAGTATGATACCGTGATGAAATCTCTGAACAGTGCATTTACTGGAGGCATGGCGCCATTTTCAATGTCGAGTCTGATTCCGATTGATGAGTCTGCGAATACGACCAAAAGTAACGGTCAGGATCAGAACAGCGCGCAAAGCCAGCTGGCAGCTAAGCTGCAAAAAGAGGAAAAGGATCTTGAAGAGCTGCAAAAGAGCATGGACGGTTTTATTAAAGAGAATAATATGGGTGATCAGTTAACAACAAAGCTGGATAATGCCAAGTTGACGATAACGATCAGTGACAAGGCATTGTTCGATTCCGGATCTGCAACGATTAAGGATGATGCAAAGACGTTAGCAGTGTCAATGTCCGATATGCTCAGCCGATATCCCGGATATCAAGTTGAGGTCGCCGGCCATACGGATAATGTACCGATTCATCGCCAAGACTTCGAAACGAACTGGGATTTGAGTGCGAAGCGGGCTGTGAATTTTATGAAAATTTTGTTGGAAAACACCAAGATTGATCCCTCTTATTATCATTCAGTTGGATACGGCGAGTACCGTCCCGTTGCTAGCAATGATACAACAGAAGGCCGGGCGCAAAATCGCAGAGTGGAAGTCAGTATTCTAAGAAACGTTAAGGCTACAGATGAAATTGCAAAATAAAAGAAATGCCCCGCTGCTTCCGTTTGGAAGAGCGGGGCATTTTTATATGAAAGATTAGGACTTTATTTCGGAGTCATCGATTTGAAACTTATTGATCTCCGTAAACAGTTGTTGAGCCAAGGTCAAGATGTCTTCGGACTCTTCCGCAATCCGGTTGATGGAAGCGTCTTGTTGCTGGGAAGTTGAGTTCACTTCTTCAACGCCGGCGGCAGTTTCCTGAGCAATTGCAGCAACGAATTGGACGGATTCAACCAATGTGTCATTTTTGGACTTCGCCAGTTCGATCTTAAGGTGGATGTTCTCAATCTGCTCTTGAATGCCTTGCATGGAGTGCTCAATCGCCTCAAATGAGCTCAAGGTATCGGCGACGCGCTCGTTTTGCGCGTTGGAGTGCTGACTTGCATGGATCAAGCTGCTTTGCAGTTCTTGAATTTGTTGTTGCAGTGTCAGAACGATGCCGCTGATCGTTCTGGATGAATCGTTCGTCTGCTGGGACAGCTGACGAACTTCGTCGGCGATCACGGAGAAGCCGCGCCCGTGATCGCCGGCTCTTGCCGCTTCGATCGCGGCATTCAAGGCCAGCACGTTCGTCTGCGTGGAAATCTCCGTGATCGAGTGAACGATGGCGCCGATTTGTTTCGAGCTGGCGCCCAGCGTCCGCATAGCTGCATCCACCTGCTGCAGCACCTCTTGCGACTGTTCGGAAGACGCCTTCAGCGCCCGAACAGATTGTGAACCCTGATGCGTGCCTGCGGCGGCTTCGCGGCTTACACGCATCATGAAATCCGCGAGTGCGGTGATGTCGCGGATTTCCGCTTCCAGCTCGGCGATGATGAGCGAGCTCTGCTCCGAACGCATCGCTTGCTCATCCGCGCCTGCGGAGATTTCATGGATCGCCTTCACAATGTCCGTATTCGCAACGGCAGTGACCTGCGAAAGACGCTGGAAGGCGTCGGAGTGGTCCGCAAGCGAAGAAGCGATTTGCTTCGAGGCGCCGAGCATGTCCCGCACTTGCACGATCATATGATCGAATTCATGGCTGAGGACGCCAAGCTCGTCTTTCGACGTTGAATTGATCGTATGCGTTAAATCGCCGGAAGCGATTACGGCGACAGCCTTTTGTAAACGAGCGATGGGAACCGTATAGGAACGAGTAATGAAGTAAGCAATGATGACAGTCACGATCATAACGAAAAGTGATGCAATTAGCATAACCTGTCCTGCACGGTCTAATCCTTCCGAAGAGAGGACTACCGCTTCATCTGCGGATTGTGCATAAGTGACATAGAACTTATCAACCAAGGTGAAGATCTGATCTTTTAAAGTTTGCGATTCACTATATAAAAATTGCAGATTCAATGCCAAGTCGGCTTCTTTTATTGACGGATCCAGTACCATCTTGGAGGCGGAGTCAAAATTGTTCAAGTAATCTACGGACAGTTGGATCAGCTGGCTTCGCCATTTTCTCTGCGCATCGGTTACCGCGGTATCGCCGATTTGTTTAATGTATTCATTAAAGGGGCCTCTTTTCGTATTGTAAGTTTCTATGTATTCAGGCTTCTTGGAAATCTCAAGTCCCGAAGCGATAATATTGAGCTCTTGCACGTTTTCTTTCAATTCCAGGGCCATTACTTTTAGTTTCATTTTATCATTCTGATGATGAAGATTCGCTTTAATCTGATTGATCTCATAGAAGTTAAAGCAGGCAATGCCCAAAAAGATAAGCAGTATACCGCTAAAGCTTGTGACTAGTTTAAAGCGCATCGTTCGGTTCATGATGAATTTCTTCATTTCAAGATCCCTCCATTGTTTTTAGTCAAAAATCGACTACTCTCTATTATTTTTGTTGTTTAATATAGGGCTTTTGTATTAAATGAGGACTAGATTTATATTAAGGAATTGTAAAAAGAAAGTTTTACATTACGTTTACGTTTCTTGGGTTTGTATTTTACATTCAATGGTTACTATAAGTTTGTAAGTTAGTTCGACAGCCTACTAGAAACTTCGAAACTAACAAAATGCAACATAAAATCAAAGGAGGACATGCTAACAATGTTTAAGTTCATGTCGAAAAAAGGAATCACATTTACTCTTTCCGCAGTATTGATGATGGGGTCATTAGTAGGATGCGGCGCAAAAACAGATACAAACAGCGCTTCTTCCGCAACACCTGCTGCAACAGCAGCTGCAACTGCTTCCGCTAAACCAAGCGATACTCCAAAAACAGAACTTTCCGGTACAGTAACAGCTTCCGGTTCCAGCGCATTGCTTCCTCTGGTTAAACAAGCGGCAACTGAATTCATGGAAAAGAACCCAAAAGTAACAATCAACGTTACTGCAGGCGGATCCGGTACAGGTATTAAAAACGTAGCTGACGGTACTTCCGATATCGGTAACTCCGATGTTGAGCCAGCAGCTGAGTTCAAAGATAAAGGTCTGGTTGACCACCAAGTAGCAATCGCTCCATTTGCTCTTATCGTAAACAAAGATGTAACTATCGATAACCTGACTAAACAACAAGCTTCCGATATCTACACTGGTAAAATCACAAACTGGAAAGATGTTGGCGGTAAAGATGCGAAAATCGTCCTGGTTCACCGTCCAGACAGCTCCGGTTCCCGTACACTTGTAAAACAAATCATCCTTGACAACAAAGAGTTCTCCAAAGAAGGTATCACGCAAGAAAACAGTGGCGCGGTTAAAACTGCAGTTGCAGGTACTTCCAGCTCCATCGGTTATGTAGATACTCCTTACATCGACGACACTTTGAAAGCTCTGAAAATTGACAATGTAGCGTTCACTGAAGACAACATCAAAAACGGTTCTTATAAATTGTATGGCGTTGAGCACATGTATACGAAAGGTGAAGCTAAAGACCCAGCTAAAGCTTTCATCGACTACATCTCCTCCAAAGAATTCCAAGGTAAACAAGTTCGTGACCTGAAATTCTTGCCAGCTGACTTGCTTAAAAAATAATAAGCTTTCACTTCTTAGGCCGCTGCATATATGCAGTGGCCTTTGGCAGTTTTGGCTAGCCGAGAAAAAAGTCGAAAATTTTACATAGCCTTTACAAATCAAGGGCAAAGGCTTTACATTCATCGCCTATTATTAAAGTATTGTTAATCTAGTAGAGGGGGATTACCCAATTGAGTACTGCAGCAGACAAGCTAACGACAGACTCCACAAAGGAGAGAAGTCGTCCGGTGATTACAAAGTGGACACGTAAACAGCATAGACAGGACAGCATGATGAGATGGGTGTTTGTAGGTAGTGCGGCACTGGTGTCAGCTATCATCTTCTCGATCATAGTCTTTGTAGGCATGCAGGGGTTAAAAACGTTCCAAGGTGTCAGCCCGCTTGAATTTTTCTTCTCGACGGATTGGACGCCAGGCCAGCAAAAATTCGGCGCATTTCCTTTCTTATATAGCACACTAATGCTCACGCTTGTAGCCGTTGTTCTATCCGTGCCGCTCGCCCTGTCAGGCGCCATGTTTATGGCTAAAATCGCACCGAAATGGATGCGTGAAATTCTTCGTCCGGCGACAGACCTGTTCGTTGGTATTCCGTCGGTTGTATACGGCTTGATTGGGTTGACAGTGATCGTTCCTGCGCTGGGCAAACTTACCGGCGGCATCGGTTACGGGATTTTGCCTGCCGCGATTATTTTGGCGATTATGATTTTACCGACTATTCTGTCCATCTCTGAGGATGCCATCCGCTCGTTGCCAGTGCGCCTGGAAGAGGCTTCTCTTGCGCTCGGAGCGACAAGATGGCAGACGATGTGGCGCGTGCTCTTACCAGCGGCTAGACCGGGTATTTTGACCGCGATTATTTTGGGCATGGGACGCGCGATCGGGGAGACGATGGCAGTGTTCATGGTAATCGGGAACTCACCGCAGATGCCAAAGTCGCTGCTGGATTCCACAACGGTATTAACAACCGCGATTGTTAAAGATATGGGAAATACGAGCTACGGCTCGACATGGAATAATGCACTATACATGATGGCGCTCTTGCTGCTGATCATCTCATTAGTATTGATTCTGGTTATTCGTATCGTGGCCAAAAGGAGTGAAGTGAAATGAGCAGTAAAACAACAGATCGCTTGGCCACCCTATACTTCTGGGCATCGGGCATTGTCATTATCCTGATTTTGGCTTGGTTCATGATTCGTATTCTTGGTGAGGGCATTCCCCACTTGTCCTGGCATTTCATATTTGGCAAGCCAGAAGAAATTAAAGCAGGCGGCGGCGTTGGTCCGCAGTTGTTTAACTCCTTCTACGTGCTGATTTTATCCTTGGTGATTTCGATTCCAATCGGCGTATGCGCCGGTATCTATCTGTCCATTTACGCACAAAAAAACTGGTTCACCGATCTGGTGCGTATTTCCGTTGAAGCTTTGTCCTCGGTACCTTCGATCGTATTCGGTCTGTTCGGATTCTTGCTGTTTGCCAACTTGCTAGGCCTGAAATTCTCGATTTTGGGCGGCGCGGCAACGGTAGCCTTGCTTAACTTGCCTGTTATGGTACGGGTTACGGAAGAGGCCATTCGTACGGTTCCTGAATCGTACTGGGAAGCCAGCCTTGCGCTCGGCTCCACCCAATGGCAGGCCATTCGCAAAGTTCTACTTCCGGCCGCTCTGCCTAACCTGATCACAGGGATCACGTTGATCGCCGGCCGGGCGCTGGGTGAATCTGCGATTCTAATCTATACCGCGGGACTTTCCGTATCCCGTTTCTTCCCGGATTTCAACCCGCTCAAAATGGGTGAAACGTTATCGGTCCATTTATGGTATGTCGGTGCTGAAGCGTTGGTACCGGATGCCAAAGCAATTGCCCAAGGAAGCGCTGCGCTGCTGTTGATCGTTGTGTTGATTTTTAACATGCTGGTTGCCATTCCAAGCCGAATTTTACAAAAACGATTGTCCGGAGGTAAATAACAATGACGACGAACTTGGCGACGAAATATAAAATTAAAGCGGACAAATTAAATTTATTTTACGGCGAAAATCATGCGCTTCACGATATCGAATTGTCCATTGAGCAAGGTACAATTGCAGCTTTGATTGGACCGTCCGGTTGCGGTAAATCGACTTTCCTGCGTACGTTGAACCGCATGAACGATTTGATTGACAGTGTGCGCATTACAGGTAATGTGTCGGTAGACGGTCAAAACATCTATGGTACGGATTCTGATGTCGTGTCGCTGCGCAAACGTGTCGGCATGGTGTTCCAGCGTCCCAACCCGTTCCCGATGAGCATCTATGACAACATTGCCTACGGACCGCGCATTCACGGCACGAAGAAAAAAGCGGTTCTTGATGAAATCGTGGAACGCAGCTTGGTGCAAGCCGCTCTGTGGGATGAGGTTAAAGACCGTCTGCACAAATCTGCGCTGGGTCTGTCCGGTGGACAGCAGCAGCGCCTATGTATCGCACGCTTGCTGGCTGTAGAGCCTGATGTTCTGCTCATGGATGAGCCGACTTCGGCGCTTGACCCTATTTCGACTTTGAAAGTTGAAGAGTTGACACAAACGTTGAAAGATAAATATACGATTATCATTGTGACGCATAACATGCAGCAAGCCGCACGGATATCGGATGTGACTTCTTTCTTCTTGAACGGCTATTTGGTGGAAACGGACAAAACGGACAAAATCTTTACAAACCCGAACGATCAACGCACAGAAGACTACATCACAGGTAGATTTGGTTAATTCTAGAGGGGAGGGGCACAATCGGATGGACGCTAGACCTGGGTTTCATCAGTCACTTACATTATTGCAAAAAGAATTGCTGGAAATGGGAAGCAGCGCGCAAAATTCAATTCGCGCCGCTGTGGAATCACTGGAGAAGCTGGATGAAAAAGCAGCAACGCAAGTGATCAAGAATGATGATCTGATCGACGATTACTTAACGAAGATCGATGAGCTTTCCCTTCGCTTGATCGCACTGCAGCAACCAATGGCAAGTGACTTGCGGATTATCGGCACGGCGCTCAAAATTGCCACCGACTTGGAACGGATTGCTGACCACGCGGTAGATATCGCGAAGATTACCATTCGTTTTGCTGGGGAAGAGCTGGTTAAGCCGCTTGAGATCATCCCGCAAATGGCTGAAATCGCCATCGAGATGCTGCAAGAGAGCTTGTTGTCTTACACGGAACGCGATGTGCATCGTGCTGCGGCTCTGGCTGAGAAGGACGATCGCGTCGATAAGCTGTACAGCACAGTCATGCAAGAGATCATGGGAATGATGAGTTCAGAGTATGTCCGTAACCGCCAACTGACGCATTTGCTGTTCGTAGCGCATTACTTGGAGCGCGTTGCAGACCATGCGACAAATATCGGCGAAGGCGTTATTTATATGGTGACAGGCAAGCGCAAGGATTTAAATATTTAATAAAAAAGCTGCACCCGGATGTCAGAGATGACGTGGGTGCAGCTTTTTTTGCTGGCGGCGTGTGTGGCATGGCCGACAGGAGGGGGCGCGCCCCGGGTGCGCGTGCGCAAGCTCTAAAGCGAAAAAACCGCTCTAATAGCAGCCTTGGCATGCGGTAGAGGGGCTCTAACGCGAGAATAACGCTTTAGAGGCCCCGCGCCCGCGCGTCAGACTGCCTGCAGAGCGGAAAAGCCGCTTTAGAGGCGCCGCGCGATGCGCGGCCAGCCGGGGACGCCACCCCTAGGTCACGCTGACCACGTGCGCCGGTACTTGAAACCGGATCACAAAGGTTGTCCCCTGATGATCCGATTTGACATCGATCGTCGCGTGGTGCCGCGCAGCGATGCTGTAACAGATTGCCAAGCCCAGGCCCGTGCCGTGGTCTTTGGTCGTAAAGAAAGGCCGTCCGAGCTTCTCCAGGTGTTCCTCTGGAATACCTGTGCCCTCGTCGGAGATTGTGAGCACGACTTGCTCATTGTCCAGATGCGTACCAACGGTCAAATTGCCGCCGGCTTGCATGGACTCCAAGCCATTCATGCACATATTCAGAATCAGCTGACGAATCTCTTTATCGTCCAGACTTAACTCCGGACACTCGCTCAGTTGATAATGCACATGCTTCCCGGACATGACCGCCTCAGCCTGAATCAGCGGTTGAAGCGAATCTACAATGCGGTTCAAGTGTTCCGACTTCTGGTGGGTACGTTTATTTTTGGCTAGTGATAAATATTCCGTAATGATGTCGTTGGCGCGGTCCAGTTCCTCCAGCATGATCTGGATGTATTCGCGCTCCAATTGGCGCTTGCCGTCTCGGAACAGCTGCAGAAATCCGCGGATTGTGGTCATCGGATTCCGGATTTCGTGGGCAATCCCTGCGGCCATCTCACCAACGAGATTCAACTGGGCCAGACGGGCCATTTCCGATTCATAGCGTAGATTCTCGGTAATGTCCACGGCCACAAGAAGCAGGCATTTCTCATCTTCGATATCTATGATCTCCGTCGACATTAGCGCGGTGCGGATTTCGCCGGTTTTCGTTTCATATTTGACTTTTACATTATGAATGATAAGTTGGCTGTCCAGAGGCTCACTGGGTTCCATGCGGATCGGATTGCTGGTGCCGATGACTTCTTCCCCGTAACCCGTGCACTCTTTCCAGCTTTCGTTGATATCCAAATAGCAGAGATCGGACAAACGGCGGATCGCCATCGGGCAGGGTGAGGAGACGAACAGCTTCTTGAAATGCTCTTGCGATTTCATCAGCTTCTCATGCGCATCAACCAGCTCTGAGGTGCGTTCTTCCACCCATTGCTCGAGCAGCAGGTTCTGCTCTTTGAGCTGCGCTTCCGCTCGCTCCAGCCGGCAGTTCGCCTCTTCGAGCTCCAGCGTGCGAGACTGCAGCAGTTCTCTCTGATTTTTGATTTCCTGATGATAACGATGCAGCTTGACGAATGCGTCAACTTTCATCCGCAGCAAGTCGGGATGCACAGGTTTGAACAAGTAATCGATCGAACCGACATGATAGCCTTTCAAAACATGCTCAATCGAAGTGCTGATTGCTGTCAGGAAGATGATGGGAATATCTTGACAAGATTTGCGTTGTTTAATCAGTTCAACAGTTTCGTAACCATTGATACCGGGCATTTGAACGTCCATTAAAATAACGGCAATGGGATCTGGAGACTCTTTGAGCAAATATTTCAGCACTTCCTCCCCGGATTGAAGCGATACAATCTCATATTGAGGTGATGCCAAAATACTATTCAAAGCCAGTAAGTTTTCATAGCGGTCGTCTACAGCCAAGATCTTGACTTGTTGTTCCATCTCAATTCCTTTCTGTGCTTGTCCACAGCACCAGCCAACGTACCTAACAATCCCTTGTTTTCTTTTTCGGGAGAAAATAGCAATTCCCTCTTTTTCATAACGATTCTTTACACTCATTTTACATATAGTTAATAGAGGCTATATGAACATATGGTACAATAGAACTACGAGTACAGTCAGTGAGGGATGATTGCAATTAACGTTCAACCAGAAATAGCGGATGCATTGGAGCAATTTTCACAAATCATCGAGGACCAGTCGATTTATTCGGTCTATCAGCCTATCATTTCCTTACAGGATGGCCAAGTGTTCGGCTATGAAGCTTTGACGCGCGGACCGAAAGGAAGCCCTTTTCACTCACCTCTTGTCATGTTTCAATTCGCGGAGCAGCAGGGTCAGCTTTATGCATTGGAGAAGCTCGCCCGTGAGAAGGCGGTCCAAGGTGCCAAACTGGACAACAAACAACAGCTGCTGTTTATCAATATATCGTCGCATGTGCTTTACGATCCGCAGTTTATTCCGGGGAGAACGCAGGAGATCCTGCATAGATACGGACTGCGCCCTGAGAATGTCGTCTTCGAAATTACCGAACGGAGCTCGATTGAAGACTTTTCTCTGGCCAAAAAAATATTGGAGCACTACCGGAAGCAAGGGTACCGTATCGCGATTGACGATGCGGGCGCAGGCTATTCCTCGCTCCAAGCGATTGCCGAGCTGCAGCCGGATTTTATTAAAATCGACCGTTCATTGATCGAGAACATACATATTAATAAAGTGAAAGAATATATTTTGGAGACATTCGTCACCTTTGCAAAAAAAATGAATATCTCGCTCATTGCAGAAGGCATTGAGCATGCCGACGAACTTATTAAACTGACGCGCCTTGGTGTTCATTACGCCCAAGGTTATTTGTTGGGCAGGCCCTATGAGGGCCCGTCTACCGTGGACGAGAGTCTGCGTATGCTCATCTGGCAGCACCGGAAGATCGAAGGCGGAAACACGTGGACCATCGGAGATTTGGCGACGCCGGTTCAGATGTTTGACGTGAAGGCGTATGTTTCGGAAGTTGCCGATTATTTCAAAAAAAATCAGGAGTCTTCCGGCGTCGTCATCGTGCAAGAAGATGTGCCGGTCGGCTTAATGATGCGGGATCGCTTATTCCAGCAATTGGCAGGCCAATATGCCTTCTCGCTGTTTTGGAACCGGACGATTGACGGCATTATGGACAATGCCCCTTTGATCGTGGACGAGTTCATGGCGATCGAGCAAGTCTCGCAGATGGCGACCTCCCGGTCCATACATCGGTTATATGACCTGGTCGTCATTACGAGCAAGGGGAAAATGATTGGATCGGCGTCCATTCGAACGATATTGGAGAGCATTACGAACGTGAGAATGGAGTTTGCCCGAGTAGCGAATCCGTTAACAGGATTGCCGGGCAACTTGCAAATCAACAGGGAGATCAATAAGCGGATTCTAGAAAACAGCTCGTTTCACGTCGTTTATGCCGATTTGGACTATTTCAAATGGTTTAATGACCGATTCGGTTTTCAGCGGGGGGATCAGCTCATTCAGTATACGGCGGATATTATGCAGCAGGCGATTACGGTGTGCGGCACTCCGCGCGATTTCGTCGGGCATGTGGGCGGTGATGATTTCATCGCGGTCTCATCGACCCAAGTTCCGGAGATGCTGTGTCAGGAGATGATCCGGCGGTTTGACCAGGGCGTTCAATTGTTCTATGAAGGGGAAGAATGGGACTACGTCAGGGACCGGACAGGCAATCCCGTACAAAGCGCAGGCGTTTCGCTCTCGCTCTCGCTGGTAGTCTGCAGCTGCGAAACCCCGATTTCACTGGAACAAATTTCGCAGACAGCAGCGTTATTGAAGAAGAAAGCCAAGGCCCAACAGGGCAGTGTTTACCATATTAAAAGTGTTTGAGGCTCAGCCCAACAATCTGAGACTGTCGATCAGAACATATATTGAAGCTGTTTAAAAGAGCGGATGATAATCACCTTTTGCTTGCCGATTCTCCGCTCTGAAATTTTTTTGACACTGCCTGGATGTATCCAGATCGCATCCATTCCGCACGAAGTCGCGCCGACGACGTCGTTGCGCCATGAATTGCCCACCATGACACTTTGGCTGCTCGTCGTACCCATCGTCTTCAAGGCCGTCTCAAAGATCGCCGGATGCGGCTTGCGCGGTCCATCCTTCTCCGAGCTGAATAACCGGTCTTGCTCAATCCAGGATGTGAGACCGAGCTTCTGCAAGTTGCTCTGCAGCTTCTTGCGGTTGCCGTTGCTGATGATAGCCAGCTCATAATTCTTCGATAAAGCCTCCAGCGTGTCCTCAACGCCGGGGAAAAGCGCAACGTATTGGTCCTCTTGTGCCTCGACCTGTTCAAAAAACGAGCGGGTGAAAGCCGGATTCACGCTGACTGGATAGGGTTGAAGCGCCTTTCGCAAGCAGAGGTGGCGCAGCTCATCGGGTGAAATCGGGCTCCGGACAGGCGCTTTCCGATGGCGGCTCCACTCCATTTTGTAACTCTGCAGCGCATCCTGGGAGGACCAGGTGTCATCGCTGTTATCCCACCGCGCGGTGTAATCGCTCATCACCTCCAGAAAAGCGGAATCAAAGCATTGCCGGCGATCCAGAATCGTATTATTCATATCGAAAAAGATAACCTTTTTGCGCATTGGTGAAAAAAAAGGGCTCATGGGAGATCCTCCTTCTGAAGACCGCTTTACCACTCCCTACATATTTATGTCAGCGTTCGTTTTTTTATTTTTATTTCGTATGCTATGATGAAGAGAGTATGTAAAAATCGGGGTGCGCCATTATGGATAAATTAATTATTATTGACGGGAATTCCATCGCCAATCGGGCGTTTTATGCTTTGCCGCTGCTCAGCAACTCGAGTGGACTGCATACGAATGCGGTATTCGGATTTACGACCATGCTGCTGAAATTAATCGAAGAAGAAAAGCCGACGCATTTTCTGGTCGCATTTGATGCGGGCAAAATTACGTTCCGGCATAAAGAATATACAGAATATAAAGGCGGAAGGGCGAAGACCCCGCCTGAACTGTCCGAGCAGTTTCCGCTTATTAAGGAACTGTTGAAAGCGTTCCAAATCCCGCAATTTGAGCTTAGCGGCTATGAAGCCGACGATATTATCGGCACGCTGACCCGCATCGCTGATGAGAAAGGCGAGAACGTGCTGCTTGTCTCCGGAGATAAGGATATGCTGCAGCTTGCTTCCGAGCATGTAACCGTAGCGATCACGCGCAAAGGGATTACGGAAGTCGAGCGATATCAACCTGCTGAGATTCAGGAGAAATATGGAATAACACCGAATCAGATTATTGATCTGAAAGGGTTAATGGGCGATACGTCGGACAACATTCCGGGTATTCCCGGTGTCGGCGAGAAGACGGCGCTTAAGCTCCTGCATGAATATGGCTCGGTGGAGAAAGTGCTGGACAACGCGGCCAACCTGAAAGGCAAAATGAAGGAAAAGGTCGAGGAGCATGCACAGGATGCGCGCATGAGCAAGGAGCTGGCGACGATTTTCCGGGAAGTGCCGATGGAGACCGAGTGGTCGGCTTTCCGCTACGGCGGGTACGACGGACAAGCTCTGGCCGGCATGTTCCGTAAGCTGGAGTTCAAGTCCTTATTGGAGAAGATGGACTTGGGGGCGTCAGCCGAGCCTACGGAGCCGGTTCAGCCGCTGGACGTACAGATTGTCGCGGAAGACGACGTGAACGCCTTGCTGGCTACATTAGGCGACAGCGTGCCGATGCACTTGGAAGTCATCGGGGAGAATCCGCATCACTCCGAGATCGCCGGACTGTCGTTCTACAGTGAGGAGCAAGGCAAGAGCTTATACGTGCCTTTTGCGCTGCTTCAGAGCGCCGCGGGCGCGCCGCTGCGCGACTGGCTGGGGGACGCTGCGAAGAAGAAGCAGCTGCTCGATCAGCACCGCGCCGAGCTGGCGCTGGCCTGGCAGGGAGTCCGCCTCCGCGGGGTGGACTTCGACGTGCAGCTGGCCGCTTACCTGCTCGATCCGACGGAGTCGGATCTGACACTCAGCGGCCTCGCGGGCAAATACGGCCTGCCGGGCATGAAGGCCGATGAAGAGGTGTTCGGCAAGGGCGCGAAGTTCCGCTTGCCGGACGAAGCTGCGCTTAGCGAGCACCTGTGCCGTAAAGCGTACACGATTGCGCGCGCCGTGCCGGTGCTGCGCGTCGAACTTGAGAAGGGCGAGATGCATCGCCTCTTCTATGAGCTGGAGCTGCCGCTGGCGGGCGTGCTGTCGGAGATGGAGCTGCGCGGCATCAAGGTGGATGCCGCGGATCTCAAGGCGTTCGGCGAGGAGCTGGCGAAGCAGCTGGATGCGATCATGGCGCGGATCTATGAGCTCGCCGGCGTAGAATTCAACATCAACTCGCCGAAGCAGCTCGGGGAGATCCTGTTCGAGAAGTTGGGGCTCCCGGCGTGGAAAAAAACGAAAACCGGCTACTCGACCGACGCCGAGGTGCTGGAGAAGCTGGCGCCTTACAACGAGGTGGTCGGCCAGATTTTGAGCTACCGTCAGCTGGCGAAGCTGCAATCGACGTATGTCGAGGGGCTGCTGAAGGAAGTGCGGCCGGAGACCGGTAAAGTGCACACCTATTACCGTCAGACGATCGCCGCCACGGGCCGCCTCAGCAGCCAATACCCAAACCTCCAGAATATTCCAATTCGTCTGGAGGAGGGCCGCAAGATCCGCAAAGTGTTCGTACCATCCGAGCCCGGATGGTACATTCTCGCTGCGGATTACTCGCAAATCGAGCTGCGTGTGCTCGCGCACATCTCACAGGATGAGAAGCTGAAGGAGGCGTTCCTTCAGAATATGGACATCCACACGAAGACGGCGATGGACGTCTTCGGCGTAGCGGAGAGCGACGTCGACGCGAACATGCGCCGTCAAGCGAAAGCGGTCAATTTCGGCATCGTGTATGGAATCAGCGACTATGGCTTGTCGCAGAACCTGGACATTACCCGGAAGGAAGCGGGCGCTTTTATTGAGCAATATTTTGCCGTGTTCCAAGGGGTTCGCAAATATATGGACGATATTGTCAAGGATGCCCGCCGCGACGGCTATGTGACGACGCTACTGCAGCGTCGTCGGTACTTGCCGGAGATTACGGCATCGAACTTCAACCTGCGCTCCTTTGCCGAGCGCACGGCGATGAATACGCCGATTCAGGGGACTGCGGCTGATATTATCAAGCTGGCCATGGTACAGATGGCCGAGCGCCTGCAGACCGAGAACCTGAGAAGCCGCATGCTGCTTCAGGTGCATGACGAACTTGTGTTCGAAGTGCCGGCGGAGGAGCTGGAGACGATGAAGACGCTCGTACCGGAAGTGATGGCCTCCGCCTTGAAGCTGGACGTGCCGCTGCGCGCGGACGTCGATTACGGCTTGACTTGGTACGATGCAAAGTAAAACCGGGAGAGAACGCCCTTGCCGAGAAGGCTGAACTGGTGAGGCGTTCTCGCCGTCTATATTATTTTGAGAGGTGATTCGGGTGCCAGAACTACCTGAAGTCGAGACCGTCAAACGCACCTTGAATGCGCTGGTCACGGGTAAAACCATTGAACGGGTGCAGGTACTGCTGCCCCGCATTATACAGAAGCCGGATGATATTCATCTGTTCGAAGCCCTGCTGCAAGGCCAAACGATTCAAACCATTGAACGCAGGGGGAAATTCCTGCGTTTTGTGCTGGATGACTACGTGATGGTGTCCCACTTGCGCATGGAAGGAAGATACGGGCTGTACCCAGGCGACGATCCGCTGGAACTGCACACGCATGTGTTGTTCCGGTTTACCGACGGCACGGAGCTGCGGTATAAGGATGTCCGCCAGTTCGGCACGATGCACTTGTTCCCCAAAGGCGATGAGCTGACGCAGCCGCCGCTGAACAAGCTGGGACTGGAGCCGCTGGATGAAGCTTTTACTCTGGAAGCGTTCAAAAGCCTGGTCGCCAAGCGTTCCACGAAGATCAAGCCGTTCCTGCTGAACCAGGCATATATCGTGGGCATCGGGAATATTTATGTAGACGAGTCTCTGTTCCTCGCCGGCATTCATCCCGAACGCGAAGCTTCAACGCTGAGCGGCAAGGAGCTGGCGGCGCTGCATGAGGCGATTATCCGTACCCTCCGGGAATCGGTGGAGGTCGGCGGCTCGTCCGTCAAATCCTATGTCAACGGACAAGGTGAAATCGGTATGTTTCAGCATCAATTGAATATTTATGGACGAGAATCTCAAGCCTGCAACATATGCGGCAGCGAGATTTATAAAACGGTTGTCGGCGGCAGAGGCACGCATATTTGTCCGCAATGCCAACCACTGCAACCGAAGCGCGCGCGAAAGAAATCCGAGAAATAGGCACATGGAGCCCACCCTCCCCATATGATAAGGGAGTACTTACGAACAAAGTTTTCTCCCTTGAAAACGTGTAGGAGGGTTTTTATGCTTCCTGTAATTGCTTTGCTTATTCTCGCGTTTGCCGTTTCTTTAGACGGTTTCGGGGTCGGCGTGATGTACGGCTTGCGCAAAATACGCATTCCGCTTTTATCCATCGGGATCATCTCGCTATGGTCCGGCATCATCATTTTTGCCTCGATGCAAATTGGTGTGCTGATGTCATCCTTCATGAGCCCCGTTGTGGCCAAACGAATTGGCGCTTTGATTCTGATCGGTATCGGGATCTGGGCGCTCGTGCAGATGAAGCAGCAAAAGGGTCAGGAATCCCCGGCGCAGGACGCTTCATCTGATCTCGAAACCGGCGGCGTTGTTCAGGTCGCAGGGGAAAGTGTTCTGCAGACGATGGATACGCTGCAGCGGACCAAAGAGATTCTGAGCATCGAATTGAAGCGGTTCGGTCTCGTCATTCAAATTTTGCGGACCCCGTCGATCGCCGACGTGGACCGGTCAGGCAACATCTCTGCCTCGGAAGCGACGCTGCTGGGCTTAGCGCTGTCGCTGGATGCTTTCGGCGCGGGGATCGGCGCTGCGTTGATCGGTTTTAAACCGCTCTTGACAGCTTCGGTGATTGCTTTGGCCAGCGGAACTTTCATCGCCATCGGACTGCGGATCGGCTTCCGGTATGCCGAAATGAGCTGGATGAAGAAGCTGTCCATCTTACCGGGATGTGTACTTATTTTAATGGGAATTATGAAAATGTTCTAAAATCACGATAAGGAGCACCCTTACATGAATATCGGGTTAACAGGTGGAATTGCTTGCGGCAAGAGCACAGTAAGCCAAATGCTGGTGAGCCGCGGCGCCCTATTAGTGGATGCAGATCAAATCGCCCGCGATGTCGTTGAACCCGGCAGCCCTGTTCTGGAAAGGGTTGCTGCTCACTTTGGACAAGCTGTGCTGCAGGCGGACGGTGCCTTGAACCGTAAACAGCTTGGTGAAATTGTTTTTAAAAATCCGCAGGCCCGCAAGGAGCTGGAGGGCTTGCTCCATCCCCCGATCCGCGCGCGGATGCGCGAGCTGATGGAGACGGCGGAGCATGAACAGCCACAGCGTCTGGTTGTGGTGGACGTTCCGTTGCTGTATGAATCCGGCTTGCAAGCGATGTTTCAAGAGGTGCTGGTTGTCTACGTGCCTCGGCAAGTTCAGATCGAGCGTTTGATGCAGCGGGACGGGATCACGGAAAGCGCGGCGCTGGACAGGCTGAATGCGCAGATGTCTATTGAAGAGAAACGTAAGCTTGCGGACTATGTTATCGATAATAGCGGAACACAAGAGCAAACAAGTCTTCTCATCGACCAATTCTGGTTAAGGAAGGGGCTTTCATGACTTTCTTTCGCAAGAAGCGGGTTTTTGCCCTTCTTTTGATAGGTTTCATTCTCATCTTGTTCATGAACAGCACTTTTATTGGAAGAAAATTATATCCGATTTATTTCGAGCAGGAAATTCGACAAAGCGCGGCGAAACATGATATTGATCCTTTTTTGATTGCCGCTATTATCCGGGTTGAAACGAATTATCAGTATCATTTGGAGTCGCATAAAGGTGCAATCGGCCTGATGCAGCTAATGCCGGATACGGCAGCCTGGATTGTTGAGACGGCGAACTTGGGGACACTCACGCAAGAAGATTTACGCAACGCGGCTATCAACATTAACCTTGGCGCTTGGTATTTAAACTGGCTGACCCATCATTATAACGGGAATCTGGTTTATGCTATCGCTGCTTATAATGCAGGTCAGGGCAATGTGAATAAATGGAAAAGTAATGCAATTTGGGACGGCACCGTGGAACAGATCAGTCAGATTCCGTTTGGCGAGACCCGGCATTATGTCCAACGGGTGTTGTATTATTATGATAAGTACAAGAAGCTTTATACGGAGAGTTGGCAGGGGCAGGCGAGAACTTCGCTCATAAATAAAGAAGTATTGGACTTGCTCCTTAACGGAGAACGAAGTCCAATACTTCTTGTTCACAGGAATCTAAGAGCGGCCCATCAAGTGTTTACTTGAATTGACCTGCCAATGATTGCTCTGCGATTTGTACCAGGCGACGAGTGATGTTGCCACCGATAGAACCAGCATCACGAGTAGCCATGTTACCCATGTAGCCATCTTGTGGGATGGCGATACCGAGTTCTTGAGCTACCTCGTATTTTAGTTGATTCAACGCTGCATTTGCTTGTGGAACAACTAATGTGTTGCTATTTTGTCCTGCGGCCATTGCTGTTCACCTCCTTGTCGTTGGTACTAGTATTATGTGCGATTTGTTAGCTCTCAAACATGTAACATTTGGTAAAAGGATAAGGAAAGAAAGGAGAGAAGAAGGCGAATGAAATGTCCGTTCTGCGACTACAACGGTACGAAAGTGCTGGATTCCCGATCCGCAAACGAAAATAAATCGATCCGCCGGCGCCGCGAGTGTGAGAAATGCGCCAGACGGTTCACCACATTCGAGATGGTGGAAGAAACACCGTTGATCGTGATTAAAAAAGATGGAAGCAGGGAAGAATTTAGCCGGGAGAAAATGATGCGAGGCTTGATTCGCGCCTGTGAGAAACGACCTGTATCGATGGAGCGGCTGGAGGCGATTGTGTCCGAGGTCGAAATGCAGCTTCGCAATACCGCACAAGCGGAAGTAGACAGCTTAGCCATCGGCGAGCTGGTCATGGAGCAGCTGTACCCGGTCGATGAAGTGGCGTACATTCGTTTTGCTTCTGTCTACCGGCAGTTTAAAGACATTAATATGTTCCTGAAGGAACTGACGCAAATTTTAGGCAAAGACGATGAGAAATAGAGTCATTCAGCTTCGATGTGTGCATTGAGGCTGGATGGCTTTTTTTATTTGGGGGGAAATAGGGGATTCGGATTGGAATTTGTAGCAAAAAGGAAAAAGTGGCTGTCTGCCCGCCTAATAGCGGAACTGGCGTTCCGCTATCGCCTCCCGCGCGAGCGAAAACGTCGGAATAGCGGAACTCCTTTTCCGCTATTCCCGCAAACCCGCGCCTCGCGCGGCGCTACCCGCCCAATAGCGGAACTGGCGTTCCACTATCGGCTCCCGCGCGAGCGAAAACGTCCGAATAGCGGAACTCCTTTTCCGCTATTCCCGCAAACCCGCGCCCCGCGCGGCGCTACCCACCCAATAGAGGAACTGGCGTTCCGCTATTGTCTCCCGCGCGAGCGAAAACGTCTGAATAGCGGAACTCCTTTTCCGCTATTCCCGCAAACCCGCGCCTCGCGCGGCGCTACCCGCCTAATAGCGGGATCTGGCGTTCCGCTATCGCCTCCCGCGCGAGCGAAAACGTCCGAATAGCGGAACTCCTTTTCCGCTATTCCAGCAAACCCGCGCCCCGCGCGGCGCTACCCGCCCAATAGCGGAACTGGCGTTCCGCTATCGCCTCCCGCGCGAGCGAAAACGTCCGAATAGCGGAACTCCTTTGCCGCTATTCCCGCAAACCCGCGCCCCGCGCGGCGCTACCCGCCGAATAGCGGAACTGGCGTTCCGCTATCGCCTCCCGCGCGAGCGAAAACGTCCGAATAGCGGAACTCCTTTGCCGCTATTCCCGCAAACCCGCGCCCCGCGCGGCGCTACCCACCCAATAGCGGAACTGGTGTTCCGCTATCGCCTCCCGCGCGAGCGAAAACATCCGAATAGCGGAACTCCTTTTCCGCTATTCCCGCAAACCCGCGCCTCGCGCGGCGCTACCCGCCTAATAGCGGAACTGTGTTCCGCTATCGGCTCCCGCGCGAGCGAAAACGTCCGAATAGCGGAACTCCTTTTCCGCTATTCCAGCAAACCCGCGCCCCGCGCGGCGCTACCCACCCAATAGCGGAACTGGCGTTCCGCTATTGTCTCCCGCGCGAGCGAAAACATCCGAATAGCGGAACTCCTTTTCCGCTATTCCCGCAAACCCGCGCCTCGCGGGCGCTACCCGCCTAATAGCGGAACTGTGTTCCGCTATCGGCTCCCGCGCGAGCGAAAACGTCCGAATAGCGGAACTCCTTTTCCGCTATTCCAGCAAACCCGCGCCCCGCGCGGCGCTACCCACCCAATAGCGGAACTGGCGTTCCGCTATTGTCTCCCGCGCGAGCCCAAATCGTGAAAAATCCTTGCATTTTTTATTTTATGATGCTAATATTCAGGAATAAATATCACTTATGTTTTGTAAGTGACCTTTGGCAGAGGGTTGGTCCGATTATTGGTAACCAAAGTTCACTAAAGTTTACTCACAGACACATAAGCTATCATAGTTGAACCTTCGGGGCAGGGTGAAATTCCCTACCGGCGGTGAGGATACGCGCGTCGTATCTAAGCCCGCGACTCCCGGCTCGTGTAGAGCCGGGACTGACTTGGTGCAATTCCAAGGCCGACGGTTACAGTCCGGATGGGAGAAGGTGAAAGCAGCTTGTTAAAAATAACCTTTTTAACAGGTCTGTTTGTCGATGCCCCCGTTATCTCTATGACGGGGGCATCGTTTCTTTCAGAAGGTTCAATTCAAAACACATTCTTAGGAGGTTTTTGAATTGGAGAACACGATGGATATGCAAAGCAAGGGCATGAATTGGAAGCCGGCCAATTCCCGAATCGCGGGAGTCGGCGGCATTTGGTACGTTGCGCTGGGCGCAATGATGTGGGGGCTCGATCCGCTGTTCCGGATTTTGCTGCTGAAGACGTTCTCGTCCGCGCAGATCGTGTTTATCGAGCACCTGCTGCTCGCCTGCTATGCGCTGCCGGTCCTGATCAAATACCGGCGCACGCTGGCCGGTAAATTATCGCTGGCCGTCATTGGCGCGCTGTTGTTTATTTCGTGGGGCGGCTCCGCCGTAGCGACGATTTTGTTTACAGCCGCTTTTGCGCACGGCAACGCCAACGCCATTCTGCTGCTGCAGAAGCTGCAGCCGTTGTTTGCCATTATTTTAGCCAGAGTACTGCTGAAAGAAACACTGCCATCCAAATTTTTCGTCTACATTCTCGCTGCGCTTCTCGGCACTTATTTATTGACATTCGGATTTGCGGCACCGCAGATGGGACTGCATGAACTGGGCACCCTCAGCTGCCTGTTCTCGATTTTGGCGGCAGCGCTCTGGGGCGGATCAACGGTCATGGGCAAGTTTTTATTGCAAAAAAAGCTGGATTTCCCCGTGGTGACGTCCTTGCGGTTCTTGATCGCCGTTCCGTTCCTGTTCGTCGTGCTGCTCTCCAGCGGCAGCCCTTGGCACTTGAACGGGGGAACAGGTGGCATAGCGCTAATTGCTGTCAATATGCTGTTCCAGGCGTTTTTTCCGGGCCTAATCAGCATGCTGCTGTACTATAAAGGCTTGTCGTCAACAAAGGCTTTCTATGCCACACTGGCTGAGCTGGCTTTCCCGGCGGTCGGGGTGTTGATCAACTGGCTCGTCTTCCATCAAGCGCTGACGCTTGGTCAACTGCTCGGCTTCGTTCTCATCTGGGGCACACTGTGGCTCATGAGCCGCAGTAAATAAGCTTGACGATTGCTTCGCTGCAAGTTACCATATTACGTAATTACAAGGACATCCCCTCTTCTTAGCTGAAAAGGAGATGTCCTTTTTTACCTTAGGGGTGCGTGAGGATATGGTACCAACATGGTTAGGCATTAATAAAAGCTTCAAAGTTAAATTAATTGTAAGCTTGTCCTGCATCATTTTGCTAGCCTCGGCGATCACAGGGTATTTAACGAACCGGTATAATCTCAAGCTGTTTGAGGAGGAGATCAGCAAGCAGTTTTTGCAGACGAATTTGGCAGCGATGGAAAAAATGGACCTGAAAGTGCAGGAAATTGTCCGTGTCTCGCAATCGGTTGTGTTTAACCCGCAGTTGGAACGACTGATTTCGCAAATTGTGACCAACGAAGACGCCGACGCCTATCGCCTCTACGACGACAAGAAACAGATTGAAGAACAAATGAACCAGATCAAGTTCGATCAGCCGTATATAACCGGTATGTATTTATTTGACCTCAGCGGCAAGCCTTCGTATTTCAGTTTTACATCGAATACGATCAATATGCTGGATGCGAACACGGTGCGCTACATTCAATCGAAAATCAGCGACACGTACGGCGATTTGGTGTGGATGCGCATGCAGCTGCCCAGCTCGATCGAGCCTAGTGGGTATAGAGACACCGTGGTGGCCGCACGCTGGATGAAAAATAATAACCTGCAGACGTACGGCATGCTGGTTATGGCGATTGACGGTTCCTTTTTTTCCAGCTCGCTGAAGGAACTGATTAAGGATGGCCTCGGTGAGGTGTATCTATTCAACCCGGGCAATGAGCTGCTGTACAGCAACACGGTGGTCGCCGCCGGGGATGAATTGACACAAATTAAAGCGGTTGCAACGCCGACGGTGCAGGAGAACCGCCTGTTCGTCCGCAGCGACTCGAAGGCAACGAGCTTCCGTTTGGTGAGCGGGGTCTCCTTATCCGAAATCCAGCAAAAAAATAGAAAACTGTCGCAAAGCATCGTCTACTCCGGGTTGGTCAGCATTTTGATCACGAGTGTGTTGATCGCTTTATTTACAAGCAAACTGCTTCGTCCGCTCAGGGATTTGCAGATGGGACTGCGCAAGGTCCGCTCCGGGGATTTCAACGCGCGCATCGAGATTCGTACCAAGGACGAGCTCGCTTATATTGGAGAGAGCTTCAATGCGATGGCGGCGCAGGTCGGCCAGCTGATCAAGGAAGTGTATATCACGCAGCTCAGTGAAAAAGAAGCCGAATTAAAGGCTTTGCAGGCGCAGCTGAATCCTCATTTTATGCATAACATGTTTAATGAAATTTACTGGAAGCTGTATTTGAAGGATGAGAAGGAAGTGGCGGATTTGATTGCTGCTGTCTCGGAGATGTTGAAATATTCATTGCTGCCGGTACGGACGCTGACGACGATCGGGGAAGAGTTCCAGCAGATCCGCAACTATGTGAAGGTGCAGAGCGAGCTGTTCGAAACGGATTTGGAGACGATCATCCAGATCGATGAGGAAGTCGTGAACTGCAGTATGATGCGGGCGGTTCTTCAGCCCTTGGTGGAGAACGTCTTTATCCATGCGTTCCGCAATAAAGTGACACAGAAGATTTTGCTGATTAAGGCGAGACGCGCCGGCGATTTGTTGGAGATTGATGTGATGGACAACGGATGCGGCATGGATCCGCAGCAGGTGGCCAAGCTGCTTGGCGACCACAGCACCGCCAGACTGCGTATGGATGGACGGGAAAGTCTGGGCGTGCAAAGCGTGTTAAGAAGAATAGAGCTTGTGTACGGGAAGCCATACCGGCTGGACATTACAAGTGCGGTTGACAGCGGGACGACAATGCGGCTCATCCTGCCGTATACGAAGGCCGAGACGGGGGAATGAAACCATGGTGAACGGTAAAGTGTTGATTGTCGAGGACCAGATCCATTTTCGCAAAGGCTTGATCAAGATGATCGAAAGCGGCAGCCTGGGCTGGGACGTGGTCGGCGAAGCGAGCAACGGGCAGGATGCGCTGGCGCTGCTGGAGCAGGTGATGCCGGATCTCGTGCTTACCGATATTCGCATGCCGATCATGGACGGGCTCGAATTCGTCGGTCATTTGCGGAAGAACTATCCGGACCTATTGGTTGTCATTTTGACGGGGTACAAAAATTTTGAGTATGCCCAAGCTGCGGTTCGGCACGGTGCGCTGGATCTGCTCATCAAGCCGTGCACGGAGCAGGATGTGCGCCAGGTGCTCAGCAAAGCGTCCGGGCAGTTCTATGCGAGGCTCTCGCAGCAGCATAAGGCGCTCGGACAGCAATGGCTGGAGCAGGATCAGGTGTTGCGTGCGATTTGCCTCGATCTGCCGTATGCCCGGAGCATGACAGCGGAACTGAACGCGCTGCTCGACGGCTCCGAGCTGTGGCTGCTGCAGTTGAACCACGGGGATTTCATTAAGCGCGATCATCAGAAAGGCGACCGCAGCTTGCTGCAGTTCGCCTTGTCCAATATTGTGGAGGAGCTGACCGCACAGGCGGGGCTTGCGATCCGGCTGCTGCTCGTGGAGCACGACCGATTCGTGCTCCTGACGGCGTGCAGCGGTGTGACAGCGAATTTGCAGGAGCAAATGGAGCAGGCGGTTAAGCAATATTTGAATATCCGGCTCAACATGATTCCGATGGGGCTTGCGATGTCGATTGAACAATTGGCAGAGCGGTATGCGGCTGTTAGTGATGCGGTCAGAGAACGGACGGACACCGTGATGATGCAAGCGGTGGAGCATCAACCGGACTTGCTGTCATTGAATCAGGCCAGGGTGAACGAGCTGGAGGTGCAGCTTATGTCCGCGATTCTAATCGGGCAGTCGGATCGGGTGCAGCAGCTATTGGAGCAAATGCTGGCGGAACTCGGGCAGAAGTCGCTGGAAGAGGGGAAAGTTCAGGCGTTGGCGCTGACCATTGCGCTGAATAAGCTGATTCAGAAGCAGTTTGATCCGGATGGCGGCGAGGCCAAGGTGAGCATATCCAGCGATATGCCGCATGGCGATTGGTCACAGGAGCAGGTGATCAGCTGGGCGGGCCGGCAGGTGCAGGGTTTCATGTTGCAATTTAATCACTGGCAAGCGTCAAAAAGCGATAATGTGATTGAGAAAGCGGTGCTCTATATCGAGCAGCATTATCATGAAGAGTGCCGGTTGACGGAAGTGGCGGCGCATGTACATTTGAACCCGAGTTATTTCAGCGCCTTGTTCAAGAAAGCGAAGGGGGAGAGCTTCACCTCCTTTGTCACCCGGTATCGGATCGAGAAGGCGGCTCTGCTGCTGCGCAATACCGATATGAGAATTTTCGAGATCGCCAGCAGCGTCGGGTTTGACGAGCCTAACTATTTTACTAACGTGTTCAAGCAAAGATTCCGGATGTCCCCCAAAGAATACCGGAACCGTGAAACGTTATCCTGATCATTAGATTAAGCGGTTAACTAAACCCAAAGAATTTATAGAATCATCTATAAATTTTTAAGGGTTTTTTTTATGTAACCGGTTACGATAGTAGCAAGACGAACGAATGAAGGAGTGAAGAGCTTATGAGCAATGCGGTAAACCAGGCTCCTGCCGCCTTGACCGCCATGCATGCGGAGAAGGCCGCCGTCTTGAAAAGGCGAAGAAGACTGAAGCAGAATATTCCTCTCTTTCTGATGCTGCTACCGGTTATAGTTTACTATATTTTGTTTAAATACTGGCCGATGGGTGGTATGGTTATTGCCTTCAAAGATTACAATTTCGCCGACGGCATCCTGCACAGTCCATGGGTTGGACTGAAAAACTTCAAGACGCTGTTCTCCAGCCCGAATACGCTGCAAATTATTTGGAACACGTTCTGGCTCAGCTTGCTGAACCTGGTGGTTGGCTTCCCGGTCCCGATCGTGCTCGCGATTATGCTCAATGAAGTGCGGCGGGCCTGGTACAAACGGTGGGTGCAGACGATTGTCTATCTGCCGTATTTCTTCTCCTGGGTCATCGTTGCCGGGATCGTGCTGGAGCTGTTTGCAACGGATTACGGAACGGTGAATAAAGTGCTCAAGCTATTCTCGATTGAGCCAATCACCTTCCTGTACGAAGCCCACTCCTGGATCGCGATTTTCTTGGCTGCAGGCATTTGGAAAGAAATGGGTTTTAGCACCATCGTTTACTTGGCGGCGCTGACGACCATCGATCCTGCGCTCTATGAATCAGCCGGTATGGACGGTGCTTCGAAGTGGCGGCAAATCTGGCATATTACGCTGCCGGGCATCCGCCATACGATCATTCTGCTGCTGATCCTGGCGATGGGCCGAGTGATGGAGGTAGGCTTCGATCAAGTATATAACTTGCAAAACTCGGCGGTTGCCGACGTTTCGGAAGTGATCAGCACGTATATTTACAAGATCGGTCTAGGCAGCTCACAATTCAGCTTAACGACGGCAATGGGACTTTTCGAATCGGTCATTAGCTGTACGCTGGTGCTGCTCGCCAACCGAATCGCCCGGAAATTCGACCAGGCCTTATTTTAACCTGATATCGGTGCAGATGTTCATCTGGAGAGGAGGGTCTCATGAAAGCGACAAAAGGAGAACGGATTTTTTATGCCATCAATTACATCCTGCTCGGCTTGCTCGCATTAACGTGCGTTCTGCCATTTATTCATATCATCGCTTTGTCTTTGAGCGAAAGATCGGCGGTCGACTCCGGGCATGTGTTCTTGTGGCCAGTAGGTTTGCAGTTCACCGCTTACAAAATTTTCTTCATTGCCAGTCCGGCGTTCAACGCTTTTAAAAATAGCATCATCATTACGATCATCGGCGTCGTCTTGAGCTTGTTCGGCACGATTCTGGCCGCCTATCCGTTATCCCGGTCTTACTTGTTTGCCCGCCGGTATTTGACCTTGGGGATGGTGTTTACGATGCTGTTCTCCGGCGGCTTGATCCCGACCTATCTGGTCGTGAAAAACATGCATTTAATCGACTCCTACTGGTCGCTGTGGCTAACGGGGTTCATCAGTACCTATAACATGTTATTGATGCGCAGCTATTTTGAAAATATTCCCTATGAAGTCCAGGAAGCCGCCCGCATTGACGGATGCAGTGACACTTCGCTGCTCATTCGCGTCATCCTGCCCTTATCGCTGCCGATGCTGGCAACATTAGCCCTGTTCTATGGAATCAGCTATTGGAATGCGTTCATGAGCGTGCTGATGTATATCAACCAGAGCGAGATGATGAATTTGACAGTCGTCGTCCAGGCGATGCTTCAGAAGAACGACTTGTTGAACTCACCTTCGCTGAATGTGGAAGAGCAAGCTGCTGTGGCTACCGAGATGGTTAAGGCCGTCGGCGTCGTGGTGATGGTTGTGCCGATGCTGGTCATTTATCCATTCCTGCAAAAATATTTCGTAAAAGGTGTTATGCTTGGATCCGTCAAAGGTTAAAAGGCATTAATAGGCGGCTAAGCCGCCCATCGGTTCATTCGGTTTCTCGTTTGGTAAAACTTCATTATACACGAAGGGGGAAATTTGGAAATGAAGAACAAAAAGCTTTGGCTAGGTATGACCGTAAGTGTTGTTGCTTTAGGGGCTGCGCTCGTCGGGTGCAGCAGTAACAGCAAGCAGGAGGGCGCGTCCCCGTCTGCAGCCGCACCGGCTTCGACGAAGCCTGGGGAGCAGCCGCAGCCGGCAAAACGCGGTGATGTCAGCGTTTCGATGTACGATCGCGGAGCTGTGCCTGCATCCGAGGGCTCCTATGAAGATAACCGTTGGACGAAATGGATAAATCAGAATGGTCCTGCGAATGTGAAAATCGTTCCGGTCCTGCGCAGCGACTCGACGAAGAAACTGAACGTGCTGTTCGCTTCAGGCTCGGCACCGGACATCGTGAATGAATATACGACGCCATTCCGTGGCAGCTTGTATGATCAAAAGCAGCTGATGCCAATTGATAATATTTTGCAATATATGCCTGAATATCAAAAGCTGCTGACGCAGTATCCGCAATTGAAAAAAGCGGGCACAAAACCGGACGGCAAGCTCTATGAGATCGGCAAAGTGAAAGAAGCGGTGCCGGCGCATATTTTGCTGATTCGTACCGACTGGCTGAAGAAGCTGAATCTGAGCATGCCGACTACCACTGACGAATTGCTCGCTGTCGCCAAAGCATTTGCGGATCAGGATCCTGACGGCAACGGCAAAAAGGATACATACGGCATGAATATGAGCACCTATTCCGAGCAGGCGATTAACGAGATGTTCGGCGAAAGTTCTTCGAGCACCTTGCTGGCTTGGGACTTGAAGGACGGTAAAGTTGTCCGCGCCTGGGATAAAGAACTGGCATCCCTGACATTCAAGAAGAAGCTTTATGATGAAGGCATTATCGATAAAGATTACATCAACGATAAAGACGGTGCGAAAGCAAAGCAGGACTTCCTGAACGGCAAAATCGGCATCTACGTGAAGTTTACCGGCGGTTGGTACGACTTCACGATGAATGATATGGGTACGTTGAAGAAAAATGCGCCAACAGCCGAGATCGCACCGCTTGGGTATCCGAAATCGCCGATGGGCACATTCACGGGCGCTATTGATAATCCGGTGCAAATGACGACGGTGGTCAATGCGAAAGCGAAAAACCCGGAAGCGGTCGGACGCTACCTCGACTTTATGATGAAGCCGGAGACGGCATCGAAAATCATTAACGGCGATGAAGGTACACACTGGAAAAAAGGGGAGAACGGCTGCCCGCAAATTATCGATCCGGCAAAGAGCAAGAATGAAGTTGGCTACGCTTTCGACTATGAGATGTTCTATTCACAAGGTCAGGATAAATGCTCGTTTGTGCTGAACCAATTCAACACATCTGACCCTTTACAAAAAGCAGGCATGGATATGTATAAAGATGTACAAAAACTGTACTTCGATTCGAGCAGAGAGTATCCGGGCATTACAGTTGGCGATCATATGCCGGTGTTTTCGGCCGACCTTCAGGTTATCAACACTACGATTTTGAAAGATAAAGGCGATCTGTTCGTTAAAGCCATTATTAGCGGGCCGAAATATACGGCAGAGCAAGCGATTAAAGATGCGCAAACGGCTTACGACAAGTCCGGCGGCAAACAGCTCGATGATTTCATGAACAAATGGTATCAAGACAATAAAGACACAGCGTTCCTGGCGAAGGATGTCATGACCATTGCCAAGCAACAGATGGAACAAGTGAAATAACCAAAAAGGAGGGGGGCTGGACGTAGCGTCTGGTCCTTCCTTTTTTATCGAGGGGGATGAGCTATGTGGGATAAAGGTGAGTATTCGTTTTCAACGTGTTGGAACATCAAGAAGCACACGGATGGCCGTGAGATGGTCGAGGAAATTAAGTCCCTGGGCTTCCGGCAAGTGGAGCTGAACTATAATGTGACCGAAGCTTTCATGGCGACGATTGAGCCGATGATCGAGAAGGGGGAGATCGGCGTCTCTAGCGTGCATAATGTGTTCCCCTTCATTGCGGATAAAGATTATGATACGGATTCCGTTCTGCTCGGATTTGACGATGAAGCGAAGCGGAAGCGCTCGGTCGACCTGCTGATCCGCTCCATGGAGTACGCCGTCCGTTACGGAGCCAAGGCAGTCGTGGTGCATCCGGGCGAGGTCCCTTTTGACTACAACATCGATGCTGATTTGAAAAAGCTGTATAGGGAGTTCGGCAAAGAATCGCCCGAATACAAGCAGCTGTGGAGCGAAATGCTCGACCGGCGCGACCTGCTGAGCCCTCGCTATTTGCAGCGCATGCAAGACAGCCTGGAGCAGGTCAGCGAGCATGCCGCCTCCAAGGGCTGGCAGGTGGCGATCGGGATTGAAACACGGGCGCGCTGTTATCAAATGCCGACGCTGATGGAGGCTAAAGCGATTTGCGACAACTTGCAGGGCAGCCCGGTCGGCTTGTGGTACGATATCGGTCATGCCATGATGATGGACCGGATGGGCTTGTACGATAACGTGCGCGAGCTGCCGATCGTGCTGCCTTATATTTGCGGCGTGCACATTCACGAAACGCTGGAGCTTTCGGATCACTGGTGTCCTTATGTGCACAGCCAGGACACGGTATATTTCGATCACTTTCTGGGTGCCATCGAACACGCCAAAGTGAAGGTCTATGAATTGAAGGCGGCGTGTCAGCCGAAGGAAATTCATGAAAGCCATGGGATGATCATCCGGAAGCTGCAGGGCAGAGAGGGATCCTAGAATAGATCGACGGACAAGGGAGAGAGAGAGCATGGAGCCGATTATACATAAACTGATCAAGCTCAACGACGAATGGACCGGGGTCGGGTTGCAAAAGCAAGTCACTGACGCCGGCTCCAAGTATGCCGGAGGGGTGATGGATGAGACCACTGGCATTCCGCGCGCGAACCATTTGGGAACGCCGGCCGTAATGGCGGCCTGGGCGGCATCCTTGGTTAATCCGGTATCCGAATATTACCACAATGCCGGGCTGCTTCATGCTTTGGAGCTGGCTGCAGAGCA
>Ga0209566_100180_pt1 | contig 67946 bp, 59 predicted proteins | sample Araplavi_mTSA_r2_2_FD_184287 | JGI IMG/M metagenome (GOLD analysis project Ga0209566, IMG submission 184287) | Arabidopsis root microbial communities from North Carolina, USA - plate scrape CL_Cvi_mTSA_r2 (SPAdes) (version 2) | ecosystem: Host-associated > Plants > Roots > Endosphere | place... | reverse complement strand
GAAGTGCTGTCGTGAGGAAGCATATGCAAGCGTGCACGGGGTTTGAGGCGCGAAGTGCTGTCGAGGGGAAGCACATGCGAGCGTGCGCGGGGCTTGAGGCGCAAAGTGCTGTCGAGGGGAAGCACATGCGAGGGTACACGGAGCCGGAGGTGCGAAGTGCTGTCGACGGGAAGCACATGCAAGCGTGCGCGTAGCTTGAGCGGCGAAGTGCTGTCGACGGGAAGCACATGCGAGGGTACGCGGGGTTTGAGGTGCGAAGTGCTGTCGTGGGGAAGCACATGCGAGCGTGCGCGTAGCTTGAGGCGCGAAGTGCTGTCGTCGGGAAGCACATCATCTAATTCTTCCGGAGGGCATGGCGCCTCCCTGTCTGGTATACTCGAATCGAAGCCCGGCGACGCCGGGAACCGAGATTCGGAGGATGCCGAGGGGAGGCGCCACATGTCTTTTCGCTACGAGATGTATGCTTATCGGGATATCCAGGAAGCGCATACAGATGCGCTGCTGTCGGGCAACGGACTGTCGATTTCCTATTCGCCCCGGTTCAGTTATGGCTCGCTCTACGAGACGGCGGCGCCGTTCATGGAGGAGACGGTATCCGCGATCTTCCGGGCGCTCGGCACGACCAACTTCGAGCTGGCGTTGCGCGAGATTAACCAGGCGATCAGCCTGAACGGGCTTGTCGGCAACGCCAGCGGCAGACTGCCTGACCTCTACGCTGACATCCGGCATGCGCTCGTCCGGGTCGTACAGCAGGTGCACCCGGAGAAGACCGATATCGACACGCCCGTCGGCGCGCCAGCTGCGGAAGGACGCAGACACGGCAGACTCGCAGAGCTGGGCGTTCAGCTTGCGCGGTTCAATGCCATTTTCACCACCTCGTACGACCTTATTCCGTATTGGGCCATCATGACCTCTCCTTCTTCCTTCAAGGACTACTTTTTCGACTGTTGCTTCTCGCCCATGGTGCCGGAGAAGTACGCGGAGCGCATCCCGCTTCACTTCCTGCACGGCGCGCTGCACCTGTACACGGAGGACAAGCTCACGCGCAAGATCGTGGCCGAGAGCCGCCAGCTGACGCTGCCGCGCACGCTGGACCAGCTGTACCGCAGCGGGGACGCGGTGCCGCTGTTTGTGTCCGAAGGATTGAGCCGCCATAAGCTGTCGCGTATTTTGGAAAACGAATACCTCTCGTTCTGCTACGACAGCCTGAAGCGCCTGTCCGGCGGGCTCACGGTGTTCGGATTGTCCTTTGACGGGGACGAGCACATCGTTCAGGCCGTCCGGGAATCCGGGATCTCGCGCATCGCGATCGGCATCTACACCCCGGGGCTGAGCCCCGAAGCGATCGTGATCGAGCAGGCGAGGTACGCAGGAAAGTTCGGAAGCGACCGCGACCTGGTGTTTTTCGACTCGTCTTCGTTCGGCGCCGCCAATGCGGGATGAGCCTGTTGACAATCGTCTCGGCTCTCCGTTAGAATGATCAAACAATCGCAGATCGGAATCATGCCTGTGAAGAGCATCCAACTCGGAGGCGTTCCCGTCAAGAGCGGCCCCGTATCGCGAGATACGGCCGTATCCTAAGTTTACCGGCCCCGCCCGTTACCGCGGAACCAAGAGGATGAGCCGCGCCCCGCGCCGGTTCATCAAGTTGGGTGGCACCGCGAGCTGACGCTCCTCGTCCCAATTCGGACGAGGGGCGTCTTTGCGTTTTCAAACGACAATCTTGGAAAGAGGCGATGGGAAATGAATCGGATGTACAACTTCAATCCGGGACCGGCGGCGCTGCCGCTTGAGGTGCTGGAGCAGGGACGGGACAGCTTCTTGGAGTACGAAGGACAGGGCATGTCGCTCATGGAGATGTCGCACCGAAGCAAGCCGGTAGAGGACATGATCGAGGAAACGGAACGTCTGCTGCTAGACCTGATCGGGCTGCAAGGCGCGGGCTACCGCGTGCTGTTCATGTCGGGCGGGGCGAGCGCGCAGTTCGCGCTGCTGGCGATGAATTTTCTGAGAGACGGGGCGACCAGCCGCTATGTGCTGTCGGGCAGCTTTTCGGAAAAAGCGTACGAGGAAGCCCAGGCAGTCGGCGCGGCAGAGGTGCTCGCGAGCGGCAAGGACACGGGCTGGGCAAGGCTGCCGGATGTCGGCGCGAGCCTGCGCGACGTCCAGGCGGCGAATACCGCCTACGTGCATCTGACGACGAACAATACGATCGAAGGCTCGCAGTTCCAAACGATCCCGGATACGGGCGGCATCCCGCTGATCGGCGACATGACGAGCGACATTCTAAGCCGCGAGCTCGATTGGACGCGGTTTGCGATGTTCTATGCAGGCGCGCAGAAAAACCTGGGGCCGGCGGGCGTCACGGTCGCCGTGATCCGCGAGGACCTGCTGGCGGCATCGGCGGACGCGAAGCTCCCGGCGATTTTCCGCTATTCGACCTACGCCAAAAATAATTCGCTGTACAACACGCCTCCCGTTCATAGCATTTACATGCTGAAGCTGATGCTGGAGTGGACTGCGCGGCAAGGGGGCATACCGGCGATGGAAGCGCTGAGTGCAGAGAAGGCGGCGCTGCTCTACGAAGCGATCGACGGGAGCGGCGGTTTCTACAGAGGCATCGTAGAAAAGCCATACCGCTCGGCGATGAATGCGACATGGCGGCTGACGAGCGAGGCGATGGAGCGGGCGTTCGTCAAAGAGGCGCTTGCCGCGGGCTTCGCGGGATTGGCGGGCCATCGCAGCGTCGGCGGCCTGCGGGCCTCGATCTACAATGCAGTGCCGGTCGAAGCTTGCCGGGCGCTCGCCGAATTCATGAAGACGTTCGCCGCGGAGCGGGGCTAAGGAGGCGGGTTCTATGTTGGATATGACGTATATCCGCGATCGCGCGGCGCTGATGCAGCATACGGCGGATCGCAAGGGCATCGCGGTATCGATCGCCGAATTGGTCGCGTTGGATGCGCAGCGCCGGTCGCTGCTCCAGGAGGTCGAGCGGCTGCGGGGAGAGCGCAACCGGCGGTCGGCGGAGATCGCGCAGCTGATGCGGACGGAGCGGCGGGAAGAAACGGGGGGACAGCGGCCGACAGATCGGGACGGCGAGCACGACGCCCCGGCATCGGAACGGATAACGCGTGCGGAGGAAGCGAAGCAGGAGGTTCGGGAGGCGGGTGTCCGGCTCTCCGAGTTGGAAACGAACCTTGCGGCCGTAACGCAGCGTTGGCGGGAGTTGCTTCAGCTTGTGCCGAATCCGGTGTCGGCAGATACGCCGGACGGCCGTTCGGATGCCGACAACGTCGAGATTCGGCGCGTCGGCGAAGTGCCGGCGTTCGCGTTCGAGCCGCTCGATCACGTGCAGCTCGGCGAGCGGCTCGGCCTGCTGGACCTGGCCCGCGGGGTGAAGATCGCTGGCGCCCGCAGCTACGTGCTGAAGGGCGCGGGCTGTCGCCTGCACCGCGCCGTGCAGCAGCTGGCCATGGACGTGCTGGAGCAGCGCGGCTTCACGCCGCTCGAGGTGCCGGCGATCGTACGCGGCGAAGCGTTCGCGAACACCGGCTTTTTCCCCACGGGCCAGGACCAGACGTACGCCTTGGCAGAGTCGGACAAATACTTGATCGGCACGTCGGAGGTCGGCCTGGTGTCGTATTACGCCGGCGAGACGATCGAGCTGAACGAACCGATCCGCCTCGCCGCCGCAACGCCATGCTTCCGAAGCGAGGTGGGCTCGGCCGGCCGCGACGTGCACGGGCTGTACCGGGTTCATCAGTTCGCCAAGGTCGAGCAGGTCGTCCTCTGTCGCGGCGAGGCGGCGGTGTCGGATGCGATGCTTCGGGAGATTACGGCCAATGCCGAGGAGATATTGCGTCTGCTCGAGCTGCCGTACCGCGTCGTGGCCGTCTGCATCGGCGACATGTCGCAGAAGACGCACAAGCAGTACGACATCGAGACGTGGATGCCGAGCCGCGGCGCGTATGGGGAGACGCACTCGTCGTCGAACGTGCTGGACTTCCAGGCGCGACGCGCAGGCATTCGTTACCGCGACGAAGACGGGACGCTTCGCTACGCGCACACGCTGAACAACACGGCCGTCGCGACTCCGCGCATTCTCATCCCGCTGCTGGAGAACCATCAACGCGAGGACGGATCGGTGTACGTGCCAACTGCACTGCGCCCGTATATGGGCGGGGCGGCCGAGTTGCGGCCGGAGTGAGAGGCTCGCGCGCAAAAAGCAGGGCGGATGAACGCTGGATTCGCTCATACTCGCCCAAAGCCGGCGAATTCCGTTTTCCGGTTAGAGGATCAGAGCCTTAGCTAGAGGACCCGTTATCGGTCGGAACCGTCCGATAACGGGTCTTCTAACACCTGGTCCTTCAGATATCCTCGTTAAGTCTTTTTTACGGAATGCGACAGGGCGCGGGGCGAAAAATGAATGCGTCCGTCAGATCCCTTTACTGCGTAATCGATGTCTTGGAGGCGATAACCGCGCATTTCCGCTTCTTTGGCGAGCTGCTCAGGGGATAAGCCTTGAACAGAAAGCGCCTTCACTTTCAGGCTCCCTTCCACGATCAGCTCGATAGGCGCATAAGCGTTCATCGCCTCCTGAAACGCTGCGACGGTGAGCGGGCGATATTCGGCCTTTTTCCGGATCGACAATTCGCCGCTTTTCTCAAGAACGGCGAGCTCTACTTCTTTGATATCGAATACTTGATTCATTCGCAGCTGCTGGTCCAGCGAATCCTCCGTGAACTTATATTTGCGTATCGTTTCTTTCAATAACTCTCCGTTTCGGATTACAGTGACGGGCTTTCCCTCCACGATGTCTCTTGCCCGGCGCGAATACATCTCGACGAGCAACAGGAGGAACGAAGCGGCGGCAAGCGCGATCATCGACAGCGCGATAAATCTTCCGCCTATCTTTAGGTTAAACGCCAAGTTTCCGGCAAGGGTTCCGAGCATCGTGGCAGTGATGAAGTCCTGGAAGCGAAGCTGCGCCACGGTCCTGCGGCCGATCCACCGGGCAATGACAAGGATCAAAACAAATGAGATTACCGTGCGCAAAACGATCTCTAATCCAGGGCTCAATGCGCTTCCTCCTTGCACTTTTTTTCACCATTACCCGTCTCGCTTTTTCCGCGAAACGAGATCCATCCAAACGGCGCGGACAGGCAAACGGCGAAGCCGTCTTTTTGTTTACCCCGTTAATATTTAGGGGAAGAAGGCGATACGCTTGCCATTCCATCCTGGAGGGAGAACCGTTGCATGGCCGTACAACAAGAGAAACCGGGGAAAATCGACTATGGGGACGCCAGGCTGACGGCGGGTCTGTCCGTATTTTCCGGCGCGTTCGATGCCGTCTACCATTACGAAGGAGACGATCTTGGCGTAGTCTATACAAAAGAACGGACCGTGATTCGCTTGTGGGCGCCTACAGCCAGCGAGGCGTATGTCGTCCTGTACGATTCGTGGCGAGGACAACCTTTCCGGACTTGCAATATGAGTCGCGGGGAGCATGGAACCTGGCTTCTTCAACTCGACGGCGACTGGGCGGGATTTTATTACACGTATAAAGTGCTGGTCGGCGAACAATGGAACGAGGCGGTCGATCCTTATGCCAAAGCCGTTGGCGTCAACGGAGACCGGGCTTATATAGGGGACTTGAGGGCTGCCGATCCGGACGCATGGCCTTCCCAAAAGCCGCCGCTTGCCTCGCCTCACGATACGGTTATCTATGAAATTCATGTCCGGGACGCCACGATCGATCCCGAGAGCGGTATCTCGGAACGCTGGCGGGGAAAGTTTCTTGGACTTGCCGAGCGCGGGACGCGCGGACCGAACGGCATTCCAACGGGGCTCGATCATATCGCGGATCTTGGCGTTACGCACGTGCAGCTGCTGCCGGTCGCCGATTACAGCACGCAGAGCGTGGACGAGACCGCCAGGCCGCAGTCCGCTTACAATTGGGGCTACGATCCGAAAAACCTTCAGGTGCCGGAGGGCTCTTATTCCACAGATCCCTACGATCCGCTCGCGCGCATTCGAGAGCTGAAGCAGTTGATCGCGGCCTGCCACGAGCGCGGACTTCGCGTCATCCTCGACGTCGTATACAACCATATGTACGACGGCTACCGCGCAAGCCTCGCCAAGCTCGTGCCGGGTTATTATTTTCGCTACAAAAATGACGGCACGCTGTCGGACGGCTCGGGGTGCGGCAACGACCTGGCCACCGAGCGGCCGATGGTCCGCAAGCTGATCGTTGATTCCGTGCTGCATTGGGCGACGGCATACAACGTCGATGGCTTCCGCTTCGATCTGATGGGCCTGCTGGACCGGGAGACGATGCTCGATATCCGCAATAAACTGGACGAGCTTGATCCGTCGATCCTCCTTCTGGGGGAAGGCTGGATCATGGACACGGAGCTGCCGCGGTCGATGTGCGCGAACCAAGCGCAGGCGGCCGTGCTGCCAGGCATCGCCCAGTTCAACGATTGCATGCGCGATGCGATCAAGGGCGATCCGTTCGAGCCTGCGAAGCCGGGATTCGTGAACGGCGCGAAGGAGCGGCGGGAAGGGATCATGAAAGGCGTCACGGGCGGCATTTCGTACAGCGAGAGCATTCGTTTGTTTGCAAAAGAGCCTTCGCAGACGATCAACTACGCCGAATGCCACGACAACTATACGATGTGGGACAAGCTGACGCTGTCGACGCCGGAGGCGACTGAAGAGACGCTGGCGCGCATGCATCGACTGGGCTCGGCCATCGTGCTCACAAGCCAGGGCATTCCGCTTCTTCATGCCGGCCAGGAATTCATGCGGACGAAGAACGGCGTCGAAAACAGCTACAAGTCGCCCGACGCGATCAATCGGCTCGACTGGAGGCGATGCGCGGAACGGCAGGAGGACGTGCGATACATGAAGCGGTTGATCGCCCTGCGCAAGGCGCACCCGGCCTTTCGGCTGCATACCGCCGACGAGATACGCGGCCATCTGCGGTTTGAAGCTTGCCCGCCGCATGCGGTTGCGTACACGCTTCGGGATTATGCCGGAGACGATCCGAGCCGTCACCTGTATATCCTCTATAACGCCGGCGAATCGCACGCGACCGTAGCGCTGCCCGCGCTCGGCGAATGGCGCCCGCTTTTCGGACAATCGGATATCGAAAAGCTTCACGCAGGGCAATTGACCGTGCGCGGCATCTGCATGGTCGTGCTTGAAGTTGCGGATTAGGGCGTTATAAACAAACGGTCCAGATATGAGGACACGACCTGCATGAGCCCCGCCGGGTCCAGATGCTCGGCATAGGTCGTATAATGAACGACCAGTCCGTCGACAAGCGCGTGCAGCAGACGGGCCTCCAGCTCCGGATCCAGGCCCGGACGGGCGAGTCCCTGCTCGTGGACGTGACAAATCATGCGCTTGAAGCCGTCGTACAGCGTCTCGTGCGTCTCCTGGCTCAGCGCGCGGATGGCTGGATCGGAGACGGCCTTCCCTGCGAACGCGAGCCATACCTCGGCTTCCCCGAGACGCTCGTCATCGAGCGGCGCGAGCTGCTCGATGATCTTTTCCATGTCCGTTCGCGGATGTCCCGTCAAGGCGAGTCCGATGATCCGGTCGCCCACCCTTTGGCTCAGCAGGCGCATCGAATACGCCAGCAGCTCGTCCTGGGCGCGGAAATAGTGCCGCAGCGCCCCGAGCGAGATGCCGGTCTCTTCCGCCGCGCGCCGGGCCGTCGCGCCGTCTAGCCCTTCGCGGCGGATGATGCGCCAGACGGCTTCCGCAATTTGTTCTTTTCGTTTTTCGTGATCGACGATTTTTGGCATGTCCTTATTATAATACGATTGTATTATTAAACAAAGCTGCTATAATCGAGTTTAAATAATACATCTGTGTTATATAAAGGGGCGATTCCATGATCGGCGTCATTATCGGCTGTGAGATTGCATTTTGGGTGCTTATTCTGGCGGGGTTGGCCTGCCGTTACTTGCTCGGCCTGAAGAAGGCCGGAATCGCGCTGCTTTGGACGACGCCGGTCGTCGACATCGTCCTGCTCGCGGTGACGGTGATCCATCTAAGACAGGGCGCCGAGGCGACCTTCGCCCACGGGCTTGCGGCCGTGTACATCGGCGTCTCCATCGCGTTCGGGCACTCGATGATCCGTTGGGCGGACACGCGCTTCGCCCATAAGTTTGCGGGGGGCGCAGCGCCTGCTCCGAAGCCGAAATACGGGCGGGAGCATGCGAGGCTGGAGCGGATCGGATGGCTTAAGCATCTGCTGGCCTGGGCGATCGGCTGTCTATGCTTAGGCGGCATGATTTATTTGGTCGACGATTCCGGCGGCACGGAGCCGCTCATCCAGATGATCCGGCTGTGGTCGATCGTGCTGGGCATCGATTTTCTGATCAGCTTCAGCTATACGCTGTCGCCGAAGAAGGCCAAGCGCTAGGCGTTCGCGATGCCGACCGTGCTCGCGCTGATTGCGCGCAGCGGCAAGCGGCGAGCGGCGATTCGCTCGCGCCGATCATGTTTTGCTTCGCCCTTTAATAGGATGAGTTAACGGCGTTGCCGAATCATCGGGGCGAAGGGCGGGAGCGGCATGTGGATCATGCTGGCGTTCATGGTGCTGGCTAGCGCGGCGGGCTTTGTCCTTTTCCGCAGGAATACGGTCCCCGGGGCAGAAGGGCCTGCTCCGGGACCAGCGAAGCTATCGGTCATCGTCCCCGCTCGCAACGAAGAGGGCAATCTGCCTCATCTGCTGGCGTCCTTGCAGGCTCAGCGTTACCGGCCGCATGAGATCATCGTCGTGGACGACGGCTCCTCGGACGGGACAGGCCTCGTCGCGAAGCGCTTCGGCGCGACGCTGGTCGAGGGATTGCCGCTGCCCGAGGGCTGGACGGGCAAGAACTGGGCGGTCTGGAACGGGTATCTGCGGTCGACGGGCGATCTCGTCGCCTTCCTCGACGCGGACGTGCGGCTCGCGCCGGACGCGCTCGGCGCACTGGTCGCGGCTAGGGAGCGGACAGGCGGCGCGGTCTCTGTCGTGCCCTATCATTACACGGAAAAGTTCTACGAGCGACTGGCGCTCATCCCGAACCTGCTCGGCCTGTTCGCCTTCACCTCGCCGTTCGAGCGCACCAATCCGCAGAAGGGCCTGTACGGCTCCTGCATCGTCGCTTCGCGGGCGGATTACGAGCTGGCGAAGGGGCACGAAGGTGTGAAGTCCGAGCTGCTGGACGACCTTACGCTCGGCGCGCGCTTCGCAGAGGCGGGCTTGCCGGTTACGAACTTCATCGGGCGCGGGCTGGTATCGTTTCGCATGTATCCGGACGGCATCCGCAGCGAAGTCGAAGGCTTCGGCAAAGGCGCCGTGCAGAGCACGGGCAAGCTGGGCGCGCCGACGGTGCTGCTTGTCGCCCTCTGGCTCGTGGGGCTGATCTGCGCGGAGGCGGCGCCGTTCGTTCTGCACACCGCGTGGGCGCCGGCTTGGGTGGCCAGCTATTTGCTGTATACGCTGCAGATCTACTTTTTTGCCAGATACGCCGGCCGCTTCGGTCTATGGCTACCCGCGTTGCATATGCTGAGTACCGTGTTTTTTCTCTATATCATGCTGTATTCGTCCTACCGCGTCCTCTTCGTGGGGCATGTCCCCTGGAAAGGCAGATCGATCGGAATCGGGGGCGGGCCCAAGTGAAGCTTCTCTTGTGGTCCGCTTCCTTTTTCCTGTGCGGCTCGCTAATGTTCTCCTACTGGCTGGGCCTCGCCGCTCGAAGGAATCTCCGCGACGTGGGCGACGGCAATCCGGGCGCCCTTAATCTGTGGAGGTCGGCGGGCGCCCTGTTCGGCATCGCCGGCATCGCGCTCGACTTCGCCAAGGGCTTCGCGCCGGTCGCCTGTCTGCAGGCCGCAGGTGCGCTGCCGGCCTATGCCGTCGCCGTCGCTTCCTTGATGCCGATCCTCGGGCATGCCTTCTCCCCGTTCCTGCGGGGGCGGGGCGGCAAGGCGATCGCGACGACGTTCGGCGTCTGGTGCGGACTCGCCTTCGAGGGCGCGCTGGCGTACGCGATCATCCTTGCGCTGCTGCTCGCAGGCAGCCGCTTGCTGCGCGCACGCAAAAAGGCGTCCTCCGAAGCGGACGCCTTCCAGGTGGTGCTGGGCATGCTGCTGCTGTTCGCGTACGTGACGGCCCGCCCGTTCGTCGCGCCGATCGTGGCCTTTGCGCTGGCGAATGCGCTGGTACTGGCCTTCACGCATAGGCGCGAGCTGCGGCGATTGTTCGCGCGGGCCGGCGAGCGCCGGGAGCGGTCCTAGCGAGCCGCTGCCGTCGCGGAGAAGATGAGGCTGGTCAGGCCGAAGCCGTCGCGAAGATGATGAGGCAGAAGCCGTCGCAAAGTCGATAAGGTCGAAGCGGTCGTGAACTCATATGGCCGATCAGGCCGAAGCCGTCTCTGCGCCGCCCTCGGGCGCGAACTGCGGCGGACGCTGCCTCACGATCGACAGCATCGAGAACGTGCCGATCAAGAACAGCACGCCGGAAGCCGTGAAGATCGTCTCGAGCGGGAAGGATGCCTTGAGCGATCCGGCCGCCGACATCGAGATGACCATCATGCCGGTGAACAGCGGGTTCAGCACGCCGTTGACGCGGCCGATGATGGACGGCTTCGACCATTTGAGGATCATCGTGCTGATGCCGATATGGATGCAAGGGAACACGAGGCCGTTGATGAACTGGATGACAAGCGTCAGCGGCACGCTCGTCGAGTAGCCGACGATGACGGTGCAGACGGCGCCGAACAGCATGCCTGTCGCGAGCAGCGCTTGAGGCGGAACCTTCTGCGCGAACGCGGCCACGAGGCCGCCGCCGATCAGCATCGCAGCGCCGCTCACCATGAGCATGTACTGCAAGAAGTCTTCGGGCTTGCCCAGCCGCTCGGTGACGACGAAAATATTCAGCGCCTGCGCGATACCTACGGCGAGGCCGGCCAGAACAAAGGCAAGACCGAGCATGCGGAGCACGGGGCTGCGCCATACGTAGCTGAAGCCTTCGACGAACTCCTTGCTGAATTGGCTCTTGGGCGCATTCTTATCCTGCGGAAGATCCGCGGGCAGACGAACAAGGACGATAGCCGACAGCAGGAACGCCACGCCCATCACGGCGATCGACGACTCCAGCCCGAACCGGCTGTAGGCGAACGTGCCGAGCATGGGGCCGAGCACCATGAAGATCGCCATCAGCGATTGGAAAAGCGCCATGCCTTGCTGAAGCTGCGATTCAGGCACATGCTGCTTGAACAGACGCATGCCTGACGGCTGGGAGAATTGCGACAGGATGGCGGAGATGAAGGTGACGAGGTAGACGGAATGCCACGAACCGTAGTGGATGCCGAGCAGGACGGCGAACACCGATACGGCAGACAGCATGTCGCACCAAACCATCGTTCGCTTCGGAAGCCAGCGGTCGGCGAAGGTGCCGCCGATGAACGAGAAGACGAAGATGGGCGCGAATTCGGCCACGCTGATGAGCGAAATGGCGTAGGGATCTTTGTTCGTTTTCTCCGCGACGTACAGCAGGATCGCGAAGTTGCGGACCCAGATGCCGATCTGCAGCAGCACGTTGGATAGCAAAATGGTCTGCAGGAAGCGGTTGGATAACAGGCTTGCAGGCTTCGTTGTTGCGGCATTGGATGCCGGATTCATAATTCGATACACTCCTTGTTATAGAGACGTTCGCGGGCACGTCTAGGCTGCCATGAGGTAAACGATAGAACGACTCATTTTGTTGCTAGATCATAACATATCGATGCCGGAAACGTTTCTCTTCGATTGCTCAATTTGCGCAGCGGTCGCGGCTGGCGCTCCTATTCATTTCCGGCTCCGGTTTGTCGACATACAGGATATATTCTTTCGCACAAGGAGTCCATACCGATGTCGACGATGCTGCAGCAGGTTCTTTCCACGCTTCCCGTCTACAAGCTGTGCTACGCCGACGAGCCGGTCGTGATCGTGATCGACCGGACGCAGGTCGTTCATTTCGAGAAGGCTTCCTTTTATCGATCGGAAATTCCGGCGGGCACGCCCGTGTCGGCCCTTCAAGGGACGGTCATCGTCAAAGCGATGGAGCAAGGGGAACGTATCGCGGAGGAAAGGGACGCTTCGCGGTTCGGTACCGCCTATCTGTCCGTGGCGACGCCGATCCGGGACGGCGAAGAGATCGTCGGCGCGATCGGGTTCATCATTCCGAACGCGCGGCTCGATTCGCTCCGCGCCGGCGCGTCCGACCTGTCGGGGGTCATCCAGCAGATGTCGGCTACGGGCGAAGAGATCACATCGTCTGGCGCGCAGATCGCGGAGCGGCTGCGGGAGCAGGCTTCTGAGTCCGCGCAGCTGCTCGAACGGCTGAAGAAGGCGAGAGGCGTGCTCGCTTCCGTGAAGGAGATCGCGGAGCAGAGCCAACTGCTCGGGCTGAATGCGTCGATCGAGGCAGCTCGCGCGGGCGAGCACGGCCTCGGATTCGGCGTCGTCTCGACGGAGATCCGCAAGCTTGGGGAGTACAGCAAAGAAGCCGTGGCGCAGATCACCGAGCAATTCCGTTCGATGGAGGAGAGCATCCGGGCGATGGACCTTGCGATCGGCGAGGTGGCCAAGGAATCCCAGGCGGCGTCGGCCGGCATGGAGGAGTTCAGCCGGGCCTTCGAGCATATTGCGGACGTCGCGCAGAAGCTGTCCGACTTGGCGAGTCACAGTTCCTAACGAAGAGAGCGGCGCCTGAGGCATCGCGAAAAGAAACGCGCAAGGTCCGAATGGGACTTTGCGCGTTTTTGGTTGGCGTACGGACACATTGTCTCGCACGCGATCAACGGAACGCCGGGTCGTCTGCAGACGAAGAGACTGTTGCAGGATCGGAGCGTGCCGTTCTACGAGGAGATGCGGTTGAGGCGAGGGTATCCCACGAGCTCCATGAAGCCGTGGCCCGCGATCGGGTCCTTTCTGCCGTCCGCGGATCTTGCTTCGCCGGTCACGGAGCAGATGCCTTCCCAGATCGCGCGGAGCGGCCCGAGTATGGGCATCTCCTGTCTGTCCATGAGCGGCGAGACATGCAGCTCCATCGCGTACTCGGGGAGGGAGATCTCCCATTCCACCGGATATTCCGTCCCCGTCGCCGCGCTGCGCCAGCGCCGCGCATGGCGGAGGAGGACGCGCTCCGACGTGAGCACCGAGCCGTCCGGCTGGATCAGCTTGGCCACGCTATACGCTTCGGGCGTCGTTCCCTCCGCGTCGTCGGAGACCGCCCCCCATTTTCGCAACCTGCTGATGAGCAGCTCGCGGCCGTCGGCCAGCTGCAGCCCGAACCAATCCCAGCCGTCGCCGCTCAGCAAGCCGTAGCTGCGGCCCCATTGATGATCGAACCAGCCCTGGCCGCGAAGCGTCTCCGCGCGCCCTTCCGCATACAGCGTTCCAATCACGCGGCTGCGCGTCGAAGAGTAGTATCGCAGTCCGTTGAGATCGCCGGCCTCGTCGATGACGGAGACGGGCTTTTGGGGGACAAAGTCTAGTCGGAGCCGGGCGGTCGGCGAAGCCAGCTGCAGTTCGAAGCCGGCCTCGTCATCGTTATGGAAGGTCATCCGATTATGCCCGTAGGACAGCCGGGTCGGTCGCGACTTCACGGCTGAGGCGTCCATGTACCGATGGGGCGGCGGCAGAGCGTTCGTCAGCAGCCTTCGGTACGTATCCCACGTATGCCCGTCGGACGGATACTTCAGCAGGTAGGCGGGCAGGTAGATGCCGGCCATCTGGTAAGCCAGCATGCGGTCGAGTTCGGAGCGGCTCTCGAAGTGGTCCCGATCCAATCGGGTCAGCGAGTGGATGATATAATGGCCTTTGGGAGCCGCCAGCTCGCCGACACGGAAAAAGGAGGCCATCGCGGCATAGCGTCCGCCCCGGTTCCCCGAGAGCAGCGCGTAGCAGTACCACCATTCCACGTTAGAGGTAGGATGGCCGGCCGCGTCGTGCGGCAAGGAGATAAGGCCTTGTTGACGGTTCAAGCCAAGCACCCGCTTCGGTTTTTTACCAACTTATGTGGGCGCGCGGGCAGGGGTGTGCCGAACCCCGTAGTTTTACGGCGGCCTCGCGATTTATAATGGAAGCTAAGCCCCATACTTGAACTTGAGAAGCTTCATATAACGATGTCTACGGATAAGGCGGGATAAGATGGTTTATTCATTCGTGATCGAGCCGGCGGCGTATTATGCGTTCGCGGACGAAGAGGAACAGATTGACAAATGCAAGGAATGGGACTTGTTGTCGGAGAAGGCGACCAAGAACAAAATCTTCTATTACAAAGGCAACGGGTTGAAAGAGGCTTGCACCATCGTCGGCTATGTCGATCATATGACAGCCGTCATCGAGTTTGCGAACAAACAGAAGCACTGCATCCACCATTCCTACCTAAAAGAAATGCAAGCTGCAAACTTCGGGCAGCGGTACGCCTCGGCTGCCGATCCCGACGAGGCGGGGAGCGAAGGGGATGTGGCGACGGCCGAGTCCGCGACGGCCGATATCCCGCTCGACGTGAATGACGCCGCATCGGGTGAGGCTGTGCAGGTGTCGGCTCCGACAACGGAACCCATCCCGGATCCGGCTTCGGACGACGCGAGGCCGGCTGCAGTTATTCTGACCGAGCCGCCGGCGGCTCCCGCGCCCTCCAAGGCCAGATCCGGAGTCGCCAAGCCGAAGAAGGCGCAGCTTCCCGAAGAGAAGGTCAAGCTGATCGCGACCGTCAAGGAATTTACGACGGTGCCGAATCACTTTGCGGACAACGACGACGAGGTGATCATCTACGAATCGGTCGCCATCGTCGATCCCGAGACCGAGCTTGGCGAAGCCTGGTCCAGCCACAGCGCCACGCTCAAGAAGCTGGAGCTCGCGGTGGGGGACAAGCTCTCGTTCGAGGCGAAGATCGTGGCCAAGAAGCTCGCGAAGCACCCGATTCCCTACAAGATCAACAACCCGGCCAAGATCGTGAAGGCGCAGGACTGATCGAGTCGAGAGGCGACTGCTCTTGGCCGCCGCAATCTCCCGCATGTCGCGGCCGGCCGAAGTCGCACCGAAAAAGTCGGATCTCCTGCCGCCGTCACTGTTAATCTTGAGGTCGAGGGGAGGAGGTCGATCGGATGAACGGGCTTGAACGGTTGAACGAGGCGCTGGCATACGTGGAGGCGCAACTGACCGAGGCGGGCGAACCAGATATCGGAGAGGCGGCGCGGCGGGCATACTGCGGCGAGCATCATTTTCGGCGGATGTTCGCTTCTCTTGCGGGCATGACGCTGACCGAGTACATCCGCCGCCGGCGGCTGACGCTCGCCGCGTTCGAACTGATCGGCGGCGAGGCGCGGATCATCGATATCGCCGTGAAGCACGGTTACGGTTCGGCGGATTCGTTCGCCAGAGCGTTCTGCGGCTTGCACGGGGTGACGCCTTCCGAGGCGCGCAAGCGCGGCGTGCCGCTCAAGGCCTGTCCGCGAATGACCTTCCGACTTGCGATTCAGGGAGGCGATGAGATGAAGTATCGTTTGGTGGAAAAGGATGCGTTCCGCATCGCAGGCATCATGAAGCGCGTGCCTTTGATCTATGAAGGCGTCAATCCGCATATTGCGGAAATGTACGGCAGTCTGACCGAGGAGCGGATCGCGGAGCTGAAGAGGCTGTCCGATATCGAGCCGTCCGGGCTGATCAGCGCGTCGGCGAATTTTTCGGAGGGGAGAAAGGACGGCGGCGAAGTGGACCAGTATATCGGAGCAGCCACGACCCGTGACTGCCCGCCGCATCTGGCGGCGCTCGAAGTCGCCGCGTCGGAGTGGGCGGTATTCGAGGCGGTCGGCGCATTCCCGTCCGAGCTGCAGTCCGTATGGGGCCGCATCTATGCCGAGTGGCTCCCCTCCTCAGGCTACGAACTGGCGCCGGGGCCCGAGATTCTCTGGAATGAAGGCATTGACACGAGCAAGCCCGACTACCGGAGCGAGATCTGGATACCGGTCCGCAGGCAGCGGCGCTAAAAGGCTAGACTCAAGGATCTCCTTGACCGCGGGAAGCGGGAGAGGAGATTTTTTTGTTGACTGGGCAAACGCAAAATTTGCATTTATAGCGGCGTGAACTGGGCGACTGCGGGCCGTATGCGCAAAAAATGCCGCTACAGCGGTGCGGCAAACAATTGACTAGGCAACAAGCGCAAAATCTGAATTTACAGCGGTGTGTCTGGGTGACAGTGGGCTGTATGCGCAAAAATGCCGCTGCAACGGTGCGGCTCGCAATTGACTGGGCAACAAGCGCAAAATTTGAATTTATAGCGGCGTGAACTGGGCGACTGCGGGCCGTATGCGCAAAAAATGCCGCTACAGCGGTGCGGCACACAGTTAACTGGGCAGCAAGCGCAAAATTTGCATTTACAGTGGCGTGAACTGGGCGACTGCGGGCCGTATGCGCAAAAAATGCCGCTACAGCGGTGCGGCACACAATTGACTAGGCAACAAGCGCAAAATCTGAATTTACAGCGGCGTGAACTGGGCGACTGCAGGCCGTATGCGCAAAAAATGCCGCTACAGCGGTGCGGCTCACAGTTGAGTGGGTGGCAAACGCAAAATTTGCATTTACAGCGGCATGGGCTGGGCTCACATGTTGAATACGCGCATTTTTCAGCATGCGCACTCCCACCTTAAAAAAACAAACAATGCCTCCTAAGTATGCGGATTGTATGCGATTACACATCCAATCATAATGAGGCTATACCAAGTCAAGGGGGATATGAAATGATCACGACCGGCAAAAAAGTAGCAGGCACCGCAATGGCAGGCTTCCTCGCCGTCAGTTTGGCCGCCTGCGGCTCGTCCAAGGACAATAACAACGGCAGCGACGCGGCCGCATCTCCTTCGGCATCGGCTTCGACTTCGGCTTCCGCATCGGCTTCGGCCAGCGCGCCTGCTTCCTCCGATTCCGGCAGCAAGGAAAAGGTGACAATCACCTTCCAGAACATCTATCCCGACCCGACCGACCCGAAATACAACATGCTTCGCAAGATCGTCAAGCAATACGAGACCGATCACCCGAACGTGCATATCGAGCTCGACTCGCTGAACACCGACCAGCAGAAGCAAAAGCTGAAGACGCAGGCCGCTTCCAACGAAGTGCCGGACATCACGATCGTCAACCCGTCCGCGCAGATGAAGCCGTACGTCGACGCCGGCCTGTTCGCGCCGCTGAACGAGATGGTCGAGCAAAACGGCCTCAAGGACACGTTCCAGTCGGGCATTCTGGATTACTATACCTTCGACGGCAACCTGTACGCGCTGCCGGACGGCAACAATATCGCCCTCATGTACTACAACAAGGCGCTGTTCAAGCAAGCGGGCATCGATGCGCCGCCTACGACGTTCGAGGACCTCGTCGCCGACGTCAAGAAGCTGAAGGATAAGGGCATCCAGCCGATGACGATCGGCGAGAAGGATACGTGGACGGGCTCGTTCCTGTTCATGAACATGCTCCTCCGCACGAACGGCGGTCCGGGCTTCCTGCAGGACATCGTCGACGGCAAAAAGACGTTTGAAGATCCGGCCTTCAAGGGCGCGGTCGACTCGTTCGAGACGCTCGTCCAAGCGGGCGCATTCCAGGAAGGCGCGACGTCCTTCGATTATAATGCGGGCGAAAACCTGTTCAAGACGGGCAAGGCGGCCATGTACTTCATGGGCAGCTGGGCGACCGGCGGCATCGAGGTGTCCGATGCGAACAAGGACGGCAACGTGGGCGTGTTCAAGTTCCCGACGATCGGCGGCAAGGGCGATCCGAACGAGTTCATGCTCGCGCCGGGCAGCGCGTTCGCGGTATCCAAGAACAGCAAGCATCTGCCGGAAACGCTCGATTTCCTCAACTACTTCATGCTGAACTATCCGAAGGAAGCGTTCGCGGCCAAGGGCGCGGTCGGCGTCGCGCAGAAGGTGGACGGCGACTTTAAGGCCGCAGGCTATTCCGACATGGCGATGGAAGTGCTCGCGATGTTCAAGGACGTCAAGGGCGGCGACATCTCCTTCGACAATACGATGAACCCGGCTACGTCCCAGGCGCATCTGTCCAGCATCCAGAACCTGTTCGTCGCCAAGAAGGACGCGGCGGCAGTGGCCAAGGAGCATCAGCAAGCCTACGAGGACAACAAAGAATAATCGGCGCTAACGACTGCGGTACGGAGGGGGACGCCTGGCGCCTCCCTCTGTCGCCGTATGAATGAAGCCGCCCTAAGGAGGCGACAGCCTTGAATGTACTGAAGGTATCCCGCTGGACGATCGCGGCGTTCGTGCTGCCGTGTCTGCTGCTGTACGTGGGTCTCGTTTTCGCGCCGATCCTCGTATCCTTCTATAACGCCACGCTCAACTGGAACGGCATCGGCGTCGCCAAGCACGTGGGCTTGGACAACTTCCAACGCATGTTCACCCACGATTCCGTGTTCTGGCCTTCCGTCAGACGGACGTTCATGCTCGCCGGCTTCTCGATGCTGGTGCAGCTGCCGATCGCTTTGTTCGTCGCCATACTCATCAGCCGCTACGTACGCAAGCCGAATTTCCTCGTATCGAGCTACTTTATGCCCGTCATTCTGTCCGTCGCCGTGATCGGGCAGCTGTGGAAAACGATCTACAACCCTGCGTCGCAGGGCGGCATGATCAACCAGATTCTCATCAAGCTGGGCCTTGGAGACTGGACGCACGCCTGGCTGTCCGAGCCGAAGGTGGCGATCTACGCCATTATCGTCATCGGCCTGTGGCAGTATCTGGGCTATCACATCCTCATTCAATTTACCGGGATACAGAACATTCCGGCCGATATCTACGAAGCCGCCAAGATCGACGGGGCCGAGGGCTTAACGGCCGACCGATATATCACCTTGCCGATGATTGTGCCGATCTTCAAGATCTCCGTCGTACTCTCGTTCATCGGATCGCTGCAGTCGTTCGACCTCATCATGGTCACGACGGCCGGCGGCCCGGCGCATGCGACGGACGTGCTCGCCAGCCACATGTACAATATCTCGATCCTGTCGCAAAAGTACGGCTACGGCAGCGCCATCGCCTGCTTCCTCGTCGTCGTCTGCCTCGTGGCGACGGTCATCATCAACTTCCTGTTCAACCGCTTGGACAGACGGTACAACTAAGTGCCTGCAATTCTACGAAAGGGGGCGCACACCCTATGAACCCATCCGCCAGCATCGCCGTCCGGGAACCTACCGTATCCGCCCGCAGGCGCGGGTTTTCGCTGAAAAAGACGATCGTGTTCGGCTTCTTCGGCATCCTGCTCGTCACGCAGCTCTATCCGCTGCTATGGCTGCTCATCTATTCGCTCAAGACGAACGAAGAGATTCTGTCGGGCAGCTTCTTCGCCATGCCGGCTTCGGTTCAGTGGACCAATTACTCGAACGCGCTCGCGGGCGGACGCTACTGGCATTACCTGCTCAACAGCGTGATCGTGACCTCGGCGACGATGGTTTGCGTCATCCTGCTCGCATCGCTCGCGGCGTTCGCCATCACCCGTTTCCGCTGGAAGTACGGCCAGCTCGTGATGCTCATTTTTCTGATGGGCATGATGATCCCGCTGCAGAGCACGCTGCTGCCGCTCATGCTCATTTTCAAAAACATCCACATTCTTAACACGCGTTGGGCGATGATCCTGCCTTATATCGCGTTCCAGATTCCGATCGCGGTGTTCATAATGAGCGGCTTCCTACGCACCATCCCGCACGAGATCGAGGAATCGGCCATCATGGACGGCGCGAACGTATTCCGCATTTTCCGCAGCATCATCCTGCCGGTATCCGTGCCGCCGATCATGACCGTCTGCATCTTGACGTTCATCAATGTGTGGAACGAGTACATTCTCGCCGCCACGTTCATCTCCAAGGAAGCGCTCAAGACGCTGCCGTTCGGGGTATACAGCTTCGTCAGCCAGTATTCGGTCAACTACGGGGCGATCGGAGCGTTTCTTGTACTTGGCGCATTGCCGGTCATCCTCGTGTACTTCCTGCTGGCCGAGAAAATCACGAAGGGCATGGTAGCTGGCGCGGTTAAGGGTTAAGATGATGGGATGAGACGATTTCAATCCATCCACGGCCGCCTGTTCCTGATCTTCTTGTTCAGCATGCTCGGGCTCCTGCTCGTCGTCAGCTTCGTCTACTACCAGCGGGCGACCGAGCAGATCAGGGACAAGGTCGGCGTCATCGCGGAAAAAAATATCTCGCAGACGGTCGGCCTGTTCGAGCTCATGCTGAAGGGCTACGACAGCGTCACCAAATCGCTTAACAGCAACAACGAGCTGATGCAGCTGCTGCAGCAGAAGACGCCCGCAGGCTCGCCGGAGGTCAGCTCCGTGAACCGGGAACGTCAGATTACCGACATCCTCGGCGCCATTTTCTATTCGCGGAGCGACATCGTCGGCATCCACGTCATCTCCAGCCAAGGCAAGGTGTACAGCTTCGACCGCTCGATCGGCTCCTCGACCCGCGGCTACGCGCGGACGGAATGGTTCGCCGAACTGCAGAAGTCCAAGGGAGACATGAGATGGCTGGGCGTCTATCCGCAGGCACCGATGAGCGGCGGGATCGACAGTCCCGTGTTCGCGTTCGGCCGGCAGCTGTTCGAGCTGAGCACGATGAAGTCGGTGGGCTACGTGCTGATCGAGACGGAAGAGGATCCGATCCTGTCGGCGCTGTCCAACGCGAGCATCGGACCCGGCAGCAGCGTCGCGATCCGCGACCCGAGCGGACGCGTCGTCGTTCAGACGAAGCCGGAGAGCGATGTCGACACGGAGGCGCTGCCGACCGACTGGCCGGGTGTCCTGAAAAAAGGACAAGTGGCCGTTCGCGAGCGCAAGGACGCGCTGCTCACGGCCGCATGGATCGGCACGGCGAACTGGACGGTCATCGGCGTGACGCCGAAGCGCGACCTGAAGCTGGAGCTGAAGCAGACGCAGCGGTTTCTGCTGACTGTCGTCATCCTGCTCGTCGTGGCGGCGACGGCGCTCGCGACGCTCGTGTCCCGTTCGTTCTCCTCGCCGTTCAAGCGGCTCATCCAGCAGATGAAGCAGGTGGAGCTCGGCAACTTCCACGGCGAGGTACGGGTCCATTCGTACCAGGAGCTGAACGTGCTCGTCGGCTCGTTCAACCGGATGGTGCATCAGATGGACGATCTGATCGAACGGGAGAAGCTGTCCTCCATCAGCGAAAAAAACGCCCAGCTGCAGGCGCTGCAATCCCAGGTCAATCCGCACTTTTTGTTCAACACGCTCGACATGATCTACTGGATGCTCGACGAGCGGGAGAACGACCGGCTCGGCCGCATCATCCTGGCTTTGTCCCAGATCTTCAGGTACAGCAGCGACTGGGAGGAGGCGTCCCGCGCGCCGCTTAAGCTGGAGCTCGCACAGCTGCGGCATTACCTGACGATCATCGAGACGCGTCTTGGCGGCCGCGTGCACACCGAGATCGAAGTCGACGAACGCTGGCTCGATGCGCAGGTGCCCAAGATGATCCTGCAGCCGATCGTCGAGAATGCGGTGAAATATGGTTTGGAGCCGCTGAGCCGCCCCGGCATGCTGCGGATTTATTCTGCGGAGACGGACATTGGATTGGAGATCGTCGTCGAAGATAATGGCGTAGGCATGGAGGAGGAGACGCTGGAGCGAATCCGCGAAGCCTTGGCTGATTCGCCGAATGCGGCCGCGCGTCAGGACGATCCGGCTGGCCGCCGAGGCATTGGGCTGGCGAACGTGCACCGGCGCATCGTATTGATGTACGGAGAGCCTTACGGCCTGCGGATCGGGAGCGAACGCGGGCGCGGCACGACCCTTACGGCTTCATTTCCCAAACCCGGAGAAGAGGGGGCTACCCGATGAAAATCCTCGTCGTCGACGACGAAGACGTCATACGCAACGGCATCGAGCGGACAATTTCCCGCCGCTTCCCCGAGCATCGCGTCCTGCTCGCGGGCAACCCGGAAGAAGCGGTGGAGGTCTTGCGGACGAAGCCGGTCGATCTGGTGCTGACCGACGTGCTCATGCCCGGCATGACGGGACTAGAGCTTATGGCCTTTTCCCGGCGTAAGCAGCCGCAGGTGAAGTGGGTGGTCATCTCGGCGCATTCGGAGTTCGCGTACGCGCAGGAAGCCGTGCGTCTTGGCGCCCGTGACTACCTGCTGAAGCCGATCGGCAAGGAGCTGCTCATCGGGCTGATCGAGGAGCTGGGGCGCGAGATCGCGGAGGAGAGCGAACGCAACAAGGAAGCCGACCTGATGAAGCGCAATTTGCGCTTCCTTCGGGAAGGCATCTTCGCGCGTTGGGCGTCCGGGCTCGATCTGGGCGGGATCGACGTCGCGCCGTTCACGGAGAGTCACCCGTACTTCAATTTGATCATGGTGCGCCTCGAGAGCGACGCCGATACGAAGCTGGAGCACTTCATCGTCGAAAACGTGCTGACCGAGCTGATGGACGCCGCGGGCAAAGGCTTCGTCGCGAGCATCGACCCGCGTAGTCTGCTCGGGCTGGTGACGCTGCGGGAGGATACGGGTCTCGGTCTGCTCGTCGACAAACTGCGTACCCACCTTAAGCGGTATCTGAAGACACCGTTTCAAGTGCTGTATTCGGGGCGTATCGACGATTTAGGTGCCGTACCGGGAGAGGTGCGGCGGATGCGCGCTTCGTCGGCCGCGCAAGTGTACGACCACTACGCGAGCGGCGGGGAAAAGGCGATCGAAGTCGCCATCCAGTACATCCACACGCAGCTGGCTTCGGAGCTCAGCCTGGAGAAAGTCGCGTCGGTCGTCTACTTGAACCCGGTGTACTTCAGCCAGCTGTTCAAGCAGAAGACGGGAACGGGTTTCAAGGAGCACGTCACGCATCTGCGGCTCGAGCGCGCGATGGAGCTGCTGCGCGGCTCGGACCTCAAGATCGGCGACGTCGCCGAGCGCGTCGGCTACCCGGACGTGCGCCACTTTTCCCAGGTGTTCCGCAAGAAGACGGGCTGCACGCCGTCGGAGTATCGGCAGCGCTTCGAGGAAGAGGAAGCGACAAAAAGAGGTCCTTCGGATTAATGCGAACGGGCCTTTTTTTGCTGGGCGGCACCCGGCATTGCCGATTGGGGTGGGACGGTTGTCAGCGTAAAGGCGATAAGTGTCCGAATGCAACTAATTCCGCCAAAATCACCGAAATACGAGCGATAAGTGCTAATGTGCAACTAATACTGCCCGTGTCGAGCAATTTTTGTGCTTTATGAGGGAATTAGTTGTATTTCGGCTCTTATTCCTGAAAACGTGGACGAGTTGAGTGAATTAGTTGCAGAATAGCAACTATTCCTTTGCTGAGGCATTGCCGCGATCTCTTAGAGAGGTCCCGGAGTACAGGGGGAACGTGCCGCCAGTAACATGGCGCGTGTAATCGTGTTGGTGTGGTCTTGCGCGCTGGTACTGGTGTACGTTGTCGCAAGCAACTGGCCGTATAGGCGTTGAGTTACCCGCTTCCCGTCCCCGGTAACTTACGATAAGCGTATTTGAAGTAACTACGTTTCGGTGTACGCACTTTGTCGGCTTAACTGCACCTATCGCTGTCGCAGTACGCTGCACGAATCCATCGCAAAAAGGGCATCCCAGACTCGCGTCATGGCGAGCGGGAATGCCCTCTTTGCGTTGCGCGCAAGAGCAAGTACAAAGTTGCTGCGCTTACTTGCCGCCCTTCGCCGCCGCAGCCATGCGCATCAGCTGCGCGATGTCCTGATCGTGGCCGCCGGAGGTCCCATCGGCGCCGTCCGCCCGCAAGCGGTCGATGAGCGCGACGGCCTCGGGGCTGGCGACGGTGACGATGCGTTCACCTGCGCCGCGGTCTTTCAGCCACTGCTCGGCTTGGGCGAGCTCGTCGGTGGCGTCGGTCTTGGTGGCGTTGATGCCGACGCCGCCGTGCGGGCCGGGCTCAGGGCCTTTGCCGGACAGGCCGCCGGTGTTGCTAAGCAGCTTGCGCTGCAGGTGATCCGTCGAGGATGCCGACGGTCCCCGGTCATTGGCGGCCAGGAAGACGGTGTCGTTCGCGACGAGCACGCGTATGCCCGTCAACCCGGCTGCGTTCAGCTCGGCCTCGAGATCGGAGGATGCCCCCCGTCCGCTCAGACTCGAGCTGCCGATCCGGCTCAGCACGCCGCTGCCCATGCCGTAGCCCGTCGCGCCGTATTGGTTGGTCGTTCTGGTCTTGTCGCGGTCGACGCTCGGAATGACGGCCGCATCGTGATGGCCGGCGATCTGAGGAGGCTGCACCGATCGCTGCTTAAGCAGATCGTCGGCGCCGCGCTGCGCGTCTGCGGCCTGGCGCGCCGATTGCTCGCGCGCGCTGTGGCTCTGGCAGGCGGCCAGCGTCAGTACGCCCGCCGCGCACGCGATCGCGAGCATCCGGCGCTTTTTTGCGGTTGCGGTTGCCATGGCGAATCTCCACCTTATATTGGATTTGTCGCAGTTAGCATAGCCAAACGCCGGGAATGCATAAGGACTTAATTTTGGAAAAAACTAAACGGGAATATCCGGAACGAATAAACGGAGGTGAGGGAATGGCTGACCCCAATCAAAAGGGCCGATCCGACAATCAGAAGGTCGAGCAACCTTCCCGGCGGAAATTTCTCGTACAGGCCGGTTATGCCGTCGGCGGCGTCATCGTCGGCGGAGCGATCGGCAGCCTGATCCGGCGGCCGACAAAGAAAAACGAGGCGGCACCCGGCGCATCACCATCTCCAAGCGGAGGCGCGGCGGAGGTCAAGAGCTACAATCGTGCGCCCATGTTCTTCACGCAGGAGCAGCTGAATATCGTGTCGGCGGCCACGGAGCGAATTTTTCCGTCCGACGATGCGGGCCCGGGCGCGCTGGCGCTTGGCGTTCCGTTCTTTATCGACCACCAGCTCGCGGGCGAATGGGGATTCAATTCGCGGGAGTACATGTCCCCTCCGTTTTACTCAGGGGAAAAGGTGCAGGGGTATCAAGGCCGCCTGAAGCGGCGGGAGATGTTCGAGATCGGCCTGCGGGAGCTTGAAAATTACAGTCAGACCAAGTTCAAGAAGGGCTTCGCGGAGCTTGCGCCCGAGCAGCAGGACGAGGTGCTGAAGGCGTTCGAATCCGACGAGGTCAAACTGACGACGATCTCCGCCAGCGGTTTTTTCAAGATGCTGCGCAGCAGCACGCTCGAAGGCGCCTACAGCGACCCGCTCTACGGCGGCAACGCGGACATGAACGGGTGGAAGATGAAAAGCTACCCCGGCAATCAGATGAGCTACACCGATGTCATCGACAAGGACTTCGCGGTCATCGCGCCGAGCAGCCTGCAAGACCATCTGAGCGCCCACTAGGGCGGGGAGGACAAGAGCACCTATGGCAAAAACGCTGCCGAAGACGGACGTCGTCATCGTCGGCGTCGGCTGGGCGGGCGGCATCATCGCCTCCGAGCTGACGAAGAGCGGCCTGAACGTCGTCGGACTGGAGAGAGGCAAGGAGCGCAAGACGGAAGATTACTTCATGGTCCATGACGAGCTGCGCTATGCACTACGCTACGAGCTAATGCAGGACTTGTCCAAGGATACGGTGACGTTTCGCAGTACGGAGAAAATTCGCGCGCTGCCGATGCGGTCCTACGGCTCGTTCTTGCTTGGCGAAGGTCTCGGCGGGGCCGGCGTACACTGGAACGGGCAGACGTACCGCTTCCTCCCCTACGACTTCGAGATCCGCTCCAAGACGATCGAACGGTACGGCAAAGGCAAAATCCCCGACGGCATGACGATTCAGGATTGGGGCATCACGTACGACGAGATGGAGCCTTACTACGACAAATTCGAAAAGCTGACCGGCATCTCGGGCGAGCCCAATCCGCTTGGCGGCAAGCGCTCGGCGGGCTACCCTACGCCGCCCATGAAGAAGTCGCCGGCGCTCAGCCTGTTCGCCGACGCGGCGTCCAAGCTGAAGCTGCATCCGTACATGATGCCGTCCGCCAACCTGTCGGAGCCGTACACGAACCCGGACGGCATCTCCCGCGCCGCCTGCCAGTACTGCGCCTACTGCGAACGGTTCGGCTGCGAATACGGGGCCAAGGCCGATCCGGTCGTGACCGTGCTGCCGGTAGCGCTCAAGACCGGCAAGTTCGAGATCCGCACGCACTCGCATGTGCGCCGCATCCTGCACAAGGGCGGCAAGGCGACCGGCGTCATGTATACCGACGTCACGACGGGCGAGGAGCTCATTCAGCCGGCCGATATCGTCGTCGTGACCAGCTACGTGTTTAACAACGTCAAGCTGCTGCTCATGTCCGGCCTCGGCAAGCCATACGATGCCGCGAGCGGGACGGGCGTGATCGGCCGCAACTACGCGTACCAAGTGCTGAAGGGCAACGCGGCCGGCTTTTTCGACGAAAAGCAGTTCAACACGTTCGCGGGGGCGGGCTCGCTCGGTGTGACGCTCGACGACTACAACGGGGACAACTTCGACCATACGGACCTGAAGTTCATCCACGGCGGCTCGATCAGCCTCAGCCAGACCGGCATGCGGCCGATCGCGAACAATCCGGTGCCGGCGGGCACCGCGACCTGGGGAGCGGAATTCAAAGCGAATTCGGTCAAGTACGCGAACCGCGTCCTGTCCGTGGGCGGGCAAGGGTCGTGCATGCCTTTCCGCCACCACTTCCTCGATCTCGATCCTACATACAAGGACGCGTACGGCGACCCGCTCGTGCGGCTGACCTTCGACTTCGAGGAGCAGGATCGGCAGCTTGCGCTGTATTTGTCGGGCAAGTGCGCCGAGATCATGAAGGAGATGGGCGCGAGCCATATCGACCAGCTCAAGGAGCTCGGACCTTACGAGATCACGACGTACCAATCGACGCACAACACCGGCGGCGTCGTGATGGGCGCCACGCCGGATACGTCCGCGGTCAATACGTACTTGCAGATGTGGGACGCGGAGAATGTGTTCGTCGTCGGCGCCAGCGCCTTCCCGCACAATTCGGGCTACAACCCGACCGATACGGTCGGCGCGCTCGCCTATCGGGCTTCCGAGGGGATCCTCAAGTATCGGCAAAAGGGCGGCAAGCTGGTGTAGGGGATATAAATAAAGCGGATGACGTTCGAGAACATCGGGCGTCATCTTTTTTTGCGCTCAATATCGGTGTTGCCGCCCGATTTCTTTATCCCTTACAATGAACTAGCAATTATAGCCAGACGACAACGATGACGAGACTAGATACAGCGCGGCAAAACGAGGACCAACATGGAAGGGGAACGCTTTATGGCATCGGTAAACATTAAGTTCGACCGCTTTCCCGGCGGCGTGCACAAAGCCGCATCCTTCAGCTTCGACGACGGGCAGGTTCACGACCGCCGTCTCGTCGCAACGATGAACCAGTACGGCTTGAAGGGGACTTTTCATCTGAATTCGGGCAAGCTGGGACAAGGAGAAGAATACCTGCGTCCGGACGAAGTTGCCGAGCTGTTCAGCGGACACGAGATATCGGCGCACACGGTCAAGCACCCTTTTTTGGAGCAATCGCCGGACGATCAGGTCGTTCATGAGATTATGAACGACCGCGAGGCGCTGGAGGAGCTTGCCGGCTATCCTGTTCGGGGAATGAGCTATCCGTTCGGCGGGTATGACGACCGGATCCTGTCGATGCTCCCTGCGCTAGGCATTGAATACTCGCGCACGACCAAGAGCCACGGCGGCTTCAATCTGCCTTCGAACCCGCTCCAATGGCATCCGACGTGCCACCAGAAGGACATGATCGAAGCGGCCGAGCGCTTCCTGCAGTCCCGGCCTTACGGCAAACGGCGGGAGCTGCTGCTGATCTGGGGCCACAGCTTTGAATTCCCGCGCGATGGAAATTGGGAGCTGATGGACCGCGTGGGCGAGCTGCTCGGCGGCGCCGAAGGCGTGTGGCATGCCACGATGGCCGAAGTGGTGGCGTACGACAGGGCGCTCAGCGCGCTGCGCTTTTCGGTCGACCGCCGGCTTGCGCACAATCCGTCCGCGATCGACGTATGGTTCAGCGCAAACGGCGAACCGGTCAAAGTCGGCGGCGGCGAGACGCTGAAGCTGTGAATCGCTCTGTCTCGTCGTATCCAAAAGAGAGGCGCCCGAAGCGGGCGCCTCTCTTGCGATTTCCGCCGGCTTAGGACGGATTGCGATCCTTCACGAGCTCGGTCGCCGGCTCATGCTTGTCGTCCTCGATGATGCTGCGGGTGGAGCTGCGGAATTCGCGAAGCGTCTCGCCGAACGCTTTGCCGAGCTGAGGCAGCTTGGCCGGACCGAAGACGATCAGCGCGATGGCGAAAATGATCAGCAGCCCGGAGATGCCGATATTGTGGAACATCGTTCATTCACCTCCTTTAAAGACTTGGTTTTGGTGCGATTGCGATTTCGGCTCTTAGCGCCAAGCTCCCGCTTCGGCATCCCTTCATCCCGTTAATCCTGTACCGGCTTAAGCATTAACGCCGTTAACCCGGAGCGGGACCTGCGGCAGCGCGCAACCGGTACTGCCGGTTCGCCACGAGCGCGCTGCACTCGAACAGCAGCAGGAGCGGCACGGTGACGGACAAATGGGAGAACAGGTCCGGAGGCGAGATGCAGGAACCGACGATCGCGAGCCCGACGTACGCATACTTGCGGACGAACCGGATCCGCGTCGGGTCCAGCAGTCCGAGCTTCGTTAAGAAAAGCATGACCAGCGGCATCTCGAAGGCGATGCCGAGCGGCATCAGCACGCCGAACAGAAACGCGAAGTAGCGCTCGATGCCGTACATTTCCACCGCGCCGACGCTCTCGTTCATCGACTGCATGAAGCGCAGCATCATCGGGAACACGAGGAAATAACCGAACGAGATGCCGCCGAGGAACAGGAGAAACGAAGCCGGCACGTAGCCGAACGTTCCCCGCGCTTCCCTTGGGGTCAGTCCGGGCCGTACGAACGCCCAGGCGTGATACATCGCGAGCGGGAGCGTCAGCAGCGCGGCCAGCACGAAGGCGCACCGGAGGTAGACGAACAAGCCGTCCGTAAAAGAGAACACGTGCCAATCGATGGGCGATCCTGCCGCGGCCCGGTTTTTGAGCAGCAGCAAGATGGAAGGGGACAAGTACAAGCCCGCGCCCATCGAAGCGACGAACCAAATGCCCGTGACGATGAGCCGCTTGCGCAGCTCCGTCAGATGGCCGATCCATTCTTGATTCGCGATCAACGCATTCACCGCCGTTTGCCATAAATTTCATAGCTTCGTCCTTATCCTGTCCAATCCGTCGGCGGCTATTCCCGAAGCGGGAGCGATTCGGCGCGCGGTCTTTTTCGCATGCATGACAGACCGTCAATTGGGAGAACTTAAGAAAAACGCAAACGAAGAGGTGACGCAACATGAAGAAATGGGCGGCAATCCTGGCTGCAGCGGCGCTCCTGACCATGGCGACCGCGGCATGCGGCAAAAGCAACAACAATAATGCGTCTACGACGCCGCCTTCCAGCGAAGCGCCGGCATCGCCGAACGGAACGACGTCCGCTTCCGGCGAAGACGCGGAGACGATCTACAAAGCGCAATGCATCGCCTGCCACGCCGCGGATCTGAGCGGGGGCGTCGGACCAAACTTAACAGCTGTAGGAGCGAGGCTCTCTACGGACGAGATCTCGGCGCGCATTCATAACGGGGGCGGCGGCATGCCCGCGTTCAAGGGCACGCTGACGGACGATCAGATCAACACGCTCGTCAACTGGCTCAGCGCGAAGAAGGGCTGATCGGGCCAACGGCGACAAAAAGCATGACAAACAAGCATGACAAAAAAGCCCGCACGCGATTCCCTACTGGAATTCGCGTCGCGGGCTTTTGGCTTGCATGCATCTAAGGATAACGATGAACGATGAAATGACAGGGCCTGGCTAGCTCAATCGCGGCCGCTTCATGGAACTCGGACGAGCGTCAGGATTCCGCTCTTTAGAGCCGCGCCTGCACGCCGTGCAGCACCTTGCTCCGCATATCGGCATCGACCGGCGCGCCATGGGCCACTTCAAGCGCCCACAGCACGGCGCCCGTCGCGGGAGGCACCGCGAGCGGGATGAACCGGCAGCGGCGACGGGTCAGGTCGCCGACCTCCTTCATGTACCGCTGCATCATCAGCGGACTCTCGGCCTTGATCCAGACCGAGCCGGACAGCACGATCTCGATCTCGTCGTCCGGGCCGAAGTCGAGATTGGCGATGCAGCCGGCCGTGGAGAGCGCCATCTGCCGGGCCGAGTGATTCAGCAGCGCGACGGCTGCTTCGTCGCCCGCCTCCGCCGCGGCGAACAGCGCGCGCATCAGCTCCGTGTTGGGGAGCGTTCGCTTGTACGCGCCTTCGGCCGCGTATTCCATGAAGCGCTCGCGGGACGGCGCGCCGAGCAGTGCCATGACAGGCTCGGTCATCGCGGTCCGCGGACCCATCCGGTACATACCGTCGTAGACCGCGCGCACGACCTTGCGGCCCAGGTAGTAGCCGCCGCCTTCGTCTCCGGCCAGCTCGCTGCCGATGCCGCCGACCTGAAGCCGCATGCCGCTGGGCGAGATGCCGCCCGTGACGGCGCCGGAGCCGTTGACGGAGCAGATACCGTAGCCTCGCGACGTGCCCGCCTTGATGCCGAGGAACGAATCGTTGTCCACGGCATAGCGGGTGAGGCCAATACGCGATGCGATGAGGCCCAGCTGTTCCCGCTGGGACGGAAGGTCGCAGCCGGCGAGCCCGAAGGCCGCTGCGTCGACCTTTGCCATCGGCACGCCGGCGCCGTCCAGCAGTTCCCGGATGCGCGCGTCCATCTCGCGATGGGCGCCGGCGTAGCCTTCGGCGAACCGCTCATGGCTGCACGTGCCGGCGTTGATATGATTGACGAATCCGCCCTCGCGGTCGAACAGAAAATAATCGGTCTTGCTGTTACCGCCGTCGACGCCGATGACATAGCGGGTGCCGGATTCCGATCCGTACATGGTCTCACGCTCGTTTCTCATTCATTCGAATTCGAACCCTGGGCTCCGCGGCCCTCGTCTCTGCCGCCCTCGGCTCCGTGGCCCTCGTCTCTGCATCCCTCGGCTCCGCGGCCACGCTCAAGCGAACTGCGGCAGATATGCCTTATGCGCTTCCTTCAGCTCGTTAAAACAAGCGAGCGCCGTATTGTAGTCGCCGACCAGCGGATTCATCAGCAGCGCGCGCATCGCCGCGTCTTCGCTGCCGGTCACCGCAGCCGCCACCGTCTCGCGCTCGTAAGCCTTCACCATCCGCATGTAATCGATGATATGGCTATTCGCGAAGCCCGGCACGCGCACGGGTACCGCGCCGTCCTTGCCGATGACGGCAGACACCTCGACCGCGTCGTCGTCCTCCATGAACTCAAGCGCGCCTTTGTTCAGCAGGTTCACGACATGCACCTCTCGCTTGTCGTTCCAGATCGCATCGACCAGGCTGATCGCGACCTCGGAATAGTTGGCGCCGCCGCGCGAAGCCAGCAGCGCCGGCTTGACGTGCAGCTCGGCGTCGGCGTAGATGTCGAGCAGCTCCGCTTCGATCCCGATGCACTTTTCGCCGCGCGTCAGCTCGCTCTCCTCGAGCAGCTTGAGCTTCTTGTCCTTGAAGTAGTAATACTCCAGGTAGGAAGAGGGGATGGCCCCGACCATGTTCACCAGCTCGCGGCTGAAGCCGCTAGACGGAATGTTCTTCATCGCTTCGCTGTTAAGTCCGAGCTCGAGCGCCGTCTTCAGATAGTCCTTGCCGTCGTGCTCGATCGCGGTGATCCAGCTGAGATGGTTCAGGCCGACGTACGTCATCTTGGCTTCCGGCAGCGCGAGGGACTCGCGGATGCTCTTGTACATATTGTAGGGAACATTGCACAAGCCGAGCATCTTGACGCCGGTATGCTTAAGCAGCGCTTCGGTGATGATGCCCGCCGGGTTGGAGAAGTTGATCAGCCAGGCATTCGGGCACAGCGCCTGCATCCGCTCGGCGATATGCAGCATGACCGGAATCGTGCGCATGGCCTTGAAGAAGCCGCCGATTCCGCACGTTTCCTGGCCGATCAGACCGTATTTAAGCGGGATCTTCTCGTCCAGCACGCGGGCGCCGAGCTTGCCGACCCGGATCTGCGCGAGCACGAAGTCCGCATCCTTCAGCGCCTCGTCCAAATCCTGCGTCAGCGTGACGCGGGTGGGGAGATTCTCGGCCTCGATCATCCGCCGGCACAGGCTGCCGACGATGTCCAGCTTCTTTTCGTCGATATCCATCAGCACGAGCTCGCTGACGGGCAGGGCCCCTTTGCGTTTGATGATTCCTTCGATCAACTCGGGGGTATACGTGCTCCCGGAGCCGATAATGGCGATCTTCAGCTTGCTCATGTCGTTCCTCCTGCGGGCCCTTTTTCGCGCTTGCCTACCGTTTTATCTCGGCCCTTCGTTTGCGGCTATTATAGCATGGGGGTCTGCTGCCAACAATAAAATATAGAAATTTTATTTCAATGTGATATATTTGTTTCAAAATAATATTTCTCGTTCTCTGACGTTTCTGCCGCTGCTCCGGTCTCTTGTCTTTTGGAAAAATTGGCCTTACTATTTACTAAAATACGACAGAATGCGCAGGTATCTACCATGGCGATTCAAAACAATATCTTGCTGAAGATCCGCGACATGAAGGACAGCATGACGCCTGTCGAACGGATGGTGGCCGAGTACATTCTCGCCAACACGGAGGAGATTCCGCATCTCTCGATCAAGAGCCTGGCGCAGTTCAGCCGGACGAGCGACGCGTCAGTGCTGCGCTTCTGCAAGACGCTGGGCTACAACGGCTACCGCAGCTTCATCGTGAGCATCTCGGCCTCGCTCGGCTCGATGGACGAGGAGCAGAAGGACGAATATACGGACATCCGGCCGGGAGACGATCTGAACGTGGTCATCTCCAATATTTCGTACAACAATATGAAGTCGATCGAGGACACGCTCAGCATCATCGACCGGGAGGCGGTCGCCAGGGCGGTCAAGGCGCTGCGCGACACGAACCGGATCGTGTTCTTCGGCATCGGGGCCTCGGGGCTGGTCTGCATGGACGGCGAGCAGAAGTTTTCCCGCATCAACAAGATGTGCCATGCCTATACGGACGGCCACAGCCAGCTGACGGCGGCTACGCTGCTCGGCAAAGGCGACGTCGCCTTCTTCGTCTCGAACTCCGGGGACACGATCGAGATTCTCGAGGCGCTCGAGATCACGCAGCGCGCGGGCGCGACGTCGATCGCCCTCACCAAGTTCAACAAGAGCGAGCTCGCGGACAAGGCCGACATCGTGCTCAGCATCTCGACGCCGGAGGTCACCATTCGCAGCGGCGCGATGGGCTCCCGGATCGCGATGCTAACCGTCATCGACATTCTGTTCGCGGGCGTCGCCAGCGCGGAATATCCGAACATTAAAAAGTATTTGTTGAAAACCCACAATATTTTAGCGGGCAAACACCGCAAATAACGCTTACAGACATCGCCGGAACGCATCGGCGGTGTCTTTTTTTGTTGCTTTTCTGAAAATAAAAATGCAATTAAAATTTTTACTATGAAATTTTATTTCAAAAAGTATTGACGGAGTGTAAGCGGTAACGATAAGATAAGTCGCAAGAGGGGGCACTTAAATAGATCCATGAAAGGACGATCCTCACAAACAAAGGGTAGGAGAATGGCCATGAACGAATATCTCGCGGGTCTAACCACCGAGAAGATCAATCCGTCAACCCGGACGATCGACGAGTGCACAACGGAGCAGATGCTGCATCTTCTCAATCGGGAGGATGCCGCCGTTCCGGCCGCGGTGGCGGAAGAGATTCCGAACATCATGGAGGCTGTGGACGTTCTGCATGCCCGGCTCAAGCACGGAGGCAGAATGTTCTACATTGGCGCCGGATCGTCCGGCAGAATCGGCGTACTGGACGCATCCGAGTGTCCGCCCACCTTCGGGGTCGACCCTGAACTCGTTCAGGGGCATATTGCGGGCGGGGATACGGCGCTTCGGACGGCGGTGGAAGGATTCGAGGACAACGCGGAGGAGGGAATGGCGCTAGTCGAGCGCATCGGGGTCACCGACAAGGACGCGGTCGTCGGCATATCCGCCAGCGGCAGCGCGGCCTTCGTCATCGCCGCGATTCGCAAGGCTGCCGAGATCGGCGCCGCCACGATCGGCGTCGTCAACAACAAAGGCTCCAAGCTCGGCGAAGTCTGCGACATCTGCATCGCGCCCGTCGTCGGACCGGAGGTCATCATGGGGTCCACGCGGCTGAAGGCCGGATCGGCGCAGAAGCTGGTGCTCAACATGCTGACGACCGCTACGATGGTGAAGCTTGGGAAAACCTACAATAATCTGATGGTGGACCTGAAGGCGAGCAACAAAAAGCTGCAGGATCGCTCGATCCGCATCATCACGGCCGCGACGGGCGTCGACGCCGAGACGGCGTCCGATTACCTGGCGCAGGCGTCGCAGAGCTGCAAACTCGCGATCATGATGATCGAGACGGGGCTCGCGGCTTCGGAAGCGGCGGCATCGCTGGCGCGCTCCGAAGGCAATCTCAAGGCCGCGATCCGCGCGCACAAGCAAGTGGTGTGACCGCAAGGCAACGGAATCATTCGCCCATATAGAGGGGCCATCCCAAGGAGGAAGCATTCGAATGATGAACAAAGGCAAAGCACTCTCGCTCATGCTCGCCGCCACGCTGTCCGTATCCGCGCTGACCGCATGCGGAGGCAATAAGAACGACAACGGCGCATCCAGCCCGGCCGCATCCGGCTCCGCCGCTGCTTCCGGTTCCGCCAGCTCCGGCGCCAAAGATACGATCACGGCGCTGCTGCCGCCCGTATCGCCGACGTATCAGGACAACTTCGACCAGATGGAAAAGGACTTCAACGCCAAGTATCCGAATCTGACGCTGAAGATCGAACCGGCCAGCTGGGAAGACATGACGCAGAAGCTCGATACGCAGGTCAACGCAGGCAGCCCGCCCGACATCGCATTCATCGGCTCCGACGGCATCTCCAAATACGTGCAGCAGGGCATGGCGCTCGACCTGACGGACGTCGCGACGCCGGACATGACGGGCGATTATGACGCGGTGCCGCTCGAGTACATGAAGAACGGCAACGGCCTGTACGGCTTTCCGGCATATATGGAAGTGCACGCCCTCGGCGGCAACAAGCAGTTCCTCGAGGAAGCGGGCATCGACTGGAAGAAGGTTCAGAAGGACGGCTGGACGTACGACGAATTCCGCGAGGCGATCAAGAAGGGCGTCGTCAAGAGCGGCGACAAGACGTCCCGGTACGGCTTCGTATTCGCGACGGCCGGCGTCGCGTCCAAGGATTACCTGGGCATCATGGCCAAGAGCGCGGGCATGCCTGCGGCATTCACCAAGGATTTGAAGTATGCTTACACGAGCAAGAACTACCTGGAGCTGCTGACGGATCTTCGCCAGATGATCGACGACGGCTCGATGCCGAAGGAACTGAGCTCCGTCGACGCGGGCAAGCGCTGGAACATGTTCCTGACCGGCCAGACGATGATCACCGGCAAGGGACTCGCGACGTTCGAGAACTCCGCCAAGAAGAACAACGCGAAGATCGACGCCAATGACGGCAGCGCCGTCAAGGACAGCATCAAGGTCGACTATATCGTTCTGCCGGTGCCGACATTCGCCGGCGCGGCTCCGGTCTCCTCGACAGTCGTCGACGGCTACGTCGCGTTCCGCGGCAAGAAAGAGCCGACGGCCGAGCACAAGGCGAACATCGCCAAGGCCGCCTACTTCCTGTCGAGCGGCAAGGTCGCGGCAACGACCAACAACGACCTGTTCGCGGCTCACATTACCAAGAGCGGACGCGAAGCGGCAGCTTCGATGACGATCGACCGCAGCGCGGACAACGTCGCCGCCGTCGAGACAATGCTCTCCCACGCCGCTCCGGCCCGTCCGGACATCCCGGCTGAACTTGGCGCCAAGGCGATCAAGATCGAGAACGAAGTCATCGTTCCGAAGATGCAAGCCTTGCTCGCAGGCGAGATCAAGCCGCAGGACATGTACGACGCGGTGAAGAAAGCCGCGATCGACGCCTTCGGCCAGGACGGCATCGTTCAAGATTAATACGCTATGGCGTACGGATAGCCGCGTGATTCCCGCATGCGGCTATCCTTCTTCATAGGCGTGACGCAAGAGAGGAGTCCTGTACATGGCCCAGTCCGCACAACCGGCCAAGAAGAGCAAGATCAAAGGAGACGGCGTCTGGGACTACGCGTTCATCGCGGTCGCGCTCATCGTCTACGCCATGTTTACGGCTTATCCGGTCCTCAGCGCCTTCATCATCAGCTTTCAGGAATACAAGCCGCTCGGTTCGACGTACATCGGCTTCGACAACTATGCGGCGACATTCAAGGACGACCTGTTCTGGAGGTCGATCAAGAATACGATCGTGTATACGGTGCTGACCGTGCCGGTCGCCCTGCTGCTGTCCTTCCTGGTGGCGATCATGATCCTCCCGCTGCGCAAGAAGCTGCAGACCGTGTTCAAGGCGGTCTATTACCTGCCCGTGGTCGCTTCGGGCGTCGCGCTGTCGCTCGTCTGGCTGTGGATCTTCGATCCGATGCCGGGCGGCATTTTCAATCAATTCATCGGCTGGTTCGGCGCGCACAATCAGAACTGGCTCGGTTCGAGCGCCACGGCGATGTTCTCGCTCGTCATCATGGCCTGGCTGTCCAGCCACGGCGCCAGCATCATCATTTATCTGGCCGCGCTGCTCGGCATCGACGACAGCTATTACGAGGCGGCTGACCTCGACGGCGCGTCCTTCCTGCAGAAGCTGTGGCATATCGTCATTCCCAGCCTGAAGCCGACGACGCTGTTCCTGCTCGTGACGGCGATCATCGGATCGTTCCAAGTGTTCCAGAACGCGTACCTGATGACCGGCGGCGGACCGGACCATGCGACGACGATGGTCGGCCTGCTGATCTTCGACAATGCCTTCAAGTACTTTGAATTCGGCAAAGCCGCGGCCCAATCGTTGATATTGGCGCTTATTATAGCCCTGGTCTCGCTGTTCCAGTTCAAGTTCCTGGGCAAAGACGTGGATTACTAGGGGAAGGAGGCAACCGCAGATGTCACTCTATAACAACAACACGGGCAGCCGGGCGGGCAAGACGGCGCGCAATACCGTGATCGTCGTCCTCCTCCTGCTGTTCGCGCTCGCGACGCTGTTTCCCATTTACTTCATGGTCATCTCCTCGTTCGGAGACCCCGTCGAAGCGGGCGCAGTCAGCTATTCCCTCTGGCCGGGCAAGTTCACGCTGGAGTCGTACTCCTTTTTCTTCAACTATAGCAAGTATTCGTACCGCTGGATTCTGAACTCGACGATCGTCGCCGGCGCCGTGACGATCACCAACGTCTTCTTCGCGACGATGGCCGGGTACGCGTTCTCCAAGCTGCGCTTCAAAGGCCGCGGCGTGCTGTTCTCCATCCTGCTCGCGGCGATGATGATCCCGTATCAGGTGACGCAGGTGCCGCTGTACATTCTCATCGTCAATACGTTCCACATCGAAAATACGTTCAGCGCGCTCATCCTGCCGGGCCTCGTGACGGTCTATAACGTCTTCCTCGCCAAGCAGTTCATGAGCAGCATTCCCACCGAGATTATGGAGTCGGCGAAGGTTGAAGGCTGCAGCCAGCTCCAGATTTTCTTCCGGATCATCATGCCGCTGTCGAAGACCGTCATGGCCGTCATCGCGATCCTGACGTTCATGGACAGCTGGAACACGTTCTTCTGGCCGTTCCTCGTCACCAACACGATGGATATGCAGACGATCCAGGTCGGTCTCAAGAACTTCCGCTTCGCGAACACGACCTACTTCTCCCCGATGATGGCGGGCGCGACGATCTCGGCGGTGCCGATGTTCATCCTGTTCTTCAGCCTGCAGAAGTACTTCCTCGAAGGCGTCACCGTCGGCGCGGTCAAGGGCTGATATGGCGGGGGAAAAGGAAGGCGCGGAAGCCCGCGAGGGCGAGGAGAAAGCGAAGCCGAAGCGAGGTGGAGACGGTGCGCAGCTGGAGCGCTTGGAGCTTGCCGGCGCAGCGCCCGAAAGCGGCGAACCGCGGCGTCAGTACGCGGTCGGCCTAATGTCCGGCACGTCCGTGGACGGCATCGACGCGGCGGTTGTCGAGATCTCGGGGCGGCCGGGCATTGACCGCGTAAAGGTGCGCCTGCTCGCCTTTGAGAACAAGCCGTATCCGGCGGACGTGCGGCGCGAGATCTTCGAGCTGTTCGATCCGGCGAAGGCGACGGTCGACCGGGTGGGCGCGATGAACGTGCGCCTCGGCCGGCTGTACGCAGACGCGGCGCTGTCCGTCATCGGGCAGGCCGGCCTCGCACCTGCTGACGTTTCGGTCGTCGGCTCGCATGGGCAGACGATCTATCACGCGCCGGAGGCGGGCTTCACCGTGCAGATCGGCGAAGGCGCTGTCATCGCCGCGCGGACGGGCATCCCGTGCGTGTCGGATTTCCGTCCGGCCGACCTCGCAGTCGGCGGGCAGGGCGCGCCGCTTGTGCCGTTCACGGAGTATCTGCTGTATGGAGAGGCGGAACGCACGCTGCTGCTGCAAAATATCGGCGGCATCGGCAACGTGACCGTCATCCCCGCCGGCTGCGGACCGGAGGACGTCTATGCTTTTGACACCGGGCCCGGCAACATGCTGATTGACGGCATCGTCAGCCGGCTTACGAACGGCGAGCTTGCGATGGATGCGGGCGGCGCGCTGGCGGGCCAGGGCAGCGTGAGCGAGGCGCTGCTCGGCGAGCTCCGGCAGGACGCTTATTACACGATGCCCGTGCCGAAGTCGACGGGACGCGAGCGGTTCGGGGCGGACTATGTAGAAGAGATCTTGCGCCTTGGCAGCGAGCTGGGCCTGTCGGACGCGGACCTCGCGGCCACGGTGACGAGGCTGACCGCCTGGTCGATCGGCGACGCTTACGACCGGTTCGTCGCGGGCAGCCATCGCGCAGACCTGATGATCGTCGGCGGTGGCGGCAGCTATAACCCCGTGCTGATGCGGGATCTCGCCGCCGAGATGGGCGCGCGGGGCGTGCGTGTTGCGACACAGGAGGAGATCGGCGGCAGCAGCGACGCCAAGGAAGCGATCGCGTTCGCGCTGCTGGCCGCGTACACGATGGCCAGGCAGCCGAGCAATCTGCCGGCCGCCACGGGCGCGGCGCGGCCAGTCGTGCTGGGCAAAATCTCTTATTGAGCGGACGTCTTGTCTGCGGCGTCGCATGAGCATGGGCACCGACGGGAAGCTGGCGCCGCAAGCGAGAAAAGCAACGCTGGAGCGACGATATTCAATCGAATGGTCGCTGCAAGCGAGAAAAACGCGGTTGCATGGGAGAACAGGCGCCGCAAGCGAGAAAAGCAACGCTGGAGCGACGATATTCAATCGAATGGTCGCTGCAAGCGAGAAAAACGCGGTTGCATGGGAGAACAGGCGCTGCAAGCGTGAAAAGCACCGCTGTAGCGACGATATTCAGTCGAATGGTCGCCGCAAGCGAGAGAAACGCGGTTGCATCGGAGAACTCCAGCCCATTTGCTTCAAGCGCCATAGCTGAAGGTGTGCCCCTGCAACGTTGTTCGGACAATTGGACGATGGATGTGTGTTATTAGTGGAGAGAGGGTGCGGCAGATGGATCATCTGAAGGTGGCGACTTGGGATGAACGCTACGCAGACGCGGTCGTCGCGTTGTGGAACGCGTCCGCGGTGCGGGATGGCTACAAGGAGCTCACGTCCGCGAGCTTCGCGGAGACGTTCACGTCGAACCCTTACTTCGACGCGGCATGTACGTTCGTACTGCTTGAGGATGGGGAGCCGAAGGGCTTCGCCTGTGGCTGCAAAGGCGCCGATCTGCCGATCGGCGATGTCGCAGGGTACGTCACCTGCATCGTGCTCGCCGAAGGCTTCGGTTCGGACGCGAATCGCGCGGTATTGCTCGAGGCGATCGAGGCGCGATTCCGGGCGCTGGGCAAGCGGCAGTCGGAAGTGTTGTTTTTCAACCCGATGAAGCTGCCCTGGTACATACCGGGCACGCCGGACCACGAGCATAACAATGCACCGGGCGTTCCGGTCGATGCCGCCCTTTATCCCTTCCTGCTCGACCAGGGTTATGCGGATCGGGCGCGGCAGTGCGCGATGTACAGGACGCTCGCGGACTTCGAGATTCCAGAAGACATCCGGGCAAAGGAAGCCAAGGCAGCGGAAGCCGGCTACCGGGTGGAGCTTTACGATCCGGCGCGCCATACGGGACTGGAGCGGATGCTGGCCGGACTGGGCAATCCCGCCTGGGAGCGAGAGATCGCGGCTTGCGCCGCCGAGGGCGTGCCGGTCGTGATCGCCGCGCATGGCGCCGAGGCGGCAGGCTTCGCCGGACCGGTCGTCCGCCAGGACAACGGTCGCGGCTATTTCGCCGGCATCGGCGTCCATCCGGATCACGAGGGCCGGGGGCTCGGGAGCATTTTGTTCTTCAAGCTGTGCGAGGCGCTGCGCGATGTCGGCGCCGACTATATGTCGCTTTTCACGGGGAGCAACAATCCTGCGATTCGCATTTACGAGAAGGCCGGATTTAACACGGTACGTCAATTTGCCATCATGCGGAAGGAGCTAACACAATGAGCGACAAGCAGACGATCTTGGCCATCGGCGGCCATGTAGGCGATATGGAGTTGACGGCTGGAGGCGTGCTCGCTAGCCACTCGCTCAAGGGAGACCGCATCGTGACGCTGGCGCTCACGCCGGGCGAACGCGGGGTGCCCGCGGGCCAGGACATGGCGGACTACCGGGCGCAAAAGATTCGGGAGGCGCATGCGTTCGCCGACCTGCTTGGCGGCGAAGCGATCGTGTTCGACGACATCCCCGACGGAGAGCTGCCTGACGACGCGGCGATCCGCTGGCGCGTGTGCGACGTCATTCGCAAGGTGCGGCCGAACATCATCATTACGCATTTCAAGAACAGTATGCACAAGGACCATATGACGACGCACCGGATCGTAAACGACGCGCGCTTTTTCGCAGGCCTGCCGTCTATCGAGAGGGAGCTGCCGGCGGCGTTCGCGGGCAAGCTGTATTACGCGGAAAATTGGGAGGACGCCGTCGACTATCGACCTTACGTTTATGTGGACTTCGACCAGGAGGCGTACGACCTGTGGATCAAGGCGCTGTCTACGCACTGGTTCGTAACCGGCAGCAAGTCGTTTCCTTATATGGAGTACTACAAGCACCTCGCCCGCGTGCGCGGCATCGAGGCGCGCAAGACGTACGCCGAGACGTTCATGGTGCCGGAAGAAACGGTCCGCCTGCGCCAGTCGGAGCTGTAGAAGGAGATGGCGACGGTACTGAACGGCGTAGACACGCTCGCGAGCGGCAATTACGACGGCCTGCTTCAAGGTAAACGGCTGGGGCTGATCACGGCACCGACCGGGCTGACGCTCGGCTTCGAGTCGACGATTCAGCTGCTGCACGACCGGTACCATCTCGCCGCGCTTTTCTCGCCCGAACACGGGGTGCGAGGCGATCAGGCAGCCGGCGGCTTGGTGGATACGTATACCGACGAGCGGACCGGCGTGCCGGTGTACAGCCTTTACCGCAAAGATTCGAAGCGGCTGACGCCGGACATGCTCGATCAAGTTGACGCGGTCGTTTACGATATTCAGGACGTAGGCGTTCGCTATTATACGTTTATCTATACGATGCTCTATGCCCTGGAGGACTGCGCGAAGGCCGGCAAGCCGTTCATCGTGCTCGATCGGATCGCCCCGCTTGACGGCGTCACGGTCGAAGGCAACGTGCTGAAGGACGGCTACCGCTCCTTCGTCGGCGGCTATCCGCTCTGCGTGAGGTACGGACTCACCGCGGGCGAAGTAGCGACGATGGCGAACGCGCAGCAGGGCTGGGGTGCCGAGCTTCATGTTGTCCGGTGCGAGGGCTGGGAGCGGGAGATGCTGTTTCCCGATACGGGGCGACTCTGGATCCACCCGTCGCTCGGCATCCCGCGGTTTGAGACGGCGCTGCTGTACGGCGGCACCTGCCTTTTCGAGGGGACCAACCTGTCGGAGGGAAGAGGGACGACGTTCCCGTTCGAGATGATCGGGGCGCCGTTCATCGACGCGGAGCGGCTGTCGGATGAGATGAACGAGCTCGGCCTGCCGGGCGTCCGGTTCCGGCCGGCGTATTTCAAACCGTCGTTTTCCAAGCATCAGGGCGAGCTCTGCAGAGGCGTGCAGCTGCATGTCACCGACGTGCGCGCGGTCCGGCCGCTCGAGACGGGCGTGACGCTCCTGCAGACGATCAAGCGGAATTACGAGGCATTCGCGTTTCTGCCGCCTTTGCGGGAGGGTTCGAGACCGTTCATCGACCTGCTCGGCGGGGACAGCATCTACCGTGATGAGCGTTTGGACCTGTCTGAGCTGCTCGCACGCTTCCGCGAAGAGAGCGCGGCGTTTGCGGAGATGAAGGCGGAATTTCATCTGTATTAGTACGGCTGCGGACAATCGGATCGCCGCGCAAGCGCGGCCGGCCGGTTGCCGCCTTTCTTTTTGAAGGAGGAATTCGGGTGGGTAACCAGGCTGTGAATCGCCGGGAGCTATCGCTGCGAGAAAAGATCGGCCAATTAATCGTCACGGGCCTGCCGGGCCTGACGATCGCGGAGGAACTGCGCGAGCTCGTGCGCGAGTGGAAGATCGGCAATATTATCTTGTTCGCCTACAATGCGGAGAATAAGTCGCAGCTGGCTGCGCTATGCGGCGATCTGCAGCGCCTCGCGCTCGAAGAGACGGGCTACCCCGCCTTGATCTCGATCGACCAGGAGGGCGGGCGCGTGACGCGTCTGCCCCAGGACGCCGTCAACGTCCCAGGGGCGATGGCCGTGGCCGCCACGGGGCGACCCGACTACGCGCTGGAGGCTGGGCGTATCACCGCGAAGGAGCTCAAGGCGCTGGGGATTAACTTCAATCTGGCTCCCGTGCTCGACATTAACAACAACAAACGCAATCCTGTCATCAACGTCCGCGCATACGGCGATACGGCCGAGACGGTGACGACGTACGGCCTGCAAATGCTGCGAGGGCTGCAGGAACAGGGCGTGCTGGCCGCGGTCAAGCATTTCCCGGGGCACGGCGATACGGAGGTCGACTCCCATCTGGGACTGCCCTCGGTGTCCAAGACATTGGAGGCGCTCGAGGAGCTGGAGCTGCAGCCCTTTCGCGCCGCGATCGCGGCGGGGGCCGAGGCGCTTACGATTGCGCATATGCTGTTTCCCGCCATCGAGCCGGAGCGGGTGCCCGCGACGATGTCGCGCGAGATTGTCACCGGCCTGCTCAAGCGGGAGCTCGGTTATGAAGGGCTGATCATCTCGGACTGCCTGGAGATGGATGCGATCCAGAAGTATTACGGCACCGCTCAAGGTGCGCTGGGCGCGTTGAAGGCGGGCATTCATCTGCTGTTCGTCAGCCATACGCCCGCGCTCGTCCGGGAGACGGTACAGGTGATCGAACAGGCGGTTCTATCCGGCGACCTGCCGATGGAGACGATCGATGAAGCGGTGGACAAGGTGCTGTATTATAAAATGAAATATGCGTCGCCTTCGGAAGAGGCGCCCCCGCTGTCGCTCGTGGGTTGCGAGGCCCACCGGTCGCAGGCTTCGGCGATCAGCGAGGCGAGCATTTGCCTGGTTGAAGGGGAGCTGTCGCCCATAGCGCAGGGTGGCGACCGCACGCTGTTCGCGGGCAGCTACCCGTATCGGACCGACCGGGCTTCGAGCCAGGTGCGGCCGGGACTCAGCTTCCCGGCGGCGATGGCGGAGAGGCTGGGTGGAGCGCAGCTGCTCACGGATATCGACCCGGACGAGGCGGAGCTGGAGCGGCTGCTTCGGGAGGCGAAGGATTGCGACCGCGTCGTGTTCGGCCTGTACAACGCGGTCGACAACCCCGGACAGCTGGAAGCCGTCTGCAGACTTGTAGCCGCGGGCAAGCGGGTGACGGCGGTGGCGCTCGGCAAGCCTTACGATCTGGAGGCGTTGACGGGAATCGAATGCGGGCTTGCGGCATTTGAGTATACTCAGCTGTCTCTGTCTTCGGTTGCTAGGGTGCTGGCTGGAGAGGTCCGATCGGAGGGACGGATCGAGCGCGTGTGGCGGCGTGGAGGCTGAGCCGACACGCGTCGGTGCACGCTCGCTCGCGCAGCTCTGGTGCGAATGGCGTGCCGGAGGATGTGCGGATATGTTAGCCTGGGGTAAGCGGGCAAAGGAGGAAATCGGCCATGAGATACGTGGCGGGTGTAGACGGCGGCGGTACGAAAACTGCGGTGACCGTCATGGACGAGACCGGGCGCACGATAAAAACATTTGCTTCCGGCGGGATCAACTATAACGGACGGGATGAGGCAGAGGTCCGCGGTCATCTGGCGGAGATCGTGACGATGCTGGACGAGGCGTGCGGCGGCTTGGCCTCTTGCGTGCAGCTTGTCGTCGGCGCGGCGGGCGTGAGCAATCCGACGGTGCCCGGCCGTCTGACCGCAGCGCTTCGAGAGTCGGGCTACGGTGGCGGCATTCATATTGTCGGCGATCATGAGACAGCCTTGTTCGGCGCGCTCGAACGCGAGCATGGCATGATCTTGATCGCCGGAACCGGATCCATCTGCTTCGGACGGAGCGAGTCGGGCGCCGTGCATCGCACCGGCGGCTTCGGCCATCTCATCGACGACGAGGGCAGCGGTTACAGCATCGGACGCGACGTGCTGTCCGCGGTCGTCCGGTCCCACGACGGCCGCGCACCGGCCACCGCGCTGGCCGAGCTGACATACGCGAAACTCGGCATCGGCTCGGTTGCGGAGATCGTCGGCTTCGTCTACGACCGGCGTACCGGTAAGCAGGACATCGCGGCGCTCGCGCCGCTGCTGTCGGAGGCTTGCGCGCTCGGCGACGAAGCCGCGCTCCGGATCGCACAGCATACGGCCGCCGAGCTTGTGCAGCTGGTGTTGCCGGTCGCGGAGCGCCTGACGCTGGTCGACGGCGAACTAGCGATGGCGGGCAGCGTGCTGCTGCGCAGCGAGCACGTGCGCGAGGCGTTCGTCGCCCGGCTGCGGGAGTCGTGTCCCGGCGTGCGGGCGATCGCGCCCCGCAGGGACGCCTCGGCCGGCGCCGCGCTGATGGCGCTGCGTGTGCTGGACGGCGAATCGCAGGTGTTTTGATTGCTCCCCATACAGTTAGACAGGTGATAGAATAAAAACCTGTTGCTGTATGGGGAGTTTTTCATGCGAAGAGAACTTCTTGGACTGGTGTTGTTAATCTGACGCGCGGCATGCCCTTTTTTCAGACAGTCCCGTCTCATTGGGAAGGGTTTTTATTTCGCATTTATCGTGGTATCGAAAAGAAAATGGCCGGGCGGTGCGGGGAAGACCAGCTATTAACGAAAGAGATCGCGCCCGACCGCATCAGGGTCGCTGCCAGCTCGCAGCAGCGGTTCGGCTTCGATAACATAGCCGATCGCGCCTGCGGCGAACAGGCCTGACAAGACGCTCGTCGTCCCATGGACGCCTCGTATGGCGTCCTTTTGTTTCTGTTCAGGAATGCTGCAAAATTCAAAATGCCAATCGTAAAATATTGCGTTTTTTTCATAACAAAGTGGCAGTGACCCCTAGCTCAAGTCAGATATGATAGGAGCAGCGTAAAGGAGGTTGTGCACATGAAAGCATCGATCAGGCATATGCTCGACAAAGTCGTAAGCCGGAATCAGCTCGGCATCAATACGGATTGGGACGGCTCCGTTCTTATTACTGCGATACTTGCGTGGTACAAGGCTACTGGAGATCCTTCCTATGCCGAGTTTGCGAAGGCGTGGTTCACCCATCATCTAGCTTGCGATCACAAGCTGACAGATAAACAATTTTATAGCGGATACATCGGGATCAAGTCGAAAATATTGCGAGAAGGACCGATTCCGTTCACCGCGTATTGCGGACATTGGGGCCTTGTATATACGTGCCCGGAACTGTATGAGTTGACGCGTGACCCGGCGGCGATTCATGCGGCCGATGCCGTTGCCTCCTACATTCTGCATCGATCCTCGCGGAATGCGTATGGCTGTGTGTATCATGACGACGATGCGGCCTTTACGATTCCGGATACTTGTTATTTCGTTTCTCCGATTCTTATTATCGCAGCAAATCTGACGGGCAAGTCAGTTTACATGGAGCATGCGATTCATCAGCTTAGAGCATTTACGAAGCTGTTTCTCGATATGGAGACAGGTCTTTCTTACACGCTCTGGTCCGCCGCGGGCAAACCAAGAGCGTTCTGGAGCAGAGCCAGCGGCTGGCTGGCCGGTGCGCTCGCCAATTCGCTGATGCACATTCCTCCGCATCGGCCGGAGTATGGCGAGTTTGCCCAAGCGTTGCGGACTATGGCGGACGGGATCGTGAAAGTACAGCGTGAGGACGGTGGCTTTCATCTCTTGATGGATCGACCCGACATTCCGGTTGACTGTACGGCGCCGGCTATGATCGCTCTGGCGCTGCGGAACGGCGTGAAGCTAGGCATTTTGGAGCAAGATTACGACCTTGCCGCGACGCGGGCTTGGGAGGCGACAGTCGGGTTCGTTACGGGCGAAGGCGAGCCGACACAGGCATATACGGGGTGGGCAAAGCACGCTATCGACGAAGATTTCGGAGCGCAGAAATTCGATCGTCCTCGTGACTTCGTGACCGGTCTTATTCTACTGGCAGCGGCAAGCTTCGAGATAACCCAAGCAGAGAAAGGGATGACGGCAAGATGAGTATAAAATCGTTGAGCGGCTCCCATGCGCTCGTTACCGGCGGCAACAAAGGCATCGGCAGAGCAATCGCGCTCATGCTCGCCCGGCAAGGCGCAAAGGTCGCGATCAGTTATTTGAACAATGCCGAGGAAGCGGAAGACGTGGTGAGCAGCATTCGGGAATGCGAGGGTACAGCGATCGCCATACAGGCTGATGTGACGAGACAGGCGGACATCGAACAGCTTGTCGGCGGCGCGGAGCGGGCGTTTGGCGGCGCGAGTATCGACATTCTTATTAACAATGCGGGGCACCTCATTCAGCGATGCAGCAACAGCGAGATGACGGAGGAGCTCTATGCTCGCATTATGGATGTGAATCTGAAGGGCACTGTATTCATGTCGAAGCGAGTCATTCCTGGAATGAATGCATTGCGCAGAGGACGCATCGTGAACTTGACCTCGCTGGCAGCTCATAACGGAGGCGGTCCTGGAGCGACGATCTACGCGGCTGCCAAGGCGGCCGTACTGACATACACAAAGGGACTGGCCAAAGAACTCGCTCCATTCGGAATCACGGTTAACAGTTTATCGCCGGGCTTCATCGGCCAGTCGGCGTTTCATGACACTTTCACGACGGATGAGGTACGCAAGGCGACGATCAGCGGCATTCCGCTCGGCCGCGAAGGAACACCGGACGATGTAGCCGGGGCTGCGCTGTATCTTGTATCCTCTCTGGCCGACTATGTGACTGGCGAGACGATCGAGATCAACGGTGGCATGAACATGAGATAAAAACGAGACTTAGGAGGAGACAGCAATGAACACTGAGCAAAGCCAGGTTATTGCCGGTTACACATGGGAGCAGCTTGAGTCGCGGTTATACTCGGCTGTTATTTCCGACATTCTGGACGACTTGGGATATCGGCATCAGACCATCGACAGCGGCATCAGACCGCTCGACCGGAATCTGAAGCTGCTCGGTCGAGCCTTCACCGTGCTGGCGGCTGAAGTGTTCGAGGTTCCGCAGAAACCGTATCAGATGCAGATGGAAGCGGTAGACAGTATGGAACCCGGAGAAATTTTTGTCGTTCATACCGGTGCTCCGACTGGTGCCGCCTTCTGGGGGGAGCTTCTCTCTACGGCATGCCGGGCGCGTGGAGGGAGGGGGGCGCTCGTCGACGGACTAAACCGCGACAGCGGCAAAATTCTAGAGATGGCGTTCCCGCTTTTTTCCCGAGGCCAGCTGCCGACCGACTCGAAGGGACGTATTGATGTTATTCAGTATCAAGTTGCCGTCGACATCGGCGGAGTAACCGTACAGCCCGGCGATTTGATTTTTGGCGATATGGACGGTCTCGCGGTCGTGCCGCAACATATTGAGGAAGAAACGATCCGCAAGGCAATCGAGAAGGCCGAAGGCGAGAACCAGGTCCGCGAGGCCTTGCTGGAAGGCATGTTTTGTACGGAAGCTTTCAAAACATTCGGGATTTTGTAGATACAGGGAAGAGGCTGACCCAAAGACCGGACCATTGTCCTGCAGCGAAGTACATGAGACAATAGATGTGCCTGACTACCCCGCGACGATGGCAAGGGAGGCATTGTCTAATGGATTCCATCGTGTATAGGCTGGAGGACTTTACGTCCGGTCATTTTCCGTTTCAACTGCAAATCAGGACTCGCGATAGCTTTAATTGCCTCGCGCATGCCCACGATCAATTTCAAATTTGTTACGTTCGCAAGGGAGCATGCAAGAACCGGATCGGCAATAATGAGGCCGTACTTGCCAAGGGGGATTTATTCTCGGTTCCTCCCTTCCTGGAGCATCGTCTTAGTTTAATTCCCAATCAAGAAATTGAACTCGTTCAGATCGATTTCGCACCTGTGTTAATCAACGAGAGCATGCATGACTTGGCCACGATGAGCAGCATCGTCGATTTTGCTTATCTGCAGCCGATTATTGCAAGCGGAGATCAACTGCTGCCGAAGCTGAATATGTCACCGGCCAATCAGATGATGGTTGGAGAGATAAGTGACAATATGCAGCGGGAGCTGTACGAACAGGACGAAGACTATAAGCTTTCAATTCGGGCCGATCTGCTGCGGCTGCTCATTATCGCAGGCAGGGAATACCGCAGCTTCATCGGCAGCCGCCATGAGACCGGTGCGATGCGCATTCACCGCCGGGCGTTTTTCGATACCGTCGTATTCATTAGGCAGCACTACCGAGAGGACTTGAAGCTGGATGATATGGCATCGATGGCATCGATGTCGCCTTCTTACTTCAGTCATATGTTCAAAATCATCATGGGCAGCACAATGACGGATTTTGTGGCGAAGCTGCGCTTGCATAAAGCGATGGAGCTGCTGAGGAATACGGATATGAGCGTAACGGATATTCACTTGTTTGTCGGCTTTAATCATTCAGGACATTTTGCGAAAATGTTCAGGCGGCTGACAGGCGTAACGCCGATGCAATATCGCAGGTCGTAAGTTGTTTTGAGATGAAAAGAGAGGCAGCCCTCGCAGGCGGCCTCTCTTTTCGTGTACGCCCAGCATCGGCGTCATTTTAGGGTGAAAGACCCGAACGGGGGCTGGCGAGCGCCTACCGTAGCGTTACCTAGACTTTGTTAACCTTTTGGAACCGCCGTATGCGGACCCGCATGTACGGTGGTGTGAAAAGACGGGGGTTAGTCGCCCCCACTTACTCGATCATCCTGTGGGCAACAAGCCTGTCAAGATCTTTGATGAATCAGGTTAGCTCGTTCAACACCGCCCGCCTCACAGAGCATGCATAATTACGCCGACGAGCAGCGCCGTCGAGCTGCCGAGCAGCATGCCCGCGAGCGTGTCGCTCGGATAGTGCAGGCCGAAGTAGACGCGGGACAGCGCGACGCCGGCGCCGATGGGGAGGAGCAGCGGGATCAGCGCGGGCGAGGCGGCCATCCAGGGCGTCAGCAGGGCGAATGCTGCGGTCGTATGTCCCGAGGGGAAGGAAGGATCTTGAAGCGGGCGCGGTCCGGTTTTGGCCTGAGGAAGCACTTGATACGGTCGGGAGCGGGGCGAGACGCGCTTGGCAAGAGCGACGGGCAGGTGGCTAAGGGCGACGGCAGCGAGTGCCTGCCAGCCAGCTATCCCCCAGATGCCGGGAGCAAGCAGACCTGCGGCCAAGGAGACGGATAGCGAGAATGTCGCTCCGCCGATGATCGACAACAGCCAGAACAGCCGGTTCAGCGCCTCCCTGTTCCAACGGACGTTAATATGAAGGAACCAATCGCTCTCGAAGCGGCTAAGCATGCGGTAGAACTGAGCCATGGCCATCTCTCCTTTGCCGCGCGGAAGCGGCGCCTTTGCTACTAAGTCTAGCCGCGAATTGTCAAACCGGTGTGAAGCGCGGCACGCGGGATTGTAAACGCAAAATCATCTCGCGAATTGACATTCCGCTGATCCGGCGGTGACGAAGCCGCTGTACGATGGGCCTGAATCGCAACGCATCGTCAGAGGAGGAGTTCGTCGCATGAGCGAGATCCGCCTGGCTTTGTTTACCGACACGTACGCGCCGGAGATCAACGGCGTAGCCAAGACGCTGCAGAGATGGATCGCCTATCTCGAAAAAAGGGGTATCGCCTGCAAGGTTTACGCACCGGCGGGGCCCAGGCGAGCCGCTGGCTACGCGGAGACGGCGGAGCGCCTCGCCAGCCTGCCGTTTTTCCTCTATCCGGAATGCCGGCTGGCGACGCCCGTTTCCGCCTCGGCCGAGCGAAGCTTGCTGGCCTTCAAACCGACTGTGGTGCATGTAGCCACGCCGTTCGGCACCGGCCTCACGGGCCGCAGGCTGGCGCTGAAGCATGGCATTCCGCTCGTTGCCTCCCACCATACGCACTTTGCGCGCTATCTGCCTTACTACAATTTAAGCTGGGCAGGCACGCTGCTGCGGCGTTATTTGCACTGGTTTCATCGTCCCTGCAAGCGAATCTTCGTGCCGTCTCCATCCGTGCTCGAGGAGTGCCGCAGGGACGGCTGGCTCGGCCTCGACCTGTGGACCCGCGGCATCGACGCCGCCGTCTTTCATCGAGAAGGCGACAGGGAGGGCTGGCTGCGCGAGCACGGTCTGCCATCCGCATGCTTCCCGATTCTATGCGCCGGACGTCTGGCGCCAGAGAAAGACACGCACACGGCGCTCCTCGCCGTTCAGCGCTTCAGGGAGCAGACAGGCGTAGACGCGCGGCTCGTGCTGGCCGGGGACGGGCCGCAGGCGGCGGAGCTCCGCCAGCTCGCCGAGCGCCTCGGAATCGACGCGCTTTTCCTCGGCGCCGTGCCGCAGGCAGAGCTTCAACGTTGGATGCAGGCCTCCGGCGCGCTTCTCTTCCCGTCGCCGACGGAGACCTTCGGCAACGTCGCGCTCGAAGCGATGGCCTGCGGCCTGCCCGTGATCGCGGCGGACGCCGGTGCGCTGCCCGATCTCGTGAAGGCCGGCGAGACAGGTTTGCTCTGCCGGCCTGGTGATGTCGATGACTTTGCGGCTGCGATTGCGCGACTGCATGCCAACCCGGCGCTTCGCCGCACGATCGCGGACCGGGCCCATGCCTTCGCCGCCACGCAGGACTGGAACGAGGTGTTCGGGCGTTTGCTCGAACACTTGACCGGTATCTGCGACGAAGAAGCCGACGTAGTCTAAGGCACCGCGCGCAGCTTGACTCGCGATGAGTGGATGAATCGGCTCACCTTCTCGTTATCTCGCTTCTCGCCGCTGTACGGCAATGGTCTGCACTCAACTCTCGCTATCTCAAGCCCCCGCCGTTGGACGACGAGGCCCGGCCCAACCTTCGCCATCACTCGCTCCACCGCTGTACGACAATGCGCCTGTTCTCAACCCTCGCTAACTCTGGCCCAGCCGATGCGCAGCTATACGACGGCGCCGAACCCTCGTCATCTCCTGCTCTCCTGTCCCCCGTCCCCGGGTCCTCCCGCCCACCGTCCGGCAGACTGCTTCGCCCATCATCTCTTTGCGGATGACGGGCTTATTTTATAGAAAGCAAAATCTTCAGAGTCAACGTAAAAATTTCAGATTTCGACACCCAAATCCCCGGCCTTATAATGAACCACATGGGAGAGAGCGTTGCCTCCCGATCGACGATTTTAGGGGGATAACAGGTTGAGACAACTTAAAGCTACTTGGTTGGCATTGCCCGTGCTGGCGCTCGCCGTGACGGGCTGCGGATCGAACGGTAACAACGGCGGTTCGAACGCCTCGGCATCGCCGGACACCTCTGCAAGCGCTTCACAAAGCGCATCGTCATCCGCGCCTTCGGGGGAGAAGGTCAAGATCCGGATGGCCTATTGGAACAAAGAGACGACGGTGCAAAGCCTGCTCGATCTGATCAAGCAGAAGCTGCCGAATATCGAGATCGAATATCAATTTATCGAGAACGCGCAGTACGACAATATCATCGGCACGCAGCTTGCCGCAGGCTCCGGCCCCGACATTATCTCGGTCGGTCCGCCCGCCGCGACGCAATACAACAAGCTCGGATACTTGGCCGATCTGTCCAATCTTGCCGACCGGTTCAGCGATGCGGGCACGAGCGTCTATTCGGTCGACGGCAAGCTTGTGGCGCTCCCCGGCATCAGTTGGTTCGAGGGCATCTATTACAACAAGGAGATCTTCGCCAAGTACGGGCTCAAGCCTCCGAAAACGTTCGAGGAAGAGCTGAAGCTGCACGAGGATTTGAAAAAGAACGGCGTCAAGCCGCAGGCGATGGGCGCCAAATCGTTCGAGCCGATGATGAAGTCGTCCATGGGTCTCATCATGAACGAGTTCCTCTCGCAGCCGGCGAACAAAGATTTCGACGCGAAGTACGGCAAGGGCGAGACGACGCTCGAAGGCAACTGGAACGCTGGACTGGAAAAATGGAGCGAGCTGATCAAGCGCGGCTACCTCACCAACGACATGCTCGGCATCGACTACGATCAAGCGCTCGACGAGTTCGCGACCGGCAAAGCGGCCATGTGGGAATCGGGTCCATGGGCGCTGGAGGCGATTAAGCAAAAAAATCCGAACATTCAGCTGGACATGTTCCCGTTCTACGGCTCGGCCGGCGGCCCGGGCTGGCTCATCGGCGGGCCCGGCGTAGGCTTCGCGGCGAACGCGCATTCCAAAAACGCCGACGCAGTCATGCAGGTGCTGGATCTGATCGCGACGCCGGAAGGGCAGAAGGCGTTCTGGGAAAACAATCAGGGCGGCAGCAGCTACCTGAAGGGCGTATCGTTCGACATGCCTGCCGAATTCGACGGCGTGAAGGAAACGTTCCAGGCGGGCAACGTATACGCGCCGTGGAATAACTGGGGCGGCAGCGCCTCGTCGATCATCGAGGATTATGGCAAGGCGCTTCAGGAGCTGCTCGGCGGCAAGAGCGACGTCTCCACCGTGCTTAAGACGACGGACAAAACGACGGCCAGACTGCTTCAATTGAACAAGTAATGGAAGCGGGCTGCCGCAGGCGCGGGACATTCGTGGCTGCGGCGACCGCATCGAAAGGTTGGTCGACCCCGTGAACCGGACAGCGAGGGAATTTCAATATGGGTTGTTCCTGATCCCGGCTTTTCTGTTTTATGTCTTGTTTTGCGTGTATCCGTTCGCGACGATGTTCTATTACAGCCTGACCGATTACTCGATCGTTAAGCAGACCGGACTCCACTTCGTCGGCTTCCGCAATTTTAGCGAGATCGCGCATTACGACCTGCTTCTGGCAGGCATTAAAAATTCGCTTATCTACGCGGTTTTGATGACCGTGTTTCAGACGGCGCTCGGCATTTTGCTGGCGGTGGCGCTGGACAAAAAGCTCAAGACGCGAAACGTGCTGCGATCCGTCTTTTTCCTGCCCGCGGTATTCAGTCCGCTCGTCATCGGATTTCTATGGAACTATCTGCTCTCGACCTCCGACGCCGGCTTGATCAACCGCGCCTTGACCTCGGTCGGCCTGGACAAGATCAACTTCCTCGGCGACTCCGATCTGGCGCTGTATGCCGTCGTTTTCACGCAGCTGTGGCAGTGGACCGGATGGGCGATGGTCATCTTCCTGGCCAACCTGCAGAGCATCTCTAAAGATTACTATGAAGCGGCGGCGATCGACGGGGCGACTTCCTCGCAGCAATTCTGGAGAATCACGCTGCCGCTGCTTCAGCCGTCGGTCAGCGTCGTCAGCGTCACCGCGATGATCGGCGGACTCAAGGTGTTCGACATCGTCATGTCGCTGACGGGCGGCGGACCGGGGAACGCGACCCAGACGATCATGACCGCTTATATCAAGACTTCTTTCGACGAAGGCTTCTATAGCTTCGGCGCCGCCTACGGCGTCGTCTTCTTTGGGGCCGTACTCGTCCTGACGATGCTGCTCATGCAACTGCTCAAAAAGTGGGGAGGGAGCAACCGATGACACGCCCCTCGCGAGAAGGCAAGGTCCGCAAAGCAAATTGGCCGCTCGAAGCGGCCATGATCGTGCTTGCCGTCCTGTTTTTCATTCCGATCTACTACCTGATCGTGACGACCTTCAAGTCGCCCGAGCAGGCGACGCTTCATCCATTGTCGTTTCCTTCGAGTCTTGGCTTCGAGCATTATCGCGATGCCTGGCATGCGATGGACTACCCCAAGGTGCTGGGGAATACGGCGATCGTCGCCGTCAGCTCGGTCGTCGGCATCATTCTATTCGCATCCATGGCGGCCTACAGCCTAGCGAGAAGAGAGCATGCGGTCAATCGCGTCATTTTCTTCTTTTTCCTCGCGGGCATGATGGTTCCGTTCCAGATGGGGCTGGTAAGCCTGTTCAAGCTGATCAATTCGCTCGGCATCATGGACACGCTGCTGGCCGTCATCTGCGTGAACATCGGAGGCGGCGTCGTCCTTGCGATCTTTCTGTTCAAGAGCTTCATCGAGACGTCCGTGCCGCTCGAGCTGGAGGAGGCCGCCTTTATCGACGGCGCTTCCGTGCAGCGGACGTTCTGGCTGATCGCGTTCCCGCTGCTGACGCCGGTTACCGCCACGGTCGCGATTTTGTCCACTTTGAATGTATGGAACGACTTTTTGAATCCGCTCTTGTTTCTGCAATCGAGGGACAACAGCTTGATTCTGCTTGAGGTGTACCGCAATATCGGACAGTTTTCCGTGGACTGGACCAGCTTGTTCCCGATGCTGCTGCTGGGCGTGGCGCCGCTGATGATTTTCTACCTCGTCATGCAGAAGTATATTATCAAAGGGGTCGCGGCGGGCGCATTGAAGGGCTAAAGCCCGGATAAGCGACGGTTGCAGGCATCGCCGTTCAGCCTTGCGTTTTCCGCTGCATTACGCATCGTTGGCCTTCGGAACAGTCTTCCTCGCGGAGACTGTTTTTCCCTTACGGCCCGCGGCAGGGCATGGTACAATTTGCGCTACGGGGAGTGGTGGGACATGTATCGCCTATTGGTAGCGGACGACGACATGAACGAGCGGGAGGGCATACAGTTTCTCATCCGAAAATTGCAGCTGCCGCTAAAGGTAGATACCGCCTCGAACGGCAAGCAAGCGCTGGAGCGCCTATCGGAAGGGCATTACGACATTTTGCTGACCGATATCAAGATGCCGTTCATGAACGGCTTGGATCTGGCGGAGCGGGCCAAAGCGTTGAAGCCGGCCTTGAAAATCATCATTCTGAGCGGCCACGGGGAATTCGAGTATGCCAAACGAGCGATCCTGATCAATGTGGCCCAGTATATGCTGAAGCCGATCGAGCCCGACGAGTTCGAGGCTTCGCTGAACCGGGTCATCAAGTCGTGCAGGGAGGACGAGCAGCGGGATCGGATGCTTCGCGGGCTTGCGCCCGCGCGGGACCGCGCGTCGGCCGAGGAGGAGGCGTCCGCGCCGCGCGAAGGCGCGGGGGACTCCGAACAGCGGCGTGCGGTCGAAGAAGTGATCCGTCTCATCGAGCGGGAGTACGACCAGGATTTGAGCCTTGAGTATTTAGCCCGTAAGGTGCATCTGTCCGGCAGCTATTTAAGCCATATTTTCAAGAAGGCGACCGGGACGAGCGTCGTCAAATATATCAACGGCTATCGGATGGACAAGGCGAAAGCCTTTTTGTGCGAGGAAAACTATAAAATCGTAGACATTTACCGGATGGTCGGCTTTTCTGACGCCTCTTATTTCGGGATGGCTTTTAAAAATCATTTTGGCGTTACGCCCACCCAATTCCGGGCGATGGCAAGACCCGAATGAGCCGGGCCGTCTCCTTTTTCCGGAACTGGCGGCTGCGCAAGAAGCTCGTCGCCACGTATACGATCCTCATCATCATTCCGATCGTCGCTCTCGGCCTGTATTCGTACCGCACGGCCGAGAAGTACTTGCAGGAGCAGGCCAGAATCGGCCTGAGCAACACGGTCGAGCAGATGGCGCTGCACATCGACGAGAAGCTGTCCCAGCCCCGGAACTTCATGGAATTCATGGTCTACAACCCGACCGTCAAGAAGGTCATGGGCTACGAGTGGGGAGACGATATGCTCCGGTACACCAAGGAGCTCAACGACAATATCGAGCCGACGATCTGGTACTATATCAACATCAACCAGGAGATCAAGGATATCGCCTTTTATTCGGAGTATACGGGCACGCAGCTGGGCAACTTCGTCTATCCGAGCGAAGGCGTCAGGGATGAGCCTTGGTACCAAGAAGCGAAGGCCAGCAACAAAACGCTATGGTATGCCGGCGGCGGCAAGCTGTTCGCGGTGCGCCAGATCTGGAATTACGACAATACCGCGGTCGTCGGCGTCGTGCATTTGACCTTCAATTACGACAAGCTGTTCCAGACGCTTCAGCCCGCCCGGGGGAGCGGGGAGCGGATCCTCATCGCGGACGACCGCGGGCAGTCCATCTACTCGGCGCTCGGGGAGGAGGGGATCGGCGAAACGGATCTGAACCGCATTCGAAGCACGCGCGACAAGCAGGTTGCCATGAACGGGGAGTCCTATCTTCTAAGCAAAGCAAGCCTGCGCAATTCGGCATGGACGCTGTACGTGCTGACGCCGGTTCGAGGATTCGTGATGGATATGAGCAGCATCATCAAGGCGACCGTTACGATCGTGCTCGCGTGCCTGCTGATCCTCGTCCTGTTCATCTGGTTGTTCTCCAGGACGTTGGTCCGGCCGATCTATGCGCTCAAGCGGAAAATCAACATCGTGGAGGACGGCGACTTCGACGTCGTCATCGCCTCTTCCTCCAAGGACGAGATCGGGGAACTGACGGACAGCTTCGCCCGTATGGTCCAGCGGGTCAAACGGCTGATCCGGGAGCTGGACCATGCGAGAGGACTGGAAAAGGAAGCCGAGCTGAAAGCGCTGCAAGCGCAGATCACGCCGCATTTCCTGTACAATTCGCTCTCGACGATCAACTGGAAGGCGATCCAGATCGACTCGCCGGAGATCAGCAAGATCGCCAACTCCCTGTCCCGGTTCTACCGGACGAGTCTGAACAAAGGAAGGCGCATCACGTCGGTCGCCGAAGAGGTCGCCAATATCAGGGCCTACCTGGATATTCAGTTGATTATGCACAACAACGAATTCGATGTCGAGCTGAATATCGAAGAGAGGGCGATGCCCTTTGCGACGCTTAACTTCATCCTGCAGCCGATCGTCGAGAATGCGATAATCCACGGCATCGACGAGAAGGAATCCGGCCGCGGCGTCCTAAGAATCTCCGTCGCGCTGGAGGAAGGCGTCGTCCGCTTCACCGTTCAGGACAACGGAAAAGGAATGAGCGAAAAGGAAATCCGGCGGCTGTACGAGGAAGAAAGCGGCGGCTACGGGCTGCGCAATGTGCATGAACGGATCCGGCTGCACTACGGACCGGCGTACGGCGTGCGCGTAGAGAGCGTGCCGGGCGCACGTACGAAGGTCGATATCGTGATTCCGACGGAACATCCTTCCGTTTGATGAAGGGCTGTCTGCAAGCCGATCCATTCGGTTTGTGGGCAGCCTTGTTTAATTTTGCGGAGAAAAGCATCGATTTTTAAGACAAATCGAAAGAATGTCAGATTGGATTGGATAAAGTCTTCAACTAAGATTTTTTTGTAAGCGCTTTATGCGGAGGGGGTAATGTCATGCGAAAAGGGCTGTATCCGAACTGGTTAGGCGGGGCGTTCCTTCTCTTGCTGCTCTTGGCGGCTGGCTGCAGAAACGGGACCGTCGTCCATGAAGCGGCATCGATCGAGGGCGGCATCAATCAGGCGGAGGAGGATGCGAAGCGGCAGGAACGGGACAGTCAGTCGCTATGGTTCGTCATCGACGATAAGGGGGCGAAAATACGTTCTTTATCGGACGGCGATCCCGAGGTAATGGCCGTGCAAGAATTGATCGGCCTCCATTCGAAAGTCGTCGACAACCTTGATTACCGGACGTTAAAGGGCGAAGCCGAGTTCAACTACTACGCGGACGGGTTCAAGCGGAAGCTCCGGGAGGAAGGCTACCCGGAAGCGCTGCGGCGCATGTATGCGGACAACGGCATCGTCTTGAAGCTGGGGCAGCTGGCCTGGTACGAGATCGCGTTCCATGAGGACTTCAAAACGGCAAGGGTCAAGACGGAGAGCGAGCTCGTCATCGAGCAGTGTGCGCAGACCTATCTGGACAAGTACAAGCTGAAGCGAGGACAGACGTATGTTCAGCCGCGAATCGTAGACCTTGTGAAGGAGGGATCCGAATGGAAGATCGCGCGAATCGATAAAGGACCTTTCGTCGAAAGGCAGTCGGCGCCCGCAAACTGAAATGGAGACGGGAGAGTCACGCTTAAATTTAAGGAGGCGGACATTGATGAGACTCAAAAGGTCGCTGTTAAGCGCGATGTTTAGTTTAGGCATGGTGCTGCTGCCCGCGCTGCAAAGCGCCGCTGCAGCCGATTTTCCGGCCAATCCGACGGTCAAGAGCGGCTACACGCTCGACTTTCAGGAGGAGTTCAACGGCTCGACCCTGGACTCGGCGAAGTGGCTGGACTACTATCTGCCGCATTGGACAAGCACGCGCGAAAACGCAAAGGCGCGGTACACGATCGCAAACGGCGTGCTGACGGAGCGGCTGGATGCGGATACGCCTTCGTGGAACGCGCAATACGACAGCACGGTCAAAATCTCCAGCATTCAGACCTACGAGAAGGACTGGTGGCATCGCTTCAACTATTCGATGCCCAACGACCATCACGAGCCAGACTTTAACGGCTACAGCACGAAGTACGGATACTTCGAGATCAGAGCGAAGGAGTCGAACGTCGGCGGAGGCGGCCATCAAGCCTGGTGGATGGTCGGCACGGAAGATACGAGCAGCGGCTCGAACAATTCCGAGATCGACATCATCGAGACTTTCTTCAGCAAACCTCAGACCTGGAGAATCGCTGCGTACGGCTGGGGCGATCCGAACTTCCTGAGCGCTTGGACGTTGTACGAGGACCCGGTGCCGAGCGGCACGCCGTCCTCCGAATACCATATTTACGCGATGGACTGGACGCCGACCTCATTGAAGTTTTATTATGACAATCAATTGTACAAGACGATTAACGACGCGCCGAACATGAAGATGGGCATGATCCTCGGCATCTACACCGATGCGGGCTCGGGCGTCCACAACAATGTGTGGCCTAAGGCATGGAGCGTCGACTACGTCAGGGTTTGGAAGCTGAACGGAGGCTACACGGAGCCGCCGTCCAGCGGATACTATCGGATTAAAAACCGTCAAACGGGACAGTACATTCATATCGAGGATAAAACGGGCAAGGCTCAATACGGCAGCGTACCCGCAACGTACTGGAGCTCCCAGTGGAGCAAAGAAGCGGCCCCGGACGGATATGTCCGCTACAAAAACCGGTGGACCGGACAGTATCTGCATACGGCGGACTTGAACGGAAACGTCCAATACGGCGATGTGCTGGCGACCGATCAAAGCAGTCAGTGGAGCGAGGAGAGCGTATCGGGCTATTTGCGGCTGAAAAACCGCAGCTCCGGTCAGTATATGCATACGGAGCAGTTGACGGGATACGTCCAGTACGGCGCGGTTCCGAGTACCTATTGGACTAGCCAGTGGACGTTCGAACCGGTATAGAGAGCGATAGGGGTCCGCAGAGACGACATGATCTGCGCAACCCGGCTGCAAAAGGACTGCCTCGTCACTTGGATGACAGGGGCAGTCCTCTGTTCGTGCGGACGCCTAATTGCTTCCTTCGTGCGCATTCGATAAAAATAGGGTTTGACCTTCACGTTACGTTAACGTGTAGAGTGAAGATGTCGGGAGGCGATCGCATGGAATATACAGTACAGAAGCTGGGCAGGCTGGCGGGCGTGAGCGGCAGGACGCTGCGGTTCTACGACGAGATCGGGATTCTGAAGCCGGCCAGAATCAACTCGTCGGGATACCGGATTTACGGCGAGGCCGAGGTCGACAGGCTGCAGCAGATTCTGTTCTACCGGGAGCTCGGCGTCGGATTGGACCGGATCAAGGCGCTAATGACCGATCCGGATTACGACGGCGTTCGGGCGCTGCGGCTCCATCGCGAGGAGCTTCTCGAACGAAGGGAGAGGCTGGACGCGCTGATCGCGAACGTGGATCGGACCCTCGCTTCCCGCCAAGGAGGAATCAAGATGAGCGACGAAGAGAAATTCGCGGGCTTCAAGGAGAAGCTGATCGCGGACAATGAAGCAAAATACGGCGCGGAGATTCGCGCAAAATACGGCGACGAGAAGATCGACCAGTCGAACGCGCAGCTGCGCGGCATGAGCGAGGCGCAATATGCGGAGATGAATCGGCTCGCGGAGGAGGTGGCGGCGTCGTTGGCGGAGGCATTTCCCACGGGCGATCCGGCAGGCGAGGCCGGACAGCGGACGGCTGAGCTGCACAAGCGATGGCTGTCCTATTCGTGGAGCAGCTACTCCAAGGAAGCGCACGCCGGGCTGGCGCAGATGTACGTGGACGACGAGCGGTTCAAGGCTTACTATGAAAAGCAGCCGGGCATGACGGCGTTCCTGCGGGACGCGATCCTGATCTATACAGGTCAACTTAGCTGAAGAGGGCGAAAAACGTAAGAGGGGCGTCTCCGGGTCGAGCGATCGACCGGGGACGCCCCTCTTGCCGCATGCGGGTCGGCTAGTTCGCGCGCGGATCGCCGTTCATATATTTTTCCGTCAATACCGTCAGCAGCTCGATGCCGACCTGGTTGTGCCCGCCTTCGGGGAGGATCAGGTCCGCGTACTTCTTGGACGGCTCGATGAACGCCTCGTGCATCGGCTTGACCGTCTCCATGTATTGGCGGTAGACCGACTGGATCGTCCTTCCGCGCTCTTCGATATCGCGCACGACCCGGCGCAAGATGCGCACGTCCGGATCCGTGTCGACGAACACCTTGATGTCGAGCAGCGCGCGCAGCCTTTCCTCGTACAGGACGTGCAGGCCTTCGAGGATGACGATCGGGTTCGGCAGAAGCGTCTCCCGCTCTGCGGCGGACCGGCCGTATATGCCGAAGTCGTACACCGGCGCATAGGCGGGCTTGCCTTCCTTCAGCAGGCTCAGCTGCTCGACGAGCAGGTCGTTGTCGAACATGAGCGGATGATCGTAGTTCATCCGCGCCCGCTCCTCCAGCCCGAGATGCGGGTAATCCTTGTAGTAGCTGTCCTGCGAGATGAACGTGACCTTCCCGGTGCCGAGCCGCTCGATGACGGAGCGGGCGACGGTGGTCTTGCCGGAGCCGGTGCCTCCGGCGATGCCTATAATCAACATAATGGATGTTCAGCCTTCCCGGATCTATAATGTGGAACGTCGTTTTCGATAAAGTATTGTAGCATAGCGGCGGGCCTCTTGCAGCATGGCATGTCTGTCAAAGAAAGCCTTTCCGAGGAATGGGATTTTCCTATATACTGATAAAAAGTATACTTGCAATTTGTCGACGCGAGTCGGAATGATAGATAGGCCGTGCCGAATAGCGGATTCATCCTGTTTCGACATCATCTCTAACGGGCTTACGGCGCTGCAAGCCGCCCGGGAAGGACTACCCATGACGGTATTACATGGTTCCTATGACATCCCGCTGGTCGTACTGTCGGTGCTTATCTCGGTGCTCGCCTCTTTTTGCTCGCTTCTCGTCTACGAGCGCGTGCTCTCCGGAAAGGTTGGCACGCGTGCGCTGTGGCTGACGCTAGGGGCCGCGGCGATGGGGCTCGGCATCTGGTCGATGCATTTTATCGGCATGCTCGCCTATCATCTGCCCGAACGCATGCATTATCACCCCGGCTGGCTCGCGATCTCGATCGTGCTGCCCGTGCTGGCGGCGGGCGCCGCCTTCTTGATGATCTCGCGCAATATGTCCAAGAACGGCGCCATGCTGCTCGGCGGCTTCTGGCTGTGCGTCGCGATCGTCGGCATGCACTACAGCGGCATGGCGGCGATTCGGATGCCTTACGAGCAGCACTATGATTGGCTGCTGGTCGCCGCATCCGTCGCCATTGCGTTCGCCGTATCCTTTGCCGCGCTTAAGCTATCACAGCTTAACCGCGACAATGGCGGGCGTACAAGTCCGGGTGCGAAGCTCCTGCTGTCGGTTCTGTTCGGCGCGGCCATCTCGGGCATGCACTACACGGCCATGGCCGCGGTCTCGTTCACGAGCGAAGGGGCGTCCACCGCTTCCGTACACCATGGACCGGCCGACGGGCCGACGCTGGCCGTCATCATCGGCGCGGCGACCATCCTGATGCTGTCGCTGGTCATGGCGACTCAGGTCGTGGACAAGCGTCTCGCGCTGAGGCTGGCCGAATCCAACAAGCGACGGTACGATTCCATCTTCGAGCATCACCCCGACATGGTCTGCCTGTACGACAACAAAGGGAGGGTCATCCGGGCGAATCCTGCCGCGGAGCGGATCCTGGGCTACGAGGCGTCCGAGCTTCCCGACCGGCTCCAGAACGAGATGGTGAACGCGGAGGAGCTCGAACAGCTCGCGAACTGCTTCATGGCCGCCCTTCGAGGCGAATCGGGTACGGTCGAGGCGACGGTTCGCCACAAAGCGGGCCATCTCGTCCGCCTCAGCACCACGATGGTGCCGTGGGTGGAGCGAGGCATCGTTAAGGACGTATACACGATCTCCAAGGACATCACCAGAAGCAAGCAGACCGAGATGGAGCTGCTCGCAGCCAAGCGCGACGCCGAGGAGGCGCTGCGGGTCAAGAGCGATTTTCTGGCTGTCATGAGTCATGAGATACGCACGCCGCTCAACGGCGTGCTCGGCATGAGCGCCATCCTGCTGGAGACGGAGCTCGACGAGGAGCAGCGCGAGTTCGTGCAGGTCATCCAGGGGAGCGGCGAGCTTCTGCTGGCCACCATTAACGACGTGCTGGACTATTCCAAGATCGAAGCCGGCAAGATGCAGCTGTCGGTCGCGCCCTTCAGCCTCTGCGGGCTGGTGCGGGACACCGTCGCGCTGTTCCAGGCCCAATGCAAGCAAAAGGGGCTCTGGCTTCGCTGGACCGTGGACGAAAGACTGGCTGACGCCGTCAGCGGGGATGAGCAGCGCATCTGCCAGGTGCTGATCAATTTGATCGGCAATGCGGTGAAGTTCACGCCTCGGGGCGGGATCGAGATCGAGGTGAGCCCGTCGCAGGGACAAGCGTCCGTTGACGGAAGCGGGACGGGGCAGCGCGTGCGATTCAGCGTCCGCGATACGGGGATCGGGATTCGTACCGAGGAGCTGGGGAATCTGTTCGAGCCCTTCTACCAGACCGCGTCGCGCGGCGGCGCGAAACGGCCGGAGGGCACGGGGCTGGGGCTGGCGATCTGCAAGGATCTCGTGGAGATGATGAGCGGCTCCATCTTCGTGGAGTCCGTCGAAGGCGAAGGGACGTGCTTCTCCTTCGAACTGCCGCTCGAGGCGGCATCGCTCGGGGACAGTCAGAATTGGAGCGCCATTTAGGCAGTTGGTCGCAGCAGTCCGCGCCGTGATTTTATATCCTTTTTATAACCCAAGACGAGAATTGCTGACTGTCACTGTCAGCAATTTTTATTTACACTTGGATCAGGAGGCGATTCATATGGCGAAAAACACGAGCGAACTGCCGGTGATGACCTTTGCCGATCCGCAATCCTTGGAGAGATGGCTCGACGAACACGGCGATACCTCGCCCGGCATTCGATTACGGATCGCAAAAAAGAATTCGGACATCGTCACGGTATCCTATAGCGAAGCGCTCGAGGCGGCCTTGTGTTACGGATGGGTGGACAGCCAGAAGGAAGCGTTCGACGAGGGTTCGTGGCTTCAGCGGTTCACGCCGCGCGGGGCCAAAAGCATCTGGTCGAAAATCAATAAAGAAAAAGCGGAACAGCTCATCAAAGACGGCCGGATGAAGCCCGCAGGATATAAAGCTATAGAAGCGGCGCAAAAGAACGGCAATTGGGATAAAGCCTACGAATCGCAAAGCGTCGCCTCGCTGCCGGAGGACTTCGCGGCCGAGCTGGCGCGCAATGCCAAGGCCCAAGCGTTCTACGAGACGCTGGGCAGACAAAATAAATATGCGATCGTCTTTCGCATACACAACGCCAAAAAACAAGAGACGCGGGAAAAGCGGATCCGGCAGTTCATTGAAATGCTCGAAAAAGGCGAAAAAATCTATCCAGATTCCCCTTAACCGCCTTAGCTCATCTCAGAAAGGTATGGCGATCGATGTCCAAGGCAGATCTGATGCTGTCCATACTGTGGCTGCTTCGTTCCGGGAGACGAATGACCGCCAAGCAGCTCGCAAGCGAGCTGGAGATCCATATTCGCACGGTGTACCGGTATATCGATTCGCTGTGCGCCAGCGGGGCTCCGATCGTCGCCGAGTCCGGGCCGAACGGAGGCTACCGGCTGCTCGACCGGTTCGCGGAATCTCCCCTTATGTTCGATATGGAAGAGCAGAAGGCGCTCGTTCACGCTTCTACCTTCGCCCGCGAGGCGGGGTACCCGTTCAAGGAGGAGCTCGATCGGGCGATTGACAAGCTGAAGCGTTATACGAACGAGGAGCAGCTCGATCGGATCGAGCGTCATACGGAAGGCGTCTTCAGCATTCATCCGCCGATCGAGGAGGCGCAGAGAGAGAGGCTCCGGATTCTGGAAGAAGCGGCAGCCCGTGGACAAGCAGTGGAGATGGCGTACGACAACGGCAAGCGGGACAAGCCGACCCTTCGCGAATTCGACCCCTACGGCATCGTCCACTGGAAAGGGAGCTGGTACGCCGTCGGGTTCTGCAACCTTCGCAAGGCCATGCGCAGCTTCCGGACGGATCGCATTTCCAACGTCGTGCCGGTCGATCGTCATTTCGAAAGGCCTCCGGGGTTTTCAGCCAAAGATTTTTTGCTGCATAGCTTGCTTCCCGGCGCTATGGATCCCGAATCGCTCGTGACCGTTAAGCTTCAAGGCCATAAGCAGGCGCTGGATCTCTTGTGCCAGCATTGGTTATTCAGCCATACGCTCGTCGAACGTCAAGCGGGGGAGGCCGTATTCAAGCTCAGCCCGGCTTCCTTGAAGTCCTTTGTGCCGTATTTTCTTCTTCCCTACGGCAAATCGCTGGTCATACGCGAACCGGTTGTGCTGATGGAGAGGCTTGCGGAAGTGAGCCGCGATATTGCGGTCTATTACGAGTCGATGCTGGCGCTCCAAAGGCGTGCGGATGAGCGGGGAAAGGCAGAACCGGGAAAGACAGAGCCGGGATGACCATTTGACTGGAGGCGCGTCCGTAACCGATGCCGGAGGGTGAAGCGAAAGTTCCGGGGCTATTTACGAACCGAAGGCCGGCATGCGAAAATGGGGACGCCGGACGGCTCGGTCCGCGACGTCGATACCGGCCTCCGCCACTATTCCGCAAGGAGCTGTCCACGTGCCTGCCCGCAAGCAAATCTTGTTCACGTTAATGATTAACGGCGTTATTCCCTGGCTGCTCTACGTCCTGCTGTCGGATGTTCTCGGCAGCCTGGCCGCGCTGTCGGTCGCGACGCTGTTTCCGCTGGTCGATACGCTGGCGCACCTGCTTCGGCACCGCAAGCTGGATGCCTTCGGCTCGCTGATGCTGTTCACCTTTCTGCTGACGATCTCGCTGGTTGCCTTCGGCGGAAGCGAGAAGCTGCTGCTCGTCCGGGAGTCGCTCGTCACGGCTGCGGTCGGCCTCGTGTTTCTCGTCTCGCTGGCGTTCCCCAAGCCGCTCATCTTCCATCTGGCCGTGCGCTTTATCGCGAAGCCGGACTTCGCGTCCGGCTGGCAGCATGCATACTTTCGCTTCGTCATGCGCCTCATGACCTTCGTATGGGGCGTACTGCTGACGGGAGAGGCGGCCGTGCGGGTATGGATGGCGTTCAGGCTGTCTACGAAAACATACCTGGCCTTGTCGAACGTCGTGCTATGGGGCTTCATCGGCGCCGCCATCTTGTGGACGATCGTCTACCGCAGGCATTCCGCCGCGAAGTTTAACCGCATCAAGCATTCGGCGCTTTGAGCCTGCCGGCCTCGCGGGATCGGCGTATCGCTCGGACGAGCGGTACAATCGAATAGCGGAAAAAGGTCGCCTGTTGCCGGCGGCTTTTTTGAACATTGGCTTTTTGAACATTATAGAATTTATAACTTCTCGGCAGTGGAGTCAGGTGAAGTGGAAGGAAGGGGATTTACTCATCTGGACATGTTCGATGGGAATCACGGGGGAGCCGGGGGGACCAGTGGGATCACGGGGGGGCAGGGGGGCGGGTTGTCGAGTTATTGCCAGCACGTCATACAGTGACTCGGTCTAGGACGGGAGTTCGAAGGTTTAAAGGTTTGAAGGTTCGAGGATCAAAGGATTGAAGGATTGAAGATTCGAAGATTTGAAGGTTCGGAGGGGATAAGTGCCAAAGTACAACTAATTGAGTCCAAATCGACCTGCCAGTGGCCGATAAGTACTAAAGTGCAACTAATCTTTTCCCTATGATGCAAAATCGACTTCTGAACGTGAATTAGTTGTACTTTAGCACTTGTGGACCTAAGCACACATCGTTTAAAGGAAAATAGATGCAGAATAGCAACAATTTCATTCGCCTGTCGCGCGGGGCACGAATGGCGGTTAAGCAGAATTCCCCTTCACCCTTCGCGTGCGACACGAATGGCGGTTTAGCAGAAATACCATTCACCCATCGCGTGCGGCACGAATGGCGGATTAGCAGAGATCCCATTCACCCATTGCGCGCGACACGAATGGGGACAAGCAAAGGCCGTCAGGGTGTTCTTCCCTGACGGCTTTTTGATCGCGCATGCACTTGCCGCCGAAATGGTTAATAACCTTTATATTAACCGTGAGGCGGAGGCGCGTATGGACGATTCTGTATATCGCTTCGAGCATGTGTGGCGCGTCGATTGGGAAAAGGAGCGATTATGGGCGCTCATCAGCAACTTCAGATACGTGGATTGGTGGCCGGGCGTGGAGATCGCGAGACGGTTCGCCGGCGATTCCGGCGACGGCCTGGGCAACGGCTACGCCGCCGTCTTTCGAACCAAGCTGCTCTATTCGCTTAGCTTGGACGCGACGGTCGTCGACGTGCGCCCGCCGAATCGGATCGTGCTGCGCGTGACGGGGCAGCTGGAGGGCAGGGCCGTCATCCGTCTGCACGGCGCCGGGCGCGCGACCGAGTTGAGCTGCCTGATCGAACTCGAGACTCGAAGACCATGGATGGCGCTGTTCGCGCCGCTGCTGCGGCCCGTCTTCGTCTGGAATCACCGACAGGTGATGAAGGCGGGACGAGCGGGCCTGTCCGCCTATCTCGGCGCCGCCGTCGTGCCGGGCAGCGTGCACGGTCCGTACCGGCGACCGGCCCGGAGCTGAAGGTTGCGCCTCCTCGCCCTAGACGGGCAGCGTGCACGGTCCGTACCGGCGACCGGCCCGGAGCTGAAGGTTGCGCCTCCTCGCCCTAGACGGGCAGCGTGCACGGTCCGTACCGGCGGCCCGCCCGGAGCTGAAGGTTGCGCCTCCTCGCCCTAGACGGGCAGCGTGCATGGTCCGTACCGGCGGCCCGCCCGGAGCTGAAGGCGGCCTCCTCGCCCTAGACGG
>Ga0209566_100178_pt1 | contig 69170 bp, 63 predicted proteins | sample Araplavi_mTSA_r2_2_FD_184287 | JGI IMG/M metagenome (GOLD analysis project Ga0209566, IMG submission 184287) | Arabidopsis root microbial communities from North Carolina, USA - plate scrape CL_Cvi_mTSA_r2 (SPAdes) (version 2) | ecosystem: Host-associated > Plants > Roots > Endosphere | place... | reverse complement strand
ATTCAATCTTCGATTGATAGACATCCGTGATCGTGTCGATATCCTCCGTCAGGAAGCCGACGGAAACGATCCCGATGACCTGGCCCTGGTCATCCCGAATTGGCGCTTTGCCGCGCAAAGACGGCCCTAGCGAGCCGATGGCCTTGGAAATGATCGATTGTCCTTCGAGCACAGGGCCGTTATCGCCGCCGACCATCTCTTTGCCGATCCGCTCCGGCAGCGGATGCGAGTAGCGGATGCCGTCACGGTTGCCGACGACGATATATTCGGCATCGATTTTTTCGCGAATATGTTCGACGATCGGTTGGATGATGTCGGAAGGGTCTGATGATTGAAACGCATGAATAACCTCAGGCATATTGGCAACGGTTTCAGCAACCTTCAAAGCGCGGGTTCCGATTTGATCTTCAAGCGCGGTAGTCATGATGTAAAAGAAGATGCCGCCGAGACTGACGATCACGATAAACAGGAGCGAACAAATAATGAGGATCAACTTCGTCTGCAGCTTCATCGATGGGGTGTCCTCCTGTTTTTGATTGTATTGTAACATAAAAGCGCTCTCATTTTACCGTTGCCGGCTTTTCCTTACCGTGAACAATATGAACAAAATGGGCAAAACGAACGTTTTACAATTAATTTTGTTAAACTTCTCGAACGATAAGGTCAGGTGGTATTCTGAAAACGCTTCAAAGAAAGCGGATACACGACATATACAATGGAGGGGTTTCAATTGATAAAACAAATATGGGCAGCTTCATGGAAAGTAACCGCGCTAGGTCTGTTAGCCGTCAGCTTGGCAGCGTGCGGCAGCAGTGGGGCAAAGCCGGCGGCAACCAGCGCGCCTGCGGACTCAGGCAAGGCAGCGGCAACTCCGGCAGCAGCGGCGAAATCGGGCTATCCGGAGAAGGCGTTAAGCCTCATCGCTCCGTCTGGCGCAGGCGGCGGATGGGACATGACCGCCCGCACGATCGCCAAAGTGCTCTCCGACACCAAAGCGGTCGATAAACCGATCACCGTGGAAAACAAACCAGGCGGCGGCGGAACCGTGTTCATGGCCGAATATGCGACCAAAGATGTGAAGGATAATTACAAGCTGTTCGTCAGCTCGCCGCCAATTCTGATCAACCATTTGAAAAAAGAAGGTAACACACCATACGGCTTTAACGACACGACACCGCTGGCCCAATTGACCAAGGATTACGGCGCTGTAGCCGTTGCTGCAACTTCCAAGTATAAAGATTTGAAATCTTTGCTTGAGGATATGAAAAAAGACCCGACCAAATTGACGGTTGCCGGCGGATCGGCGCCAGGCTCGATGGATCACTTGGTCTCTATATTGCCGGCATTCAAGTATGGCATCGACCCGAAGAAAGTGAAATACGTGTCTTATGACGGAGGCGGCGAAGCGGTAACGGCACTTCTCGGCGGTAATGCGGACGTACTGGGCACAGACGCGTCGTCTCTGGATCAATACGTGAAAGCCGGTAAAATCCGCATCCTTGCGGTTGCGGCGCCAGCCCGCCTTGGCGGCAACTTGAAGGACGTGCCGACGATGAAAGAGCAGGGGGTCGATGCCGAGTTCTTGATCTGGCGCGGAATTTTCGGACCGAAGAACATGAGTCCGGAAGCGAAGAGCTATTGGGACGAGGCGCTTAAAAAAATGGTAGAGTCCGATGCTTGGAAAAAAGAAATGCAAGCGAACAGCTGGGAAACCGACTTTAAGAAATCCGATGATTTCAAAACGTATCTGGCGCAGCAAGAAACGCAGTTGAAAGACATGCTGACAGCACTGGGCATGCAGAAATAAAACACCTGAAGACATAAGGGAGAAGAGATCCTCTTCTCCTCTGCCCTTAGGGTAGGAGGCACAGAGATGAATACGACGTTTGACCGTTATGCAGGGATCGCTTTTTTCGCCGTTGGCCTTGCGTTTGTGTTCGGTTCCTTAGGGATTTCGACCAGCGCATACGGAAGCAATGTAGGTGCCAATATGTTTCCATTGATTTTAGGCTCGTTCTTATCTTTAATGAGCGTGCGTTTGATTTACGAAACGTTCCGCAAGCAGCAGCGGGCGGAGCAGCACAAAGAAAATTTAGACTACAAGAGATTCGGCATTATTTTCGCTGCCGCTGTCTTATACGCATATTTTCTGGAAGATATCGGGTTCGTCATCTCGACGTTCCTGTTCCTGATGATCGGATTCCAAACGATGCAAAAGGGCCGACTATGGGTGTCCTTCATCATCGCCGCCTGTTTCTCGTATGGCGTTTATTTCTTGTATGTACATGTGCTGGATGGTTCGCTTCCCGGATTCCCAGCCTGGTTAGGGGGTGCTTAACATGAGTACAGTTGAGTATGTACTGCATGGCTTAGGCACGGCGATGCAGTGGCACAACGTCGTGTTCGTGTTCATCGGCGTGCTCATCGGCACGGTTGTCGGTGTACTGCCTGGCATCGGACCGATGAGCGGCGTCGCCCTGCTGATTCCGATCACGGCAACGATGACATCCGGCCTCAGCGCGGAAGAAGCGGCCACCAGCTCGATTATTTTGCTGGCCGGGGTTTATTACGGCGCGATGTACGGAGGCTCGACGACGTCGATCCTGCTCAATACGCCGGGCGAGTCGTCGTCCGTCGTGACTACGCTGGACGGCTATCAAATGGCCAAGCAAGGCCGGGCTGGCGCTGCGCTGGCAATCTCGGCCATTGGCTCCTTCGCCGCCGGCATCATCTCGCTGATCGGCCTGATTTTCCTGGCGCGCCCCTTATCGGCGGTGGCGATCAAATTCGGCCCAGCCGAATATTTCTCGCTCATGGTGCTCGGCTTGCTTGCGATCAGCGGCCTGGCCGGCAAATCGATGGTCAAGGCGCTGATGATGACCGCGTTCGGTCTGCTGCTGGCGACGATCGGCATTGACAGCGTATCCGGCGTGGAACGCTTTACGTTCGGCGTGCCTGAGCTGTATCAGGGCCTGGAATTTTTAACTGTGGCAGTGGGTACTTTTGCCGTCGGCGAAGTGTTCAAAACGATCCTGCAGCGTGAGGGCAACGATGGCGAACTGGCGAAAATCACCCGGATTATGCCGACGAAAAAAGATTTGAAAGACAGCGCGCTGCCGATTGCCCGCGGTTCCGTACTCGGCTTCTTCATCGGTTTATTGCCTGGCGCCGGGGCGATTCTAGCCTCCTTTTTCGCCTACATCGTGGAAAAGAAGATTAGCAAAAACCCGGAGAAGTTCGGGAAAGGCGCCATCGAAGGCGTTGCTTCGCCGGAATCCGCGAACAATGCCGCTTCCGGCGGTGCGATGATTCCGCTGCTGACCCTCGGTATTCCGTCCTCGGGTACAACGGCAATTTTGATGGGCGCGTTCATCATGTATAACGTACAGCCAGGTCCTTTGCTGTTCCAGGATCACCCGCAGCTAGCGTGGGGGGTTATCGCAAGTATGTTCGTCGGCAACTTAATGCTGCTGATTCTGAATATGCCGCTGGTCAAAGTATTTGCCAAAGTGATTGAAACACCGACCCAATATTTAATTCCGCTCATTATCGTCTTTTCCGTATTTGGCGTATATGCGGTTCAGTACTCGACTTTCGATTTGCTGCTTATTATGGGCTGCGGCATCGTCGGTTACTTCCTGGCGAAGAACGACTATCCGCTGGCTCCGCTTGTGCTCGGTCTCATTCTCGGACCGATGATGGAAAACAATATGCGCCGGGCGCTGACGATTTCCAATGGTGATTTCATGATATTCCTGCAAAGGCCGGTCTCCCTCGTATTCCTTATTATCGGGCTCCTCTGGATCACGATTCCGCTGATTCTAAAGCTGAGAGGCAGGAATGTATTGGTGAACGAGGAAGGTTAAAAGCTGACGTCAACCCCTGTTTTAGCCTAGTTGCCCTGATGATCAGGCTGCTCGGCTAGGCAGGGGTTTCGTTACTGGGGGGAACCGCCATGAATGTCCTTTTGTTGATTGTGCTAAATGTCATTGTTCCTGTCTTTCTGCTCATCGGCGCGGGGGTGCTGCTGCACCGGGTTTTCCACTTTGAGATGAACACGCTGTCCAAGCTCAATGCCTATTTCCTGCTGCCGGCTGTAAGTTTTACGAACATCTATGAAAGCAAATTCGACGCCGGTTTACTGATCCGGATTATCGGCTTTCTTCTGCTGCAAAGCCTTGTCTTGATCGTGCTCAGCAAGGCGACAGCCAAAGCGGCACAGTTCGATAAAGGGCTGACATCGACCTTCTCCAACAGTGTGGTCCTCAGCAATTCGGGCAACTTCGGTCTGCCGGTGAGTCAGCTCGTCTTTCAGGGCAATCCGCTGGGACTGTCCGTGCAGGTGGTTGTCTCCATTTATCAGAACCTGCTGACGAATACGTACGGGCTAATGAATGCCGTATCGGCGCAAAGCCAAGGGCTGAAGCTGCTCCAAGAGCTGGTCAAAAATCCGATGATCTATGCGTTCTTTCTTGGCATGTTCATGCATGGATTCTCCTTGCCGATTCCTGCTTTTATCTGGAATCCGCTGCAAAATGTAGCGAATGCCTTCCTGGCCATTGCACTGGTTACGCTCGGGGCGCAGTCCGCATACTTGTCTTTTCAGCGGCTTAGCGCAGTGCTGATCTTCAGTATTTTGGGCCGGCTGATCGTCTCCCCGATCATTGCCTTATCGTTCATTTGGCTGCTCAAGCTGGACGGAACGACGGCACAGGCGCTGCTGATCGCAAGTTCGTTCCCAACCTCAAGGAACAGCGCCGCTTTTGCTTTGGAGTACGGTAATCATCCGGAATATGCAGCTCAAGCGGTGCTGCTGACGACGCTGCTCAGCAGTGTGACGGTGACTGCAGTCGTTTTTGCATCAAAAGTCTTGTTCGGATAAATAACACCTTAGGTACTAGAGGAAGGAAAGGGGTCATCCAAGAGGTATGGAACTGGAAATGTTATTGCTGGGCCTGCTAAAAATCGTGCTGATCAACATCGTCCTCAGCGGCGATAATGCCGTCGTCATTGCGCTTGCTTGCCGTAATCTGCCTGCGGAGCAGCAGAGAAAAGCGATTGTGTTCGGAAGCTTTGGCGCGATTGTGCTGCGGGTCATTCTGACCTTTGTGGCGTTGTGGATGCTGCGAATTCCTTATGTTCAAGTGTTGGGCGGTCTGCTGCTGCTGTATATCGCTGTGAAATTAATGAAAAATGACGACCAGGAGGCGCACCTGCCTTCGAGCCAGCATTTGGGTGCAGCAGTCCGAACGATTCTTTTCGCCGATCTGATCATGAGCTTGGACAACGTGCTGGCTGTCGCCGGTGCGGCCAGGGGGCATTTTGTACTTATTGCCCTAGGGTTGGCGATAAGTATTCCGCTTATTATTTGGGGCAGCAAGCTGCTGATGACCTTAATGAACCGTTATCCGGTCATCGTCCTGCTTGGCGTTGCTTTGCTCGGGTATACGTCGGGAGAAATGATCTTGAGCGACCATGCGATCGCATCACGGATGGAGGAGGCTCATCCGATCTTCCATTATGCACTTTCGCTTCTGTTGGCGGGAGCCGTAATCGTGGTAGGGAAGCTGCTGCAGAAGAGACCGAAGGAGCGGGCAATATCCGCTGATCTGGCAGGGCATGGAGAAGCAGTGGATGCTTGACGCTTATAAAAAAAGCGACCCCTTCGCAGCGTGCGCTGCTCTAGGATCGCGCTTGTATTCAAGCTGTGCGACGGCTGCAATCAATATACATCGGGTAAACGACTTCGATCGTTTCGGCTTGTCCATGTTGTATGGGCAGCTTGGCGCCGCCAGCGGCATCGACGGAACCAGAGGAATCAAGAGGAAGCTCATGCAAATTCGATGATAGAGGGGCGGAGTGACCTTTCCGAAAGTTTCGTGCCAGCACATCTACACACAGACAAAACATAATGGCGATACTGACGCCTCCAAGGATGTAGAATTCCAACGCTTTCGTCATGTGTCTTCCTCCTTTGAATCTTTTTTCATAGATTACCAGATAGCATCCAAAATGTTGCTCGAAACCCGTTGTCGGATTGTAGGTATTTCACAGGCACACCGTTATTTGACGTCTAAAGATGTTGAATGGTTAGAGCTTGATAGACAGAGGAGAGAGGACATCATGAATGCAGTTGAAAAAGTCAGTAATTTTGTAGGAAAAACGTTTTCGCTTTGGGTTATTTTGTTCGCATGTCTGGGATTTTTTGCACCAGGCTTGTTCACGGGCTATAAGAATGCGATCTCCCCACTGCTCGGCATCGTCATGTTCGGGATGGGGCTCACACTGTCGACAGCCGACTTTCGGGAAGTGTTCCGTCGTCCCAAGGATGTCGCGATCGGCGTCGTCGGTCATTATTTGATTATGCCAACTATCGCCTACGTCTTGGCCAGCGCCAAGGCGCTTCCGCTCGTGTCCACGATTGCGATCGTACTGATTGTCGCTATTGTCGTCGGCTTGAACCAGCCGAAAATTATGTCCAACGGACTGCTCATCTTCGTTGCGGTCATTCTGCACAATTTGATTGGCTACCTGTTAGGTTATTTCTTTGCCAAGCTGTTCGGTATGGATTTGAGCAAGCGCAAAGCGGTTACGCTGGAAACTGGCATGCAAAACTCGGGGTTGGGGGCGGCTCTCGCAGCTGCTCATTTCAGCCCGCTGGCGGCAGTGCCGAGCGCTTTGTTCAGCGTATGGCATAACTTGTCAGGCTCCATGCTCGCTACTTGGTTTGTACGGAGAACGGAAGGCAAGAAGTAGCGTAGATCAGGTTGAGAAGCTGAAAAGACGAAAGCATTCGCTGACAGAAGTTGGCGAGTGCTTTTTTCGTCAGGATGGGATGCGCTATGGGAATAGTTTCCGGTTGGGCGGGAGAACATAAGACACTGCAGTGGTTAATCATAAAAAGGAGATGGCGAAAGGATGCAATCAACAGAGTCCTTATATCAGAAACTTGGCGGAGAAGAAGCGATTGGTAAAGTGGTCGACTATTTTTATGAGCTGGTGATGGCGGATGATACGGTGAATGGTTTTTTCAAAAACACCGACATGAACAAGCAGCGAAAGCACCAGACGAAATTCTTTAGCTTTGCTTTGGGCGGACCGAATCAATATTCGGGCCTGTCGATGGCTAAAGCGCATACGGGCATGAATCTGCAGGAAGTGCACTTTGCTGCAATTGCAAAGCACCTCAGTGCTTCGCTGGCGCATTTTGGCGTGGGACAGGCGGATATCGACAGCGTCATCACGCATGTAGCTACGTTGAAGGATGACATCCTTCATAAGTGAATAAGGAGCCGGGGCCGGCGTGCGGCCCGGCGGCGGTGACGAGATAGCGGAGGGATGCCCTTCCGCTATTTGTTTTTTTGGGGCGCGGGGGGCGGGCACGCGCGGGAAAGAGCTGCTCTGCGACGCTAAGTCGAGCGGCGGCACCTTATCCATTTTTCCCCCGAATATAGATTGGGGTTGAAGGAATAATTTGGATATGTCATAATAATAAAAGAAACTGACCAGTCATTTTATTATATCAAAAGAAGACTTCTAAGGAGGTACATCGATGCTCACCTACCGCAAATTAAGCGAGCTTTCGATCGACGACTGTGTTACATTATGGAATCAAGGCTTTGAGCACTATTTTGTAACTAATCAGCTGACAGTGAGCAGTTTCCTAACCAGAACCGTTAATGAACATATTTCATTAGAGGATTCTTTTGCCGCTTATGCAGACGGGGAGCCTGTTGGAATTGTCGCGAATGGTTTGCGCACGATCGATGGAAAGCTAGTAGCATGGAACGGTGGAACGGGGATTGTTCCGGCGCATCGGGGGAGAGGGATCGGCAAGCTGCTCATGGAGAGAAATTTGGAGCTGTACCGTGAGCTTGGCGTCGAGCTTGCGACGCTGGAAGCGCTAAGCCAGAATGAACCGGCCATCAGGCTGTATAAAGGCGTAGGCTATGAAATCATCGATCACCTTACTCTCCTTCAAATGACAGATCCCTTAGCTCCGGACATTTTAAAAGCTTCTGAAAGCACGTACATATGCAAAAAAGGGCTGCCAAACGCGCTGCAGACACTGCCGTTTTTTCGGCACGCTTCCGCTTGGCAGACGCATTGGTCAGGCATTCGCGATGGTGAAAGCGTGCTGGTGTACAGGGAAGGTGAAGTCGTGGGATATGCACTTTATAAAAGAGGGCTGGATGCCGAGGGCCGGCTGACCGCAATCACACTTTACCAGTGCGAGGTTGCGCCTGGGCGCGAGGACGAAGAGGCGATACTTCGCACAGCGTTAGCGGAAGTTTTTTATCCGCTGGAAACACCGTGTAAGCGCATGACGATGAATTTGCGGAAATCGCATGCACCATTAATTGAAATCTTGCAGCAACTAGGTTTTACGACATGGTTGGAACAAGTGTATATGGTTCATCATTTATCGGTTTCTCAAGGGGAGCCGGGGAGAAATTAAGACGCCGAGCGGTCTGCGTGCAAAATCGGATCGAGTTCGGGAGCTATTTTGCTTTTGCTTACAGGATAGTTCCCAATTGGCTTCGTCACCGCTGCATAGAGTCTGCCGATTATTAGTTATGATCGATGTCCTTGCAGCGCTCTACGTTGTTTATTCCTGCGGCATATGCGGAACCAGGAAGGGCATAGTAAGGATGGATAAAATCAGTAAAAGTGATTGACAAGGTACGGGAGGTAAGGAACATGAACACGTTTCAGGAACAATTAAAACGCTATGCGTCACTTGCCGTTGAAATCGGGGTGAACGTGCAGCCAGGTCAAAAACTGGTTATCTTTGCCCCGCTGATTGCGGCGGAATTCGTCCGCTGTGCGGTTAAGCGTGCTTATGAAATCGGCGCGAAGGAAGTTTACGTTGAGTGGTCGGATGATGAAATTACACGCTTGAAGTTCGAGTTAGCGCCGTTTGAGGCGTTTATGGAATATCCGATGTGGCGGGCCAAAGGCTACGAGGAACTGGCCAATGATAACGCAGCTTTCTTATATGTGGTGGCGAATAACCCTGACTTGCTGAACGGAATTGATCCGAGCCGCATTCAGCAATCGAGCAAAACGAACAATGCCGCCATGCGCAATTTGACCAGTGCTCGATTGAAAAATCAAGTTAGCTGGTCGATTGTTACCGTTCCGTCTCCGGCATGGGCGGCGAAAGTGTTTCCGGCGCTGCCGGAAGAGGAGCGGGTGCAAGCTCTATGGAACGCGATCTTCCAGGCGACGCGCGTCGAGCACGAAGATCCTGTGCAAGCCTGGAAGGAGCATTCCAGTACGCTGGAGGCGAAGGCCAAGCATTTGAACGAGCGCAGATACAGCGCGCTTCATTATCGCTCGGAAGGCACTGATATTACGGTTCAGCTTCCGCCGGATCATATCTGGGTTGCCGCCAGCATGCACAACGCTCAAGGTGATGCATTTATCGCCAATTTGCCGACGGAGGAAGTGTTCACGTCCCCGCTTAAATCAGGGGTGAACGGTACCGTCACTAACACGAAGCCGCTTAGCTACAATGGTAACTTAATTGAGAACTTCTCGCTTACGCTGAAGGACGGTAAAATCGTCGACTATACGGCGGAAAAAGGCTACGAAGTGCTCAAAAGTCTCGTTGAGCTGGACGAAGGCTCGCACTATTTCGGGGAAGTTGCGCTTGTTCCTCATCGCTCACCGATTTCCGACATGAATCTTATTTTCTACAACACATTGTTTGATGAAAATGCGTCGTGTCACTTTGCGATCGGTCGGGCATTTCCTTTTTGCTTGAAAGGTGGGACGGCAATGAGTCAGGAAGACCTGCAGGCGAGCGGGCTGAATGACAGCTTGACCCATGTCGATTTTATGATGGGATCTGCTGACATGGACATTGACGGCATCTTGGCAAATGGCGACATGGAGCCGCTGTTCCGCAAGGGGAACTGGGCTTAGCGTTGCGGTATCGTGAAAGCCAGCTCTTGGGAGCTGGCTTTTTTCGTTGTAGCGCGGAAAGTGCCCACGCTACGTGCTGTGGCTGCGCACACGCCGCTGCCTGTGTGCTTGGTAACCGCCTGCAGTCCGGAAATACCCACTTGCGAGCAGGGGCGGCGTGCGAAAAAGCGCTGTAGTCCGAAAAAGCCCACTGACAGAGGCGAAATCCCCACCCGGAGCAGGAAAAAGCTGCTGCAAGTGGGCAAAATCAGACTACAGCGGCGCTCTCGCGCCTGTCCCCCGCTGCAAGTGGTCAAAACCGGACTGCAGCCGCGCTGGGGCATGCCCAGCTGACTCCTTGTTTTGTGTAAAAGCAAGGATCAAACTTGCAAATCATCCCCTCTTGTTGTAAGTTTAATATTACATACATAGAATTCCAACTTCATAGAAAGGTGTGACTCTATCACTATGCGGAAAATCAGTTTGGTTCATGATGGAGGGAATCTTCCCGTTGTCATTGTTTGGAGTGTGAAAGAGGCGGCAGGAATGAATCCTCATGTTGGAGCAGAAGTCAAAGTCCGTCTCGTCACAGCACCTAAAAGCAATATACTCACCATGCAGGTCTCGTTCAGGTCCAAAGAGGAAAGCAAAACAAGAAAATTTGATGTGAATTTTACCGAGGTCGACAACAACCAGGCGTTAGATGCAATCGCAAACGGGAGTCATCTATTCTTTCTACCCGTGCAAGAGCCAGAAAACTTTAACCGTTTAATAGGAGCCGATCTTCAAGCAATCGTTCGCAGAAATGGGGGATTGGTTTACGAAGTAGATTCATCCATTCGAGACTTGCTGAGAGCGATCCTTTTATCATTGTAGTTGTATATATGAAACAGCAGCCTGCTCAAGGCTGTTTTTTTATTTCCCGGGTAATTTAACTTTTGCTAAAATAGTAAATAATACTGTGAATTTGCCAAAAGAAGCGAGGGCTTTTCCGTGGAACTTATTCGAAACTACAGCAATCCGGATGCAGGCATCAAAATCGGCGTTGTGGGGCCAAGTGAAATGGTCTCCAGAATAGTGAAAAATATCAAGCGATTTCCGACGCTCGAGCCAATCGCCCGGATCTCGAAGCACGAAACAGAAACGCCGGCTTTAGCGGATGCGCTCAAACTTGAAGTGGAGGTGCTGCTGCTGTGCGGACCTGTGCCTTACCGTAAAGTATTAGAGCGAGTGGAGTCAGCGATTCCCGTCCATTATGTCCATTATAACGAAACCGGGTTGTATAAGGCTTTTTACAATATCCAGAAAAAGTTAGGAAACGGGTTCCGAAACGCGATTAGCGTAGATACGATTACACCGGTCATGGTGAAGAGGTTTCTGGAGGAGCTTGATGATCAAACGCTGCAAGTGGTGTGCTATGAGGGGGCGAGCAATCCGACAAGCGAGCAGCTTTTTGATTTTCATCAGGAGTGCTACAAGAAGGGGATGACGGCGGGCGCTTTAACGGGCATTCGTTCGATATCAGTCGAGCTTGGGGAGCGAGGCATTCCGAATGAATGGATCACTCCGACAGATCAGGATATCATCGTTGCCCTGGAGCGGGCTTTGCTGTCGACGAACGCGCGAAAAAGCAAGGAGTCCCAGATTGTTGTCGGGCTTATCCAAGTGGACGGCTTTGGCAAAATTGTCGATCGCCAAAATTCGGAACATGACATTCAGAAGCTTAAACTTGATATTCACCGCATGCTGCTGGATCATGTGGATGCCTTCAGAGGCCATTTGACCCATCTGGGCGGGGAGGAATATTTGTTTTTTACGACACGTGGGATCTTCGAGCAGGAAACAGACGGTTACAAAAGATTGCCCCTGGCTGTAGAGCTTCACAAATCCTACCAGCTTACGCTGAGCATTGGCATCGGATTCGGGCGGACCGCGAATGAAGCGGGGACGAATGCCAGATCTGCGCTGCGTAAAGCGAAGGAAGCCCAGGGTAACTCCTGTTTTATCGTCAGGGAAGACGGAGGGATTATCGGACCTTTGGAGATGACGGATGCGCTTGTGCAAGATTGGGCCTTGGTCAATCCGGACCTGATTCAGCAGGCGGAGGGCGCCAATATGACTTCGTCTTACTTAAGCAAACTGCTCATCGCTTATGCGCGAACGGGCAAGAATGAATTCAACGTGCAGGAGCTGGCTTCGCTGCTGAATATTACCGTACGCAGCACGCATCGCTTGCTGCTGGAATGGTCGGATGCGAGACTGGTCGAAGCGAGCGCGATGGAAAAAATGCCGAAGGGTCGACCACGGCAGCGGTACCGGTTTCCGTTTTTGGGGGAGTAGCACTAGTGTGCCTGAGGGTGCCCGAGAAAGCGGGAACTGCAAAGTGACTTTCCCGCCTTGCGAGCGCCCTAGGCGCCCGAGCGGGAGCAGTAAAGCAACTTTCCCGCTTTGCATCTCCCCCGCGCCTCCGCCCCGTAGAGGCGCACTCCCCTGCCTATTTAAAGACACTTTAAAGACTTGTCTTTAAATATTCTCCTCTCTACAATGAAAGTATCCCACAGGATTGGAGAGGAGAACGACATGAAAACCATTCAGGCATTGGAAGAACAATTGGCCCAGCCCTCATCTGCATTAATTCAAGATATCGCTGCTTTAGAAGGAGATATTCTTTTGCTTGGCATCGGTGGCAAAATGGGGCCGAGCCTAGCCAGATTAGCAAAAAATGCGATTCAAGCAGCCGGTGTCAACAAGCGTGTAATCGGCGCTTCGCGCTTTTCATCGCCAGGCTTGCGGGAGGAGCTAGAGGCTGACGGAATTGAAACGATTTCCGTCGATCTGCTTGATGACGAGCAGCTTCAACAATTACCGGAAGTGAAGAATGTGCTGTACATGGCTGGCAATAAATTTGGCACGGTGGGCAATGAACATTTTACGTGGGCGATGAATGCCTACCTGCCTGGTCGCGTTGCCGAAAAGTATAAACATTCGCGCATCGTCGTTTTCTCTACCGGAAATGTGTATCCGTTTACACCTGTCACACTTGGCGGCGCAACGGAGCAAATCCTGCCTTCGCCGATTGGCGAATACGGCCAATCCTGCCTTGGACGCGAACGGATCTTTGAACATTTTGCACATAAAAATAAAACGCCAATGGCCATCTACAGACTGAACTATGCGATTGATTTGCGATACGGTGTGCTCCTGGAAGTGGCAAAATCCGTGAAAGAAGGCCGCCCTGTTGACCTCACTATGGGGAATGTGAACTGTATTTGGCAAGGCGACGCTAACGAAATGGCGCTGCGTTCGCTGAACGTATGCAGCAATCCGCCGACGGTGGTTAATATCACTGGGCCGGAAACGATTTCGCTGCGTTGGGTAGCCGGGAGATTTGCCCAGAAATTTGGCGTCGAGCCTATTTTCAAAGGGGAAGAAGCGCCTAATGCACTGCTCAGCAATGCAGCAAAAGCGTTCCAATTGTTCGGTTACCCCCGCACCTCGCTGCAGCAAATGATCGATTGGACGGCGGAATGGTGCCAGGCTGACGGTCAGACCTGGAATAAACCGACCCATTTTCAGGAACGAGAGGGGAAATTTTAAGCATATGAGTGCGATCAGACCTTTAAGTTCGGCCAAATGGCAAGCTCTGCACGATGGACTGGTTATTCCCGCTCACCCTCTCGCGTTGAATGCGGAGCGGCAGTTGGATGAGCAGCGGCAAAGGGCGCTAACACGTTACTACATGTCGGCAGGCGCGGGCGGCATCGCAGTTGGCGTGCATACGACTCAGTTTGAAATCAGGGAACCCAAACATCGGTTATTCGAAAAAGTGTTGCAAATGGCGTCTGAAGAGGTGAAAAACGCGCAGCATACGCGTCCCTTCCTGCAGGTTGCCGGCATATGCGGACCGACGGACCAGGCCGTCTACGAAGCGCAAACGGCGGTAGAGCTCGGCTATGATCTTGGGTTGGTCAGCTTGGGCGGGCTTCAGAGCTGGACGGAGCATGAACTGCTCCAGCGTGTCGAGCGCATCGCCGACATTATGCCTGTCTTCGGGTTTTATTTGCAGCCTTCCGTCGGCGGTCGGGTGCTGACCTACGATTTCTGGAAGGCATTTGCGGAAATTCCCGGCGTAATGGCAATCAAAATGGCGCCCTTCAATCGCTATCAAACCATCGATGTCGTCCGGGCGGTCTGCCATTCTTCACGGTGTGATGACATCGCCTTATATACAGGCAATGATGATAACATTGTCAACGATTTGCTGACGACTTACCGTTTCGACATTGAGGGGACACGGGTCGAGAAAAAGATCGTCGGCGGATTGCTGGGGCATTGGGCGGTATGGACGCACAAAGCGGTTGAGCTTTTGGAGGCGGTTAAGCTTGTGCACAACGAGCAGCATCTGGATGCCGAATGGTTGACCCGCAATATTGAAGTTACAGATACGAATGCGGCGTTTTTTGATGCGGCTAACGGATTTGCAGGCTGCATCGCCGGGATCCATGAAGTGCTGCGAAGACAGGGTCTGTTAGAGGGCAGATGGTGCCTAAACCCTGAGGAGGATTTGTCACCGGGCCAAATGGCGGAGATCGATCGCATCTATCAGCAATACCCACATTTGCAAGATGACGCGTTTGTTAAGATGAATCTGGCAGGGTGGATGGCATAAAGTGAAAATTGTAGCGCTGACCTGAATAAAAGGTGCCCGCACGCCTGCACCAATTCAGCAATACCGGACTAGAGCGACCTAGCCCTAGCCCCGCAGCAGCCGGGCCTCCGTAAATAAGCCGTCCACGCTATAGGGGACGGCTTTTTACCTATTCAAATTGATCCTCCACAACGATCAAGCATGTATTCGAGCGAATCTCCCGCGTGTACGCCTGCGAGTTCACCACGTATTCGTAGAACGCGGTGACGGTATACGCGATCCGCTTAGCCGTAACCGCCGTGTCGACGAATGCGGCGTATGTCAATTGAACCTCCTGTCCCGGCATAAGCAGGGGCAGCGGCAAGGACATCGCTAATGAGCTAATGTTCTCGTTAGCGAGAGGGAAGGCGATGCCGTCTAGCATGAGGCTGGCTTGCTCATCGAACATGCCGGCGGGCAGCAAGCCTTGGAGCCGGACTTGTACGGCCCAATTCCCGGAGTTGCTTAAGCGGACGGAGAAACGCAGCCGGTCGCCAGCTTCAACCACCAGTGGCTCAACCGAACATTGAAGGTGGATTTGCGGGAGGACGAACGGCACAATGCTCTCATTCGAATGCATGGATTGCTGGACGGTCCGACCGTCCGGAAGACGGAATGTATAGCGAACCAACACTTGGCAAAATATCGAATCGCCCATGTTTGCAGCAGTAAACGGTACCATTACCTGATAGGAGAGCAAATTGTCGGAGTGAGCTTTCAGCGTGCCGAGCGGAAGCCCTTGCGACGGCTGAATACCGGCGAGCTGGGAGCCGTTCATGTCAACCCGGTCGAGGACGAGCAGCGTCCCGGCAGGGAGAAAGTCAAATAGCACCGCATCCACAGCGACATTGCCTTCGTTATTTAAAACCAGGTCATAACTCACACGAGCGTCGGCCGTTGTTACACGCTGCAAACAGGTAAGTTTCATAACAAGCTGCGGCTGATAAACCGTTACGAGGACGTTATTCGTGACTAACTTATCTGCGACACCGTCTGCGGTATACGTCACGACTGCTACGTTGTCGATGAAGAAGCCCGGTGGAGCATCTATGATCTGCACCCGATAATTTAAAGCCACCGCTGCTCCAGGTGACAGTCTCCCCAACGGGATGGGCTGATTCGGTGTAGCCGATGGGTTAAGAACATCCCCGATAGCTACACTACCGGGGACGAATGATGTCTGGGCAGGCACGTTGATGGCTGCTTGCAGATGTGTAATGACCTCAGTGCCTTCGTTTCTCACGTGAACGGTATACGTAAGGGAATCGCCGATATACGACTCTTGCGTATTTACTTCCAGCCTGGCGGACACGAGCACAGCGATCACCCGCGTCTTTACCGTGTTAGAACGGACGAATGTCTCCACTGTTCTTCCCTGCGAATGAAATATCATTTTGGCAGTGGCTTCATTGCATAACAGCAGATTCCTGGGAATGGCTACAACGACACATTGAAAAGTAATGACAATCTTCTCATTCATGTTGACATGGCCCAAGCCAATGCCCTTCACCGGGCTGGCGCCGGGGATAGGAACCCCGTCGCGCAGCACGCTGTTGGTCACAAACGCCAACCCTTCCGGAAGATCATCGAAGACGGTGACATGAGCCGCTCTATTGCCGGTATTCGTGATCTCAAGTTTATAAGTGAGCCTGCAGCCCAGAGCGACTTCATGTTCTTCTGCACACTTTTCCAAACAAATATACGGACCGGTAATCGGTGTGTAGCAGTTATTGGAGTAAGAGCTCCCCTGGTAGCTGCCATACTGAAACTTTACAAGCGACTGGTTCCTAATGACAGGGGGGATCAGGGGTGGAGGATTAGGGCGCTCGTTCGTCATACCGTGACGACCTTCACAGCAAATGTCACGGTTGCCGACGTTCCTGCCGCTATACTGTTGACGTTGATTCCGCCGCTTGGATTCGCAGTAGGTCTCGGTGATCCATTAACAGTGACGCTGCCTGCGACGAATTGAGTGCCGACCGGAATCTGGTCGATCATGATGACATTGTTCACCGTTTCAAGACCCGAATTTGTAATGACGATCGTGTAAGTAATCGTATCGCCGACGACGGCATCAATAACATCCGCAGTTTTCACGACATTGACATTCGGTGCGGAAACAGGAATGACGACGACGTTGGACTGGACGGATCCATTCAGCAGACGGCCGTCTGGCGGACTGTAAGTGTAATTGGCGGTCGCTTGGTTCCGCAATTCTTGCGGAGATGGCAGCGCATCAACGGTAACTTCCAACGATACCGCAATGACTACGGTGGCGCCTGCAGGCACCGTGCCGACAACGATGCCGGTGGTCGGATTCGAACCGGGCTGTGGCACGCCATTGATCTGCACGCTGTTAGGCACAAAGGAAGTTCCGGTTGGAACCGTGTCGACAATGGTGACACTGGCATCGAGATTTCCTGTATTTTGAACAGTCATTGTATAGACAACGGTATCGCCTACAGTCGCATTCGACGTATTTGCACTCTTTACCAAAGACAGAATCGGCTGATAAACAGGGGTGACAACCGTATTCGAGAAGGCCGATCCCGAGAACGCGCCTGATGTAAAGGTAACAGAAGAACGGTTGCTTAATTGTCCTGATGTCGGCAGTGCGTTTACATGAATATTAAACGCAACGGTGACGGATCCGCTAGGCGCAATCGTATTCAGCAGGATACCGGTCTCCGGATTGGCTGCAGGGCGAGCAGCCCCATTGACCGTGACGCTGCTGGCGACGAAAGAGGCACCGGCCGGTACGATATCCGTCAAGACCACATTATTCACGTTGGCAATGCCGTTATTCGTAACAACGATGCTGTAAGTAATCGTATCGCCAACAACCGCGTCGGAAACAGGCGTTGATTTGACCACAGCCAAATCTGGCGAAGAAGTCGGGATGGATAAAGTATTGGAAACGAAGGAACCCGTAAACGCACGTGAATCCGGCAGTGTATAGGAATACGTGAAGGATGCCTGGTTCGTCAGCAATTGACCAGGCGGCAGCGAATTGAGCACAACAGAGAACATGACGACGGTCGTGGTGTTGACCATGCCGATATCGATGCCCGTGGAAGGATCGGCGCCCGGCGCAGGTGAGCCGTTAATGATGACGCTATTTGGCACGAAGCTGGTGGCGGACGAGATCGGATCCGTCAAGATGACGTCAGCGCCGTAGTTGCCGGTATTGTTGACGGTCACGGTATAGGTAATCGTATCACCGACCGTAGCGTTGATGGTATTCGCTGTTTTCGTCGCCGCAAGTATAGGTTGATAAACAGGTGTAACCACGGTATTGGAGAACGCCGCTCCGGAGAATGAGCCGGAAGTAAAGCCTATCGATGATTGGTTGCTTAGTTGCCCTGAAGTCGGCAGTGCTGTAACTTGAATCTGGAATGTGACCGTAACCGTTGTGCCGGGAGAAATCGGTCCGATGGATACGCCCAAAGCGGGGTTCGCGCCTGTGCGAGTTGTGCCATCCACAGTGACGGAGTTCGGGACAAAACTGGTGTTGGCCGGGATCGGATCGGTGAACTGTACATTGTTAATCGTTTCAATGCCTTGGTTGGTAACAGCAGTCGAATAAGTAATGATATCACCGATATTCGTGGCGGTTGTTGTTGTGCTTTTGACGACAGCGACGTTAGGCGCGGATACCGGAAAGGTGACGATGTTGGACGATGAATTGCCTGTCAAGGTACGGCCGTCCGGCAGCGTAAACGAATAGGCGGCAAAGCCTTGGTTGCTGATCGTTTGCGGTGTTGGCAGCGAGTCAATGACGATCGAAAAGAGTACAGTGACCGTTGCTCCCGTTGCTACAGAACCGATCGGAATGCCTGCTACCGGATCGCTTGTTGCGGAAGGGAATCCGTTGATGAGTACGCTGTTTGGAACGAAGGAAGTGCCTGCTGGGATGGTGTCGGTCACGGTCACGGTTGCCGGGAATGTTCCTGTGTTCGTGACAACAAGTGTGTAAGCCACTGTGTCCCCGACAGTCGCATTGCTCGTATTCGCTGATTTGCTGATGCCTATAACCGGTTGATCAACAGGTGTTGTCAGGATGTTGGAGAATGCAGTGGCTGAGAACGCGCCTGATGTGAAGGCAAGAGTCGCCTGGTTGCTAATTGTGGCGGATGTCGGAATGCTGGTGACCGTGATGGAGAATTGCACGACAACGGTCCCTGACGGCGCAATGAGATTAAGCGAAATCCCTGAAGCCGGATTGGCAGCGGGCTGGTTGATACCGTTCACAAACACGCTGCTAGCCACAAACGTAGCGCCCTGCGGAATCGCATCCGTTAAGACCGTGTTGTTGATTGCAACGATACCGCTATTGGTAACATTTATCGTATACGTAATGGTGTCGCCAAGAGCTGCAGCGATGGTCGGTGTGCTTTTCGTAACCGAAACATTCGGCGCGGAAACCGGGATCGTAACGGTGTTGGATTGTGCCGAACCGTTCAATAAGCGCCCATCGGCAGGCTGGAACGTATACGTAGACGAGGCTTGGTTCGTTAATACCTGCGGCGTCGGCAAGGAATCGATGACGACTTCAAAGGTGATGGTGACTGTTGCGCCCGGGTTTACATTGCCAATAGGGATTCCGGTTATCGGTGAATAAGTCGGCTGCGGTGCGCCGTTAACAATGACGCTGTTGGTCACGAAAACGGTTCCTGCCGGGATCGTATCCGTCACGGTGACATTTCCTGCCAGATTGCCGGTATTGCTGACCTGAATCGTGTAAATGACGGAGTCACCGACGGTTGCGTTTTGGCTGTTTGCACTTTTGACCATGTTGATTTGCGGCTGGGTAACAGGCGTGGTTGTCGTGTTGGATAATGAAGAACCAGAGAAAGTGCCTGAAGTAAAACTGACTGCAGATTGGTTCGTAACCTGCGTTGGATTCGGCATCGTTATTTTCACCTCGAATGTTACGGTAACCGAAGCTCCAGAGGCTATGGTTCCGATTTGTATGCCGGCGCTGGGAACAGCTGAAGGCCGGGATGAACCGTTGACAATTGCGCTGCCAGGGACGAATGACGTATTGCTCTGCAGAGCATCGCTGAAAATGACTTGATTGACACTGGAGATTCCATTATTGCTGATCACGGAAGTAAACGTTAGCACATCGCCTGTCACGACACTCGAAGGGGAGGCTGCTTTGACAATGGAAACCATCGGCACGGAGACGTTGACCGTGACGGAATTCGAACTTGCCGAACCGTTTCTCGTCTGACCGGTAGGCAATTGAAACGTGTATGTACTGTTCGCCTGGTTGACCAGCCTCTGATTGGGAGGCAGCGAATCAATCGTGACCAGGAAACTGATCGTGACACTTTCCCCCGCTCCCAAGGAAGCAACGGGAATGCCCGATACCGGATCCACACCAGGCGTCGGCGTGCTGCCTACGATCACGCTGTTCACTACAAACGACGTACCGGCCGGGATATTATCGGTGACATTCAGCGATGTGGCGATATTGCCCGTATTCGTCAGGCTGATCAAATAAGTCAGCGTATCGCCGACAGAGGCATTGGTGGTGCTGCTGCTTTTGGTCATCCCGATAATCGCTTGATAAATCGGCGTAACCGTGAGGTTGGATACCGAGGATCCACGGAATGCGCCTGATGTGAAGCTGACACTGGCGCGATTATCCAACTCGGCCGGATTAGGCAAGCTCGTTACTTGAAGCTGGAACACAATGGTGACGCTCGCTTGCGAGTTCAGCGTGCCTACGATGATGCCGGATGGATTGGCGTTCGGAACCGAAGCGCCGTTCACGACTACGCTGCCGGCTACAAAAGCGGATCCTGGCGGTATCGCATCGGTCACGACGACTTGATTGACAGCTGCAACGCCATTATTCGTGACAACGACCGTGCACGTAAGGATATCGCCTACAGCTGCAGCAGCCGGTGTAACCGTTTTGGTGATGGATACATTCGGAGAAGAAGCGGGAATCGTTACGGTATTGGAAGTGCTGCTTCCGGACAGGACTCTTCCGCCAGGAAGCTGGTACGTGTAATTGCCGGTCGCCTGATCGGTTAAAAACGCAGGTGAAGGGAGCGAATTCAGCACCGTTTGAAACGTGATGGTAAACGTGCTGCCGGGACTCACGCTGCCCAGCGGAATGCCCGTCACAGGCGAAACACCGGGCTGTACGACGCCGCCAATGGTCACGCTGTTGTCCACGAAGGAAGAGCCGGCAGGGATCGGATCGGTAACCGTGACTGAGGCGGCGATGTTGCCTGAATTTTGGACAACGATCGTATACAGAATGGTGTCGCCGACAGTGGCATTGGTTGTGTTCGCGCTTTTGCTAATAGAGACTTGCGGTTGAAAAACGGCAGTCGTTGTTTGATTGGACACCGATATCGCAGAAAACGTGCCGGAACTGAACGAAACAGACGACTGATTCGTAATTGTCGCCGGATTCGGCAGCGACGTGACGACGACCTGGAAGGTGACGGAGGTCGAGCTTCCAGCTGCGATCGTTCCGATGGTGATGCCCGTGTTCGGCACAGCGCTGGGTCGGGATGCACCGCCGACGGTGACGCTGCCGCTCACGAAGGATGTACCCGCAGGGAACGCATCTGTGAGGATGACGTTCGACACCGTCTCAATGCCATTATTGGCGACTAAGGAGGTGAACGTCAGTGTATCGCCGACTGCTGCAACCGAAGCGCTGACGCTTTTTGTAACGGTGACATTTGGCAGGGTAACGGGCACAATTAAGGTGTTGGAAGCTGCAGAGCCGTTGACTGTCCGCCCGTCAGGCGGCTGGAACGTATAAGTGGCATTGGCCTGATTCACGAGCTGTGGCGGAGACGGCAGCGAGTTGACCAACACTTGGAAGGTCACCGTCGAAGACCCGCCGGTTGCAACGGTACCGATGTTGACGCCGGTGACAGGATTTGCTCCGGGCACGACCGTGCCGTTCACACGGAAGGTACCGGTCACAAACGATGTTCCCGTCGGAATATTGTCCGTAATGGTTGTTACGGCTCCGACATTTCCGGCGTTGCTCACGAGCAGCGTATACGTCACCAAGCTGCCGACAGACGCATTTGCCGTACTGGCGGATTTGGTAATGGTCATTCTCGGGGCGTAGACGATCGTCGATAAGGTATTGGAAGGAATGACCCCGGAGATGATCGATCCGCCGGCTACGCTTTGAAACGTAAACGCGGCATTCGCCGTATTGTTCAACTGCTGCGGAACCGGCAGCGAGCTGATCAGCGCCTTATAGGTCACCGTGATTGAACTGTTCAAGTTCAACGAACCTAAGGCAGCACCGGTGGTAATATCAAAAGTAGGCTTAGCAACCCCGCCGACCGTCACGCTGCCGCTGACGAATGTCGAACCGCTCGGGAGAGCGTCACTTAAGACGATGCTCGCTGCATTGGCCGTCCCGGTGTTGCTGACGACGACAGTATATGTGATCGTGTCCCCGACGATGCCGCCGGCCACGTTGGCGCTCTTGGTGACTGAAATTTTCGGCGCATTAATATCGACCTGAATGGCGTTGCCGTTCACGACATAAGCGTCTCCGCTGGTAGTCAAGCTGAGAACGGCCGATGACTGATTGTTGACCAGACGTGCGGAAACGTCCACGTTCGTAATATCCCAGCCTTGCCGTCCACCAATAATATTGGACCCCGGCGCGCCATTGGTCTGATTCCGATTGCCGAATGTCCCAGTCGTATTCAGAGCCCCGGAATCATTATTAATTTGCGATGCGAAAAAGTTGTTGGCGAAGTTGTTGGTTCCCGATAAGGCGACGAGCGATGAGGCCGTCGGGCCAAACAGCGCCTGATCCCCTGTGCGGTTGGCATCGCCTTCCTGCGCGCTAAAAAGCGCCCGGCCGCCTAAACTGCCGGAAATCGGTGTGGCAAAGCCGGTTAATGTCGTATTGACCGGGCCTGACGTGGATTGCACCAGCACGGCACCTGCCCGCAGGGACATGTTGCGGAAAGGCAGCGACGGATTCTGATAGATGACGCCGAGTGTCCAGCCTGAGTGATTGGCGGTCGGGTCGCTGTCAACCACGATCGTGCCGACCACAGCGCCGGTCGTGTACGTACCTGCGCCGCCTTGCTGGATCAACGAGGTGACATTGGATGAGCGCACATACGCGAGAGCGCCATTCCCAAGGTCTACCTGATTGCTGGTCGCCGAGTCGGGCGAAACGCTGAACGTACCTGCCGGTGTAATAAAGGTGACGGGATTATTGATCGCCGACTCGAGATTGACGGTACCGTTCTTGTAGGAGCCGCCCCATATTAATTCGGCGTATTGGACCGTGCTGCCCGAAGGAAGTACCAGAACAGCCGAGGAGCTGTTGTTCAGGTAATTACTGGTTGTGCCGCTCGGATAGGTGCCGAAGGTTGATGACGTATTGGTCGTGATAAAAGCGCCGATACTATCCTGCGTCCCTGGGACCCCGGTCGTATCCGAACGGCTTAAGCCGAGCGTATTGCCGGTAAAAGTAATGGCTCCAGTCGCATTGATCGTGGCGCGTACGATGAGTGGAATGTAGTTCACCCCCCCGAAAGGATAATGAATGGGTAGAGCGGTCCTAGCGGCGGTGCCTTCTTGAGTCTGACGCTACGCCTAATGTATGATCGGATAAAATAGAATTATGATAAGATGTGAGTTTTTGATCATTCTTGCACTTGTTTTTTTCGAAGCTCGGTGATTGAAAGCGGTTCCGGGTACGATTGCTTACTTAATAAATCCATTTCTTCGGTTGTCATGGTTTGTTTAACTACCAAAAAATGGTACATGATCTCATGCACGACATTCGCCTGCAGCCCTTTTAACACTTCCAGCTCCTCCTGATCATAGAAAGGCTGGCAAAACGGACTTTGGTAAAACAGTTCCATACGCAGCAAGCGGAAATCGAAAGGAGGCGGAGCATCCGGCGAGTAGGAGCCGATCGAAGGACATAGAGGAGAATCTGGCGGTTGATAGAATGCCGGTGTCAAGTAGCGTGGCGTATGTTCATCAAATCTTTGCTTGAGATAAGGGTTAGACAGGTGGACAAAGTTGTGCGCATATGGGGCTAAAATGCAAACAACCGCTTTATGAATGCAGAGCCTGTACAGATCGGCCATCACGGCGAAGAAGTCGTCTGCATAACACAGCGATCGGGCGGCCATCACGACATAGACCGAATGATCGGGAAGCGGTATGGACCGATTGAAATCGCAAACCAAATCAACCCCGGGCAAGGGCCGACGGTCTATGCCGAAATAATGGGGCTGTTTGTTTCGACCGCAGCCAAGATCAATTTTCATCAGCAAATCACTCCCAACCCCTGTATTTGTACGTCGATTCTTTATTCTATTATCTTTTAACAATGTGGACTCGTTGTCTGCCTAACGCGGATGATCTTTTCCTGCTGTTCCCTGCACTTGGCCTAAAAGGCGGGCTGGCGCGCGCATTATTTGAATGATTTTCCAATTGAGTTTATGATAGTTAGGATAAAGTGAAGAGGAACACGTTCGCTGGTGGGGGGATCGATGGATGGAAAAAGCCTGGAATCGTGCTGCAGATTCACTGTTTATGGAAGTGACCGGCACGCTTAGAGCTGCCGGTTGCGTCTTTGCGGAAGAGGAGGCGCAATTGCTCCTGTCCGCAGCCGGTTCGCCAGATGAGCTGGCGGACATGGTGGCGGAGAGGGCGGGGGGCTTGCCTCTCGAATATGTGCTCGGCTGGGCGGAATTTTGCGGCCGGCGGATCGCTGTGGAACGGGGCGTCTTCATCCCCCGCCGCCGCAGCGAATTCCTGGCCAGCCTGGCGATCGGGCTGGCCCGTCAATCCGCAAGCCCAGTCGTGCTCGACCTGTGCTGCGGATCCGGCGCGCTCGGTGCCGCTCTAGCTGCGGCAGTGACGAACACTCAGCTGTACGCTGCTGATGTGGACCCGGCCGCCGTGCGCTGTGCCCGGCGCAATATCACAACAACCGGTCGCGTCTATGAAGGCGACCTGTACGAGCCGCTGCCGGTGTCCTTGCAAGGGCGAGTCGACGTGCTGATCGCCAACGCGCCGTACGTGCCGACGGCCAGCATCGCTCGCTTGCCGCACGAGGCGCGTTTGCACGAGGCGCTGGCGGCGCTCGACGGCGGAGCGGACGGCCTGGACGTCCACCGCCGGGTGGCGGAGGCAGCGCCAAGCTGGCTGGCCCCAGGCGGGCGCCTGCTGGTCGAGGTCAGCGAGGGGCAGGCGGCGCAGACCGTGGCGCTTTTTGAGCAAGCAGGGCTTAGCGCGCATGTGGTCAGCGCTGAAGAGCTGGATGCGACGGTCGTCATCGGCGCCAAGTTGTAGAACGGACAAGCGGTCCGACGAAGGTAGGTTACATCTCCTTCGCCGGACCGCTTGTTTGTTATTCGAGCCGGAAGCGCTGCAGCTCTTGCTGCATTTCTTCGGCAATTTGTCTAAGCACTTTGACTTTGTCGCTGGCGGCGTCAAAGGATCGTTTTTGCTCGACCGTCGAAGCCGTAATCTCCTCGCTGCCGGCGGCAGATTGCTCCGTTATCGCACTAATGCTTGTGATCGCCTGCTGCACATGGATGCACAGGTCTTGGGCTGATTGCATTTCTGACGTGAGGGCCGTCAGGTGGCTGGAAATTTGCTGGACTTTGAAGTTGACGTCTTCAAATGATTGGCCGGACGAAGCAGCCGCAGCCTCCTGGTCGTGAAACAGCAGCATGCTCTGCCCTACCGATGCTTTCACTTTGTCCATCGCTGTCGTAATGCATCCTACCGCTGTGTGAATATGCTTGACCGCCGTTACGGATTGCTCAGCGAGCTTCTTTACTTCACCGGCAACAACGGCAAATCCTTTGCCGGCTTCTCCTGCTCTGGCTGCCTCGATGGAGGCATTCAAGGATAATAAATTCGTCTGGTTGGCGATTTCCGCCACCATTTTTGTCATTTGCGTAATTTGCGCTGCATTTGCTTCCAGCTCCTGCACCGTCTGTTCAATGATGGACATCGCCTTGCGGCTGTCGGCGACAACGCGCAGCTGCTCTATCATCGCTTGTCCGCCAAGTTCAATGGCCATCCTGGCTTCTTCGCCATACGCGGACGATTGGGCGGTCTTGGCGAGGTTCATCTCGAACTTCTCGTACATCACATCGACCAACGTAACGGTCGTGCTTGCGTCTTCCGCGATTTTTTGACTGCCGATCGCCATTTCATCCGTGGCTCGGGCGACTTGGAGGACGACCTCCTGCATCGTGTCATTGTTCCGGTCGATCTCTTTGGCCATATCGTCCACGCGCTAGCCTGCATCGCCTACGGAACGGACGATGCTGCGCAAGCTTGCGATCATCAGCTGAAACGAACCGTTCAATTCATGCAGTTCATCACGTCCCTTCGAGCTCGCAAGTTCAACGGTCAAGTCGCCTTGCGCAATCTGTGTAGCCGCTTGGCTCAGCAGGCGGATCCGTTTCACCAGGCTCCGAGCTGCCAGTGTATTGAATGTGCCTACGGCAACGAGCAGCAAAATCCCGCCGGCCAGCGCCAGCTGCCAAGTGAGGCGAATCTTTTGGCTCAACGCTTGCGTATAGGCGTCATAACGTTCCTTGGACAATTGGTTGAACATGTAGATATCATTCTGAATCCCAAGTGTGCGAATGGATTGACGCTTGGCCTCAGGGCTGTTTTGCTTATTGACAGCTTCCGTTACCGTCGCCGCCAGCTCTTTGTATTTGTCCTCGATGCTCGTGATCAGCTTCTTTTGACCATCGGTCAAAAGAAGCTGCTGATAAAACAGCCAGCAGTTTCTCGATATCCTGGAGGTCGCTGAGCACTTCGGCTTTATTGCTTTCCGTCATGGAAAATGAATAGTTATTCAATGATTGGCTCGTTTGAATCACGCTGCCCTTAAGCTCTTGAATGTTCGTTAAGACAGGGACCAAATCTTGATTCTGCGCGTTCATGCTCAATAATTGCGTAATGATGTAGGCGACCAAAATCAGGCACGCCACCAATGAAATCATCGCGTTGAGCACTAATTTGCCTTGCAATTTCAATTATGTATTCCTCCTTGGCTGCACTTATGGGGTTGCAATCGTAATGGAGCCGGATGCGAGCTTCTGCTTCTGCTCGTCAAAAATTTTCTGCTGCTCCGGTGTCAATGAAAGGACACGGACAGGAGCTATTCCGACACCCTGCTCCTTCAGGCCGAACACCATATGCTGCTGAGGAAAATGATTTTTATTATCCACAAAAGTTTTCACCGCTGAGTTGAGCGCGACATCCACGTTTTTCAGCATTGAGGTGATTACCGCCTTTTCGGCGATGAAAAATTGATCCGTGTCGACGCCGATCGCGTACTTCCCGTGCTTAGCCGCCTCCTGCAGCGCCCCGACACCGGTAAACCCGGCCGCTGAGTAGATGATGTCGACCTTATCCTGGTCCATCATCGAGCCGGCCAATTGTGCGCCCAGATCCGCTTTGCCGAAATCGCCGGCATAGACCGCCTTGACGGTTGCTTGCGGTTTAGCCGCATTAACGCCTTGTTCGAATCCGTTCTGGAATTTATGGATGATCGGTGCATCAACGCCGCCCAGGAAGCCAAGATGATTGGTTTGGGTCGTAAGACCTGCTACGACGCCCGCCAGAAAGCTTCCTTCCTCTTCTTTAAAAGTAATCGAAGCGACATTCGGCAAATCCGATTGCTCGTCGATAAGGACGAACTGCATGTCAGGATGCTGCTTCGCCGCTTTTTCCAAGCTGTCCTTGACCATAAAGCCCAAGCCGACGATCAGATTGCAGTCTTCCTGCAGGAGTTGCTCAAATCCGGCATCATACGTTTTCGTTTGCGCAAGCTCCTTATAGTCGAAAATAACGCCGAGTTCATCCCGGGATTTCATCAGCCCATGAAAAGCGGCATCGCTGAAGGATTGGTCGCCGAGTCCGACATCCGACAGCAAAAAGCCAATCTTCGTTTGGCTTTTTACTCGGTTGCAACATGTGGCGCGCATCTGCTGATCAGCATCATGTGTGCCAAAATGAACAGGCATGATCGCAGCCATTTTTGAAGTTGCAGCTTCATGGTTGTCTCCACCTCTTTAGTTGTTGTAAAAAGTGCCCTATTCTATATCGGTAGCCGATTTCTTGTAGTTAACTGGTAATATCTACCTAATGGTGTTGTAAATTGCAACACTTCATTTGTGAATAATGTTTGCCGGGGTGTTTTCTGGTATGTTATGCTAATTTATATAGGCATCGTTTGCTTAACTAACCGTTTGGAGTGCTAATTATGGGATCATCCATCACAACGTTCGTCACGCTTATGGCCACTTCAGGCGTCTTTACTACTTTTTTATGCCTTTATGCCTTTTTGAAAAGATCTGAGGTGCCCGGAGCGCGCACGTTCATTTTATATACAGCTTCACAGGCGATCTATACTTTTGCCGTTGCGTTCGAAATGGCCAGCAGCTCGCTTATACAGATCAAATATTGGACAATCGTTGAATATCTGGGCATTTCGACAGCGCCTGCCCTCGGGTTAATCCTGGTCATGCAGTATCTAGGGAAGAACGTTACGCGCAAAGCGGTTATCGCTTTATTCACGATTCCGTTCATCACGATGATCATGCTGACGACGAATGATGTTCATCATTTATTTTATAAATCCATAACTTTCCGTGAAGATGTTCCTATGACCCGGATCGTGATCGGGCAGTGGTATATCGTTCAAGGGTCGTATACGTTTGGCTGCATGCTGGCCGCGATGGTCCTGTTAATCCGCAAATGGGAACAAACAAAAAGAAACTACAGACCGCAGCTGGCCACGCTGATTATCGGGCAGTTTCTGCCGATGGCTGGCGCGTTCATTTACTTGATGGGCTTGACTCCGTATGGCATCGATCCTGTTCCAATCATGCTGTGCGTGACATCTGCGATGTATATCTGGGCTATGGTATCTACGCGGATGCTGACCATCGTTCCGATTGCCAAGGAAAGAATTTTCGAGAGCATGAGGGAGGGGGCGATTGTCCTCGATTCTGCCGAAAGGCTGATTGATCTCAATGATGCTGTAACGCGGATGATTCCCGGCTTGACGAATAGTCTGATCGGATTGACGCTCGATGAGGCGTGGCGGCAGTTGACTGGAAGCGGGTTTCCAGTGGGACGGCGGCTGGAAGGTATGCAGGAAGAGTTGGTTTGGCATGCGGGGGGGCAATCCTTTTACTATCAGGTCCGCTTCTCGGCCGTGCGCGGGCGAACAGGGGAAACCGTGGGCAGCCTGCTTATGCTGATCGATGTGACGGAGCCGCGGCGGCTGCAGAATCAGCTGACGCAGTTGGCGTTTTACGACGGCATGACCAAGCTGCTCAATCGAACCGCCTTCATTCACCGCAGCAAAGTTTTATTGGAAGAGGCGCGCTACGGTCACACGCACATTTCTTTTGTCTTATTTGATATCGATTATTTCAAACGCATCAACGACACCTACGGACATGATATCGGCGATCACGCCATTGTGCACGTCGTGTCGATTGTCCGCAAGCTGATCGAGCCGGATGTGCGTTTCGCCAGGTACGGCGGCGAGGAGTTTGTCCTCGCTCTGCCAGCGTATACGCTGGATCAGGCGTGCGAGCTGGCGGAAGCGATCCGCACGACGCTGGAGGCAGAACCGATGGATATCGGGCAAGGCTCCATCACCATTACGGCGAGCTTCGGCGCCTCCGAATTCAAGGATATCGAAGATACCTTGGAGTCGCTGCTGCGCGATGCAGATACGGCCCTGTACCAGGCCAAGCGGGAAGGGCGCAACCTGGTGCGGCTTCATGTTTAACAAAAGAGAGCATTCCTGGCGCCAAAGGCGTGGGATGCTCTCTTTTTGATAGGGATTTTAAACCATGCCGCCGTTGACACGGAGGGTCTGTCCGGTGATCCACTGCGAGTCCTGACCCACCAGGAAGAGGACGACTTTGGAAATATCATCAGGCTCGCCTAAGCGTCCAAAAGCATTCATATTCGCCATGCCCTGTATCTGTTCGGGTGTTTTGCCAACGGTAAACAGTTCCGTATTAATCGGTCCTGGAGCGATTGTATTGATGGTGATGCCCCGCGGGCTGAACTCTTTGGCCAAATGGCGGCTGATTTGCTCTACAGCGCCTTTCGTTGCTGCATATACGCTGTAGGCGGGCAGCATCAATCCGGCCACGGAAGTGGAGAAATTGATAATGCGGCCGTTATCGCTCATATGCTTCATAGCTTGCTGGCAAGCGAAAAAAGTTCCCTTGACATTCACGGCAAACTGCTTGTCGAAGTCTTCTTCCGTCATTTGGGCCAGCGGTTTGGTAATCATGATGCCGGCGTTATTAATGAGGATATCGACGTGTCCGCAGCTGTCCAAAGACTGCTGGAACAACCGCTCGACTTCCGTTACACGGCTGATGTCGGCTTGAATGGCTGTCGCAGCGCCGCCCAGCGCTTTGATTTCGCTCACAACTTCCTCGGCTTTGCCGGGATTGCTCGTATAATTAATGATAACTTTAGCGCCGTGGCGCGCCAGGGTGATGGCAATCTCCCGGCCGATTCCACGTGATGCTCCAGTGACGATAGCGACTTTATCTGCAAGTGTTGTAGGTTGCATTTGCAGCGCTCCTTCCATAATCCGGCGTCAGAAACCGGCATATATTGCAAGTTTTTATTTTATCCTTGTGGGGATAGTTTGATTATAAAGAAATGGATGACCAAATACAAGTGACAAAATTATATTTTTGTCACTTGTATGGATTTCGATGGTAATGGTGAGCGTGGGAGGGGTTCTAAAGCGATTAAGTCGCTTTAGAGGTGCTGTCCGCGGCCGCCAAGCCAGGCTAAAGCGGAAAAATTGCTTTAGCGGTGCAGTAGAGGGGCGTGGGAGGGGTTCTAAAGCGATTAAGTCGCTTTAGAGGTGCTGTCCGCGGCCGCCAAGCCAGGCTAAAGCGGAAAAATTGCTTTAGCGGTGGAGGAGAGAGGCGTGGGAGAGGTTCTAAAGCGATTAAGTCGCTTTAGAGGTGCTGTCCGCGGCCGCCAAGCCAGGCTAAAGCAGAAAAATTGCTTTAGCGGTGGAGGAGAGAGGCGTGGGAGAGGTTCTAAAGCGATTAAGTCGCTTTAGAGGTGCTGTCCGCGGCCGCCAAGCCAGGCTAAAGCGGAAAAACTACTTTAGCGGTGCAGGAGAGGGGCGTGGGAGGGGTTCTAAAGCGATTAAGTCGCTTTAGAGGTGCTGTCCGCGGCCGCCAAGCCAGCGCTAAAGCAAAACAATCGCTTTAGGCGCACAGGAAGGGCAGCGCGCACATGGCTGCGCCGCCCAACAAAAAAAGGTGTCCCCAGCCATTCACATGGCTTATGGGACACCTTTTTTCATGCTGCTATACCAGCGAGCAGCAGCTGCCAAACCGCTTCCCATTCCTCATCTACGCCCGGTGCATGCCATTCGTTGGCATGGGCGGGATGATGGAATTTGGAAGTGGCCGCAAACACAGCGCGCGCGATTAGCTCAGGCTTGCCTCGCTTGAATTCGCCGGATTGCATGCCTGCACCGAGAATCTGCGCGATTTGCAAGATAAGCCGGTCGATGTGCTGCGCGACCATCTCGATCGCGTCCATAGTGACCGCTGCGTACATGGCGAACATCTCCGGATCGTCCACAGCGTAGCTCCGCTTACTGGCGATCAGCGTATCAAGCCATAAGCGCAGCCGGCCGGCTGCATGGCCACCAGTTTGACTGGCAATGGCCTCCAACGGGGCAGAGATACTGCGGGTCAGCCAGCGTTCGGTCACTGCTTCCCGGAGGGAGGCTTTGCTGGCGAAATGCCGATACAGCGTACCGTGGCTAACTTTTAATACGCGCGCGACATCGACGACGGATGTTTTATCCGGACCGAACCGCCGCAATACTTGCTCGGCAGCATCTAAGATTTGTTCTTTATTCAAAGGGAGCTCGTTACTCATAGGGGCAGAATGACTCCTCACAGAAGTTGAGATTTCATCCTACTATATCAAATCGCAAGCTCAATAACAAATTTATAACTCTGTCAGATGTCAGCCCCAGCGCCCAGGCGCTCCAGTACCTCAGCTTCCGAGCACGACAGCGCTCAGCCCCATGCCCCCGGCAGCCCAGCCTCACCTACGCCTGAAACATTTTCTTCACAAGCTCACGATTCCGTTCTTTGAACACAGCATTGTGCGAGGAGACCATGCCGTATCCCTCTGCAGCAGGTTGGATGTATTGTTTTGCTTTATTCACCGCGTTGGCAGCGTCTTGAAAAGCGCCGGCAATCAGGTTCACTTTGCCTTCGTAATATAGGATATCACCGGCAGCATACAAGCCCTCGATGGACGACTCGCTGCGAGCGTTCCCGGCGATGTAGTAATTTTTGGCGATTTCAATAGGCAGTTCGCTGTTATTAAGCAATGCCGTGTCCTGCTCGTAGCCGTGATTAATAATCACTTCGTCGATCGCGAGGTGGGACACCTCGCCAGTCTCCAGATTCGTCAACTCGACGCGCTCAACGGAGGCAGAATCGCTCTCAGCAATAAGCTTGGTAATCGAAGTGTTAAAAAACGTCACCACCGAGCTGTTCATCAGCTGTTTCGCTTGCGCCTCATGCCCGGAAAGCTGATCCTTGCGATAAGTGAGGTACACACGCCCGGCCACGGGCTCCAACTCATTCGCCCAATCAATGGCTGAATTGCCGCCGCCGGAGATGATGACCGTTTTGCCTTTGAAGCGCTCCAGCGATTTGACCGTATAGTTCAAGTTGGACACTTCGTACCGCTCAGCTCCTTCAATCTCCAGCTTCTTCGGATTCAGAATGCCGGAGCCGACGGCCACGATCACCGTTTTGGAGTAATGGGTCACGCCGGAGGCGGTGTGAAGGATGAAGTTGCCATCTTGATCGCGGCTGATCGTTTCCACTTTTTCATTCAACACAACCTCCGGATTGAACGTAAGGCCTTGCTCCACGAGCTGCGGAATCAGCTTAGCTCCTTGAATCGGCGTATGACCGCCTACATCCCAGATCATCTTTTCCGGGTAAACATGAATTTTTCCGCCCAGCTGCGGCTGGTATTCAATAATTTTCGTTTTCATTTCCCGAAGTCCACTATAAAAAGCCGAATAAAGGCCGGCAGGTCCACCGCCAATTACGGTCACATCAAACAATTCTATATGTTCCAAGCGCTCGTCACTCCTTACCTTTTATTGAGATTGAGAATCATTATTAATAAAATATACCGAACATCCCCCAATTTGACAATCAAAAAATCATTTGACAAACGTGAAATCGCTGCATTATTGTTAACAATAACCGCGAATGATAATCATTATCACTATATTACATTGGCAAAAGGAGAAATTGATTATGAAACGAAAATGGTTACCCATCCTGCTAGGTCTGATGCTGGCGACGACCGCATGCAGCAGCCAAACGGCACCGACAGCGAGTACGTCCAAGCCGGAAGGATCGGCTCAAACGGAAGCGAAATCCGGAACGATCACTTATCAATCTGAAAATGGGTCGATTCAAGTGCCTGCCAACCCGCAGCGTGTCATCGTATTGTCGGCGTATGCCGGAAGCGTGATGGCCTTGAATGTGAAGCTCGTAGGCGTCGATTCCTGGTCGAAAGTAAATCCGCGATTCGAGTCTGCCTTGAAAGATGTGGCGGAAGTTTCGGACGAGAGCCTGGAGAAGATTATCGAGCTGAAGCCGGACCTGATCATCGGGCTATCTGACCTCAAAAATATCGACAAGCTCAAGCAAATCGCCCCGACAGTTACATACACTTACAACAAAGTGGATTACTTAACGCAGTTTGTGGAAATCGGCAAAGCGCTCAATAAAGAGAAAGAGGCGCAGGCATGGGTCGACGACTTCAAAAAAAACGCGCAAAAAGCCGGCGAAGATATCAAAGCGAAAATCGGAGCGGATAAAACCGTTTCCGTCATCGAAAGTTTTGACAAGCAGCTTTACGTTTATGGCAATAACTGGGGTCGGGGAACGGAAATTTTATATCAGGAGATGAAGCTGCCGATGCCGGACAAGGTGAAGGAAATGGCGCTTAAAGACGGCTATTACGCCCTATCTCTCGAGGTGCTGCCGAAGTTCGCCGGGGACTACGTGATTTTTAGCAAAAATCCTGATGCCGACAACTCCTTCCAGCAAAGCGAGACGTATAAAAATATGCCGTCGGTAAAAAACAACCATCTCTTTGAAGTCAATGCGAAAGAGTTTTATTTTAACGATCCGTTGACATTGGATTACCAGCTGCAAACTTTCGTGAAAGATTTCCTGGGCAACTAATATGACTGTGGTGCAGACGAGAAAAAAAATACCATTCGTTTATACATGTATCACCGGTTGTATCCTGTTCCTTGGGGTATTGGCTGTATCCATGAAACTAGGTGCCGCAGGCACATCGGTTCAAGATGTGTGGATGGCATTGACCTCGCGCTCGGCAAGTGGCGACACCGTCACGATGATCCGCGAGATCCGGCTGCCGCGCGAGATTGCGGGCATTTTCGTCGGGGCGGCGCTGGCTGTAGCCGGGGCAATTATGCAGGGGATGACGCGAAATCCCTTGGCGGACCCCGGATTGCTCGGCTTGACCGCCGGGGCCAATGCCGCGCTGGCTTGCACGATCGCATTCATGCCGAAGACGAATTATTTTGGCATCATGGTCGCCTGCTTCATCGGCGCTGCGCTCGGGGCCGCACTGGTGTTCGGCATGGGCGCAATGCGCAAAGGCGGCTTCTCGCCGCTGCGCATCGTGCTGGCGGGCTCGGCGGTTTCCGCTTTTTTGTACGCGGTCTCCGAAGGCATCGGCTTGTATTTTAAAATCTCCAAAGACGTGACCATGTGGACAGCAGGCGGGATGATCGGCACGACTTGGGGGCAAGTTCAGGCGATAGGTCCTGTGATTGCGGCCGCCATCATGGTCGCGCTGTTTTTTTCCAAACAGCTCACCGTCTTAAGTCTCAGCGAGGAGGTCGCGACCGGCTTGGGGCAGCGTACGATGTTCATCAAAATTGTGCTGTTCATCGTAACCATCCTGCTAGCGGGAGCTTCCGTCGCGCTAGTCGGCAACATGGCGTTCATCGGTCTGTTAATTCCGCATATCGTTCGTGCGGTGGTCGGGATCGATTACCGTTTTATTTTGCCGATGTCGGCGATTCTCGGCGCTGCGTTCATGCTTGTGGCAGATTTGCTGGCCCGCACCCTTAATGCGCCTTATGAGACGCCGGTCATTGCGATCGTCGCTATGCTGGGTTTGCCGTTCTTTCTATTTATTGAACGCAAAGGAAGGAGCGCATTCTCATGATCCATCCGGCCATTATTCGCAAGCAGCGCATGCTGCTTGTGCTTTTGTTTGCACTGATCCTGATCACGATTATTATCGGGATGGGGATTGGCTATGCCTCGCTATCCTATAGCCGGCTGCTGCCGGCCTTGTTCGGTGAGGGCACGTTTAAGGAGCATTTTGTGCTGTTCTCCGTGCGGCTGCCGCGCATTATCATCACTCTGCTGGCCGGGATGGCGCTTGCTTTGTCCGGCTCGATTCTGCAGGCAGTGACGCGCAACGATCTGGCCGATCCCGGCATCATCGGGATTAATTCCGGAGCAGGTGTGGCGATTGCCATATTTTTCGTATACGTTCCCATTGGCGTGTCATCGTTTGCTTTCGTCATTCCGCTCGTAGGATTCGCCGGGGCAATTGTGACCGCGAGCCTCATCTATTTGTTAGCCTACAGCCGGAAAACAGGCTTGCAGCCTGTGCGGCTCGTGCTGATCGGCGTAGGCTTTTCGATGGCCTTATCGGGCATCATGATCGTCGTGATCTCATCGGTGGAACGGACCAAGGTTGATTTCATCGCCAAGTGGTTGGCCGGAAATATATGGGGAACGGATTGGCCGTTTATATACGCGATGCTGCCGTGGCTGATCGTCCTGATTCCGTTCGTGCTGTACAAAGCGCGCCTGCTGAACTTGCTGGGCCTGAGCGAATCTGCGGCGATCGGCGTCGGCGTTTCGTTGGAGCGGGAGCGCAGGAAGCTGCTGATCGCAGCGGTCGCGCTGGCCGCCTCAGCGGTGTCGGTGACCGGCGGCATTGCCTTTATCGGCTTGATGGCGCCGCATATGGCCAAAGCGATGGTTGGCCCGCGCAATCAGCTCTTATTGCCGCTATCGATCCTGCTCGGCGGATGGCTGCTCCTGCTCGCGGACACGATCGGGCGCAACATCGTCGATCCCGACGGCATTGCAGCCGGCATCATGGTCGCTTTGATCGGGGCGCCGTACTTTATGTATTTATTGTTAAAAAAATAACAATTGTAGTGCCCGCTTGCTTGGCGCATTTTTGCCTGGGCGAATCTGCCCTTTATATGCTTCTTGACAAATAGGTAGCTTTACAGTGAAATAAAGGTTAGGCTATGTACAACTTTACAAGGTGCAGGCAATCAGGAGGAGAAAGATGTCACGCAAGTGGGAACGAATGGTCACTAAAAATACGAAAAAAGCGAACACGCTCAGAACGAAGCAGGGGAAATCCCTGATCTCGGAAGGGGACAAGCCGCTTGTGTTTAAAGGCCGCAGTCTGCTGCTGCCGTTATTGTTTATCGTTATATTCGTGTTTCTTCTGGCTACATACACGCAAGCGGATCAAAGCAGAACCTACGTGTTCACGATTATCGCTTATCTGGCTGTGGCGCTGCTGATGTTCTTTGCCCGCAGACCGTTTTTGAAAATCGGTAAAACAACGCTCGCCAAGCGCGGATACTCCAGAGAGCTGACCCTGGAGGCGGCGAACATGAAGCAGATTGTTTATAAAACAGGTGTCATCACGATTGAACTGGATAACAAAACTCGCTGGGTATACTCCAAGCGCATGAACCTATTCGATGTTGCTGCTATCGCTGAGCCATTGAAGCGGTTTGCCGAGATGAATAAGGTACACTTTGAAGATCATACCACCCAACAGGGGTAAAAAAATGAAGACGCCTATTCCGCTTGATGCGGATTGGGCGTTTTTATTTGTCGGCGCACCGCATATCTTTTAGCGATCACCCTCCGAGGCAAGTAGGATGGAGACAAGAGGAGGAAGGGGCAAATGGCCAAACGAAAATCTGCGCCATCCAAAGCGTCCAAAAATCAACCTGCAGCGGTGCAGCCGGCTAAAGAGCAGGCGCGTGCTCAGCTTCAGGCTCAGGCTGCTACATCAGGCTATGAACCCGGCAAGGAAGGGGCTTCTGGTGCGTATAGTAACAGCGCGATCGCCATGATGCTTCCTGGACAGTCGGTACCTCTATCGGCGCAAGAACAAGCCCTCGGCGTCAAGATCGCGAGAGCGATGTTGTCTGGACCACGACATATTACCAAAGATGCGACAGTGGCAGAAATGGGGTCAGACGGCCAACTGGCCATCCTGCGTCAAGGCAGCAACCATTGGGTCTGCTTTCCCGGAGATGAGAATCAGATCGGCAATCCTCCAATGTGTGCCGATCCCATGGGCCTGCAGTGGATGATGGACAATATAGCGAGGAAGACGAGGCCGACGAATATGGCTCCGGGCATTATCTATATGTTGTGCGGCGCCACGCAGCATAGCAACACCGATCCGTTCGATAGAACGAGTCCGGCCATCCCGATTGGCCCGCACTGGATGATTCTTTGGCCTTTTAACGCCATGCAGTGGGGACTGCCTAATACGATCAGAGATGCCGGGGCCTGGGTGATGTTCGACGGCACGCCTTACGCTTATTTGCACATCTGCGGTTCACCGTGGGTGGGCCATGTGTACAATGAGAGGGATCAGGTTCCGATCTGGACGATGGTGTATGGGCCGCGCTCGGAGCCTTAGTAATTGGCTTGCACCATCCGACCTGATGTTCAGCCACGGGATACTGCACCTGCTAGAGCTGCTCGTGCAGATCGCACCTGTTCGCCGCCTTAGCTTAGCGGTGATTTGCGTTCGCGCAACCGTCTGCTGCTTCTACTAGCGTAGTGTGTGCACATCGCACCTGTGGTTGCGCGAGGAGTTTCCCGCGCGCTCTGCAACCGCCCTTACATACCTAGACTCAATACTACCTTGGCACTCATTAAACTTTGCTAAAGAATCGGTTAAGTCTATGGAAGAAATTCCCTCAACGCGCTAGAATAGATACCATCATACACAAAAAAAGAAGGGTGTTTGTGCGATGGAGTTATTGAAAGCGCTTCAATTCGACTGCGAGTTCCACAATGCGATGCTAATGGGGCAGTATATCATGGTGACGGCCGACGGAAAAATGAAAGGCGGAGGACTCATCGAAGCCTACGATGACAACGAGGTGCTGGTCGGGCAAGGACACTATTCGCGCAAGACATATGCGTTCATTCCGTGCCCGCCGCCGCAATGCAACATGCCTTACAAGTAATCCTCCAGCCTGTTCACGAGCGCATCGACAAAGTGCTGGTATTCTTCGGCGGAATCGTTCTCTTTCAGATTGCTGATAAACTCGATAAAAAGCAGAGCAATCAGTTCTTCAACCGTGAGCTCGATGTAGCTGTTCCGCTGCTTTTGCTCCGTCAGAAAAAATTGAACGCGGTGCACGTCTCTGGCGGGCAGTTCCAGCTTGATTTTACAGATGCGATTGGATGTATGAGTTTGCGGCGGGGAAAAAAGCGACCACAACCGATCCGGCTTCGCCGCCTGCTCAGGTTCATCGGAAGGCTCGAGGATATGGCTGTACGTATTCACCAAACGGATCATATAAGAAGTTAGATGCACGCCGCGCCGGACATGATCCAACAAGCCGTCAAACAGAAAAAATAGCAGAAAATTGATTTTCAAATTTTCGTAGTCGCTGCCTTTCATGTATCGTACATCGTCAAAGAAAATTTTGGCCCGTTCAAAATAGCTCTCAGGCGCAGGAATCCAAAGCAGTTGGTGTTCGGCAGCTGGGCGGCTTGGCGGGTGAAACAAATCAAAGATGCGAACATGCATCTTTTTTTTGTTTGCGGATAAGTGACGGGATGACATCTGGTTACCTCCTATCAACGCCTCTTTCTAGTATATGAAATGAGGTGAGTTGCTAGAACCAGGAAGCGGAGCTTGAATCACGCCAGCTATAGAAGGGAAGCGGTCGCAGTGGCATAATAAGAAAGCGATTCAAATAGACTCATACAAAAGAGAAAGGAAGATGATAATGATACGTGAAGCGGTAATCGTGGCAGGAGTACGCACGCCGCTGGGACGAAGAGGCGGGTCTTTGAGCGGCACGCGTCCGGACGATTTGGCTGCGACAGTGCTGCGGGCGCTCGTTGAGCGGGCCGGCATCCAGCCGGATGTGGTCGAGGACGTCATCATGGGCTGCGTGTCGCAGAGCGGCGAGCAAGCCGGCGATATCGCTCGCCAAGCTACGCTGCTGGCCGGCTATCCGATCGAAGTGCCGGGCACGACGATTGACCGCCAGTGCGGATCAAGCCAACAGGCCGTGCACTTCGCGGCGCAGGCGATCCTCAGCGGCGATATGGATGTGGTGGTCGCAGCCGGCGTGGAAAGCATGTCGCGCGTTCCGATGTTTTCGAACTTCCAAGGAGCGCAAGCGAACGACAAGCTGACTGCGCGCTTCGGCCCGTTTCACCAGGGCATCTCGGCAGAGAAGATCGCGCAGAAATGGGGGCTGAGCCGCCGCCAGCTGGACGCATACGCGCTTTCCAGCCACACGAAAGCGCTGCACGCACAGCAGGAAGGGCGGTTTAAACGGGAGATCGTGCCGGTTGAAATCAGGATGGCGGACGGGACGACAAGCTGGCTGACTGCCGACGAAGGTCCGCGCCCGGATACGACGCTGGAAAGATTATCGGCGCTGAAGCCGGCTTTTATGGAGAACGGGACCATCCACGCCGGCAACGCCAGTCAAATCAGCGACGGAGCCGCAGCGCTGCTGATCATGTCCCGTGAGAAAGCCCATGCGCTCGGCTTCAAACCACGGTTTCGCGTTGCAGCTAGATCCGTGGTCGGTTCAGATCCCGAGCTGATGTTGACAGGTCCGATTGCGGCTACGAACAAAGTGCTGCAGAAGGCGAATTTGCCGCTCGCGAGTATAGACCTGTTCGAGGTCAATGAAGCATTCGCGCCAGTGCCGTTGGCGTGGCTGGCAGACACCGGCGCCGATTCCGCCAAGCTGAACGTATGCGGCGGTGCGATCGCGCTGGGCCACCCGATTGGAGCAAGCGGCGCGCGTATCATGGTGACGCTGATGCATGAGCTGGAGCGGACAGGTGGGCGGTTCGGCTTGCAGGCGATTTGCGAAGGCTATGGCATGGCGAATGCGACAATTATTGAGCGTCTGGACGAATAGCGTCTGGTTCGATTATAGGCTGGTTGCATAGTCGTGTTGACGCAGAAGCGGCAGACGTCCAGACGATTTGTCGAGTAGTTGGTGAATGAATGTATAGCTAATGTTTTAGATCGGCTGCCAGCATGGAGGAGGAAAGCGGATGAATCTTCAGGGATGTGTAGCGGTGGTGACAGGGGGAGGGTCCGGATTAGGCGAAGCCACGGTCAGACGGATCGTCCAGCACGGCGGCAAAGCGGCGATTCTTGATTGGAGCCGCGAGAAGGGTCAGCGTCTGGCGGATGAGCTCGGTGCTGAACAAGCGGTTTACATGCAGACGGATGTGACCAGCGAAGCGGACGTGCGGACTGCTTTGGAACAGACGATTGAAACGTTTGGAGCGGTTCATGCAGTGATTAACTGCGCAGGCATCGTCATCGCTGAAAAAGTGCTGAACAAAGACAAGGAGCACGACTTGCTTGCCTTCAACAAGGTGGTTCAGGTTAATCTGATCGGCACCTTCAATGTTATCCGGCTTGCGGCGGCGCACATGAGCCGTAATACGCCGAATGAAGCCGGCGAGCGCGGCGTGATCATCAGTACGGCCTCGATCGCCGCCTACGAAGGGCAGATCGGGCAGGCGGCCTACAGCGCTTCCAAAGGCGGGATCGTCGGTATGACGCTGCCGATTGCGAGGGAGCTTGCGCGCTATGGCATCCGCAACATGTCGATCGCACCCGGCCTCTTCGAGACGCCGATGTTCGACTCGCTGCCCGAGCCGGCGAAGCAGGCGCTTGGCGCGATCGTGCCGTTTCCGTCGCGGCTGGGCAGGCCGGATGAATATGCCTCGCTCGTGCAGAGCATCATCGAGAATCCGATGCTGAACGGCAGCACGATCCGCCTGGATGGCGCGATCCGGATGCAGCCGAGGTGAGCGGCCATGACGAGCGCCTATATCCAGGAAGAGCATCGGATTTTTCGCACAGCACTGCGCAAATTTTTGGACAAAGAAGCAGTTCCGCATTATGACGCCTGGGAACAGGCGCGGATCATTCCACGCTCATTTTGGGAAAAAATGGGACGCGAAGGCTTTTTATGCCCCTCCGTAGATGAAGCTTACAACGGGCTGAATGCGGATTTTGCCTACGCCGTTATTTTAAGCGAAGAACTTGAACGCGTCGGCACGAGCTTGATCGGGATCTCGCTGCATAACGATATTGTCGTTCCCTATGTGGAGACCTACGGATCGAACGAACAGAAGGAACGATGGCTCCCCGGATGCATCAGCGGGAACATCATTACGGCCATTGCTATGACCGAGCCGGGGGCAGGCTCTGATCTGGCCAATTTGCGAACGACGGCGGTGCGGGACGGCAGCGATTATATCGTGAATGGGGAGAAAACCTTTATCACCAACGGCATTCATGCCGATCTGGTCATTGTCGCTTGCAAAACCGATCCCAAGGCCAATCCTGGCTATAAAGGCATCAGCCTGCTGGCGATTGAGCGCGGAACACCCGGCTTCCGGAGAGGAAAGCAGCTGCACAAGATCGGATTGCATGCGCAGGACACAGCCGAGCTCATTTTCGAAGATGCCCGCGTACCTGCAGTCAACTTGCTGGGCGAAGAGGGCAAAGGCTTCTACTACATGATGGAGAAGCTGCAGCAGGAACGATTGGTCGTGGCCATCGGCGCTCAGGCTGCAGCTGAAGAGATGCTGAAGCTGACAGTGGCGTATACGAAGAACAGAAAGGCGTTCGGGCAAGCCATCAGCAAATTTCAGAACACGCAATTCAAACTAGCCGAGATGGCGACTGAAGTTGAGATTGGTCGGACATTTGTCGATGACTTGATTACGAAGCACATGAATGCGCAGCAAGTGACCACACAAGTATCAATGGCCAAATGGTGGATTACGGAGATGGCGAAACGTGTGGCAGCAGAATGCATGCAGCTTCACGGAGGATATGGCTACATGGAAGAATATCCGATTGCCCGAAGATACCGGGACATCCCGGTGGCTGCCATCTATGCCGGGACGAATCAAATTATGAAATCGATTATTGCCAAAAATCTTGGCTTATAGCGATTTTCTAATCAACGGTTTCGAGAACAGCTTGCGCCAAAACGATTCTTTGACGACCGTGTGTCGCTTGGAACGCGGCATGAACGGAGCGCCTTGAACGACGAGCGTGGTTTCTGCATGCTGGGGCTGATGATGGTCAATGACCAGATGGGCAAGCTCTTCCAGGCTTAATTTTTCATCTGCATGATCAGATGCCAGCGCAAGTGAAATGGACATAGGCATGACGATCGACGGTGGTGCAGTATATTCTTGCTTCCCTTGTTCCCCGGACACCGTCTCGACCGTAGCCGCAGTCTCCTTCTGGGATGAGCAGAGGGAGGCTATTTGCATTTCCAGCTCGGCAACCCGTCCGAGCAGCCGGCGGTTCACTTCCTGCAGCTCGTCGATTAACGTGACCAAATATTTGAGCGTCAGCTTTTTCTTCCGCGATTCATGGATGTCCTCGAATCCCTGCATCGGCGGCAGATTGGGTTGGTCAGCGGCGAGTTCCATCAAATTTTCCACGATACAACCTCCTTAATTGGCTTCCTGCTAGATTCATAGAGCGATTGCTATCATGCTACCGAATTCCAGCTAAAGATACTGTCGAACACCGCTGTCAAAACAAAAATCATTTAAAATGCCTGTTATCAGGCGGCCGGATGCAAAAAAATCTACGAATTCGCGAGAGATTCTGCTATACTAGCGTTGCTAGGTGAAACGTTTAACATCCATGGCAAGGGGGATATTTCGATGAATTGGAACGAACAGTCAACAGGCACGCAGCGCTTTGCGCCGGCGGATATTCGCTTGTTGTTCCCGGATGGGCATCAAGAGGATTTTTGGAAAGAAACGGTTAAATCTGCAGCGTATGCGCCATGGGTGCGCGAGATTCGTGCGGAAGGCGAGCGACTGCTGCAGCAGCCGATTCCGGAGCTGACTTATTCCTTGTTTATGCAATTTGAGCGGGATGGAACGAGGCTGCCTTACGAGCGGGTGTATTTTGAAAAAAGACGAAGATTGAATACGATGGCGCTGCTGACCTTGCTTGAGCCTGAGCAGGCCATGTGGAACGATGCGCTGCATGACATCGTCTGGTCCGTCTGCGGCGAGTATTCGTGGTGCCTGCCGGCGCATTTGCGCGGTTCGCTGGAGACGGACGGGCAGTATGCCCTCGCCCTGTCTTCGCCGGAATGGAACCGCTTCGCCAAACGGACACACATCGATTTGTTCGCAGCGGAGACAGGATTTGCGCTGAGCGAGATTTTGTCGCTGGTTGGCGGCAGCCTGTCGGAATTGCTGCGCGGCCGAATCACGGAAGAAATCAAGCGCAGGCTGTTCAAGCCGTTCTTGCAGCACGGACCGTATCATTGGGAGACGGCCACTCACAATTGGGCGGCTGTGTGCGCGGGCTCGATCGGCTCGGCGGCGCTCCATCTGCTCGCGGGTGAGGAAGAGGACGAGCTGGCGGCGATCATCACCAAAGTGCATGCAGCCATGGACAGCTATTTATCCGGCTTCGGCGATGACGGCGCTTGTCTGGAAGGCGTCGGGTACTGGAACTATGGCTTCGGCTTTTTTGTCTATTACGCGGATTTATTGAAGAAGCGGACACGGGGAGCGGAGGACTGGTTCCAGCTCGCCAAAGTGAAGGAGATCGCACTTTTCCAGCAAAAATCGTATTTGAACGGCAATGCCACGATCAGCTTTTCCGATTCCAGCAAGCATGTGAATGTTCAAATCGGCCTCAGCCATTACTTGGCGGGGCTGTATCCGGAAGTGGATGCGCCATCGATGGTAATGCGGGCCCGATTCACAGAGGATCATTGCAGCAGATGGGGGCATGCGCTGCGCAATTTAATTTGGTTCGATCCCGAGCGTGAGGGCGCGAGCTGGCCGTCGGCGGACTATTATTTGCCGAACGCCCAGTGGCTCGTCTCCCGGCAAGTTCTTGCCAAGGCTGAATACGGCTTCGCCGCCAAGGCAGGGCATAACGATGAACCGCATAATCATAACGATTTGGGCCAGTTCATCTTGATGCGCAACGGCCAGGCTTATACGGCCGATCTGGGGGCTGGCGAGTATACAGCCGACTATTTTGGCGCGGGCCGTTACAGCTACGATTGCAACGGTTCTCAAGGGCACTCGGTGCCGATTATCGAAGGCTGTTATCAGGAGCCTGGCGCAGAGCGGACGGCGTCTGTGCGGCAGGTCGACATCCAACCGGATGCCGACGTGCTCGAAATGGACCTCGCCAAAGCCTACGAGCTTCCGCATTTGGCAGCGCTCGTACGGACAATGACCTGGCGCAAAACGGATGTGCCTTCCCTTTTATTGGAAGATGTTTATACCTTCACGCAGATGCCGCAAAGAATCGTAGAGCGCTTCGTGACGCAGTGCGAGCCGCATGTGGAGGGGAATTGTGTTGTGCTGCAGGCTGGAGACGGAGGTACGCTGAAGATTCGCTACGAAGATGAATCTGTATCGCCGGTCCTTGAGGCGAAGACTTACATGGATCATGACGGGCAGCCCGCGGCGTGGTATGCCGTTGATTTTACGGTCAAACAGCCGGCGGAGCAGATGAAGCTTGCATTTCATTTTGAGTTCAACGAATAGATAAGGAGAAGTGATTCGAATGACAGCGAAGCAGGAATGGGTGGAACAGGCCTGGGGGCAGGCGGTAGAAAAGACTTTGCACACCAGCAAGCGCATTGGCGCGAATTTTCCGCATGCGAGTCAGGGGGGCAGCTATGTGCTGGAGCCGCCGCATTGGTGGACCGCCGGCTTCTGGCCGGGCCAGTTGTGGCAGATCTATGCAGACGGCAAACAGGAGTCGCTGCGGCAGATCGCCGAGCAGTGCGAGGAGCGTCTGGATCAGGTGCTGAATGACTATTACCGACTGGATCACGATTTAGGTTTTATGTGGACGCTTACCAGCATTGCCTCTTACAAGCTTGTGCCAAACGAGGAGTCGAAGCGCCGAGCACTCAAAGCGGCCAATTTCCTCGCCGCCCGCTTTAATTTGAAAGGCCGCTACATCCGGGCGTGGAACCCGTGGCGTGAAGGCGAAGATAACTCTGGCCTTGCTATCATCGATTGCGCCATGAATATGCCGCTGCTGTTCTGGGCGTCCGAGGTGAGCGGTGATCCGCGTTACCGCCATATTGCCGAGGCGCATATGGAAACGGTGCTCGCGCATTTCATCCGTCCGGACGGATCGGTGTACCACATTGTCCGCTTTGATCCGCAGACCGGCGAGCGCATCGAAGGCATCGGCGGTCAAGGATTTGCGCCGGAATCCGCCTGGTCGCGGGGAACGGCCTGGGCGATCTACGGATTGACGCTGTGCTACCATCATACAGGCAAAGCGGAGTACCTTGACGCCGCCAAACGCGTCGCCAACTTCTTCCTGGCCCAGCTGCCGGATGATGCGGTGCCGCATTGGGATTTCCGCCTTCCGGCCGGTGTCCCGGACTTCCGCGACTCCTCTGCCGGCGCATGCGCTGCAAGCGGCTTGCTGCTGTTGTCGGAGAAGGTGGCGGAGACGGAAGCTCGCGTGTACCGGGAGCATGCGGCCCGCATCCTGGAATCGCTGTACCGCAATTATGGCACATGGGACAACCCGGAGGAGGAAGGTTTGATTCTGGCAGGCACAAGCCATTATCCTGAGGGTAAGAACATCAATGTGCCGCTGATCTACGGCGATTTCTTCTTCGTTGAAGGGCTGGCGCGTTTGCGGGGCGATGCGGTTATTTTTTGGCAGTAGGATGGGTCTCGTTCGTTTTATAAGCAGTGGAAGATAATTGGAAAAAATTTTGTTGGGAAATTCAAGCCCACCCTCCGATAATTACCCAAACCGTCGAATTGATATGATAGATCATCAGTCATCATGAATCAATTTAATGTTAAGGGAGAGGGAACGGATGTTGCATGTGAAAAAGACAGTCGCAGCAGGACTTGTACTCGTCATGATGCTAGGCAGCGGCACGGTGGCTATGGCAGACGGCAACGGGAAGGGCAAAGGCAGACACGATGACGACCGGAAAGATAATAACAAGATTGAACTGCATTTGACCTTCAACGATTTGAAGAACTCGGAATGGGCGATGCGTTATATTGCCAGCCTTGCTTCCAAGCGCGTGTTTGAAGGCTATGACGACGGCACGTTTAAGCCGCAAAACACAGTATCCCGCATCGAAGCAATCACAGCGGCTGTTCGTTTGATGGGGCTGCGCGATCAGGCGGAATCGCCGGCGAAGATGAGTACAAAGCTGAATTTTAAAGATGCCAACCAAATTCCTGCATGGGCTGTCGGCTATGTCGCCGTCGCTTTGGAAAATGACCTGTTCTCCGAAAGCGACGACATGGTCAATCCGCAAAAAGTCAGCGACCGGTTGTGGGCAACAACGCTGCTGGTGAAAGCGCTGAAGCTGGACGCAGATGCTAAAGCCAAGATGAATACGGTGCTGCCGTTTAAAGACGCCAAGCAGATTCCCGCTGGATCCGTCGGCTATGTCGCCGTCGCGCGGGAGCGGGGACTTGTCGATGGCTTTGAAGACAACACGTTCAAACCGAATCAGCCGGTAACGCGTGCACAGCTCGCAGCGCTGCTGGATCGCGTCGGGGGACAATTGCCCGATCAGGACAATAACACGTTGACAGGAACGGTGAATGCTGCGGTAACAGGCAGCACGCTGAACCTGACACGCTCGGGAAGCACGTATTCGTATGCGCTGCATCCGGAAGTTTTTGTTTATCGGAATGGGGCTAAAGTCAGCGCTTCTGCGATTCAAGTAGGCGACCAAGTGAAGCTCAGCCTCTACAACAATCAGGTCGTTTTCATTGAAGTGACGACGGCGGTGAACTCGAACCCGAACACGGTTCTATATAACGGTACAGTCAGTGTGCCGGTTACCAATAATACATTGACGATTACGAATGGCACGCAGTCCTCTTCGATGACGCTTGATCCGAATGTTGTCGTGTACAGAGACGGTACAAGAATCACTGCTTACGACCTCAGGGTGGGGGATGTAGTCAGCCTGAGCATTGCGAACAACCAAGTGACCTACATCTCCGTTACGACATCCGTCACACCTGTAACAAGCAGCGGTACCGTCAGCGCGCTCGTGAACGATAATGTGCTGCAGCTGATGAAAGCCGGCGTGAATACGACGTATACGTTGGATTCCAATGCTGTCATTTACCGTAATGGCGTTCAAGTCAGCCGCTCCTCGCTGCAAATCGGAGACGTGGTGAATATCAGCACATCCAATAACTTGGTGACTTATGTCCAGGTGACGCAAATGGCGCAAACGATCAGTACTGGCGCAACGCTTAGCGCTGCCGTTTACAACAATGTGCTGCAAGTGACTTCGACAAGCAGCAGCAGTCCCGCATACTACACGATCCATCCTGACGTAGTTGTTTATCGCAACGGTGTGCGGGCCACATTGTCCGATCTTCGCGCCGGAGATGTCGTTAATCTACGCACTTCTAATAATCAGGTCATTTACATTGAGGTTACGCGTAACGCAGGCGTGGACCAGTCGTTTGATATTTACGGGTATTTCAAAAGCACAACCGTTAACGCGCAAGGTGTCATTGCGACGATTACGATCTCCCAAAACGTTAACGGCGCCGATCAAAACACGCTCTATACGGTATCACCGAATGTCAGCATTTCCGGGAACTTGGGCTTATTCAGCGAAGGTCATCTCGTTGAATTGATCGGTTCGAACAATATCGTCACCTCGATCGTTGTAAAATAAAGGTGGGAGACACACTGCTGCGGCAGTGTGTCTCTTTTTAGTTGGAATAACTTTGCAGCCTATTTGCAAAAATAAGAGGCGAAATAGCTGCAGAGGCGGTGAATCCAAATATGACAAATGAAGGTCAACATCCTCCAAAGGGCCACGTTGAATTCCATCAGCCGGCTGTGAAGCTCGTAGCTGACATGCCGGACGATGACGAAATGCGCGCGCACTTGGACGAAATGAAGGCGAGCGACGGCTATCCCGGCTCCTGCGGGACATGTGAAGAGGAGAAATGAAGTGCGACCACGTTTACTGCTGTTGGCAGTGAACGTGGTTTTTTTGTGCTTGCGCGGAGGGGGGGCCGCAGTGCGTGTAAAGCGCGAAAATCGCTTTGGATGGCGTCCAGCCCGCGCTGTAGCGTCTGCAAAGCGAGAAATCCGCTTTGGATGGCGTCCAGCCCGCTTTGTAGGGCTTGCAAAGCGAGAAAATCGCTTTGGAGGGCGTCCAGCCCGCGCTGTAGAGCGTGCAAAGCGAGAAATCCGCTTTGTAGAGCGTCCAGCCCGCGCTGTAGAGCGTGCAAAGCGAGAAATCCGCTTTGGATGGCGTCCAGCCCGCGTTGTAGCGTCTGCAAAGCGAGAAAATCGCTTTGGATGGCGTTCAGCCCGCGCTGTAGGGCTTGCAAAGCGAGAAAATCGCTTTGGAGGGCGTTCAGCCCGCGCTGTAGGGCTTGCAAAGCGAGAAAATCGCTTTGGATGGCGTTCAGCCCGCGCTGTAGGGCGTGCAAAGCGAGAAAATCGCTTTGGAGGGCGATCAGCCCGCGCTGTAGGGCTTGCAAAGCGAGAAAATCGCTTTGTAGAGCGTCCAGCCCGCGTTGTAGGGCGTGCAAAGCGAGAAATCCGCTTTGGAGATCCGCCCTCCGAGAGTCATTTTTATATATGTCACATTATATGCGCGAATTTATCTGCAAACACACATCTCATTAGCGGAATAGCCTCTTTTTCGATTTATATATTGCACATTATTTAAATATATTATATATTTATGACATACTAAATAAATGGTTTGGAGAGATGATCATGCGAGTCGCCATCAGTGGAACTGGAAGAATCGGAAGACTATGTATTCGAAAAATGTGCAGCGCTACGAACCCGGTATACGAGTTGAAAGCGATTAACTCAACAAGTCCGCTGCATGTGCTGGCGCATCTGCTTAAGTATGATTCCGTGCATGGCACATGGGACGCACAAGTGGAAGCGATGAGTGATCATTTGCTTATCAATGGGCGGCGGGTGGAGGTCACAAGCAAGAGGGAGCCTGAGCTGCTGCCATGGGCGGAACTCGGCATTGAGCTGGTGATTGATGCGACAGGCAAGTTCAATAACCGTGAAGGTGCAGGACGGCACATCGCTGCCGGAGCACACAAGGTGCTAATTACCGCACCTGGCGCACAAATGGATTTGACCGTAGTGATGGGGGTTAATGAAGCGAGGTACGAGCCGGAACGGCACCACTTGCTCTCCGCTGCATCCTGCACAACGAACTGCATCTCCCCGGTGCTGCGGATACTGGATGAAGCCTTCAGTATTAGGAGCGGATGGATGACGACGGTGCATGCGTTCACGAACGACCAGAACCATCTGGATAACCCGCACCAGGACCTCCGCCGTGCCCGAGCTTGTACGAATGCGATCATTCCGACCTCAACAGGGGTCGGCAAAGCGCTGGCGGATGTGCTCCCGCATCTGGCATCCCGCATTCAAGGCGTCTCCGTCCGCGTGCCGACGCAGGATGTGTCCCTGCTTGATCTGCAAGTAGCGGTGGGGCGCAGCGTCACAGTTGACGAAGTGAAACAGGCGATCCGACAGGCCGTTCATGGACCTATCGGTGCCTACGTCGATTATAATGAACTGCCGCTGGTTTCTGCGGATTATATCGGAAACGACAAATCGGCGATCGTTGACGGCTTGAGTATGATGACGCAAGACGATCAAATTAAACTGCTGGCCTGGTATGACAATGAGTGGGCGTACGCATGCCGGGTTGTTGATTTAGCGGTCTATATCTCTTGTGCTGGGAGCCCAACATTAAAGGAGGAAGCGAAATGTCTAACATCCATCAGGTAAAAGTAAAGTCGGTCCACAACGAACTCGGTGTTATCCTTTGCAAGCATTGCAATGCGGTCATTGCTACGCTGCCAACCAATGGGGTTAAAAAGTTTTACAGTGTATGCAGTTCTCCGATATGTGCGGCTAAGGAACAGCGGCAAGGAGAAAGCTAACAATCGAGTTAACAATCTACGCTCATAATCTGATGAGCTAGGGGCAGGAGTTGACGGGTCGGCAAGACGCCGCCAATCATTTGACCGTCATATGAGGTCAGGTAAAAGTCAAGGCTGAGACCATTGTGCAGCGTGACGGTGACCCACTGATTCAGGCAGGATTGCGCTTGCTGCATGTGATGCTGCAGTTCCATGCCGTGACAACGAAGCGATTGATAGGAATTGTGCATTAAATACCCGTTGGCATAATTAAAATCGCCCGAAACCAGATAGGCGGTCAGTGTCGTCCCATCGCTGAGATGGATGGTCGTCCACTTTTGAGAACAGCGGAATACGTCTTGAATGCCCGGTCTGTATGTGCTAAACCCCACGCCAAATCTCTCCTTTATGGCCCATTTTCTTCTCTTCACCATATGCAGCCGGATAGGCGGATGTGCGGTAGATGTTTTGATACGGAAGGTAAAACGAAGGAGCCTCGCTGGACTGCTGAAGGTTGCAGCTTACAGAGGGCTCCTATTTTCGGTTAAAGCCCATCCTCTTGGAGGGCGGGCTTCATATACTGTGGTGGATGTAAGGACTGAATTGAAAAGAGGGAATGGAATGTCCACCTATTTGTTTCTCCCTGATGTCTTAAGGCGCATAGAACGGGCTTTGGTTCAAAAAGAACCGTTGTCGTTAGTTCGAATCGGTGACGGCGAACATATTGTCCTGGCGCAAAAGTCGATCTGGCCGATGAAAAAAGAGTTGCGGGAGCCATGGGCGCAAAAGTCCAGAAGAGGGCAAAAGGGCGTGACACTCCCAAATTTAAAAGTGAGAAATGAAATCGTACATGCGATCCGCACTGCCAGCATCGTCGGCATTCTTCCGAGGAATGACACAACGATTAAGGCGCCGGCTTATTTAAAAAGAAAGCTGACCGATCAGGTGTTCAAGTTACGGCTTACGTCCGACATTCACCTGCCATGCTTGCGCCAACCGCATGATGCCTCAGAAGCCGAAGTTCTATCACCTGTTGAAAGGCAGACGCATTCTGATCCTGAACAAAAATCCGCAGCACATCAAGTCGTTGTTGGAGCGCCCCCCCGCATCGCCTCAAAGTGTCCAGTACGATTCGCTTTTCCCGATACGGTCAAATCAACCAAACATTAAAGCAAGTCGCTGCTATGCGGCATTCGTTTGACATTGCCCTGATATCGTGTGGAGTGAAAGCCGTGATCCTCGCGCCAAGAATCGCGAAGCTGACCGGCAAAGTCGCTCTCGACTTTGGCAAAGCGCCCCGTTTTATCCGCACCAAAGCCATAGCCATAGCCAAAGCCAAAGCTGGAGCGAGAACAGCAGCTAAAGCAGGAGCAGGAGCTAAGGCGAAAGCTAAACCTAAAGCAAGAGTTTGAGCCTCCAAGTCAGTTTAATCCGTAGCCGCCGCCGAGCTTAATGACAGTAGCGTTGCCTGTCTTGTCCTTTACCGCGTTGCGGGTGTCATAGATCAGCGAAGCGTGAGCAAGCAGGAACGAGACCGGAATTGCTGCATGGTCGGTATGAATCAGCACGCAATCCGCATCCCGCAAGGCCTCTTCCGTGAGATCTGTGCTGCGCAGCGTGGTTCCGGCTACTTGCAGCTCTGGCACTAACGGATCATGGTAGCTGACTTGCACGTCATCCTTCAGCATGTGGGCAATCAGCGAGAGCGCCGTGGATTCACGGATATCAGGCGTATCCCGTTTATACGTCACACCGTAGATAAGGACGCTGGGCTTGGAGAAAGGCTTATGCTGGAGAAAATAAGTTCTCAGCTGCCCCCAGATATAACCTGACATCGATTCATTGATTTGGTGCGCAAGTTCTATAAACTGGCTATGCATCCCGAGTTGAACGGCGCTCCATTGCAAATAGAGCGGGTCTACGGGAATGCAGTGCCCTCCGGCACCGGCGCTCGGGTAGAAAGGCGTGTACCCGTACGGTTTTGTACTGGCTGCTGCAATTACTTCCCACACATCCACCTGTAAGGCGTGGCAGATTTGCGCGAACTCATTGATGAATGAAATGTTGACCAAGCGGAACGTATTTTCCAGCAGTTTGGTCGTTTCTGCCGCTTCTGTCGTGGACACTGGGACGACTTGATCGAACACGTGGCTGTACAAGGTGACGATTTGATTCAAGCATCGGGCCGTTACACCGCTGACGACTTTCGGGATTTGCTCCAAAGCGAGCTGCCTGGAACCGGGGTCGATGCGTTCCGGCGAATACGCCAGGCAGAAGTCAACCCCTGCGCGGAGACCGCTGTTTTCCAGGATGGGCTGCACGACTTCTTTGGTGGTTCCAGGGAATGTGGAGCTTTCCAGGACGACTAATTGATTTTTTTGCAAGTATGGAAATAACTGGGTGCATGTTGATGTTAAATAGCTAAGGTCAGGCGTATGCTCGGGAGTCAGCGGAGTTGGCACACAGAGGATGACGCTGGTGACGATCTTCAGCTGCGCATAGGAATTCGATACGCTGAATGTACCTGCGGTTATGACGCTATCGACCTCCGCATCCTCAATATCAGGTAAGTAACTCTTCTTGTTACGCAGCTTTTTGAGTTTCGATTCGTCCACATCTATGCCAAGGACTTGAAAACCTTTGCGAATAAAAGCCAGCGCCAAGGGAAGACCTACGAATCCAAGGCCAATGATGCCAATTTTGCCTCTATTTGTAATGGTATGGTTCTCTCCGAGCATTCTATGAATCTCCCTTCTACTAAGTCGTTAGTATATCTCTACAAAGTATTAAAGAATGATAGGAATGAGCACGACCTATGACAGGGTTTATTTATCTATTTTCATTGAGCGAGGTGAAATTCATGGCTTTGAGCAAGCTGCGTACGCGAGGTGTCATCGTGATCACTGTGACGATGCGTGCCTCGTACATCGATAAAGTGTTTAAAAACTATGCGAGTCAACATTGGCCAAAAAAAGAGCTGATCATCATATTGAATAACGATGAGATGGATCTCGCCGATTACCAACAACGTGCAAGCCAGTATCCGAATGTGCGGGTCTACCAGCGTCCCGAGCACAAGTCGCTTGGACAGTGCTTGAATTTTGCCGTGAGGCGCGCCAAACACGACTATCTCGCCAAATTCGACGACGATGATTATTACAGGCCGAATTATTTGCCGGAAGCGATGCGGACGTTTCAGCGAACAAAGGCTGATATCGTAGGTAAAACTTCATATTTCCTCTATTTTCCACATCGTCAGATATTGCTGCTGCGCCGTAAATCGGTCCGCCGCTTCCTTTCCGAGAAAAAACTGTTTGCTGAAAATAGTTCGAAACGAATCCGGACAAACTTTTTCAAGCGTCATGTCAATCGCCCTGTACAGGCCCGCGAAAAGACGTGAACCCGAAGGCGCGCACTTGTGTTATCATGGGGGTACTTTAATCTTCCATGGAAGGGGCGCGTGTTGTTATGTTCAAACGATCTCCGTACGTGTTGCTGATTGTGGCTGCTTGCATATGGGGAGGCAACTTCGTCGCCGGCAAAGCACTGGTCGCCCAGGTTCCGCCGCTGACGCTGGCGGCGATACGCTGGAGCATTGCCTTCGTTTGTTTGCTGCCGTTTTGCGGCAAGCAGGTTTGGCTGCTGCGCCGTGAATGGGCGAGAAGCTGGAAAATGCTCGTTTTTCTATCGCTGACAGGCGTTGCCGGATTTAACACGCTGACGTACGCCGCGGTGCAATTTACAGGCTCGATCAACGCCTCGCTGATGAATTCAGCGACACCGATTCTCGTCGTGATTCTGGCTGCGGTGATCATGAAAGAGCGGTTTGCCTGGCCGGCGCTGCCCGGCATTGCCATCTCGATGCTGGGCGTGTTCTGGATCATCGGCAGAGGGAGCCTGCACGCGCTAATGACGCTGAGCTTTAATCAAGGGGACCTCTTGATGCTGCTGGCGATCCTCTGCTGGTCGCTGTACTCCGTCGGGATGAAGAGAGCGTCAGGACGATTCCCATCGACACCGTTCTTGCTGGCACAGGTGACGGTTGCTCTAATCGTCCTGATTCCGCTCTCTGCGCTCGAACTGGCTGTGAAAGCGCCTTCGATTCACTTCAGCACCGGGCTGGCAGCCGGGCTTGTCTATATCGGACTGTTTGCCTCATTGATCGCCTTTTTATCCTGGAATCGGGCGATTGAGCTGGCAGGCCCGCAGCGCTGCGCAGGCTTTCTGAACCTGATTCCGCTCTTCAGCGCGATATTTGCAACGAGCTTTACCGGGGAATCGCTGCGTTGGTATCATGGGATCGGCGCTGCGCTCATTATCGCCGGGGTTTATGTCACGAATGCAGCCATCAAGTACTACCAGGGGCAGGCGCGAGGCGGCAGGAGCTTGCAGCTGGATGTCAACCTTAACGGATCATCCCGCAATCCATGATGGCCGCTTGTGCATCGTCTTGAAAAACCGTTTGCGGATAGATGGTATAATCCAGTTGCCGAGGCGGTTGTCGGTGCCATTTTTTGCAATTCACGGGCGATCTCTGTGAGCTCACCACCTAGATCTTTGGTAAATCGCGGTTCAGCGTGGCTGACCGTCTTGTCGGATGGGTTACCGGCGAATTGACGAATTTGTTATCAAATTCGCCTTTTTGCATGTCACCATTAAAAGTAGAATTGCTATAGAAGATGAGAGAATTTTAATGTTAAATTAAGGTTATTTTTAGATTCTTTTAATGTCGAGGACATAATTCGTTCATAACTTCGCAGTAGTATTTCTTGTATAATGAAACTACTTTCGGGAGGATATGAGTGGAGTGAATAAGAAAAGAAAACATGTCCAAGGTAGTAAATTACGGTCCAAACCTGATGCGGCGGGAAGAGGACAATTGAGTCTGGTCAATTCAAATGTAAGCCATCCGGCTGCTGGAGAGTATTATTGGCCGACCGAAGGCTGGCGGACAGCAGCGCCTGAGGCGCAAGGAATGGATTCGGCGCATCTGGCTGAGACCATCGACGCTTTTGCGGAGCGGGATGTGAACAGTATGGTGATTATCCGTAAGGGATACATCGTCGCCGAAGTTTATAGAGAAGGCTTGGACGAGAATAGCCTGCAAGATGTCAAATCAGTGACCAAAAGCTTTACTTCCGCACTGACGGGGATTGCCATTGCAGAGAAACAATTACCGGATGCCGGTGCTCGGGTGAGCGACTATTTTCCGGAATGGGCCAATGTTCCGTTGAAAAGTGATGTTCGTGTCGGCCATCTGCTTTCGATGACTTCAGGGCTGGCCTGGAACAATGTGAATGAGCAATCGTCGCACGAGATGATGTACGGAGAGAACTGGGTGCAAGTGATTCTGAACCATCCCGTTCAGTATGCCCCAGGCATGGCTTTTAATTACAGCAATGGGGATGCGCATCTGTTGTCTGCTCTTTTGCAGAAAGCGACCGGAGAATCTCTGCTGGATTATGCGAAGTCGCGGCTTTTTGAACCGCTGGGCATCCGTGACGTGAATTGGAACCATGACCCGCAGGGACATACGATCGGGGCATGGGCCATTGGGATAAGCCCGCGCGATATGGCCAAGCTCGGTTTGTTGTATATGAAAGACGGCGTATGGGACGGCCAAACGATCATTCCGAAGGAATGGATTCAAGAGTCGCTGAAGAAGCGGGTACTCCTTAATTACCGGGATGGCTTGCAAGGCGGCTATTGTTACTATTGGTGGGATAAGCCTGTCAGCCGTGCGCTTTTTGAAGGGGATACGAAAGTGTACGCGTGTTTCTACGCATCCGGGGCAGATGGTCAACGGGTATTTGTCGTACCCGAGCTACAGCTTATCGTTGCGCTAACGTCGAGCTCCAAGGATGCGGAGATGCCGGAGCAGCTGCTGAGCAGCATTATTCGGGCGAAGCGCTCGGACAAGCCGCTGCCTGAAGATGTGGAAGCTGCCGCGAAGCTGGCTGCCGCGAGCCAGCGCTTTGGGCGCGTGCCGACGGCTATGCATTGATATTTTGCGCTGCGAGGGGCGCCTCGTGCGAGGCGTATGGCGCGGGAGGCACCACGGGAATTCCGGCGCCATAAGGGGCTGGTGAGCCTGCGTGCGCAAATGCGAAATCCCCGTGCCGGTGGCTTCTAAAGAGGAAAATTCGCTCTAGAGGCGACGCGAAGCCATCCCTGAGGTTCTCTAAAGCGGAAAACACACTTTAGGAGCTCGGCGGAGGCTTCGAACACCTAGCCTAAAGCGGAAAAAACGCGTTAGAGCGCTCAAGAGACGGTAGACGCGCGGTGCAAGCACGGAAGACACGTGGCGTATGCGCCGCGTGTTTCTGCGCAGCTGGAGCCGGCTCGCTCCGCCCGCGCCCGCGACAAAAAAGAATCCAACCGGACGATCTGTCCAGTTGGATTCTTTTTTTAATGCGCGGCCGAGGGCTGGCCTTCCTGCTGCGCAGGGTCCAGCTTTTCCTTGCTCATCGCGAAAGCGCAGATGAGCGCCAACGCCGCGGGCAGAACCGTCCATCCGAATGTATGCACGATGGACGACGACAGCGCCGCTGTAATCTTATCCAGAATCGGCGCCGGAATATTCAGCCGCTTCGCAGGGTCGAGCAGGTTGTGCGGATCGCTCGTCAGTGTGCCCTGCGGCATTTGCCCGCCGCCGCCATCAACGCCAGCGAAAGCCGCCGCCAGCTTGCTCGTGAACGAATGACTCTGGATGATCCCGAACACGGTGATCCCCAGCGTCATACCGAGCGAGCGCAAGAAGTTAAGCGTCGCGCTGGCTGCCCCGCGCTTGCGGGCGTCGAACAGATGAATCGCCGCGTTGCTCAGTACGGAGAAAGAGGCGCCAATGCCGAGGCCGACGACGATCATGTAGATCGTGACGAGCCAACTCGGCGATGTGGCGGACAACGTGGTCAGCAGCAGCGTGCCGCCGACGAGAATGACACAGGCTGGGATCATGATGGCGCGGTAGCTGATCTTGGTCATCAAGAAGCCGCCGGCTGTCGCCGTCACCACAGAACCGAGCATCATCGGCAGGAGGACCAGTCCGGAGTTCGTCGCCGTACCGCCGAGCACGCCCTGGACGTAGATGGGGATATACACCGATGCGGTAATAAACGCAGCCCCGCTGAAAACAGCGACCAAATTGCTGGACGCGTACAAGCGGTTTTTAAACATATCAAACGAAATAATCGGTTCAGACACCTTCCGCTCAATCAGCAGGAAGAGAATCGCCAGGACGGCAAAGCCGACAAACAAGCCGATAATCTGCGTAGAGTCCCAAGCATACGTCTTGCCCCCGAGCTCAAGGGCGAACATCAGGCAGATCACAGCGCCGACCAGCGTGACAGCGCCCCACCAGTCGATCTTTTGCCGGGCATGCTCATGGGATTCATGATAGAAGAAAGCGATGAAAATAAAGGCGATTATGCCGAGCGGCAGATTGATGTAAAACACCCATTTCCAGTTGACATGATCGGTCATGTAAGCGCCGAGCAGCGGCCCGAAAATGCTGGACATGCCGAATACGGCGCCGAACAAGCCGCCGAGCTTGCCGCGGGCTTCCAGGGGGACTGCATCGAACATGATGGTGAAAGCGATCGGAACCAGCGCGCCGCCACCGATCCCTTGAATGGCCCGATAAATGCTCAGCTCAATGATGGAGTGGGCTGTGCCGCAGAGAATGGATCCGAGCATGAACACGATGATGCCAAAAATAAAAAAGCGCTTGCGCCCGTACATATCGGACAACTTGCCAAAGATGGGCATGCCGGCCATTTCAGCAACCATATAGGCGGAGGTGACCCAGACGAATTTGTCCAGCCCGCCCAGCTCGCCGACGATGGTTCCCATGGCCGTTGAAACAATCGTGTTATCCATTGAAGCCATGAGAATGCCCAGCAGGAGGCCGGCGATCACAATGCCGATACCTTTGTGTTTGGTTTGCGCGGTCATATTCATATCCTTTCTTTACTAACATCGTTTCGTATTAGTTTATCTTATTAAAGTTCTTCCTACTAAATAATTGTGACTTTATCCAAATTCGCTTTAAAGCCTTTCAGCAGGGCATAGGTGGCTTTATCCATCTTCGCACCGTCGAATACGGCTTTTTTCACTTCGGTATTAAAAGTGACTTGATGAAAGACTGCATTGCGGAATGTAGTTCCTCTAAGTCCTGAATGCTTGAAAATCGTGCCTCTAAACGTCATGTTATCGAAGTTAACGCCGCCGAGCTCCGAAGAGCCAAAGTCGACTTCATCCAAAATCGTTCCCACGAAGCTGGCGCCCTTCAAGTTGGACTTGGCGATGGTCGCGCCTGTCAGATCAGCGCCATCGAAATTGCAGCGATCGAGATTGCTGCATTTGAATGTGCAATATCTTAAATCAGAGCGGCTGAAATCCGACTCCTGCAGATTGCTATAATTAAATTTGCCGCCGTGCATACGGATCGCGTTGAAATCGGAATTTTGCAAGTTTTTCATCGAGAAATCCATGCCGACAATTTGCTGCAGTTTCGTCGTGTTCGTGTGGATGCTTTCAATTAACTCGGATATTTCCCCGACAGAGGCAATGGTCCGCTGATAGGCGGCATCTTCGTCAAACCCTTCATTCTTCAAGTCCAGCAGCCGCTCCTGCAAATCGGAAGCAAGCTCTTCCTTCAGCTCGCGTATCGGCTTAATGTCCTCATAGCGGGAGAAGATGTCATCCAAATATTTGGTTAAACGGTTATCCATCTCTTTATTCCACCTTTCTATAATAGACGCTCTAGAATTTTTTTGGCATATTCCCAGTTGTTGATATTGCTCGTATAGGCAAGCATGCCTTTATCGGTAATGCGATAATATTTCCTGCGGCCGCCTTGCGTTTCATCGCCCCAGTACGAAGAAATATTCTCCTCCTGCTCCAAACGCTTCAAGCTGGAGTACATCGTGGCTTCCTTGAGATCATATTCGCCGCCGGAGCCGCTGTGAATCAATTTGCTGATTTCGTATCCATATTTATCGCCGCTTTGCAGCAGTTTCAGAATAATTGTATCGGTATGTCCCCGAATCAAATCCGATGTGATCTTGAGATCGACCATCACCCTCACCTCCTGATTTACACTATACTATATACTACTATGTCTGTCAAAGTAATATTTCATACATGGGTTGCCCAATTTTCTGCAGGCTTGTCCTACACGACAAAAAAAGAGAAAGCAGAAAAGGGCCTTCGATCGGATCAAAGAAGCCCTTGTCGGGTTACGCTATTCCATTCGCCAACCTAGCAGTTTCGCCATCTGATTAATTTGCCCCTGCTGTTTGATCATTTGTTCCTTCAGCCTGTCGTATTGAGTCAAAGCCTCAGCAGCAGTAGCCATCAGCTCTCCTTGGCTGTTCTGTTCCTGCATCGCGTTCACACGCTGGTTCACATGTGCGATACTGATGCGCAGCTCGCTCACTTCGCCGGCTATGCCTTGCAGCCGCGTGATCTGTTCGAGGGCGGGCTGCAGCTGCTGCTTCAACTGCACGACACCGCTGCGCAGCTCGCTGACTTCACCGGCGATGCCTTGCGTCAGTGAGAGCTGATCCTTGACGGGCTGCAGCTGCTGCTTCAGCTGCACGACGCCGCTGCGCAGCTCGCTGACTTCACCGGCGATGTCTTGCGTCAGCGAGAGCTGCTCCTTGACGGGCTGCAGCTGCTGTTTCAGCTGCACGATGCCGCTGCGCAGCTCGCTGACTTCACCGGCGATGCCTTGCGTCAGCGAGAGCTGCTCCATGACGGGCTGCAGCTGCTGCTTCAGCTGCACGATGCCGCTGCGCAGCTCGCTGACTTCACCGGCGATGCCTTGCGTTTGCGAGAGCTGCTCTGTGACGGGCAGCAGCTGCTGCTTCAGCTGCACGATGCCGCTGCGCAGCTCGCTGACTTCACCGGCGATGCCTTGCGTTTGCGAGAGCTGCTCTGTGACGGGCAGCAGCTGCTGCTTCAGCTGCTGAATGCTGCCGCGCAGCACGATCGAGTCGGCTGTCATGCTCTGCAGCAGCTTGATCTGCTCCGTAGCTGTCTGCAGCTGCTGCGTCGCTTGCACAATCTGGCTGCGCAGCTCGCTGACTTCGCTAGCGATGCCCTGCAGCTGCGCGTTCTGCTCCAGGACGGTCTGCGCCTGCTGCTGCAGCTGTTGAATAATGCCGCGCTGCTCTGTCATTTCACTGGCAATGCCCTCGAAATGGCTGGACAGCAGATGCGCGGCTGCGCGGATCGGGCTTTTGGCTTCAGGTGCAAGCAGCGTTTGATCGGTTGATGTAATGGTCACCGTTTGCAGCGGCAAGGCGGTTGGCAGCGTTTCCGGCAACGAAGCGATTGCGGCGGTATCCTGCACCTGTTCAATAAGCGAAAGCGCCGGTTGCCGGTCATCGGACTTGATGGCTCTGGCTTCCATATCTTCCTGAGGCAGCACAGGCGCATCCACGCTCGCGATAAACGCTCTTTGCCCTCTGTTTTTCAAGTAATCCTTGATATTTACGTAAGATTTGTGCATTTCTCTCATCTTGGCAATGATTTGAAATACCTCGATTGTATCTTCCGAATACTTCAGCATCGTGCCGCTTCCGGACGTCGGCAGGAATTCGCGGAATTGATTCGACCACTCCGCCAGAGTGGATCGCTTCTTACCGAGCTTAGCGGCTATTTCAGAAAGCTTATATGTTTTCTTCACAGTCATCGAAGTCGTCCTTTCTTGAATATTCTGGGTTATTGCGTGGTCGTAACTGAGGTATTGTATGCAAAAAAAGAAGGGCGCGTAGCTTGCCTACAGGAAAAAGTGTCCCGGATCGGCGATTTTTGCCAACGGTCAGTTGCAAAGGGACTTCCATCCAAAAGGAAATAAACTCATGAGATATATCGGGATTGTCGGATTTAAAAATAGGGAATAGTCACGTATTATAAGGTGTTATTTGGTATCTCATTAAATAAATTAATTGGACATTTTCTCAACTTTCATTCAAAATAGAATTAAGTGCAGGGGAGGTCAACCAATATGCCAAACAACATGAAGAAGCTATTGGATATTTTTTGGACATTTCTTCGCATTAGTCCCGTAACGTTTGGCGGCGGCTATGCGATGATCCCGGCGATTGAGAAAGAAGTCGTCGAGAAGAACGGCTGGATGGATGAAGACGAGATGGCGGAAATGCTATCGATTGCAGGAGCGGCGCCAGGCGGTATCGGCGTTAACGCGTCAGCGATGGTCGGCTATCATCTGGCAGGCGTCATGGGAGCGATTGTAGCCGTCATCGGCATCACGCTTCCAACCTTTGTTATCGTGCTCGCGTTAAGCTTGCTGTATGGCTTCGTTGAGCATTATCCCAAGACACAAGCTATTGTCGAAGGGATTCGTGCCGGGGTCGTCGGTCTGATCCTTGCGGCCGGATACAAGATGGCCAAATCCAGCATCGTGGACAAACTTACGTTTGCTGCAGCAGTGGCAACCGTGACGGTGCTCCTGTTTGTGCCTATTCATCCGATCGTGGTTATTCTCTTTGGCTTCATGCTCGGTGTCACCGTCGTTGCCATCAAGGAGCGCTTGGGGATGCGGAGCCCGATCAACGAGCCGAAAGCAGCGAAGGCCGTGACATCAACTACTTACAAATACGCGGATTATTTCATCGCTGACGGGATTTGAGGACGGGGTGATGAGCGTGCTTTGGAGTTTATTTCTTACATTTTTGAAAATCGGCTTCATTTCCTTCGGCGGCGGCTACGCGATGATTCCGATCATCCAGCATGAAGTGGAGACGCATCAATGGATGCAGCCGGAGCAATTCAACCATGCCGTAGCGCTGGCAGGCACAGGGCCGGGGCCGATTGCCACCAACTGCGCGACGTTAATCGGTTATCAGACCGCAGGCATTTCAGGCGCCATTATCGCCACACTGGGGATGGTGCTGCCCTCGCTCCTGCTGATTATATTTCTCTCTGCGGTGCTGTACAAATGGCATAGCCACCGCTGGTTCAAGTCCACATTCTACGGACTGCGTCCGGTTGTGACCGGTTTGATTATTTATGCGGCGATTCGCTTAGGCTGGTCGGGGAGTGACAGCTTTCATTTTTCTTGGCATCAGGCAGCTATCATTCTTATTACTTTGGGCGTTGCCGTGGGCATTATCAAGTACAAGCTTCATCCATTCATCGTCATCCTGTTTGCCGGCATTATGGGTATTGTATTCTTCCAATAGCGGAGAGTTCCTTGAAGATGATTCAAGGGACTCTTTTTATATGTGCAGCAATTTTACAAATAAATATGACATCATCGTTGTCGCTTGATAAATATGAAGAATATGTGCGATTAACAATTTGAACTTCCGTTATTTTGATTTATAATATACAATATATAATAAATAATACACACTATTTAAGGGGCCTTAAATTGGTGGAAGGAGTGAATCCACATCGAGCTTACATCCCGCCAGATGGAGATTATCGATCTTGTCAAGAAACACGCGCCGATTACAGGCGAACGTATCGCCGAACTGCTCGGCATCAGCCGCCCGACGATTCGCTCAGACCTTGCTTTGCTGGTGATGCTGAGATATATCGATGCGAAGCCGAAAGTGGGGTACTTCCTAGGCACAGCTGCGACCCAGGAGGAGACACCGTTTATCAACATAGAGTCGCATAAAGTGAAGGACGTTATGGGCATTCCGGTCGTTCTCCGCGAGACGGTTACGGTCAGTGACGCGGTTGTGGCTCTTTTTTTGGAAAATGTAGGAAATTTAATGATTGTTAATGCGCAAGGCATGCTGCTCGGGATTGTCTCCCGCAAAGATTTGCTCAAAGTGACTTTGGGAAATGCGGCAGCCGGTTCGATGCCGATCTCGCTTGTTATGACGAGGTACCCGAATATCGTGACTGTGGGGCCGGAAGACGGTGTTCTCGAAGCCGCCCGCAAATTGATCACGCACCAAGTCGACATTCTTCCTGTCGTCAAGCGGGTCGCTGACCAGGATCTGGTTGAAGTCGTCGGCAGAATAACGAAAACAACGATGACCAAACTGCTGCTCGATGTAGCGCTAGGTAATTAATCAGGGGGAATTCGAGTGGGAGATAATATGCACACGATTTTCGTTTGTTCAGACTCGGTTGGGGAGACGGCGAACACAGTTGTACAAGCAACGATTCGCCAGTTTAACGCCAGCACGGTCCAAGTCCGGCGTTACGGCTCGATCCGTACGGAGGATGAGATTCGCACGATGATGGAGGAAGTCAAGCGGGTCGGCGGGTTTGTCGCGTACACGCTTGTCCTGCCGGAGCTGAGGGAAATGATGCGGCAGGAGGCTTACCGCCTGAATGTGAACGCGATCGATATTATGGGACCGATGATGCAAGCTTTCATCGATACGTTCAAGGATTCGCCGAAGCGGAAGGCGGGCTTGCTGTATCAGATGGATGAGCAGTATTTTCAGCGGGTGGAAGCGGTTGAATTTACGGTCAATAGCGATGACGGCAAAGATCCTGCAGCCATGAAGCAGGCGCATATCGTCTTGATCGGTCCTTCGCGCACGTCCAAAACGCCGCTGAGTATCTACTTGGCGCACAAAGGCTACAAAGTGGCGAATTATCCCCTGGTGCCGGAAGTAAAGCCGCCTTCGGTGATTTATGAATTGGATCCGCAGAAGGTCGTCGGGTTAACGATGAGGCCTGAGCAATTGGCGCGAATTCGCACGGAGCGACTGAAGGCTGTCGGCCTGCCATTCGGCGCGAAATATGCGGCGCTGGAACGGATCGAAGAGGAGCTTGCTTTTGCCGGACAATTGTATAAGAAGCTCGGCTGTACTGTTATTGACGTCAGTGAGAAGGCGATTGAGGAGACGGCCGGATTGATTTTAGCCTCCATGTAAGAAGGAATCATGAATCTAACTTGAAAGGGTGGATGGGTATATGGAAAGGGATTTGTCTCTTGAACTCGTCAGAGTGACTGAATCTGCAGCCCTGGCCTCCGCTCGCTGGACGGGAAAAGGGAATAAGCATTCCGCGGACGAAGCAGCAACTTCAGCGATGCGTTCCATATTCAGCTCCATCCCGTTCCGTGGGACTGTAGTGATTGGGGAAGGCGAAATGGATGAAGCGCCGATGCTGTATATCGGTGAACAGGTAGGCAGCGGAGCGGGCGATGAATATGATGTCGCTGTCGATCCGCTGGAAGGTACGGAAATTGTAGCCAGCGGCAGGAACAATGCGCTTTCGGTTGTTGCGATTGCCGAGAAGGGAAAGCTTCTCCATGCGCCCGATATGTACATGGAAAAGCTGGCGATGGGGCCGCGCCTGAAGGGCAGGCTGAGCCTGGAGGATCCGCTTGAGATCACGATCCGCAAGGCGGCAGAGCTGCTGCAGAAGGAGATGTCGGACATGACCATCTCCATTCTGGACCGCAAGAGACACGCGGATAAGATCTTGATTATGCGCGGCTTAGGCGTCAAAATTCAGCTGCTGAGCGATGGCGATGTCGCTGGCGCGATTGCGGCCGCCTTTCCGGAGACGGGCGTCGATCTGCACGTCGGCTCCGGCGGCGCGCCGGAAGGGGTGCTCGCGGCTGCAGCACTGCGCTGCATGGGCGGGGATTTCCAGGGACGCCTGCTGCCTGGCAATGAAGAGGAGCTGGCACGCTGCCTTGATATGGGCATTGCAGACCCGTCCAAAGTGCTGGATTTGAACGACTTGGTAGGGGATTCCGATATTTACTTTGCAGCGACAGGTGTGACGGCCGGTGACTTTTTGAGCGGTGTTAAAATGTTCAAAAATGGCCGCGCCGAGACGCATTCCGTTGTCATGCGGGCGCAGACGCAGACAGTGCGTTTTATCCATTGCATGCATGTGATGAATGATTATCGACTGGGGAGCGCCTGACATTGGATAAGCTGTTCATAGCAACTGATCTTCGGTGCCGCAATGTGGGGGCCTGAGGGTCAGTTTTTTGCTGCTTCATGGGGTTATGACCACCGCCATGCGTCGGGACTCAACTCGCGCTTTGGAAGTTTGGCTGGAAAAAGAGTATGCTGGAGATCGAGTAGTTCGTTGATCTGCTTACCAGGAGAGGAGAATGAATCGATGGAATACGGATTACAGGGTAAAGTCGCGCTGATTACAGGCGGAAGTAAAGGAATTGGGTTGGCAACGGCGATTGCGCTTTCCCGCGAAGGAGCTAAAGTGGCGATTTGTGCGCGCGATGAATCCAATCTGCAGGAAGCGGCGGCGCGGATTCGCGCGACGACCAGTGGCGACGTTTTCTTCGTGGCCGCGGACGTCCGCTCGGAGGAAGACTGCCGGCGCGCGGTGGAGCAGACGGTTCAGCAATTTGGCCGATTGGATATTCTGGTCAACAATGCAGGAACGTCGGCCGCAGCAGCGTTCGAGCAGGTGAGCGCCGAGGTGTGGCAGCAGGACCTCGACCTCAAATTGTTCGGCGCTATCCATTGCTCGCGCTACGCGATCCCGCATATGCGCGCGGCTGGTGGCGGCTCGATTGTCAATATTACGACCTCTGCGGCGAAGACGCCGGGGGCGAACTCTTTGCCGACGTCCGTTAGCCGTGCCGCAGGGCAGGCGCTGACGAACGCAATGAGCAAGGATCTCGCCGCAGATCAGATCCGCGTTAACACGGTCTGCATCGGCTTAATCCGCAGCGATCAGATTGAAAAAATGTGGCAGCGTGTGGCGCCGCAGCTATCTTGGGAAGAATTCGCGCATGCTCCGCAGCACGATATTCCGCTAGGCCGTATCGGCAATCCGGAGGAGGCGGCGAATGTCATTACGTTCCTGTGCTCCGACGCAGCGTCGTATGTGACAGGAACGGCCGTCAACATCGACGGCGGCAAGGGCGCGGCGTTGTAAGGCTTTGGGGCGCGTCGAGGCGGGAGATGGCGGCGTGAAACGACGTAAACTCGCTCGCCCCTGGGCGCCTGCGCTGCGGAAGGCCGCGCGGGGCACGGCTTAAGCGCGTTAAACAGCGTTAAGTGGCTGCGGGGAGCGGGGAAGCGGGAGATTGCGCTGTGAAACAGCGTTAACTGCCCCGCCCGCCTCCAGTGGGCCCCGCCTTAGAAGGTCCGCCACGCCAACCGAGCCTTCGCCTAAAGCGCAGCGCAGCTAACTTTTCGCCTGCCCCAGCGAAGTTTTCACCTCGGTCGGCCGCCAGTGGATCAGCTTGATCAGCTGTTCCTGCATGTAAGCTGGAGAGTGAGTAAAACCGCTTTCCACCCAGTGAAACACGAGCCCCAGCAGGGCGTGTATCGAATAAATGGCAAGCAAATCGGCATCAATCCCTTGATCGCGGTCCGGAGGCACCAGCTCATCTTGCGAGAGCTGCTTCAGGGCCGCGAACATTTTTTCCCGGAGATCAGGAAGGACCTCACTCTTTAAGAGGACGGTATAGACGGCGGCATTCTGGAAAAAATGATCAAAAATCATTACGGAATTAGCTGCCAGCTCATGAATCCGGAACACTTCCACTTTTTCATAAGGAGCGCGAAAGGATCGGATCAACTGCTGAATCAACCCTGCAAAAATATCATTCAGCAAATCCTCTTTGCCCGCATAATTGGCGTAAAATGTACCGCGGTTGTAATTCGCCATATCCACGATTTCCGTGATCGAGATCGATGTAAAAGGTTTCTGCGACATGAGCGCAAGCAGCGCCTCGCGTAAAGCTTGCCGGCTGCGGAGGATTCGGCGGTCTGTTTTTTTGCTAGGCTCGATCATAGACGTCGACTCCCTTCTCCCGTTGTTGAACAAAAACGGCTAACTTGTACAGTAAGATACATTTGCGTTTCTTTTGCTGATTGAATAAAATCCGGCCTCTTTATTATACTGAATCTAACAGGTGTTCACTACTCAACATTTGTTGATTATATCAACCAACAGGAGGAATTCGAAATGAGACTTTCTGGTAAAGTTGCCGTTGTGACAGGTGCTGCTTCGGGTATGGGCAAAGCGATTGCTGAATTATTTGCTTTAGAAGGGGCCAGCGTGATTGTTAGCGATCTGCATGTGGAGTCGGCACAAGCTGTCGTTGCCCATATTGAAGGTTCCGGGGGTAAAGCGACCGCCATCGCTACGAATGTAGCCAAAGAAGAAGATGTTCAACATTTAATCGACACGACGGTTCAAACCTATGGAACGGTAGATATTTTGGTCAATAATGCCGGTATTATGGATAACTTTGTTCCAGCGGGCGATTTGACGGACGAGCTTTGGGAGCGTGTTTTCGCCGTGAATACGACAGGACCGATGCGGACGACGCGCAAAGTACTGCCTATTTTTATCGAGAAAAAAAGCGGGGTCATCGTCAACATCGCTTCCGCCGGCGGCTTGCAGGGTTCACGTGCAGGAGCGGCGTATACGGCAGCGAAGCATGCGGTCGTCGGCTTTACGAAGAACGTTGGCTTCCAGTACGCGACGCTGGGTATCCGCTGCAATGCGATTGCGCCGGGCGGCGTGAACACGAACATTGGGACTACCATTAATGCACCGAACCCGTTCGGCATGGAGCGAGCGATGGCGGGCATGCAGTTGAATCCACGCGCCGGATCGGCTGAGGAAATCGCCAAGGTGGCGTTGTTCTTAGCCTCCGACGATGCGAGCTTTGTGAATGGCGCGATCCTTACGGCAGATGCCGGCTGGACGGCATATTAATTTGAAAAGCTGTGGCCCCTTGAGATGGGGGATGCAGCTTTTTTTTGCTGCGCGTTAATGCGGCGTCAGCGCAGGCTGGCAGAGCAGATAGCGGAAGTAGTTTTCCGCTATTGAGGGTTTTCGCGCCCGCGGAGGGTGAATAGCGGAACAGAATTTCCTCTATCACCGCTAAAGTCGCGGAAGAGCGGACATGCAGCACTCGATAGCGGAAAAATCGTTCCGCTATTGAGCTTTCCCAGGTCCGCGGGGAGTGGATAGCGGAAAACGATTTCCGCTAATTGCTTTCGACGCAATCCATCGCTCCACGCTATTCTGCCGCCGCACCGTCCCGGCAAACCGCCGTCCCGGCAAACCGCCGTCCCGGCAAACCGCCGTCCCGGCAAACCGCCGTCCCGGCAAACCGCCGTCCCGGCAAACCGCCGTCCCGGCAAACCGCCGTCCCGGCAAACCACCGCCCCGGCAAACCGCCGTCCCGGCAAACCACCGCCCCGGCAAACCACCGTCCCGGCAAACCACCGTCCCGGCAAACCACCGTCCCGGCAAACCGCCGTCCCGGCAAACCGCCGTCCCGGCAAACCGCCGCCTTCGCCTGCGGAGCCGCCCGCCGCGCCTTTGTTTCCCGTTCCATTATGGTGCATAATGGATGGGAAGAAAGGGAGGAAGACTCGCATGAAATTGAGTGTTTTGGATCTTGCGCCTGTGCTGCCGCAGGCAGACGCCGCTGCGGCGCTGAAGCAGGCGCTTATGCTCGCGCAGACGGCGGAGCGCCTCGGCTATGAGCGCTACTGGGTCGCGGAGCACCACGACATGCCGGGGCTGGCCTGCACGGCCCCGGAAGTGCTGCTGGCGCATGTCGGCGCGCAGACGCAGCGAATTCGGCTTGGCTCAGGCGCACTGCTGCTGCCGCATTACAGGCCGATGAAAGTGGCCGAAGCATTTCACATGCTGGCGGCGTTGTATCCGGGCCGCATCGATCTCGGCCTCGGCCGAGCGCCAGGCGGCTCCGCACATGCGGCCATCGCGTTAAGCGGCAACTTCCTCGCGAGTGTCGGCCGCATGCCGCAAACGCTGCAGGAGCTGCTGGCATTTCTGAACGGCACGTACACGTACGAGGGGCAGCTAGTTGCCGCCAGGCCGATACCCGCTGAGCCTCCGCAAGTTTGGATGCTCGGAACGAACAAGAAGAGCGCTGAGCTTGCTGCTCAGCACGGCACGGGCTACGTCTTTGGGCATTTCATGAGCGATACGGATGCCCAAGAGACGATAGCTGCCTACCGCAGGCAGTTTCAGCCCTCCGCCCAAGGCGGGCACGCCCGCGCCATGCTCGCGGTCGGCGTAATCTGCGCCGACTCCGCGGAAGCGGCCCAGGCTTTGGCGGCAGCAAGCGCCGCCTGGTTTAAACCCGCCGAACTTCGCGACGAGCAGCACTTGCCTCAGCCAGATACAGCAGCAGCAGCAGCTTCCGGCCGGAAGCTGCTGGTCGGCACGCAGTTCGGCGGGTTTAAACC